>JAABUP010000266.1_pt1 | contig 117097 bp, 89 predicted proteins | sample 5559201 | NCBI WGS metagenome assembly JAABUP01 (sample SAMN10711887, study PRJNA513373) | rock metagenome | isolation source: Antarctica rocks | place: Antarctica
AGGCGGGTATGGGGTGGAGCTATGGGATGGATGAGGGATGGAAGTGGGATGGAAAAGGGATGGATGAGGATGTTGGTGTGTGGGAAGGATAAAGGAATGATGAAGGGGTAGGGATGGGATGGGTGGGGGGAGATGGTGGTGGTTGTGGTGAAGGTTGTGGTGAAGGCGGGTATGGTATGGCGAAGGTGAGTATGGGATAGAGCTGTGGGGGTTTGGGGGTAGAGGGGGGTGTTGGGGATGGCAGTTGGAGTGTGTGGAGGATAAAGGAATGGGGGGCGGATGGGTAAGTAGAGATGGTTGTGATAAAGGCTAGCAGGGGATGGAACGGCGGAGTCATAGGGCGGTAGGTGGGTATGGGATGGGGTCTTTATCTATGAAGGTAATCATTCCGAGTGAGGTCCGACGAGGGGAGGGGAGGATAGTGCTGGTCGTTTGTTTGTGGTGTGCGTTATTAAGAATGGTTTGTGGGTTTTCTCGTTAGTGCAAGAGAAGATTTGTAGGAAGGAGATGGGATGGAGATGGGATGGAGATGGGAAGGAGATGGGAAGGAGATGGGAAGGAGATGGGAATGAGATGGGGGAGATAGAAAGGAGGGGAAGGGATGGATAGGTATTGTTGGAGAGGAAGGGTAGGGATGTTGTTGGTAGAGGGATAGGTATGTGTCGGTTTGAGTGGGAAATGAATGAATGAATGAATGGGAGTTATTTGGAGTGGAGTGGATTCATCGATGGGGGAAGAGGAAATAGTGCGTGCGTGATATTGTGTTTAGATGTGTAAGGTAGCTATGCCGGTGTTTGGGAGTACTTTTGGACAAGGTAGTAGAGGGGATAGTATTACACTATGCTTCGCTCGTTGAGTCGATTCAAGCGTATGAACATTTCGTCCTGGAGAATTTTCTTCTCTTTGGCGTGCGTTGTTTGTTTGGTTATTCCGAACTTGGTTCTTCGGAATGTGTATGTTGTACAACATCTTCAGGCTCTTTTTCGTTGTCAGGGATCGAGATTGTTCCTAGGCCCGGGACCTCGTTGCTGATGAGTGAAGGTCTCGTCTGTATGGTATTTACCATCCCGGCATCCTGTTGTGTTGTCCGCTGTCTGTTTGAGGATCCTAGACGCCTGGTATAGGGTTTGCCGTTCTGTAGCTTGAGGATGGTTATGATTGTTGTGTACATCTTGTGTCGAAGGGTGGTTGGAAGTGTATGTGTGTATTGGTGTTTTTGGGGCAGGAGATCTGGGCGTTAGAGGATTGTCGGGTTGAGGATGGGGGTTTGGATGAGGGATTGTTGGTATTGACTTGGATGTGGCTGCCGAGCGAAGGTAGAGAGGTGGGGATATAAGGGTTTTGCTCATGATGGTATGAGTGAGGACAAGTGCCATCCCCGAAACCTGGGCCCGATTTGGTGTAGGTGCAGTCCGGTATTGTGAACGGTGCCCCGTGCCTGACGAACGGGAAATCTCGAGAATGTTGCTGACACGAAGACCATACGGAGTTATCGTGGCAATTGATGCCCTCACCAACACCGAGATGGTCAATTAGTGAAGGTTGCGCAAAGTCATCTTCGCTGCTTCCGTAGCCGCTATCCTTGTCGTCTAAAGGCACAGGCTCTTCAAGTTGAGCGACATGATACTGGGCTCGTAGCATCTCGTAGACGAAGGGAGGTGCAAAAGGAACGATTGGAGGCATATCGATGGAACAGCCAGTGAAGAATCAAGAGCGGATGAGGTCTTTTATAAAGCTTCGTAGGAGTGACGCATCTCGCAAGATCGTTAGGTGAGCTAGCATGCCAAACTGGATGTGACATTGCGCAGAATAGCAGACTTTCGTATTCGAAAGCCAGTGGCGTCTGGATGAATCGACAGAAACAAATGGAGTTTGCGTTATCGTCGAGCGCAGTCCACAAACGTTGCAACTACATCCTAAAGCTAGCACGGAGTCCTAAGCAAACACTGGCAAGTAATCAAACAAACGTAGAACAGTCCCCACGATCTCCAAGAAACGTCACCAGGTTTGGACCCAAACACCAAGTAGGAGATCACTCCTTATCCAGTCCTGGTGACCTACATTTCAGTATCGAGTATACTTCAGCGAAAGGGTAGACAGCATCATGCTGAGAGCTGCTTTCGATTCCCAAATATGGCTGCCTTGGAAGGGTTGGAATCTACGCATTTGTGTCCGGAAGGACCAACAGTCGAGCCAAGAACCACTGGTGGCAGATCGGTAATCAGTATGCTATAACGTGGGTGCCCGTTACTGGCGATCTTTAGTAGACATAACTCGCGAGGGACCCTGGTCTATTGTGTGGAAAAGATTGAGATTGGCCGGAAGCTGTGATTGTTCCCCTACAAGTGGAAGCCTTACTACCCTTGCTTGCGACCAATAGCTATCAATGGTGTTTCTCGTCTTCGAGGTGTGCATCTCCAGCTTTGACTGGCCGAGAACTTAGCAACATGCTAAGAAGATTATGAAGATTATGCTGGTATGCTATCACGCCTGATGGACGACTGCGGTAGATATCGAAATGTTGGTTCTCCTGGACTGAAGATGCAGGTAAGGTTTTTCTTCATTCTCTGAAGTCGAACCTCTCCTTCCCTCTCTTGACGAACCTCAAGCCAATAGCACCTTTGCGTAGCTGAAGCGTGATGACAGATGCCATGTCGTCTCTCATTTGCCTCTCTACTTCGGCTTTCGCCTTCTGCCAAACTTTCCGCTTTTCAGGATCACTCATTCTCTCGACTTCCTCGTCACTTGCAAATGGATCGACCGCTAATTCAACGCTGTATTGGCTGAAGATGAGAGCGAGGACGGCAAGTAGCTCCACTTGGGCAAATCGCCGGCCAATGCAGGAGCGATAGCCCTCGCTGAACGGGATGTAGGCACCTTTTGGAGGTCGGTACAGAGCGGCTGATGTATCCGCGGCGGTATTAACACCAAGATTGGTAGCCTCAGTGTCTTTGTCATGATCTGGCATGCTGGCAGCAATCTTAGCTTCACTGTCTAGAAGCCAACGCTCTGGTTTGAACTCCTCGAGATCATTGTCGGTGTTTGACATTGGGTGCGCGGGGTTTTCTGGATCAGAAGGCGACCCAGCTGGCCACTGCTTGGGGTTGCGATGGACAGCAGGTGTCATGAGCGCGATGTAAGTATTTCCCGGAACGGTGCACTTCTTGCCATCCACATTGAGAGGTTGGGGGCTGTTTTTAGATGTACATTTTGGAACTCCGACCACTGGCGCGACTAGGCGTAGCTCTTCGTTCATCACAGCACCAGCCATGTTGCCGAACAGTTTCGGTACAACGTCATCGTAGTTCCATTGACTGACGGGCCGACCTTGGCCTAATTCGTCAATATCGGCTTGAAGATGGCGCTGAGAGCGGATGTTCAAGGCTAGTAGTACTAGGCAGAAGTGGAGGGAATTTGCTGTTGTCTCGTGTCCGGCTAGGATGAACACAAAAGCGTTGCCCAGGATCTCCTCGTCCATCAACGATTGCGGTGTAGCGTCTTTCCCCTTCAGGAGGTTCTCTGGGGTGATGCCGGCGCCCTTGATGAGAGCGATCATAAGATCTAGCTTATCGCCCTCGTTCCCAGCCATGACCTCGGCCTTCTTCGCCTGGAACATCTCATTCATGTATTGGCCCCATTCGATGTATGATGCGTACGCTTTTTTTGTTGTTCGCAGGGGTAAATATTCTAGAGTAGCCGTAATTAGAGAGGATTAGAAGCGTTGAATACAGCCAGCACTTACTTAATAAGAATTTTGGCATGATGAGTATCAGAAGGATGTTATGTAGACAAGTCCCTAGTGCATCGGTATAGCTCAGGGTATGATCTCCACTAACCCCGGAGCTTGAAATACTCCCATCTTCCTTATCTGCTGAGAGCGTGTTTGCCTGCCCTTCAGTCCCTGGCCATTGTAATCGGACCCCAAAACCAGCTCGGCTAATCACATAGAGACTCAGTCGCATAGCATCTTCCGCGATCGTGGAGATGGTCTTTGTAGAGTCTTTCGAGCCCTCCAGCCAACCGTTCAACATCGCTTGGCATTGGTCTAATGTCTCCGTCCATACCAGATAGTTATTCTTCTCTGTGAAAGGCGGACTCGTGATCTTGCGATGATGCCTCCATAGTTGTCCCTCCGATGTCACCACGTTATTCCCATATAATTTGATCGATTCGTACACCTCCAATGCTTTTGGAAAGTCATTTCTTCTGGTCGTGATCTGGATGACCACGTCGGCGTCTGCCGTGTACAATACATTTCGTTCCGGGCTGACAGTTATGAATGTATCGCTTCCAAATCGTTTGAATGGCTCGTATCGCCGTCTCCAGCCCCATTCCAATGTCAAGTCGAACCATGGATCTATCCACGCCGTGGGGAGGCTTCGAGCTAGGGGGATCAGAACAATACATGCCAGTTGATATATTCTATTGACCAAGAAGAAAGGAACAATTGTATAAGTGATTCCGGATTCCCTTGCTGCTTTCAGATTTTTCGCGAATTGTAAGTAAATTTTCAGGGTATATACTCCGACAATGGCGAGTGCAGCCAACGCAATGGTGGAGGCCATCGAGGCAGCTGATGAACAAAAAGAGACGGGACTGGACACGCAGTATGAAAAGAAGTGTAGCGATGAATGATGGGTAAGAGCTCGCTCATGAAGCAAGTCCGTCGTCAATGAGGCGCTTTCAGGGGGTGTCAATTGCGTATTGGACAGGATCAGCTCTCATTGAGACACGCGTCTAGACGTAACGAGCGAATACAGGTCAAGAGCAATATATTTTTATAGAAGACAGTCGCATGAGATTAGGAGATCGAAAGAAGACACAAGTGGATATAACTTACCTGTACGCGAATGAAGGAGCTGTCATCGATCTTCATTTAGCGTACTCGTGCCGTCCCAAGGCTTGAGGTAAGGAAGGTAAAGTATCAGATTGACAGGCGCTAAGGAAAACATCCGTACCCCCGCTAGCTCAGCCACGTAATTACCAGCCATCTGTCATATAAATGCACACATTATCGTCTATTCTCTACGGAGGTTGACACCAAAAGTCTTAAGCAGGGGTAAAATAGACGTGGCTTTTTACTAGTACTAACTACCATATTTTTTCTAATATATCTATACTACCCTACATATCGACTACATAGTAGTCATATTACTAACTACTACTCAGTTATCTAGTGAACTACTACTACTAGGCCTGATGCCTACAGCTCATCGGCGATACCTCTCCTACCTATTAATAGTAATATACGGCCTAATATCACTCTATTCACCCTCATCCTTACCCTCATAGTACTTATTCCCTCTCTTTAGCTTAATCACCTTAGCGATATAACGTGGTAAGCGCTCTATCCACGACTAAATATAAGATTAGGATAACTTACGTCGGCAATTTCTGAAAACCCGGAGGGGTACCCGGGGCCGGCCCCGGGCCGCCCCGGGCCCCTAGGGCCGTGGTTTGAGAAAGCTTGCCCTGGGGCCGCAGGGGCAGACACGAGTCCGCCCGGGGCTATAGGGGCCGTAAGGGCAACCTACCTAGCGCCCAGGGCTCCAAGGGACGCGCTAAGATTAAGCGTTGAGGCGCCAAGCGATAGCGTTACGGTACGCCATCATCAGACTTCCGGGCGCTAGGGAATAGCGTCAAGGTACCCGCAACAGTAACGCTGTCGCATCATCCAACATACCCAGTCAACATGGCTACCACGCCATCGGTCCCTACCCAGGCCTACCCCAGCGCATCACCCTCGCGTAGAAACTGGCTGAATCGATCGATTCCGGGGTCGCTTTTAGGGTGGCGTTGGGGGTGGCTCCGGGGTACGCTACCCGAGTCCCCCGTCAATCATGGAACATCAAAACTTTTGAAGTTCTGCTTAGTAAGCAGTCACGTGACATGGTTTCGCTTAGTAAGCAGTCACGTGATTTCTTAGAATTTACTAACTAGTAGAATTTAGAAAAATTGCTTAGTCAGCAGTCACGTGACGCTTCCCTTGGAGCCCGGAGCGGCCCCGGGGCCTTGGAACACGCTGCGACAGGCCGAAGGCCTTTGCTAAGGGCATAGGGGCGAGTTGAGATCTTGCCGACGTAGACTCCTAATAGCGAGTCTAGACTTAAGTTAGAATTACCTTAGTCTGTAGATATCCCTTACAAGTAGTACGCCGCTTTATCTACTACTAGTATAGTTTAATAGTATTTAGATTAGGGGAGTTCCCGTACTAAACTATACGAAGCACGCCGGCGTCTATAAAGACTTTATCTTAATATTTTAATACGTAGCTAGGGGCCTTATCCTCCTAAATAAGGGCGTTAGGTTTATAGGAAATAGCGAATAGAATAAGCTTCTTATAAAGAATAACTATTTAATATTAATATTAATTAATACCTCCTTTCTTACTATTACGTATGATTTTACTATATTCTTTATCCTATTTCTATTTAGGCTTCTTACTAGGCTTATTCCTAAGACCTATCCTTATTATCACTATATTAAGCTCCTATTTAGCCCTTAGATATAGCTCTAACTCTTTATTAAGGGTATTAATATATTCTTTTAATATTATCTTTTCTACTATAATCTCTTCTTTCTAGATATAATAAGGCCCTTTCCTATTATAAGAAAAATACCCCTAGAATATAAATTCTAAAAATCTAGCCTAGCGATTTCTAGTAATAGTCTTTAAATATTTCTCTCTTAATATCCGCTAGACTCTTACTTTACTATATCTACTACTAAGATAGATAGACGTCTTATTAGTCTAGATTACCTTCTTCTAATCCTCTACTATCTAGTATTAAAAGCGTAGGGCGAATTAAAGATATACTTCTATTATAGCTAGTAAAAGGCCTGGTTTAATTATTAGTTTAACTAATTTTAAGCTATTTTAATGGAGGACTTAAAGGACTATTAATAAGGAGATAGTATATTTATATCTAATATATATAGAAGGCTTCTCCCGTCTATTCTAGTCCTTACGTATTAATTTATTAGTAAAATAAGAGTTTTATAAGAGATATCTTACCTAATTTTAAAATAGTTAACTCCTTCTTAGCTATTACTATTAGTGGCTTTTTAACTTATAGGCTATTACTAATATATTCCTTCTTTAAGATAGACGATACTATTAAATTATAGTTATAGTCCCTAGCCTTATCTATAAGACGCTATATAAACTAGCTATTTTAACTTAGTAAAAGGCCGCTATTATAGCAGCTACCTTCCTATTAATACTATAGGAAGTAAGGGCGAGAGCCTATAGTCTTTAGGTAATAGTATAATTTACCGTATATAAGTCCTTAGTAATAGTAACGTTCGGAGCTATTAATAATATTACTTATTTAATTACTAAGCATACTATAACTATAAATTTTCTATTAACCCCTGAATAAGGCCTATTCTAAGATACTAAAATGTTAACATTTAGATGTTTTGCATATGCCAAGATATTAGTAATCTAGGGGTGTGGTATTCTAACGAAAACTCAAGACTTTTGGTGTCAACCTCCGTACCCAAGACCGATCTATATCCAAAGAGATCCTCCAATCTCGCCGGAAACCTACCCCCGCACCCACAGGAGCCTCTACTGTTCCTCCGCGATACCATTCAAATATAAAACCTCTCAGCATGCACAGCCGTAATGAAAGGAAAATATGAATTATCTAGCTATTAGAGGATGTCAGTCATCTAAACGTCAATCACTATACAACCAGGACGTGACAAAGACAGGCACGGTTTCGCAATTATCCTGCGTTCTAGGATATAACGCCGATGGCATTGTCCAGGATGTACGAGAATATCTCTCGCGGAGCGCATCTGACCGGATGTGGGAGATGATTAGCTGGACGCAAATAACAAAGGGCTTCTCTAAATATGCACATCGCGTACAGTAGAACGCAAGCAGTGCGAGACCGGACAATTTACTTACTCCAGTATGATAAGTTTTGAAAAGTTCATACATCTCACCACAAACGGCTTGGTGAAACTCAACTTTACATTAAAGACTCTCTTGTGTTCTCTATCCAGCTATGAAATGAAAGCTTTGATGTTGAGATTGTCGTCCCTAATGGAAGAGATGGCGGATGTCGGCAGTATAGTGTTGATGTGATAAGGATATTATGGGGGAATGAGTGTGGGGAGCGTCTGGTCTCGCAAATGGAGCTGTGATGGGGGTGATGGTGTGTGGTGTAGAGGAACTGGGGGTTGAATGGGTGACGCTGGGACCGGAATGTTATTGGTGCAGATTTTTGAGGCAGTGGGAGTATGGGCTGGATGCAATGAAGGATCATCTCGAAAGTTCGTAATTCCCGGGCGGAAATAATATCTATGGCAAATATCTCCTTTTGCCGTTATCTGCATGTAATCATGAGCATACACGCATAATCTACCACCCTCACGCATCACGCCTCTACGCCTCAGCTTCCTCAATCTTGAATGCCTCAGGGAAGACCCCAACATTACGCTCGATAGGCCCCTTGTTCCTCAAAAACTGAACGTAAGCGCCATCGATCCTGATCTTGCCTTCCTGACGCTTCGCCTGATATTCGTCGCGGCGGAGAGGAGTGAAGCCCCAATTCTTGGAGACAATGATCTTTTGGCGGCCAGGGAACTTGTATTGGGCCCGGCGTAGCGCTTCGATGGCTGTCGCTTTGTCTGGAAGTAAAATGTCAGCATTTTGATCCTGGTTTCTGGGCAGCGGGAAGACGTACGGTTGTCGCGTGTCCGGACGGACAGCAGGATCTGGCCAATGTTCACACGGGCAACACTTCCGTTGGGCTTGCCCCAGGCACCTCGCATACCAGTCTGCAGTCTATCGGCACCAGCGCATGACAACATCTTGTTGATGCGGACAACGTGGTATGGGTGGGCGCGGACACGGAGATGGAAACTTTCTTTGCCTGCGACTTTGACGAGGTATCTGAAGACGGTTGACGTATTAGCCGGTTTCAGAATCCTGTGGTGGCTTATGGACGTACTTATTGGCGCAGATACGGGCAGCTTCAAGGGCTTCTGAGGACAGCTGCTCATATTCGTTGGAGACCATGTGGATGCAGAGAGGAAATTCGTCAACATTCGCACGTTTGCGGCCAAGATCAAAGATACGGATCTTCGGGTCGGGCACACCACGATTGAAGCGAGATTTGGGATATGGCTATAGAGACAAACCTGGTCAGCATGCTGCTGGCAAAGGTGGACGCGCATATCGAGAGATGACTGAGGGTCCCAAATGCCCACAAACGGGGAACATCTGCCACAGGCGCACTATTGCACTGACCTTGTTCTTGCAGTAACGATAGCATCTCGCTGGACGACGTCCCATCTTGATGAATTGTACGGTGGTAATGCACTTCTTGCGAACGGTGTTTGTTGTACAAAGGAGGAGTCGGTGGGCTCTTCAGCAGTTGCAAGTCATTGTTCGCTTCGGCTGATTTGAAAGCATTAGGCCAGCCGCTAGAATAAGCCGCTAGTGGCTAGTGCTGGAACTAAAAACCTCCAAGTCCTGACTCATTCTGAGTCACACAAGGCCGCGCCACATCAAAGCATATACTGAATGTTTTAGAGGAGTGTGTTACAGATGATCTATATGGAGTGCCAATCATATAGAGCGGCTGCTGTTGAGAGGGGGAGATGTTATGCTTGCGTAAACGACTTTCCCAGTGAATGGTGCACTGGCAAGATAGACTGCTTCACAACGATTGCAGTGACATAGAAATTGAATTCTTCATTCTCCTGTTGTTGTTCATACGTCTATGCTACAGCTCCGGTCAAGATATCCGAGTCGCCCGCATCCAATACTGCCATGGTGGAGCATCTGTACAATTTTCCGCAAGCAGTTCCCAGCTCAATCTGTGGGTAGAAATTAGCACAGCCGTAAACCCTCCAAAGTCTCACGGCGAGACCTCTTCGTTGGGTGAGTCATATAGCCAAGAGCTTGGTCTTTGAACCGATGTAGTATGGCGATCGTACGACTAATAGAAGAGGTTGGCTCACGTTATTCCCTGCGAAGTGATGAACGTTCGTCTGTACAAAAGATTAGCGACCCAGGAGGCTCATGAGACTGAAGAGATAGGCCAATACCTTTGATAGCATAGAGTAGTATTCAAGTTCTGACTTTCGCAGAGGTGGAGTGTTCCCAGCAATGATCACAAGCTTGGCCTTGCCAGATCGAAGTGTCTTGAGGGTAGACTTGTATCCCAAGGTTACTGCAAAGAGAACGAGATCAGTCTCCAACCCATTTTCGACGACGGAACATCGCATAGCTTCATGACCATAGGATTCGTACCCTTTCCGGACTTCCTGTGGATCATCGACGTCAGTCAACGGCTTCTGGACGATTTGTGGTTACAGCACATACATCACAAGGGCTAGACGCGAATTGATGCTGTCCGCTGTTTTCTTGCTCTTCTTTGCGGGTGCCATCGTTGCGCTTTCTCGTCGGAACCTGATGAGAAGGGGTAGGTGAGTGCGCTCCGGTCTTTTGATGAAGTAGTTGATTGTAATGTATTTTGACAAGCTCGGAAATACGTGTGTGGGAAAAGACTAGCGCCAAGATACGCCAAGGCCCGCTGAGCCCTGCAGATCACCTAGCTCAGCCCTGCAGGGAAACTAATCTGTCCCTGCGCGACCGTTTGATGTTTCCGGTCTGGGAAATCCAACATATCTAAAGATAGCCATCGGTCGGTCTGCATATCTCTTCTGCGCCTTCCTCATTGTTCGCCTGCTTTTTGCAATCTGCAATCAGGTGTCATCATGTGAGATTCACGCTGTTCAGAAGGCTCCCAACGATAGATATCTTGGAGATCCAGTGGCTTACTGGTGGCTTCCTTGTGGAAAGCCATCTTATCAGTACATGAGCTGCATATCTGATGATGGAGAATGCTCTTCCCTGAGATCACGACCACGTTCGCCAATCTGACAACGTATATCGGTGGCCGCTTTTAGTTCTCGGTCCATGCTAGCTTGTATTACGCAGTCTACGGTACAACATACTTGATTAGCGGACATGTCCGGCTTTAGGAAGAAAGAGACGCCTGCGATTGGGACAAACTCAAGGCCTTCACCAACACCCACATCTCGAACTTCGCCAACGAAGTCTTCTACCAGTATGAACGGGTTAGGCAGGTCCCCCTCAGTGCGAAGCGGCGCAGGTTTGTCTAGGCCTGGGCGAGGGAGTCCTTACCAACGATCTCCGCAAACAAGCTCCTTGAACACGAGTACTACAACCCCGGATGAGGCGGGCGACGAAACCTCACGAGCAGAACACGTCGCGTTAGTGGAGGAGCTCAGAAATCGGGTTCAAAAGGCGGAGACCGCGTCAGAAGAGTATCAACGTCAATTAAATCTCCTGCAGGCACGATTAGACGATAGCCACCACGAGCAAGGACAGCTGGAGGATCGGCTGCATCAAAGCAACACGACCATAGAGGGACTTGAAAGCGATCATGCAGCAGCGACCCGGCAGATTAGGGAAACCGAGGAGCTTTTTGAGAGCGAACGGAACGCGATACTGCATGACAAGAGGGAACAGAAAGCGAAGATGGAAGAGCTGCAGGCTGCGAATCAGCGACTGAAAGAGACACTGGCCCAACGCGAGACACGAGGCAGTGCAGACGGAAGCAGAGCTTTATCGCGAACAAATTCGGGCAATGAGCTGGGGCAATTTGCTCCACCCTCCACTCAGCAACAGCGCGACTCCAAGGACAATTCAGATCTCATTACACATAAGGATCGAGTCATCAAGTCTTTACGGCTTGAGCTAGCCGAAGCCCAGATCAAGATCATGGAGATAGATAGTGTGGGAGGTGGTCGGGCCCACGAGATGGAGAATAAGCTGATGGAAGCGAAGATTACCATTGCTCGCTTGACCGAGGATAACGAAAGTTTTCAGCTTCTCTTGAGCGAAAAGACACTGAACGGCGATTTCAGCAAAACGGATACTATGCAACAGTCGTCAAGGTTAGGCTCATTGGCAGAAGAGCTTGGGTCTGAAGATTTAGAGTCTCCGGTGGGGAAGACTGATGACAACCGCCCACTAGAAGCGGAAATCAAGTCGCTAAAGGATCAAAACAAAGCTCTAGCTCTTTACATCGAAAGTATCATTGGCCGTCTTCTACAACACAAGGAATTTGAAAACCTCCTGGACAAGACGCCAGATCTCATGTCTGGCGCACCTCGGCCACAGACTGCGGATACTGATAAGGAACTTCCGCCACCGCCACCACCCAAGGATGAGGAACGACCAACAGGATTTCTGCAACGAGCTCGCTCTGTAGTTGCGGGTCCTGCCAAGCGTCCCCGTCCGATGAGCCAGATGCTCGCCCCACCTCCGACCCCACCTCCAGCGCCATCTCCGCTCACTGAAGACGTTCCAACACCCCCTGGTGTACCTTTGAGCCGCTCTCAGTCTGTCCGCGGAGGCGGGCATAAACGTGCGCAGTCTGATATGCCCAGTGCTGCCCCCTTGGTCAATCAGATGTATCGTGGCCCTCCCTCTACGGGCTCAGGCGGGCCCTTGATGAGCCCTGGCATTTCTCAAGCTACCGCATCGGCAGCAAGGACATCTTTCTTCCCACAGCCCACAGCCGCCGCGGCACAGGCAAGTCCCAATGCCACATCTCGGGTCCCGTCCTCCAGCCGGCTGTCACGCGATGGGGGACCGGAAAGTAGCTCGAACAGCACTTTCAGCGATCAGAGTGGCGGTTTGGATAGTCCGCCCAGAAATAGCACGGGGAATACCAATTACACAGGGGCAGTGATGACCCAGAACAGACTTAGGCCTTTGAGATTGGTGCAGGAGAACCCGGCAAAGGACGACGAAATCGCTGCAGCTGCAGCTAAGAAGAAGGCGAACCGGGGGAGTTGGATGCCGGCGTGGATGAACCAGAGGGTGGCCAGCAATGAGAATTAGTGCTCGATGTCGTGTTTGAGGTGCTTTAGGATACCCCGCGTTGGCTCGTGAGTAGACTCGCGCAATGCATTGGGAAGGCGTTTGGGTCTTAGAGCTGGTGCGCTCGGATGGCTGAGGTTTCTGCTTCCATTGTTATATCTTAGAAATTCACGCACTGATGTGTACTTTTATCGAATGGTCTATCTGCCCTTCATCTCCTGATCTGTTTTCGAACTTGTGAGCTCCTAGCCTTTTTGGGGTCGTTGAATTACTAACAATTGATACTGCGCCGATCATGGTAAGTGAGTGTATTTGGCTGCGATTTCTTCAATAATCTTTACTTGTGCTGCGCCGAATCGAGTGGCTTCATCAGATCGATTCTCTTCACCTAAGATTCTTATTGAGATGGCTTCCTCAATCACTTACCGACACAGAGCCGTTTTGGGACCAGTAGGAGCAGTCTTGGCATCAATGGCTATTGTATAGCTTGGAACGTCTATGCAGACTATGTTGTATGCAGATCTTTAAGGAAGACAACTCCGCGCACATATTCTATGTTCAAGATATAGGAGCCCTCGGCGTGCAGAGAAGGTGAACACCACACTCGGAAAAATGTCTTGATTCCTTTTCAAAGCATTTCTGGATATTTGTTACTCATTCGTCGATCATTGAGATGATGGGAAAAGGTACCTTATTTCACCACTGCAACCGGGGGTACACCAATATTACATGAGGTGTCAGATCACCCACTAAATGAGGATAGCTGAAGAAAAGGTCCGTTCGTTTACAGAGGGCAGGTATTTGTTCATAGACAGGTAGCCCATGTATGGCACACTTGAGCGATCCTGCCACTAAGAAATAAGACCGACGTCTAGCCCTAGATATATGTGTTTTATCATGTTGAATCTGCAAGTTATATGTCAATCGCCATGCTACACGTTTCCACAGCTGAAAGCTTGTAGCATCATGTCTAGTTACGGAGCTAGGGTTTGTCTTCTCTGATTTGTATCTTCATGGCCGATGTACGACGATAGACCTATTGACGTTCGCCATTGCCGCGTGTGATTCGTGACGAAGAGGTATACTTACCAATTACAATCGACACGGCGCAGCTTCATTCGGGTCGTGGTGAGATGTCAAACCTGCAGAGCTTCTGTGATTTTTGCGTATGATTAACATTAGTATTCGCCGAAGTAAAAGGACGATGCAATTATGTCGATAGTAAAGACCGCATCTTTAGTGGCCTCTATTGTGATTTCCGTCCTGAAAATACTAGTTGGAAAGTGAAATAAGTTACGCGTACATTAAAGTCCATACGCCGATCAAAACGGAATCAGAAAGTGTGCACGCCAAATCAGACGACAAGTCATCTCCGTTCCCTTTGTTTCAATGTTAACGCGAGAGCTGGGGAAAGTACCGCCGAGAGCATCTTCGCCATCCACTTTAACGCGGCACGGACAGCTCCTCGCGGAAGCGATAGGGGCCCTGTAGGCTCAGATGTTCTGGACGGGAAACTAGAGATAAGGTATGATTACTGTAGTGTGAAGACAGCTTGATCTCCAACAAGACCTGTTCTATAAGAAAACGCTGCTCCGATACGTTACATCTTCAGTTTGCACAACTTGACTGTTCTAAGATCATCCAGTCATATCTTCATGAACACGCTACCTGTTTCAGCATGATACTCAAAACCCTACTCGATCACGCAAAGCACTCGGAGTGAGTTACTGGGTCAGCCGTGGTCCCAATGGTAACGAGCCGAAGGTTCGTTCGATTTCAGGGTTGAGCAAGGAATGGTCCATTGTCTTATCCACTAAAGCCGTAAAAGCTTCTCCTAGGCATTGTGAGCGTCGACTTAGCTATATTCCTACCATATCAATGGAAGGTTAAGGTTATATTATTCTTTTCAATATTTGCGAGGTACATTGCTTCAGCGCTTTGGTTCTTCTCCGTTGAGCCCAAGTAGCTAACTCTGTTCACGTACCAGATTCAGCTTGTGGATTAGAGATGCAGCTGATCTTAATGGTAATATGTAAATCTTGCGCATGATCTAGATCTCGGTGTGAGATCTCCGATAGCTTTGATGCTGCTGTATTTACAGTGCGTGGTAAGTCACAAACGAGCCGTTGCTGCAAGGGCAATTATGATGCCTAACGTCTCGGGAAAAGGATCACCACTTTTGCGACTTCTACAAGCTATAGCTCGCCGACGCGCAAAAGCAATAAACGTGATCCTCTGTGGGTGTCGCCTGACACATATCTGGTACTGGCGTATCTGCTTTAGTCAGGTTCTGAGCAGGATAGGCCAATTGGTGTATGCGTGGGACACGCTCGCGCATCTTCGAAAGCTTTCAATAGTAAGTTGCGGCTCCAATGTTCTAGGAGACCGAGGTCTGCAAAGCTCTTCGATGTGTCCAGAGCCTGCAGACTCAACATCGAACATGTTGTAGAAGTCTTCTTTTCCACACTAAGGACAGCAAACTTGGTTTTCACTCTTGTAGCCAAAGACTAATTATACCAGCAGCGAAGCGAGGCATGAGTTACAGAGACCTTATCAAGTCAGCGATGTATTCGATGCACGACGGAGAGTGTAGAGCATGATTTATATTACGCTAGAACTAGCTGTACTAACCGCGGAAGACCCGCCCTCCCGCCGTGCCGAGTAGCGCGCTTCTCGACTGCATTATACTTGAAGACCGAAAGATTCATGTAACCTCTTACACCAAGCCAATATGGAAGCTCGGCACATAACGAAACTGCTACCCAAACTAACAAAAACACAATGCACTCGCCGCCCCTTCACCACCCACATCCCCCGCCTCCTCGACTCCACATTCACACCCCCAGTCCCCCCCTCCACCCCCCCACCCTCCAAACCACCACCCTACTCCCCGCGTCCCAACCGCCGCAACGAACAAGCCTTCAAATTCGCCGCCTCCCTCGTCGACGACCAACACCGCCGCGAAGCCCTCACCCGCGTCGCCCAATACGACGCCAAACAGCGCGCCATCGCCGAACTGGAAAAGAGCGGGCGCGCGCGAGACCTCGAGCGCCAGCAGCTGCGGCGATGGAAGGCGGGGGACGTGTATGCGCCGCACGATCTGAGTCCGGTGGAGATGCGGAAGTGGAAGGTTAAGAGGCCGGCGGGGAGGGATGTTTTTGATATGTTGGGGATTAATCCGTTGATGGAGTATAAGGTGCGTTTCGATACGTTCATTCATGACCTGAGTTCTTTTTGGCAGGGAGAGGCTGATATTCGGGCAGAATTTCTCAATGATGTCGGAATACATGACCAGCTTGGGACGCATACGGCACAGGAAGGACACAGGCCTTCGGGCCGTCAATCAGCGGAAGATCGCCAAGGCGATTCGGAGGGCGGTGGGGATGGGACTGGTGCCGAGCGTGCATCGGCATCCGGAGATGTTGGAGGTGTTTGCTAAGGAGAGGAATATGCGGAGGTGGCTGAAGGAGTCGGGGCAGGCGGGGGGGAAGGCGGCTGTTTCGTGATTGTGATTGTGATATTATGATATATCAGCTTTACAATTTAGAATCTAGAATTACAGCGTACGAGAGGGTTTTGAAGCATTAGTGCGTGATGTAACATAAACCAGGACTTCCATGTCTTCCTCATACATCAAACAACGGTAGAGATCCGTGTCAGGTCTCGTAATGACGAGATTACACTAATTGATCTAGATTACGTTTGCACCCCCTCGAATCTCCAGCCGCTACTTTGCCAAGATAGCGAAAAGCTTTGGTTTTGATCTCTTATAGCTGGCGGACTTGGATATATTCCTAGCGGCTCATCAAGATCCCCAAAACCGGTCAATAACCGTTAGATGTGTTGGACTTTATGGAGTCGTTCCGTACGTTCACTCATCTTGATTCTGGTGAAACCCATTTGAAAGGGTGCATGCGATGAGCTTGCTGTATATGATGGCCGACACGGCTTCGGTAACTCCATCATCAGCATTGTTTTGGGATCATCTCGTTCAATTCTCATAGGTGATCTTCATACATCATTAGAACACTGACACAGCAGCATCATCTCATTCCACCCCCTCTACCTTCCAGCACTTAATCGCAGCGTCTCCACCCACGCTAACAACCCTCCCTTCTCCAGCCCACCTGACACCATTGACGCCCTCCTTATGCGCACTCCCCACACTGACCCTCTGCCCAGGCTTCTTCACGCTCCAGACGAAGATATTAGTATCTAACGATCCGCTCACGGCTTTCTCGCCACTCGGGTCCCAGTCGATACTCGTCACACGTCCTGTGTGCGAACTCCAGCGTGTGATTACTGGTTCTGGATTGTTGGGTTCGTAGACGATGATTTTTCCGGAGGCGAATCCGACGGCGAGGTAGTGGTTTGAGGATGGAGAGAAGGATAGGGCGGTGACTTGGGATGGGTGGGGTATCGTCTTTATTTCGTTGAGATTGGAGTCGTACATGTGTTGTGCGGAGTCGTCGCCACCGACAGCGATGTGGGACGCGTTTGCTGCGATGACTGTTGGAGAGTAGGAGGTTGGGAGGTGTTTGATTACGCTGTTATCGTTTTGAGAGAGGATAGAGAGGCCCTTATGTGTGGCAATTATAGTGGATGTGGAGTTCGTGGCTACGCCGCGAGGCTGGCCGTCTGTTTTTGTGGAGGTGCCGGTGAAAGTTCTGGCGGACGTGTCGATGGTGCGAAGCGTGTCATCCCAACCTACGCTGTAGATGCGCCCAGAGGATGAAGAGAGGCCGGAGATGTAGTTTTTGTGGGCTTCGCCTTCGATTGCTTCGCCATTCCCAGCACTGTCATAGGCACAGATCCGGCCACTTGTGTCACCAGTGATGAAAATTAGCCCAGACGCTTTCTCCCTACCAGATACGAAAGAGGTAATGTTCTTAAGAAGGCCTTCTCCCTTCATATCAGTGGCGATGTTTGTGATATTCTTCTGGTGTCCTTGAACGACCCTTAAGATTCCGGGCTTTCCTTCCTGAAGATATGTGAGGTCACCGGCAAGATTTAAGCTTATGATCAAGCCATCAGATCGACCGGCTGGCCAGACTACGCCAACTTGGTGGTCTTGTATACTGACTTTTCCTTCTTCACCCATCCGCCAGCTCTGCACTACCTTCCCAGATTCTGCGTCCCAGATCCTAACCGTCTGATCCGCACTCGAGGTCACAAATCTCTTGGAGTCCTTCGCCCATGAAACGGCGAAAATACTCCCCGTATGCTCGCCCTCCCCAATTTGCCGTTTTTCCTCACCAGTCTTTCCATCGTAAAGCCAGATCTTCTTGTCCGCACCTACACTAACTAGATGTGTTCCGTCCGGGCTGAACGCTACCCCATAGATATATTTCTGGTGTTTCCTCAGACTCGTATTGAACTTGAAAGGTGCTCCGTGGAAAAATGCTAGGCTAGTGTCATCACTGCCTGTTGCCGCTCGCAGCGGTCTTTGCTGCCGCACGCCCACGGTGTTGATCTGCGAGCTATGTCCGCTGATCTCACCCACTGTGTTGCCGCTGTCTGCTGTTATGCAATGCCCAAACTTTTCCTTTCCGTCGCCTACAGCAATGATACGTTGACTGTCTCCATCCCAGGCCAGATCGTTGATACGGCCGCTAATGATGGAATACTCGCCCTTCGTGGTACCTTCGCCGACACAGTCCCAGATGCGGATTGTGCCAGAGACATCGCCACTAGCCACATAGTAGCCGGAAGGGGAGAAGCGGGCGACTGTTGTGGTGGTAGTGTGGGACGTGTATTGGGTAGATTGGGAGGGATTGTCGATTGAGCGTAGAAAAATAGATTTGTTAGACTAGGCAATGATATCGTTAGTGAATTGGGAAGCAAATAGGTGTTATCTTATGCGAAGAAAACTTACTGCGTAAGCTATGCGCTCGCCTTTCGGATCGCAGGACAGCTGGGTTGGCTGACCGCGAGTAGTTGATGGGGAGGGTGCCCAGATAGCATCTTCCAGGTGTCAGTCTGGTCAATCAGAGCTGAAGACACAACGCCTACCAGCTTTGATCGACATTCTGTCGCCTGTCCCAACATGAAAGATGCTGCAATTGCTTCACACTTGCCTGGAGCTATGCCAACAAAGTGCCTAAACGGGCCTAGGCGTAGAATATAGTTCGGCAGCCAAGCCTCGATAGACTGGCGACGCTAACCATGTCAGGCTACGCTATCCATGGCTTGGCATGCGAGGGCACGTTTGAGGATATTTGATGAAATAACAACATAGATCATTGGGCTGTGCATAGAAACCACCCTGATCATGCCAATGAGGATCAAACTCTCCCCATACCAACACGTAGGATATTCAGACACGTCATAACGTTGCCCTGCCGAAAGGGGCTGACTCAATGGTGTGGGGCAGTGACTCATTTAAGGTAGTGTTGTTGCAAGTAGGCTTGTAGGCAGATGACTGCGGGCGTTCCTTCCTTCCTTCTCATCACAGATGCTAAACGAAGTGTCCAATCACACTGGGACATCTTCCCAATTGAGACGCTATGACTCGAATTTCTTCAAGCCTCGCTGAAATGTAGCCTTGTTCTGCCCCTCTTGACACATGGTACTTTATCTTCACTGCAGGAAACTCAACGCGTCCAATCCAAATATCTCTAATATAAAGCATCTCTTGTTCCAAGAACCCCTCTCTTGTTTCTGGTATTGCAAGATGATGGATAAAATCCTCAGCAGCGTTATTCCGACAATGCTGCAATAGCAGCTCCTATAAAATCTTTTAGGCCCTCGAGCAACGCAATTCACATGACTTGCTGCCTTCAAAACGGTGACAGATACTAAAGACTTCATTGAAACAGCCATCTTGCAGCAACCCTTCGTATCCGACTGTCCTTTAAAGCAGATTATCTTCCAGTACGACCAAACTGGCCCAACATCAAAGCCAATAGCAAGACCGTCCATGGATTCAAGCACCACCAATATGGCCCTCCATCGACGGCTTCTTCAGGACCTAGCAGAGTTACAGGCGAATCCTTACCCGAACATTGTGCTACGCATTCAGGACGATGATCTCCAAACAGCATGTCTGATATTGACTCCGAATGGGAAGGTGCCCCTCCACCTTACGGTCGTCTTCAGCGGAGACTACCCTCTGAGAGCGCCTACGGTGACTATCGAGTCCAAAATCGAGCACCCAAACGTTTATGGCTCCTACATTTGTGCTTCAATCTTGAACACCACAGAAGGCTATACGCCTGCGTATACGCTCAAAGCTATTGCCATACAGCTTCTCAGTTTCTTCAGTAGCGAGCGCATTGAGCAAGAAGGGGGTGGATACTCGGTAGAATTATCCAATTATCAAAGGTATCCAGTATTGGCCAGTAATACTGAACGAAATCGAGATGGACGCGAGATGGACAGAGACTCGACATACTGCTGCTCCAAATGCGGGTTCGGAGGGTCCAAGGTCTCGGAAAAAGGCCCTGTGTTTATTGATAACGCAGCCCTGCCAGATCCTTCGGCGGGGGATGATGGCTCTTTGCCTGTGCTCAATACACGCAGAATTGCAGGCACCCGTCCAATCGTACTCGGTAAGAGAGACTACGACAGTATGGAAAATTACGAGAATCCCAAGCAGACGAAGCAACCGCAGCTACAATTGATCGATCGAATATTAGCCCTTCCGGACGAGATTCTCTTAGTCGTCTTGGACGGACTAGATACTGCAGACCTATTGGCAGTCGGCAAGGTCTGCAGCAAGATTGGAGATTTCTTGATGTCGTATGATACCATTCGCATGCGAGAAGTCCAATGTTTCTGTCTCAAGAAGAACTTCTTGAACGCAAAACTAGGTGTTGGTGTTCACGTCAATCACCGGGGCAGGTCTAGAAACATTGAGTCCGAATTCGACATCTTGTCTCAACAGGCCTTTGAGCAATTCAAGGTCCGCCAATCGATCCAAGGGCTTGACTTTGAATATTGGTTACCGCTTCCGGTTTCTCGCCGGCACTGGAGATCGGTCAAAGGAGACGCCGATGTCTCCTTGTCGCAGCTTGCTAAGGCAGCTGACATCTGGGACGGTAATGACACCGCAAAATCCAACAGTAATACCATCTATACCTTCATGAACAGCGTCGTTGTCAAGCTCAGCTCCAAGGCGGAGAGAACGTGGGGCTCCAGTCCGAAAAGCACACTGACACACGCTTCCGAGAAGGCTGTAGAGTCGTACTTTGGTCTTTTCCATTTGTTGCTCTGTCTGGCAACGGAGCAAGATCAAATGGTCCGCGATGCCAACCGCCGCTGCCTACGCTTCTTGGAAGGTTTCACGTCAAAGAACGACTGTCCGGATCTCGGCCAATTGCTGGTCGCCGCGCTAATAAGCGACGAAGGTCTGACACAGAAATTGACACTGGCAATCATCAAAGAAGCCGTTCTCCGAAATGTCGTCTGGATGCTCGAGCCTAAGCACGGACATATGCCCGACCTCAGCTACATAGAGCCCTCCGCCGTCTCGGACTATCGCTTACAGCGCACATTCGACAACAAAGCCTCCAAAGTCTCCTATCGCCTCCTCATGTTCCTCGCCTTGTTCTACAAAACCGCACGCGTACCGGGAAAATCTCTATCCGCCATCCGGGACGAAATGTTCGACGCACACGGCGCGCCGCCGAGGGGTACAGCCGAGAGGCTGGCAGCAGAGATAAGACAGATTCGCACGGTGAACAGCTTTCCGGATTTTTTCAGGGCGATGGGGCTTGCGGAGACGCCGAGTAAAGAGATGTTTTGTACCTTTCTAAAGAACACGATTGGCGAGAGTGTGAGGAAGGGATACTCAAAGGAGCCGATTACGCAGTGGGAGGCGTTGGCGCTCCGGAGATTGAGGGAGCCGGGGGTTGAGATTGTGAGCGGTGCTGTTGAGGTGGATCCACCGAGATGGGGTTTCAGCTTTTTCCCACCTAAGAGAGGTAGGCGTGGGCGGTGAGGGTTGTGTATTGATATCGGTTCATGATCGCATGGTAAAGAAACTATGTGCGTTTGAGCACGAGTGCTGATACTATTCGCCTCATTGTGAGCCTGCTTCATAGGTTGTTGGGAAGACTTTCCAATACTCCATCCTGTGCAGGTACATATTTGTAGTTTCGCACAAAACCTTATTTATTAGTGATTCAATGAAAACAAGTCCTTCAATATACTAATCCGAAATGCCCGTGAGTAGTTTGGCTGCGAGTTTCTTATCCATTGAACATTAGACAAGGATTTCACTTCGAAGGTTATGCCGTGTTTGTATATTGTCGCCGCATCGAGTGTGTTGTCATCTTGTTTGCAGACCGTCACGGTTCGAGAAGCAGGGTTTAGTCATCTCATACGCGGTTAACATCTCTAGGCTCGTGAATCGATTCATACATCCGTTCTTCAACGATATATTTCACTTCCCCTCTGTCACGTTATGCATCATGCTGTTGTAATGACTGCCACCGTACCAGCAACGTACTCGTCAATGAAGCTGCATGGCGTCCCACCCGCCATCGTCCGCATTTATCGTTTTCGGTGCTACCACTCGGAGAAATGCGAATTGAGCTGTCGAGTCAAGGATGGAGACGAAGGTTTCTTGAAAGGCGGCTGCTGGTAGTTTTTCGACTTGGAAGTTATGGTCGCTGTACTAGATGATTTGTTCCTTGTGACCTACAAGCACTTGATTTGCGTGATAGGGCCGTTTGGCGTGGTATGGATTTTTGGTACTAGAGGAATGCTATCGCACATGAGTCGCGGGAGCTGCTTATATATTTGCTGGTGTCGACCAATAGGGTAGGCCAGAAGCCTCACAGGTGATGGTGGTACTTGATATTTGAGCCGATTGGAAGGCTTTTTGGGACGGGAACAGTGGATCAAGATACAATCTGCTACCAAGGCTAATCGATGTTGTGCATTAGTTTGGTTTTGGAAATTGAAATCTTGATTTTGTAGGAAGTATCCGATAGTCTTATTGTCCCACGAAACACATCAGAGCATCAAGCTTGAGTAAGTTCCTCTCCATGATCTTAGGTTGTAATTGATCAAAACGTTAAGCTCGGCGACGTTACACGAACACGTGACTAAAGCTGTTCACCCGATGGATGATCGAACTCAAAGAACCAGAATTTTTGGCAGATGTTGGCGATAAACCATAATCCCGACCATTCGCAGCAGTGCTCTGAATGGTCAGAATTGTGTCGAAGCACAGCAATTCGTCAATCCCATGGTTCTGATGGTGCCACGAAGGCATGTATTTTCCGGATTTCTATTACCTTACTGCAGAGGTTCACCGGCGTAACACCATCGTTGCTGAGGTCTTGACTCGAGATGTTCGCGTTCGGAACTTTACCGATTGGGTCGATCTGCATGACAGCCGGAGAGCCTTATGCACTGACAGCACGTTATGCATGCTAAGGGCCCAATCCACACCGTTACACATATCTCGGGCGTCACGGCGAGCAACGCAGTAGACGTTGATCATCCGCTTCGGCATGCCCCGCCTTGAAGCGTAGTGGGGCGCAAGGCTATTGTTGTTGATCATCCACTGCTGATGATCGTTGATTCAGTTGCTCGATTCTTCTACCACTATACTTTTGGTCGTCGTCCTAGGTGTTAATATCGTTCACCGACTTATTCAGTAATGGCGGGAGTATCACAACGAGACTGGCGGAATGTTGCATCAGGTATTGGGGGCGTGCATGAGGGGCGAAGCACACGGCAGCCTCATATGTACGAGATGTCCAAGGATGGAAGTGCCAGCAGCGCCGACTATCTGGCCACCCCTGACTCCTCGCCCGGAATCAGAACTTTTGATGGGCACCAGTCAAGGTAGGGCTCTGACACTCAATTCCCTATACTGTTGATCACTGAGTGAACGAGTTAGCGAACCGAGCTGGGTGGACACAGTCGAGTTTCAATATCCATCTCCAAAGTCCGCCGGTCCACACCCAACGCCGGAGGTTTGTGGGCGATGCAGATTTTGCGAAAGAAGCAAGGAAGAACTGCGAGGGTGTCAGCAAAAGCTGGAGGAGACCCAATACGAGCTGAAAGCAGCACAAGAGACGGCTATGACCCAAATCAGGCTACAGACAATCGAATTGTTCCACTGTCACAAAGATGCCAAAGAGTATGAAAAGGCAGAAACGTGCTATCGAGCGATCGTGACAGATACGAACCCCGAGAAGATCGAAGACTCGACTATCTTGGATCTTAAATATTCCTTTGCAGAGATGTTGATTGTCCAAAAGAAGAACGAAGAAGCCGAATTGATCTCTAAGGCAGTCTGGAAACAGAGGCAAGTTGCACCAGAATCAGAAGAGGCCAAGAAAAGCCATCGTCAGCTGTGCTCTATTTGGGGGACTCTGGAGAAATATCGCGATGCCGAAAACATGCATAGGAACATTTACCATAGAGAACCAAAAGACTCCTGGGCTCTAGAAAATGGAGATGCGGTTTGCCGGACCATTGCTGAGCAAGGAGATTATAATCAGGCCCAACTCATGCAGGACAGTGTGTGGCAGACGCGACAAAAACACGATGGACAGAGGCACGACCTTACCATCCGAAGTGGCCTGCAAAGGATTACCTTCCTGGAGATGCTCATCCATTCTATCAGTAGTGCAGGCATTAGCGGTACCGAGAAGAGACTCAGCAGCCTCCGCAAAAAGGGGTTTGAGTGTGAGTTAGAAGTGATGCTTCGCAGTATATGGAACACAAGGTTACACCCAGAGCCCGTTCCGGGTATCCTTGATGCTGGCCATAGACTAGGCAATATTTTATTTCAACAGGCCAAATTCGCCGATGCGGAAGCCGTCTTTCTCGATGTCTGGGAGGGCAGAAAGTACTATTTCGGAGACGGGGACGTGAATGCTATGGCTACTGGCACTATGCTTGGCAAAGCTTTGTTGCGACAGCAAAAGCCAGAGGCTTCCAGCAAAGCTGTCACCATCTTCCAAGGCATACTGCATACAAGACAGAGGACGTTAGAAAAGGGCAATTGTGACACTCTATCGAGTGGTGATGACCTAGCTCAAGCATATCTCTCGTTGGAGGATTGGCTACAGGCAGAAGCCGCCTGTAGATGGGTAGTCGAACAAAAGGCACGCGAATATGGGCCGACAGCCCGAGAGACTACCGAGGCTCGCTGGACCCTAGGCCAATCACTTTTCAAGCAAGGAGGCGATAAAGTTCGAGAGGCTGAGATTGTATTGGACGAGGTCTATCGTCAATGGAATGACAGCTTTCCTAACGCTAAGGCAACCCTGGAGTGTGGACACATGTTGGCCGAGTTGCTGCTTTCGCAGGAGGCGAAGCCCAACGATGCTTTGCAAGTGAGCAGAGTTGTGTTCGCCAGAAGAGAGGCCTCAATGGAAAGAGACGTGGATTATCTCGACAGCGGCCGTCAATATGGCTGCTTGCTTCTGAAAGGCGGAAAACTTCTAGAGGCCGAAAAGGTCCTCAAGGCTCTCTGGGAGCACCCAGCAAAGGGCTCGGAGCAAGAGACGTTGCGCCTGAAATGCGGTCACCTCTACGGTCAGAGCCTGTCGAAACAACAAAAGTGCTCCGAGGCAAAGGAAATCTTGGAGATGGTAGCAAAAAAGCAAGTTTCCATATTCCCAGCTGGAGGCGCAGAGATTGAAGATACTTCGCAGCTCTTTAGGGAGGTGAGTGATCGATGCAAAGAGATGGAGAAGGAAAGAGGGAAGAGAGAGAAGCGTCGCCGAGTGTGGAGGTGAGTGAACGACTACTCATCCCCAGAAGATAGGAGATAATTTCCAATATTTTACGCCCCACGAGGGATTTCAGTTTTGAAAATTTAAGATAGGATCAGCAGCGGTCAGTATTTCCCCATTTATCTTTCAGTCCCGACGCTAATCATCAGGGACAGTCATCCGCTCGCTGGCGAGTGGAAGGAGGCTCATCTCTCGCTACCTTTCGGTTGTGTTATTTTCAAATATGTAGACAGCGTTTTCAATTTATTTGACAGATATTCTTCGAAACATCCTTATACGATCAGGTGCTTTCTGAGGATGACTTTTGCTCTCGATGAGGACCCCCGTGCAAACGTTATAAGGCTGATCTAATGATTCGTGAGGTCTGTGTATTTGTTGCTTTGAATGATAGGTTGGCATATGATGACTTGTTGGCCTGCTGGCCAGCACTTCAATGTTTGAGCTGCTAGACTGTAGTCCTTGGCTTTTGATGTAGTTGATGTGTTACGAGTGAGTACTTTACAAAATGAAATCTTCAAGAACGGCGCGGCTACGCGCTAATCCAATGGCGCTTCAGCCGACCACTTCTACGGCAACGCATTCGTACAACTCAAGCCCTAGAATATGTCGTAGCGGCTTGCAAGCCCAACAGCTACATACACCTCATCTCACAGACATGGTGTAAGTCCTCAATTATCCTCTCCTGTCTTCCAAAACCTCACTAACCCATCCAGGCGCAAATTGAAACATCGTACGTCCTCCTTGGCTCCAATCCCAAACCCATGAGTCTAGCTAACCCCAGCACCCACACCCAGACGAGCAAAAGCTCCTCCGTAAAGTAGCTCCTCACAACAACCCTACCTAACCGCGCCCCCCGTCTAACCTCCCCCCTCCCTCCAACAGGTCGACTTCATAACCTACAAAAGCGACGCCAACCACCACGCCGCCTCCATCTGCCGCCGCTACACCATAACCAACACATCCGACTACGCCAAATACAACAAGATCTGCGGTTCCCTACGCCAGCTCGCGCACGCCCTCGCGGCCCTCGACCCCACAGACCCGGTGCGCATCCGGCATGAGAAATTGATGCTGGAGAAGCTTTATGATATGGGGATTTTGTCGAGTGTGATTAAGTTGAGCGAGGTGGAGAGGAAGGTGGGGGTTAGTCGGATGGCGAGGAGGAGGGTGGGGGTTGTGATGACGAGGTTGGGGATGGCGGATACGGTTACGGCGGCGGTGAAGTTTGTGGAGCAGGGCCACGTGAGGGTGAGGAGTCTCGATGTTTCTTCTCTCATTGCGGCTATGGATTCGAAGTCCTGGACAATCGCGCCATACTCAGATCACCCATCCGCATCATCGTAAGAGCTATACTAACCACCCAATCTACTCTTATAGGTAGGCACAGAAGTCGTCACCGATAGCGCTTTCCTCGTCGTAAGTCCTCCTTTACACTATCGAGCCTCGATGTGGACTTTACCCTAATCAGAGAAACAGACACGCAACATGGAAGATTTCGTCACATGGGTCGATAGCAGTAAGGTGAAGAGGAATATCCTCAAATACAGGGACAAACTGGACGATTTCGATCTGTTGTGAACGTCGTCGGAATACGGGGAATACGACTGGCTGGCATCCGGGCTAGAGCTTTACCTTACATATTGGCGAGACGACGAGGCGATCTCCAGCGACAATCATCCGAGTGTGATACTCTGAGTACCGACCCACAGCTCTGCCTACCTTGAGTCGAGCAACGTCTCGATACCTACGTACGCCTCTCGAACATCGAAAATCGCCAAGGCACACTTGCGACATCCCCCCGTATGTATGCTATTCAGAGAAGCCACCTTCTACGCCCTTCTATTCTACAAGCAAAAAAGTCGGAGATCGAAGCAAATCACATTGCAATCCCCCGCCAACTTGATTTCGGCGTACATAAGCAAAGGCCTGCCTAGGTACCTTATACCAGCTACAACGACATCTTCTGACGACAGGATATTGATGATATTATGTCCTTTGACGAAGGGCATGACCTACCGAGGTGGCGGGGAAGATGATACGCCGATACGGAGTATGTACCCTGTATACCTTAGGTACCAAAACAAAATAAAAGGCACACTCATCCATCAAGCTTACTCTACACACACTTAATATGCTGAGATTAAAGTCCATTAGCACGAGTATCGACTCTTCGCTGATCGCCGTCGTTCTCTATTTGTTTGTACAGTCTGTAACATTGTACAGTAGAATATACAAATATATAGCCACACAGGTGCGACATATACACATTCATTCCTCTTCATGTTGGTGACTCCCCAACAACCCCTCAGTCCTTTATACATCGTATCGCATCGCCTTACACCTATCTTATCTTCTGGACCTGATCTCACAGGTGAAGCTAACATACATACTACTTCTACCTCCGTCCCTTTTTGTCTGCTAGGCGTGCTTTTCGCTTCCGTGGCTACTGCATCCGTGGTTAGGATCTGCAATGCAATGCTTCGTGCTCGGATATGCGATGGTGATGGCGTGATAGCTGATGAGCAGGCAAATTAGCCCCAACCCGGGTTTGGTGGTAGAGCGTGGAATGCTACTTCCGATGTATGGAGTCATGGACGGCCGGCTTTGGGGGCGTCGACCCCCTTTCTGTGAATGGCCGGATGTTCCAGGGATGCGGTCTTCAATATGATACTCGTGGCCGCTGTCGCGAGTCCAACGGTGGGCGAGTACCGGAGCCCGCTTTTCCTCGCCTTTTCAAGCTCGGCAGAGCCTACGGACGGGCGTCGGTATCTGCCTCACACGACAACCGTAGAGTCCTCATCCTTCTCAACCTCACGCTTCCACGTCTCGACCAAGAGCGCCGATGTCGAAATACGACTCCTTCAGTCCAAACTGTTTCTCCTCGCCATCTTCATCCACCTCTACCCTTGTGACCGTGCCACATTTCAAGAGATCCTCATAGGCCGCCGGATACGCCTTCCAAGCCCATTGTTTCACCCTCACTCTTTCACGAGTGCCGCGGGTGGCATTGAAGAAAGTGCCCAACAGCAAAGCGTCAGGCTTGTATTTCAGATCTTTTTCGGCATTATCGATCAGCTCGACGCATTCTTCAAAGAGATCCTGTCCAGCCAAAGCACCCACGTATGCCGCATATATCTCCCTCGTGACCACGATCTCGAATTTGCGCAGTTTGGCCCATATGTCGCGCGCGATTTCCTTCCCGTCGTAAGCTCGTTCGCACGCCCTGAGTGCGATCTGTATGCTGGCATAGCTGGGACCTTCTCGCGAATGGAGAATGTCCTCCCAGAATTTCAAGGCAGTTTGCGAGTCACCGCAACCGCTGTAGCCAAGCATGAGCGCGTTGTATAGCCGAGTGTCAGGCTCGATCTCGCTGTCTAGCTTGATCATGTTGTGGACTGTGCCCAGAGATCCCTGATCGCCCGCACGCGAGATGCCAGACAAGCATTGCGCGTAGGTAGCGATTGTGGGACGGAGCGATTTAATTTGTTGCTGACGCATGTGTCCAAACACATGGGTGGCCATATCAGGACGGCTGCGGCTGAAGAAGTTATTCATGAGCGTAGTTCTGCTGGGGATGTCAATCTCGGCGAATGTTTGCCGAAGGATATTGTAGATTTCCCAGGCGCGAGAAGTGGGTGTTGAGGGTTTCAGACCGTGTTTCAACAGAACGTTGCTGATAAGAGCGCGTTGATCCAGGCCGTAGTGGAAAGCGTGGGTGTTGAGAAGGTCAACAAGGTCATCCATTTCACCGCGCCGGAGGTGGATGGAGGAGAGAGCCGCAACTGTTGCTGGCTCAAAGCGGGCTTTACGCTCACTCATGTCTTCGACAAGGCCCATGATCGCGTCGATGTTCTGCACTTTCTCAGCGGAGAGGGCAACAATAAGTTTATTGATCAAGGGCAGGTCCTCATCGTCCGTAATTTCCTCGCCTTGAAGACGAGCGTACGCAGTCCTAGCACCACCCAGGTCGCCAACCTTGATTCGGTAGTGAAGCTGAAGAAGATACGTATGTGCATCGGGTTGGAAACCCAATCTCTGACCTAGAGCTACATAGCGTTCCGCTGTGTAGGGATCATCTCTCGCATTGGCGAGCTCTATAAGGCCATTGATGGTCTCCATATCAGGCCGCAAGGGCACTTCCTCATTCTCGTTCCTCCGGACCATAACCTGCATCATTCTCTCGATTTCATCGACGCTTTTCCCCTGGGCTGCTGACCACTGAAAGATGATGTTCCATACTGCCTTGTCGCCAGTGTGCCTCTCTAGTAAGGATTTGAAGATAGCGTCACCCCATTCTATTTCGTTCTTTTGTATGCACAGCTTCAGAACAAGACTGTCTGCCCGTGGAGTCGGAGGTGTATTATCTGCGATAGGATGGTTGTACCACTTCTTCGTCATTTCCATATCTTGATTCCGACCAGCGAAGTATGTGATAATAGTCTGGTGTACCTTGTAATCAAAAGGAACCCCAAGTCTCTGCATGATCTCCACTGTCTCCTCTACCTGCTCAGGCTTGCCTTCTACTATTAACCCCCGCAAGACTGTGGGCCAAGGTGACGTAGGTACACTCTTCAGGCAGTCGTCCCAGTATGATTCAATGAGCTGACGGGCATAAAGAGCATCACCTGACAGTGACATGATTCGTATGAAAGGAACAAGATCCTGTTCTTGTCCTACCTGCGGCTCCAAATCATCGACTCGATTGGCCCGTCTGTTCTGTAGTTCCGTGAACATTGCTCTTGCCAGCTTGTTGTGAGCGGTAGAGCTCCAGCCTGTAGAGGGTGACTTTAGCACATTGAGTGCCATTCTCAACTCTTCGCTCCCAAGAAACGCCCTGCCTTTTTCCCCAGCATCCGTCTTTTGAAGATGCTCAAATGTTGTGAGGGCATGTTGCGCTTGTATATCATCTACTGGTGAAGCATCTTTTCTCTTTTGCCTTGACTTGAAGAACATGACGAAGGCCTGAGCAAGCTCCTCCGGCGGTTGGGTCCTTACGTTCGCTCTTAGCCTGTTGCTCAACTCTAGCATTGGCTCGTGTCCAGCGGCATAATCCACAGGTTTCGCTTGTCGTTTGGGCTTGCGAGAAAAGCCAAAGAAGAACCGTTTGGGGGCCACCCTCGAGCTCGTGGCGCAGGGTGTCCGTAGGCATTGCCGTGATGCAGGTAGATACCAGGATCTCGTCCCCGATAGTATTTCATTGTACGTTATGTGACGGAAGACTGCCCGCGTGAGTTGGGAGCGCATGGCTACTCAATTGACCCCGGTTTGGGGGTGAGAGAGCATTTACTAAACCTCCATTAGTGGTAGAATAGACGATCGCTTTGGTAAATTGCTTGTAGCATACATGGCGTCATGAAGATTATGGCAGACTCGGGAGGACATTCGTACAACGCAAATTTGGCAAGTATGGCACATGGGCTGGGATGATATCGCACTGGCGGAGTTCTGCTTTTTGGATCATAGCAGGTGATGGTACTGTGGTCAACCGTAGTATAGAATACTAGAGGGTCGCCATCTCGGTGCGAGATTAGTAATTAAGCTAGGGACTCCCTAGAAACCTAACTACTCTAGGGGCTAAGCTCCCTAAAAACCCGCTAAGATCTATAATTCTAGGGGTGCTGTACCCATGCTGTACCCTATGCTGTAGGGACTGCTGTACCCATGCTGTAGCCATGCTGTAGGGACTGCTGTAGGCCATACTGTACCCCATGTTGTAGGGACTGCTGTACCTATGCTGTCTCCATGCTGTACCCCATGCTGTACCCCATGCTGTACCCCATGCTGTCCCCATGCTGTACCCATGCTGTAGGGACTGCTGTACCCATGCTGTAGGGACTGCTGTACTCCATGCTGTACCCCATGCTGTACTCCATGCTGTACCCCATGCTGTACCCCATGCTGTACCCCATGCTGTACCTATGCTGTAGGGACTGCTGTACCCATGCTGTACCCATGCTGTACCTATGCTGTCCCCATGCTGTACCCCATGCTGTACCCCATGCTATACCCTATGCTATACCCCATGCTGTACCCCATGCTGTACCCATGCTGTAGGGACTGCTGTACCCATGCTGTACCCATGCTGTAGCCAATGCTGTCCCCATGCTGTAGGGACTGCTGTAGGCCATGCTGTACCCATGCTGTAGCCAATGCTGTAGCCAATGCTATACCCATGCTATAGCCATGCTGTAGGGACTGCTATAGCTAATGCTGTAGCCATGCTGTAGGGACTGCTGTAGCCATGCTCTAGGTAATGCTGTAGCCATGCTGTTAGCTAATGCTGTAGCCATGCTGTAGGCAATGCTGTAGCCATGCTACTGGCAATGCTGTAGCTATGCTGACAATGCTCTAGCCATGCTATAGGTAATGCTGTTGTCTTGCTGCAGGCAATGCTGTAAAGAAAAGTTCCTAGGGAAATTAGATCACGTGAGGTACATTGCTTGGCGTAACGACAGCCAACCAAACCTTAAGATGTCACAGTATTATATAGACAGCTAGCCTTGAACTAGCGCGCAATATCTACCTTGCGACTGCATTGAATAAAGTAAGTACCTAAGTACAGGGTCCAATTTGCAAAGAACTCGGCTGTTGGGCGCGTGTACAGTCTTTCAGCAGAACCAGCAACTACTCATCGGACGCTTGTCAAAAGACAGTCCAATGCCGGCGTTCTGGGGAAACTGGCTACTTCTGTACGAAGATATTCTACTTGCTCTTCAGATTCTGTCGGTACACAACTTTCGCGTTGCCATAGCTATCAGAGTCGAACTTCGTGCAATACATGTTCATCGTCGAAGGGTGACTCTTGCGCTGAACAGTACGCCTGAAGATAAGGACATGCGTCCATCGAGGCACCACCCACCCATGCCATCTTTTGCTCTGTGTGTTAGAAAACTGTTCTCCCAATGAGCGTAACACTCTAATTAGACAGGCCAAAGTCACGGCAATTGGAGGAGTGGTATCTGAAACTATGATGAACAACTTCGAGCAGGTGTCTTATAATGAATTAGGCATATTGGCGGTAGACCGACGAGATTGACCGCGAAGTCAGCGATGGAGAGATCAATGTCTCTCAATGGACTCCACTCTCGGTCTCGGCATTTGTTGATGATCATGCGAGATGGTCACGTTGGAGAGGGAAGAGATACTCAATTGGAGCGTACGGAACAGAGTACAGCATCTAAAGATATTGATCCAGATGTGTGGAGAAACATAGAAGATGCGCTAGGACGACCGGGTGATAGACTTCCCGCTTCCGCACCTACTACTTCCATATAGTACTAGCTTCATGCTTAGTCATGTTTGCATGCGTGAAGGTATGAAGTATGAACCGAAGTCACGAGTCGCGACTGCCTGTCACGATAACAACTAGGCCTGAGTGGGTCAAGCGGCCGTCTCCCACTTTGTTTACTCCAATGCGTGGTCGAGTCAATGACATGGCCACATTATCTACCTACGTAATTTTCTTTTGGCGCCTACGACATCACACCTACAGCTAACGAACAGCTTACACCACCAAAGTGCTCCGTGTCTCAGCCATCCTCAGCGCTGACACCATCGAGGGGAAGACATTATCTGTTCCGAAGAGGACCGTCGCCACTGCGTCGTAGCTCCACAACAGTGCTGGACGTCCTAACTACATCAGTACATGACACAACGTGCAAGCAAGCCTCCGCGCTCACAGTGGTGGTGGATGGGGTGATAGACTAAGGGAATCTGCGCGGGGTGGAGGAGTTGAGACAATCACACATTCCAGTTAGGAGCATTCCAGCCTGCGACAAGTCTCAAAAGAGCTTGTTTGTGTACAAAACAAGGTCACGAATCTTCACCATATTGTTGGGTGGGTGTGCCCGAGGTCCATAAAGCCAATGACCCACACGACGACTGGTGCAACGTCAACAAAATCTTCTGCAGCTATTTCGCGCAATCACTACATACAACCTACTCCGCTCATCTAATCAGACTTTTGGCAAAGCATCAACATGGTTGCGTCGTTCTCTCCATCTGGGGATGTAGGCGGAACCCTCCATTTACCATCACCTACACACATGCACCATGTGGATCCAGCATCAGCTTTCAGGCAGCTACGAAATTCACTATCAAGGTCACCATCCAAAGGCTTGACCAGATCGCCATCCAAGTTTCGCCTTGTGACCTCCAAATCAACGTCACCTTCGCCCAGTTCTCCGCTGTCGCCGTCCAGAGAGCCCCCACCGAACCGATCGCTCTCCGCAAGCGTTATACCTCAAGCACATGTACCCATCCCCTCTCCGTTAGCTGCGCCTTATCCGCACAGCGCGCGAAAAATTCGCCCAGCTACACGGAAATTGAGTCCGATGCGCAATCCTCCACGATCCACTAGTAATCAGCGAAGCCCAAGGAAGAGGACACTGAGCGAGTCGACAAACCACGGCAATGCGACGCCTCGATCATCGGCGAGCTCGAGCGATGATCAAGAGAATCGAGTCGAGCGTAGCGTCAGCCCGATAGGGGATTCAATACCGGATATCGTATTCAAGCCCTGCGCGCCAGTGGAAGAGGCTAGCCCTTTTACGCCAGCTGGTGCAACTGCCAGATTTGAGAAAGGGAATAGCTGGGGAGCAAAGTCTAGCCCTTTGAAGCGAAGCGATGGGATCATGAATCTCGATCCGGCGAACCTGGGAAGCCCATCAAGGAAGAGAAGGAGTCTACATGCGGGAATGTTCAACTCTGACTTCAACATCTTCGATCATGAAGCGGCCTTCAGTGGACGTGGTGATACATCTGCGATGGACTTGGTTATGGATTTGGATATGCAGAGTCGCGCTGAGCACTTGTCGGCGCTTCCTAAACGAACATCATCGTTGCGGAAGACGACCTTGCAGCAGAGACATGACAAGCCCTTGTTCGCCAGATCAAAGCCAAATCCCGATCTCGCGCTCGACTTTGCCACTCCTGGACAGGCGGTTCACAAGAGCCGATTCCGAATGTCTCTCGACAGCGTCTTACCACCTTCGGTGTCCCATGACAGCCCGTTTTCTTCGCAAGGCAGCCTTCCGAACGCGTCTGCTCACCTTATATCGCAACCAAGCGCGAAGCAGAATAGCTCAAACAACACGTCGCAGCCGCAGCGGCACCCTTTATCGCGGACAATCAGTCAGTCTACTTCGAATTCGAGCATGGCAGAAGATTCGCCCACCCATATTCCCATACGCCAGCCGGAGAAGCGGCGAATCTTGGTCGATTTCTCAAAGTCGCTTCCCGTGGGCACTCCGCGACCGGATTCTCGCGACGGCGAGTCGTCTACCCAGGTCTCTTCAGGAACTTCGTTCGCAACACCTGAAAACTACAGATTGGTTAAACCTCTGCCTGCGGCGTTCATGTCGACTGGTCTGATCTCGAAACGTCATAAGAACATGGATGAAGCCCAGAACAATTTCAGCACCAATAAGACTTCGATGCCAGATACACCATGCAAACGCCACAGCCTCGCAGAGATATCGTCTCCTATGGTCCCACGTGAGGACAGCTTCGTCAAAGCTCATCAAGCTAGGCATTCTTTCGGTACCCCGTCAACGCCATTTAGTACCCACCCCTCCCGTGCCGCATCGCGAACGTTCGGTATGGGTGTCAGCATTTTTGGCAGCAGCTTTGGCCACGGCGGCAACTCTCGACGTGTTAGCTTCCTCGGCGCTGATGGGGACGACAACTTTCAGTCACCACCACGACAAGGAGACAGCCAGTCCAGCGCCGAATCCGAATTTCCTCCAACCCCAACCAAGCAGGTTCTCGGGCTAGGCAACGTGCAACATACTTCAGTCACAGCAAGCGCTTCGCGAAAGGATGTTCTCAGTCCTGGTTTATGTTCGACTATTGGCGCCAAGACTGATTCGTACCAAGATGAGGAACATTGTAAGTCCATTTCAATTGGGGCACCATCGGGATGTGTGACTGGAGACTGCGGTGGCTTGATGGACGAATCTCCATTGGCTGCTCTAGGATTCAGGAGCTTTTCTACGATGACCCGTTCTTTCACCCATTCTCGTTTGTTACGGAATTCCAAATCTCCAACGCCTCTCAGCAAGATTTCTTTCTCTGCTCCAGCCTTGTTGTCACACAGAACGAAAGCTAAACTAAGTCCCCTCTCTCCAGCAAGTCCTATGAATAATAGATATCAGCTTCTATCTCCTCACACGCCACGGGAGAGCATGATACCTCCAGATCCCAGTGGCCTATCCATTTCCGCACATGCTGAGGAACATGTGCGTCCAAAGACTGCCTCGACGAGTAATGCACCGATGTGTCCTCCCGCAACGCCAACCACTCACAAGGACTCGTCGTTCCTGTTCAAACTGTCGACGGCCAGTATGACACCGTCTCATGCAACGACAGCAGTCGAAGTTGATCCGGTCCTGACTTCGAGATTTGACAAGGTCGATTTGATCGGTAGTGGAGAATTCTCGCAGGTCTACAAGGTCACGCAAAAGCAAGAGCTGAGGAGCAGTCGCAGCTACTTCCCCAACCCGCTGAGCCGTACTCCGCCTAGGACGCCTTTACCAGACCGAGTCTGGGCCGTCAAAAGGTCTCGGAATGCGTACATTGGCCCCAAAGACCGCCAACGCAAGCTTCAAGAAGTCAATACACTCAAAGCACTTGGGCAATCAGATCACACGGTACAGCTTTTCGACAGTTGGGAGGCTAAGAATCACCTGTATATTCAGACCGAATTCTGCGAAGAGGGAAGTTTGGACATGTTCCTCGATCAGGTAGGGCGCAAAGCTCGGCTCGATGACTTCAGGATCTGGAAGATTATGCTTGAGCTTTCTCTTGTGAGTTTGCAGTCATACTACAACTTGCAGTATGCTGACGCATCAACAGGGACTTAAGCACATACATGATTCTGGATTCATCCATTTAGACCTAAAGCCAGCTAACGTTTTGATCACGTTCGAGGGGGTGTTGAAGATCGCCGACTTTGGCATGGCAACTCGCTGGCCCGCTCAGCCAGGCATAGACGGAGAAGGCGACCGAGAGTACATTGGACCGGAGATACTGATGGGTCATTTTGACAAGCCAGCAGATGTTTTTGCGCTTGGACTGATCATGCTGGAAATTGCGGGTAATGTCATGCTCCCAGACAATGGAGCTTCGTGGCAACGATTGCGAAGTGGTGACATGAGCGATGTGCCAAGCCTGACCTTCAGCTCCGAGACCAGCAACATCCTTCGAGACTCTGCGGGCAAGCCACTGCCCCAAGATGAATCGATCGATGACTTCTACGGCTCGGATTCTGGTGATGATGACTTTGGCTCGCCCAATGTCCTTCGCCGCAAGCGTGACCTCGACATGAAGAACGGTCCGTTTGCCCTCCACCGTTCCGGGGAACTTGCTCAGCCGCCTGCCTTCATGGTCGATCCAAACAACCCCGAGGCGCTTGATAATGTTGTGCGATGGATGATTACTCCTCAAGCAGCCAATCGACCAGTGGTACAGCAGATCCTTTCGACAACAGGAGTCCATTGGGCCGAGACCCGGAGGCGAGCAGGCGCTACAATATTCGAAGGCAACTGGGGACCAGCGGACGAGATCCTTGCGGATGACGCCGAGATGATTGACGTTTAGAAAGATGCATTTAGGTTCCGATTTGATGGCTGCCCTGATATTCCCCTGGATTAGGGATACACCGAGGCGATTTGGCGTTCAATGGATAGGTAAAGGCATTCGCCGCTTGGCTAAGCAGGCCCAGGACGGAAGGGACAGTTAATTGGCAGGGATAGCTTTGGCATTGGCACACGACAGGACCTTCCTATCGACGACGACGATTACGAATTTTCACACCATTATTCCCCTAGCTCTGGCGCTTGCATTGACGGGCGTCATCATATCTGGCGCCTCGTTCTTTTCGACCATTCGATTCTTGCATCTGCACTTCTTACGGACTCAGCTTTCTCATATTACGACATACACCTTTTATTCACCATTCAGTCGGCTAGAAAGAACTTCAGACATATTACGACCGATCGGGCAATGGCGGTCTCTAGTCTGACAAAAAGTACTTGCATATGCGACCAACACTTCTTTTTTCACCACAACATCAATGGCTTTAGGCTGAGTTGGACTTCTTGCAGAAATTTGGCTGCATGGGATATTTGCTCCATAGCATGGCTGCTTCGGCACGCCCTTGTGATATAGATAGCATCAAATCAAATCAAAGAAATTGACATCAGTGAATTGTTCCCTTTACCGACGTTTGCAAATAGCGACCAACAAACAGGTATGATAGAGAAACAGGAATGCCAAAGGGTAAAAGTCCGAGTCTTTACCCGACGTATATAACAAGACATGTAAAACTCGAATAATATCATACCCTAGCTAAGAAAATCATATCCTATCTCACCTTTATCGATTATTATAACTAACCTGTTAGTATAAATAAATACTCGTCTTATTACTAATACTCGATAATCAATTTATTAACTACTTAATTACGAAGGGTATCTTGTATATAAGGAGGGGAAGGGTAGTAGGATAGGGAGAAGAAGGGGATAGTAGGTAAATAGGTAAGTGTAGTTGGAAGGGGTAGATAGGGGAAAGAGAGGGTAGAAGGGACGGAGGGTATAAGGTAAATCGAGTAAGTACGTAATTACTAAGAGGGTTCTCGATTCTAGAGGGGGAAAATTAGCGAAATTAGCGAATAGCAAAGGTGGAAAAGAAGAGGGTATAAATTAAAAACTGTAGATACTCGAGGAAATTATTGATATAAAGATATTTCTATAAATACAACATACTTATTTAATGATATTAGCGCTGTTTTTACTTCATACACCTAGAATCCCTAAGCCGTAGAGAAGGGGATGTGGATGTGGATGTGGATGTGGATGTGATAAGATAGATGGATATTATCAAGGCATTATGTTATTCTGAGGATGGGATGGGAACGGTGTGAGGATGTGAGGATAGGGGAGTTGGGGAATTGGGGAATTATTGGGGTTTGATGATTGTAGATGGTGCCGTGTTGTGGTGAATTGTGGTGTGTTGTATTGTGACACTTACTAATAAATAGTAAGATTTAGGTGGAGTATCGTTGTGTATGGTGCATGGTGTATGGTTGGGAGGAGGAGGAGTGTGGCCGCTCGGATGAGATGGCGGTGACGACTATTCATGTCTTTTGGGGAAGTACAGTCGGTTATACGTCTAGAGGGTTCTTGTAACTCATGATGTTTATGAAAACTGGGATATTCACGGGATGCTTTTTTGGGGGGGGTGGGGGGGGGGGTTGGATTCGGGTTTGACGGGGGTAGATTGGTGGGTTTGGATTATGGTAGTTGAGGGAGTATGGACATAGGAGCAGAGCAGGCTGTATACGCCTGTAGCGTTTTGCCTCCCATTGATGGAGGATTAATGGATTAACATCCATGACGTCCAGTGGTATACAACCCGGAAATGCACCTGCGGGTGACCGCTCGCTACTACCTCTGTGTGATGCAATGTCGCTAATATGTGGACTTTGGTAAAACACATTTAGATTAAAAACAAAATCATAAAGTCGTCGTATCGTATCAGCCTGACGATTCCTCGAACGAATGGACAAGGACGTTACTGCCGGGCTCGAAAGGCCACGTGGGCTGCGACAGCTTCATGTTGCCGGCCTCGTCGGCACCTTCGCTCGGGTGGACGACGACACGACCGGCGATGGAGGCCGAGTGCAGGGTCGAGCTCACTGGGAGGGAATACCGTATCACGCCTCGGACGAGCAGTTCGAAGTCGTGCTGGATGACGTGCTCCCAGCGCTGGCTGCCGCCGTCTTCGGTCCTGTTGCCCGGTTTGGCCAGGCGGACTTCGCCGAAGCTGCCGAGGGAGTGGTGGCGGAGAGGGGAGGGTTCGAAGATGAGAGGAGTGTCGAATTCGAGGATTTGGCCGAGGAGCATGGTCTGGGAGTCTGCGGCTGGGTCGTCGATCGGGTCCGTACCTTCGTCTATGCCGTCGAGTTGGTTGATGATGTCGGCGGGGTCGTGGATGAATGGCGAGGTGGAGCTTGAGCTGATGCGAACTTTGCCTGGCTTTGGCGGAGGATTTGGGGTTTCGTCATGTGGCTGGTGGGATCGCCAGAGTTCGTTGGTGCCAACGTGCTTGCTCTTCGCGAAGATGTTGATGTCGATTTCGCTGACTTGGATGGCTATGAGATTGGGGTTGATGGCGTGGACGTGGAGGTCTAGCATGATCTCTTGCTCCGAGGCGAGGACATTACGGATGTCCTTGACGTGAATATCGGTCAGAGGTTTGGAGCAGAGAATGACAACAGCCACTATCGCGGCTACGATGAGGGTGAGAACGACGCCTAGTGTTGTCCATGCTGTGACACGTCCACACACCCCATGGCCTCTCTCCTCCGAGTACATCTGCCGAACACTCCCCGGCAGAGCTCTGCGACGGTTCCGCGCGGTGCGATTGAAGCCTATCAGAGGTGTTCGCTCATCATCCGCACCTTCACCCTCAAGATCGTACGACAGAATGTCTTCCGCCTTGCGCGAACTTTTGGTGACATGTACAACATGGGGGCTTCGTGCGTTGGAATGTCGAGGGGAATATTGGCCGCCGTGATTTGCTGTTGACTGGGTTGACTTGGTGGCATTGGGAAATGGGGAGTCGCTATCGAACAATGACGCATGGCCACCACGTCCATAACGCCCGATGTGATGGTGATGCGATGTGGTATTGCTTGGGTTTCTTGAGTTTTGGCTCGGTCCTCGGACTGTACCTTCATCATTGGCGTAGCCGATGGAGTTGTAATTATTCGCGAATTTCATACTCTTCTTGCCCACAACGCTATGCTGTCCATCTTGTCTAGTCTTGGTGCCGTAATTGTCGTAGTGACTCACGGTAGAGGTTGCGCTTGGGGTGCGGGAGTGGAAACGATGCGACCTCGCCGAGTGCGGTTCCGGAGGGTTGGATTCGTAGACAAAGGTCTCCTCGGAATCCGTTGAGTTCGCTTCGTCGACGGCGGTCGCGATTTTGGCTTCAAATATATCTGCTTTGGTGGAGGCTGTACGCCCTCGGAACGGGATTAGCACTGTACTTGAATGTCTCCTAGGGGCTCCGCGGGGGGTTTCACGGGGGGTTTCAATGGGCCTTTCCTTGCAGTTGGCGGGAACCAATGCAGCCCCTGTCTTGTCTTGCTTGAAGTTGCAATCACTGATGAGAGGGGGAGAAACGAGTAAAGAAACAAGGGAGTCAGAGGAAGGGAGTCGGGAGAAAAGATGGTGATGATGATGACGTCCAAACATAGACCCACCATTGCCAGCGTTCAGCGACGGTGCCTTTCGCACTACCTTTTTCTTTTCCTTCTTGGGTCGTATCGTCTCGTTGCTGGGTTTGAGGCGAAGGCTTCCCGATGTCTCCGTTCTTCCAAGCAAGTGACGTTCGGGCATGACACCACCCAGAGCAACCTGCGGTATTGAGCTGACGGTTTCCGTCTCGACGGTCATGGACTTGACGGAGCCTTCGGCGTTGGCTTTTGGAGTCTTGATGAAAGGAAGCTGTGTGAAAGACCTCTTGCTTTGCACAACGGGTGGCTTGGCAGAGTTGGCAGCGGTCGCCGGCTTTCGCTTTTCCTTGACCTCCTCTGTGCTCTTCCCTCCTGTACTTTTCTTACCCGCACTTTCATTTCCGCTTTCACCTTTCGACTTTGCCTCGTTGGCCAACGCAGTTTCCATAGGATTCTCTTCGATCCTCTCCGGCCGGTCATTACTGGTAGACGTCCGGCCCGCTTGAGCGGGTCGCCCTATACCTATCGCTGGCGTGGACGGTAGGCTGCTCTCTTGTACAGTCTCCAGCGCAGGACCATTTCCACTAGCTCCTCGCACAGGTGTCCTCATTCCTGACTTCTGTGACTTCTCTTCTTCTCCAGCATCTGAGTCGCTCGTCGACGTTGAACTTCGAGCGGGGCGGTCAACCACAATGCTGGGTGTCGATTGTGTCGATTGAGACTGATCGATCTTCCGAGCCGTGGACAGAAGAGACTTATTGGATCCCGACGACGCAGCTGGTGGAGGAGAGCTAAGACGAGGTATCTTCAAACCAGAGGTACCGGTTGGTATCTTACTAGCCTTCTGGGGTTGTGGTGCATCAACCGAAAAGTCCTGCTTCCCAGGTGAGGGTAGGTGAGCAGTGCCAGCTGCTGATAGAGCTCTCTGTATTGCCGCCGCGGAGGGAACCGTGGGTATGCTTGAGCCGGATGCGCCTGGGCCTCTAATGGGACTTATATCTTGACTGTTCTTCCGTGACCTTGTTGCGCGAGGTCCTGTCGTCACATTTGATTTGAGCAGCGGACGTGTGGGCGAGCCATCGCGGGAGAGCTGCGGAGACGTTGTGGCCGAGGTAGAGGTGGAAAATTGTTGTATGGTGGGTGTGGTTGGGGTAGTAGATGCTCGTTTGAGTGTTGGAGAAGAGGGGGGAGGACTCAGGTCGGTAGTACCTGGATCAGCGCCATGGTTGTCGTTGACATCTCCAGCTTTGCCGACGTCCTTGTTGGGCCCCTGTGCAGAGGAAGCCATGGATGGAGGATGGGATTGGGTTGAGAAGAAGGATCACACGTCATTCAACTCGACTAGCAGTAGAGTGTTCCTGGTAATCTAGCCCATCCGAGCTGCCGCTCGGGGCATTACAGGACACGCGAAGACAAGGCTGCGGAGGGGTAGAGAGGAAAGGCAGTGCTGACGATGAGATGGATGCATGAAGCGCACGTAGTAAACAGGCATACCATACAAATGACATGTGGCTGAAGTGTGGAAGGCAGCGTGTGTCGTGGCGCGCTGTGTGAGGACGAGCTGGGGCTAGTGAAGGTGGTGTTGGAGAGATGGCCAATCAGATATTCTATTCTCAGTGGTTAGTCAGCAGACTAGTAAGGTACCTTAGATATACTAGTGCTAGCAAAATCCCGCATCAACGGCTCTGCCGGTCTGACGGAGGCTTACTCCGCCACCTTCCGGGTGGAATATTCCATGCGATTACATATGGCTTCTCTCTACAACTACAACATACCCTTACCGATCGCAGTCGTGGAGCTGTGCGATGATATTGTATACGCCAGATCATCATATTATCGATAGCAGGCACAGAACAGCCAGCGAAAATCATTTCAATCTGGGACGAGTCAATATGTAAGCACGACAAGATTGGTAATACGCTAGTAACATGATTTCCCTCTGCGGGAGCTCGCAGTTCGTAACACAGCATATGGTTTTGATTGGATATCTCATCAAATAATGAGTTGAAATGAAATTTGATCTGTGCACATGTGTTGCGAGTGTTAGCATCTGTGAGGCGATTCGAATATTGGGGTTTTCCATTACGCGCGCTCTTTATTTACTTTGAACTTTCACAGCAATCACCCATTCCTTTCGCGCGCCTGTCGAGATGTTGTTTGAGAGCACAATGTTGCAGTGCCTGCTCCTCCACCACTTGGGTTGCATTTGCGATAGTGTAACCACGAACGGGCCGTATGAGCTAGGCTCAAATGGATTCGTCTTGTTGCCGTGAGGGTATGAGGAAATCATGCTGGCGGCTTGAGGGATAGAGGATAGCAAGGCTGGTGAGACGATTGGGAAATAGGAATAGGCTGAGGTATGAGTCTTGGAAGAGGATAGTGTCGCTCTTCTAGTCATGATCTTTCTCTCTTTTTTTGTATCAACGCAATCCTTACTCAAGTACAAAGCGATGAGTTCAGATCACTCGCCGAATAGCAAGATCGCAGATTGGATCACTTACCTGCTTTCTATGATAGCGGTAAGCTGAATGGATTTTCTTTCAGGGTGAGATTAGGTCATCTGTTACTCTTCGCCCGTATCAATGGGCAATGGCGAAAACGCGCATATACAATTATCAAAGGTTGGTGCTTAGAATACATACCCTCATCGGTTCTAGAACTATTCCCGGAACCTCGAAATCCTGGCTCGGTTGGTGGCATCTAAAAGAACTCCACTACTATGAAGGAGGCGTTTATGCTTTCGATCAAGTCGCCGGACTCCAGCTGTTCGACAATTCAGCTTTGTAGAGGTTCCGTTGGGTTTTCATATCTTCTCGATCGGATCACTTCGAGACGCGGATGATTGATGGCTGCATATCAGCGAACCCTCCAGGCCGAGTTTGGGAGATGGAAAGAGGAAAGACGTTTCATTGAGGTGAACATTGGTGTAGACATGCTTGTAAATGTTTAGCTTATGGCCATCGAGGTCAAGTAGACTTCCATTGATGAGGCTTGACTTCGCTTGAGCTTTGTCTGCTTAAGCCTCCTTGTAGTGACAGACATGCACAACAATATGACACGATGACAGACCCTCTTGCAAAGCCAGATGACCAAAGTCTTGGCTGGTTGATATTGGAGCTTGGGTAACGGTCCAGGAGAAGCGAGATATATCAGCTATATACCTGAATCATGTTCGCGTCCCACGACGTCTTCCTCATCCATAGCCCAGATAGCAAGGCTTGAACTCTGAAGTGTTATAAAGAGACTAATTCGAATATATTAATCAGCATTGGAAGAATTATGTCTAGCTTCCAGTTTGATCATTTGCTTGACTTGGTGAGTGCTTGGGGGTCTGGGGTCATACATGAATGACTCCAGATGTGATAGATGTAGGACATCATCTGGAGCTAGTGTCCGAAATGGAATGGCGTGAGCCCCACTCCCTCTCTGCAGTGAAAACACATCAGGCCGCAGCACGCCTGACTTTCACTACCACATCTCTTGTCCAGTCTTTCCATCTTGACGAGGTTACGAAGCTGTCAATATCCGCGTTTTGACAGTAATGACCGTTGACTGTGGCCGCTACTGACAGCGAATTGCTGACGTTGCGGGGTCCAGCCCGATAAGCGCATGATCTCCAGCCTCGTCTTTTCCACACGACTGAGTCTCCTTGCCTTTCTTACCACTCACTCATTTCATCGACGACATCAGGGCGATACCTCATCTCATCATGTCTGTCCGAGGTGATCGAGTTCTATACCGGGATCGTGAGGTAGAATATGATGCCAGATCAAGTGCTGGGAGCCATCTTCGACCAGAACCTCGTGAGGCTCCATATACCACTCGCAAACAATATATCATACCCCGTGATCAAGAAGCCGAGAGGGAGGAGAGGATCACCGTCGTAGGAGGCGGAAGTGATCGTCGCTCTGAGCGAGGTGGTGACCGAGCTGCCTATGCGGAGAATCGAGTCGTTATTCGCCGTGAGCGAACTCCAGAGCCTGAACCGGTTCCAGAACGACGAGAGATCAGAGTCATCGAGAGAGAACGAGAACGAGAACCTGAACCAGTACCAGAGCGTCGAGAGATCAGAATCATGGAGAGAGAACGAGAACCTGAACCTGTCCCACAGCGTCGAGAGATCAGAGTTCTCGAGCGAGAAAGAGAGCCGGAGGCTCGCCGCTACGAGAGACCACCAGAGCGTGAAATACGGTACGAGCGGGACTTTGACCGTCGCGATGACCTCGAACGATACACACGAACGGTAGATTACTATCCTCGTCCGGAACCACCTCCGCCCATCATCATCCGGCAAGAGCCTCAGCAAATCATCATTCAAGAAGCTCCTCGAGCGCCTCTGGTCGTTCCCGCTCCACCAAAGGAAGAAGAGTTTCAGCTTATCCAGCGTTCTGAAGTTCGACAATCTGAGCGCTCTGAAGTTGGATCTCGTCACGAGTCTCGCCACGAGGATGATCGCCAGATTGCACGGCGACCCAAACCAAGAGAAGAGGAAGAAGAAGATTACTACTACGAGCGGAGGGTTCGTGAGGTGTCCCGCGACGACCGTTCTCATCACGAGGAAGATCGTTATTCTCGTCGCGATCGAGAAGTTAGCCCTGGCGATTCGATATCGCAATATGGTCGTGACCGCGGCCGAGGCTACGAAAGTGATGATAGCTACGAATACATTAGGAAGGAGACTCGAGAGGAATATAGCGATGGGGGAAGCCCCATCCATCGACGACATCTTGCTGAGGGTGCCATTGCCGGACTCGGAGCAGCAGAGCTCCTCCGTCATCACAGTAAGAAGCAAGGTGGCGAAGAAGGTAGCCGTCGCAGTCGTGTAGGCAAGGATGTCGGCGCGGCAGCTTTGGGTGCCATAGGTGCTGAAGCTGTGACCCGAGCGAGGAGTCATTACCGCGAAAAGAGCAAAAGCCGTCGCGGGTCGCGTGATAGATCTCGAGATAGATCTCGCGATCGCGAAGGACGTCGCAAGCACCGTCGCGATAGGGACAGAAGTCGAAGCCGGAGTCAGTCCAAGTCCCGAGTCAAGCAGCTTGCCGGGCTAGGTCTTGGAGCAGCCGCTGTTGCTGCTGCCGTAGGCTACGCCAATCGTCAAAGCAAGAAGAATCAGGTCGAGGATCGTCGTAGCCGTTCAAGGACTCGACGACATTCCGTGGGCGCATCTGATGATGCGGTGGATGACGCTCGTGACCCGGGCCATCGCAACAAGAAGATTGCCCAAGCTGGCTTGGCCGGTGCTGCTGTCGCTGGGCTGGTTGAACGCGCTCGAAGTAAGTCTCGAGGCGGTGGCAAATCTCGCTCCAAGAGTAGAGTTCGTCAAGGTCTTCCCATTGCCGCTGCTGGGTTGGGCTCCGCTGCGATCGCCGGTCTCTATGAGCGCAACCAAGCTGGCAAGAAAGAAAAGGAAGCTAAAGAATCCCGCCGTGAAGAGCGTCATGCCCGCCGAGAACGTCGATCACGATCCAGGTCTCAGTCTGCTCCGGCTTATGAAGGTTCACGAGATGCTCCAAGGGGCGATCCGGGCCTCATTGAGTATGGCGAACAACCTGTACAATACAACGGTGCTCCTCAAGATTACTACAATCGTCCAGCAAGCCAACAAGGGTTCTACAATAATCCTCAAGATGCCATGGTCCCAGCTGCTGTTGCTGGAGCTGCTTACGGACAACAACGGGAGAGAGAGAGAAACCGAAGCGCCAGCGATTCAGGATCAGACGGGGGAAGAAGACGTAGACGACATCGCCGCCGAAAGAGTGAAAGTCGCAGCCGAAGCCGTAGTAGAGGCCTCGCAGTAGGAGCCGCCGCCGCCGGAGCAGCTGCGTTGGCCGCTTCTGAGCATGAGAAAAGAAAGCAACGTCGAAGAGAGGAAAAGAGAGAGCGTAAACGTGAGTCAAGTTGATGGGATCAGGTATCAGCAACACTAACCGTGGTCAGGTCAACAAGAAGCCGAGCAAGCGTCTTACGGCCAAGATCCATACGCGCAGCCGCCCTATTCCCCAAGCAGCCAGCCCCAAGCTGGCTATGTCGAAGGTGGACAACAGCAGCCGTTCTTCCCTGGCCCACCTGGGCAGCCTTTTCAACCACCTGGCGCCAATTACGGCCCTGAATATCAAGGCCAGGGTGCGTCACTCAATGCCCAAGTCCATCCGGATTACGGCTACCCACCCCAAGGTGGCTTTCAACCGCCTGTCCCTGACGCCTACACCCCTCCGCCAGGAACTGCCGGCTACCCAACGCAGCAGCCCCGGGAACCCAGGAGGGCTGATGAGAATGTGAGTGCCGAAGTATTTCACCATACTCCCAACATTCCCAACAACAACGTTCCTCTATATGATTCGAATGCTGCACCGTTTTACCACGAGCCCAGCAATCCGTCAGGGGAGGGTGGGTACCCTATATGACACATCTTGTATATCTTCTTCAAGCCTAGTTCGCTGACTTTCTTTTGGCTCAGGTGTAAACACGCTGCGCGCCCCGTCTCCGCATCGCCCGCCTCTAAGAAGAAGGGCATCCTCTCAACCACCGCCACCCAAATCCGTCAAATTCAATCTTTCTTCTCCACCATCTCGTCCCAGCTCTCCAACGCAAATCCGGAACCGTCGCCAACGTGCCAACTCATCCAAAGACCCTGATTATGATACCGCACACGACAGTGAAGACTCCTCTCGACACGACAGACATTCTCAACGCGATCGCGACAGTGATGGTCATCGTCCCGATCACCGCCCCTCTAATAAAAAGGCACGAGATCACTCGCCCACATCATCAGATTCAACCGTCGATCTACCCGAACGTTTCGATGAGCATGGTAGGCCTGTCGCTGAACCGGGAGTGGATCACATAGCGGAGAAAATCCAAGAGCTGTTCAGTGGTAACGGTACGGTTGGAAAGTTTCTGCAGTCTCTAGGTGCTGGGAGCGAGGAGGATGAGGATGGAGACCGGGATAGGCGCAGGCGGAGACGGAGGCGATGATTTTTCTTTTTCCATATGTATTGATGATTCTGAACGAGCTCTTGCTCTCCTTTTTTCCCCTTTTTATCTAATGAATGAACTGGAATAAGATGAGATGAGGTGGTTATCTAGCAGATTTCCTTTTTTCTATAGACAACGAGTATGACATCTTTCCTGACAGTCTTCTTGTGCTTGTATTGTTTTCACGTGACACGTACTGATATCTAGTAACGTGAATTGTTGTGGATACTCAAACGCATGGTATAGCTCTATCTACATTCCACACACCCAACCCAGCCACCTAATTACCTACTCACCTAAACTATCCTCTATCCTCCACCCTCTACATCCCATCCTTCACCCCCCCTTCTCCCTTCCACCAAACCATCCTCCATCTCCCATCTCCCATCAAACTTCTATATCTATATTTATACCTCTCATCCCCTTTATGATTCCATATCCCTACACTTTGAATTAAGGAACCCTGGGTATTACGTATTTGGTAGAGTGCTTTGCGATATTACTCGTGACTGTGGATTGTATATTATGTACTGTAGATTTGATTGATTTATTGATTGATTAATTTTACGCCGGGGAAGGGAAAGGAAAGGAGAGGAGTAGAGAGGAGAGGAGAGGTATAGATATAGATATAGAGGCGTGGGTATGGGATGTGGAATTCATTTTGGTTGATCTAGGGGGTTCAGTGCTTATTACGATGATAGATTTGATGGTTATTGACGAGTAAATTCCACATGGGTTTTCAAGATCTTGGTATCATGGATTAGATCTTGCGCTTGTTTCGATTTTAATTGGGAAAAGATCAGGGTGGTGATTTGCTGTATATAGTTAGTGTTCTGGACTGGATTGGATGGGACTAGACTTTATAGTTGTATATTTGATCATTAATCGATGTACTGAATAGGCTGGGGGTAGGTATGGGTTCGGGTTGGCAATAAGCACGGACTAACATAGTAGAGGGGAAGGGAAAGCGATGTGCTGTATAGGTTGCGTCCGCATAAAACGATATATTGCTAAGGAACAAGGACAAGAAAGGGTTGAGATATTGAGGGTAAGTGGTAGTGATATATCATGAGTCTACGAGGATGCTGAGATCCCTGAAAGGTAGAGATTCAAAGATGTGGGTTTGGTTGTTGTGTAAACTTTTGGATCATATTGTTCATAGGATGAGTCTAGGATGAAACGATTGTCGTATTGGCAGAAGTCATTGCAACTTTAGCGTTTCTTCGTCGAGGACACCGAATAGCTGCTCGAGCTCCTTACCTACCTCGGTGATTTCTTTGGAGAGCTGGCCGGTGACGAGCGCTAACATTGAAATTAGTACATGAGCTAGGCCTTCGACTATACCTTATTTATGAGAGAGCACATACCGTAAGCGTATAGTAATTCAAAGTCCTCGTCGCCGCAGCCAGCGTCCTGCATTTCTTCCTTGCGATAATGGAATATCTTGGCGAGTAGTTTATCTCTGGCGTTGTCGGTGTTGGGTAATGCCTCGTTCAGTGGATATTCGAGTTTCATTGATGATGCAAGTACTTCGAAGATATCAGCAATGACTCATCAGCATCTGAAGTCCTTACCTTGAAATAGATGACTTATCCTCGTCGACAGCTGAGCTCTCTCCTTGATCGTATATCGCAACATCTCCGCTTCTCCTTTTGTCGCTCGAGGATTCTTCATTATTATGACATTCATAGCGTGGAATGCATCGAGCATGGCTCCGGTGCTCTTTAGAATTCGTGCGTAAGCGCCATCAGGGAAGGGGCCCCTGAGGTCGTATTCAGACGCTGCAGAGATGCGCAGATCCTCGAGTCTTGACAAATAGCGATGTAGGTCACACTCTTCGCGGAGGTCCATGTAGGCATTTCTGTCGTCTCTCTCGATAAGCATGGCCAGCGGATCGCGCTTCCAAATGAGTCCCATGCGTAGCCATATGATGCTGAGACCATCCTTTACTTTCTCTCGGGCGCTGATCGGCCAGACAATCCGGGTGACAATAAGACCCCATAAGCAACTAAAAGTATCATCAATACGGCCCGGTCATTTCATTTTGCTTGACTCACCCAGATAAGACTGCCACTACGCGGTGAAGAGCGATATCTGTGATGACTGGATTGACACCCCCTTCATCGTCATCGTTGTCGAGATCTTTGACCGACAAAGAGTAGGCATAGAGAGCCGAGAGATTATATGTCAACATGATAAAGCGTCCCGTGGGACCTTTTCCTTTGGCCACGATAATGAAGGCTGTGCAAAGCGACATGATCCAACCGAAGAACCCTAAGAGGTATGCATTACCTCCTGAGACCGTCCATGATCCGATCGCGCATAGCGCTCCAATGCACGTGCCAAGGAAACGTGACCAGCCCGTGGTGTTTGAAGCTCCAATCGTCATTGCGCAGACCAGCATGTAAGAGAGAAGGCCCCATTCCCCTCGCCAATGTTGATAGAAGGGACGGGTCGTGGCTAGGAAGGATGGTAATGCGTACAGAGCAGCCCCAATGCCGACTTTGATGGCATACTTTACGTCTTCTCGTCGAAAGAGTCTCAATGCCATCCATAGCCGGTAACGGGGCGACCAAGTGGTATGAGGCGCGCCCACAGAATGCGATGCAGTTTTCCTTTCCCTTGAGCTGGGGATATGGCTTCGTATCTCAGTCTCCTCACTTCCCATGACGAGGCTTTCATGTTCTGTCAAGACATTGATTAGCCAAATCGGTGTCTGAAATAGTGATCCCTCAACTTCTGGCATGATCGCCCAACAAGCGAGAAGGTTCAGGACTTCAGATTGCGAGAAGCCCTTTTATAGACTTGCGGCTGTAGGGGACAAAATCTCATACCTGGATCGTTGTTGTCCGAATTCGGCCTTGTGCGTTGGTATTTACGCCAGAATTTGAGCCAATTCCAAGTCCTGCCACAAGGTCTCTCCTCGACCTCAAGCTTCAAATCATCTAGAATCTCAAGATAGACTCTCATCTCGTTAGCAAAATGCAGCAGTGAAAAGCTGAAGTAGCCACAGCTAGCTGCGACTTCCTCGAAGTCTGCTTCCAGTTCCACCGATCGATTCTTGGTGAGCTCTTGGCTTTTGTAAAGCAGGCCAAGAGCCTCTTCTCGTGAACTGATGTATAAGTCGACGGCATCCTCCAGGCTGTTCCTGAAATGCGCGTCAACCGCAATGTGGCCATCGGGGCTGAATGGAAGTTCTTCCAGAAGCTGCTGCAAAGTTACAGCCAATGATTTCTGGGAGACTCTGTATTAGCGAGGCTAGGGCTCAATTGTGATGGGAAGGGTATTCACCATTGATGGGCCTAATAGCATGATGAATCTGGAGAAGATGTCAGAAGGTGATTTGATGGTCGGCGCGAGACTGGTAGTATCCGAAGGCGGTTGGGCGAGTGGGCTAGCTTCGTGAAACCCATCCTCCGATGTCTCGTCAATCGCAGCTAGTACACCATACTCCTCCGAAGAGGAGACTGAGGTATTTGACAACATTGGGAAGGACGAGAAGGCCGGTAAAGGTGTATTGGACTGAGTACTTGACGGAGTTGGGGGAATCGAAACACCAGTCTGTGCAAGAAGCACAAATTGGGTAGTAGCAGCGCTTCGAAGGCCGCCAATGTTCTGAGCTAGCAGCTGTACGCAGTCGACAAGTTTAGATTCACTGTGGTATTCTTTCTCCGTGCCTACAAAGTAGTGCTCGTACTTGGCCTCCTTGAGATTTTTACTCAAGGAATTGAATACCTTCTTGTATTTGTCAGATGTATCTAGAAACCGCTGTTGCTGGAGCTCCTCTTCTGAACCGGAGAGAAATCCCCGTGTGATCATGGTAAGCAATTCACTGAAACAATCTGTGACTAGAACGAGATCCTTCTTTAGGTCTTCTTTTGCGGAAACAGGCCAGATGAGAAGCGAAACGGCGGTCGTTGCAATAACACCCATAATGATCATCTTCATCACTTGTACCACTTTATCGTCAGAGAAGTGCGCAGCCTGAACTGCTCCCTCTTTGGTTACGACAGTGATGATAGCGAGTGAGGTCAAGGAGCAAGAGATGTTGACAAGTGGATGTCCAAGCCGTTGTTTGGTCCAGCCTACAAACCCTAATCCGCCTCCGCAAAAGACAATCAAAACAATAACGTGGCCCAAAACAATGAGATCTAGCGTCCTGCCGAAGAAGATGGAGACGCCCATACTCGAGAAACATATGAACGCCGCGTATATAAAAGCCACCACTGCACAAGCAATAGCTTCTACCATGCTGCCTCTTGACCGGGCAGGGTGGAAGTAGACTGTGATCGTTGCAACCATATGCTTGCCATCTTGCTGTCCTAGAAATGCGGCGATGAACGGCACAAAGGTCGCCAGACTACCAAGGAAATATGCGACGCTACATTTGAAGACACCTCGACCTGTTTTGGAAGTCGCAAAAGCCCAAACATACTGTGCATATTCCTTAACGGTGTTTATGAGCAGAGTAGCATTGCTTGGGCGGTGGGTCTGTCTTTTACTCCCCACCAAGGAAGAGCGGTCTGATGTCCCAGCATCATGCGCACTGTCGATAGCTGGTGGAGGTCCAAAGGTCACGTTTCTCTTGACGCGCCGACCAGTCTTAGGAAGTATGAGGGTTGCTTGACGCAGCTATTGACCCGGCTCTGTCAGCAAGATACCCTCAGTTTTCATCCATTGGCTGTGTCGTACACACCTGCGGACGCCGCGTTACCGGAGGAAAAAGTTCTCCATTGCTAGCAGTCATCCTGGCCAGCGCATTTGCAGCGACTTCCAACGGTCCCTCGGTGTAGTCATGCTGACTCTGTAGCGACTATCAGAGTCCATGGCACGGTGAGATCCCGAGGCCGGCTGGGCATTGCTTCCGACCTTGCGAATGGGAAGCTGCTGACGCGCGCCCGCAGAGCTTCCAGACAAGCGCGCCGTATCGGCGTAATGTACTTTACTTTATCAAACTACAGCGAGTCAGGTCATGGCTTTGTATTACTTCACCTAATCGGAGGTATATGGTTCGACTATCTTCGTAAGGGGCTCTATTCACTAGGATGGCGTCCAAACTTGTACCCAGACTGTCCCGATGTCTTGCCCAAGCTTCGCGTCCCTCTCGAAGACCTCAACGCAGAAGTCTATCCGTCACACCCCGCGTCTCAAGCGAAGCTCTCCAAGTCGTATGTTCGCTCCTTGCACTGCACGATGAGGTTACGAGCGGCCTTATCTAAACATGCCTCCAGCATCGGGACACACCGGAAAACAATCCCAAGATCCCTTTCAAATTCAATGCTATCAACCAAAAGCTCATCGCTGAGATTCTAAAACGCTACCCACCCCAATACAAAAAAGCAGCCGTTATGCCCCTGCTCGACCTCGGCCAACGACAGCATGGCTTCACGAGCATAAGTGTAATGAACGAGGTAGCGAGGCTACTTGAGATGCCGCCGATGCGCGTGTATGAGGTAGCAACGTTCTATACGATGTATAATCGGGATCCTGTGGGGAGGTTTCATGTGCAGGCTTGTACTACTGTGGGTTTCCCCAAGTTGTATTCGACACATTCACCCCCCTGCGGTTGCAAGAGCTGCGTACGTGGCTGACACAGGCATTGCAGACACCCTGCCAATTGGGCGGCTGCGGCTCTGATAAGATTATGGAAGCCATCGAATCCCACCTCGGCATTCACCCCGGTCAAACCACCGAGGATCGCCTCTTTACTTTCTCCGAAGTCGAGTGCTTAGGCGCCTGCGTGAATGCTCCTATGATACAGATTAATGATGACTACTACGAAGATCTCACGCCCGAATCTACCATCACACTGCTGAAAGCATTGCAAGCGTCGGCAGAAGTCACTGGCGCTGCTGGAGGTACTGCTGGTATATCTGGAGAAAGCGAAGCCGGGATGGGGAATAGAGTGGGAGAGGCCAGGGGGCAAAGTGGTCAGAGTGACAATGTGGAAGGCCAGGCGGCCAGAGGCTATGCTGCTAAGGGGGTCAAGTTACCGAGTCCGGGGCCGATGAGTGGAAGAAGGACTTGTGAGCCATTTGCAGGACTAACCTCGCTGACAGAAGAGCCGTGGGGCAACGAGAAGTTGAGAACGGATGGGGCACTCTAGATCCGCTGTCATTGATTGTATATACCCTTATCCTTCGTATCATGCTATGGAAAGCTTGGGTTTCGTCTTGATCAGAGCCAGAATTGCACGTTCAGAATCTCCTCCAATTGCCCATCACCTCCCAATGTTCACCCACATAATGGATTAGCTGTTTACTTGAGTTACGTTTTTGGATTCGTCCATTGGGATTCCTGGTAATTTGCAACTTTGCAATCCAGATAATCTACCAAGGGTCAAATGCTACAATGACTCGACCAAAAAGACACGGAATTTCGAGAACAAGGGAAACTTTTGAGACAACAAGTTAGCCGGGCCCGCCACCGATACGGCTTTCAGACGATGCGAAACCTAGTTCATTATGTTGTATCGCTTGAGGGAAGTCTATCAGGCAACGTCAGGTCCAATTTGCGGCGATATGACTCGTAGTGTAGGTACGACGAGCTCATGCTCTGACTCGTCCGCGTGACCTGAGCCTACATCGTAGTTCTTCCCTGCCAAGAATTTCCATGATTGAGGAGGGAGGCGATCATGAATTAGCTGCGAACGAGTTGCCTCTCTGTAAAGATACCTTTATATGCACGAAACCGAGCTTCGACAGGCTCGGAGTCTCATCCAAGATAATAAGCGACCGCTGTGCGGTGGGTATAGATACAGGCCCCTATCTAGTCATGTTAAGTGCGTGAGTAGCAAGAGATGAGAGGAGTAAAGTGAGGCAGACTCGGTAAATTAAGTGAAGCTAACTAGATTTGGAAGCATGCAAGCAAGCCATTCGCGCCCCGCGGCGACAGCCGAGCGCTTCTTTTGATAGCCGACCAGATTCACCTGCACCACCCCGACCCGCAACTGCAATTGGCGATCGCAGAGAGGAGAAATTCCACAGTTTCTTTGGTGTCTTTTGGCAATATCCTAGGAGTTTGGAGAAGATACCTGGGCTCCTCCGCACCTCAATGGGGCGTCGGCGCCCTTGGTAGTACGAGGCGCATCTCACGGGGTCACCCCAGCCTTCGCCATGCCTGACATCGACCCGGCTGCCCTGAGCCGCTCAGATTCCATAGTTACAGCCCACCCTTCCTCTCTCTCCCTCAAGCAAGTCAATAGTGTTACAGCGCCACCCTCCCAGAAGGCTTCAAAAACAGTCAGCACAGCCCAACGCATCGACTTGGAACCATTATACACTAGCTTGAAAGCAGCCATTGGGAATAATTGGGGGAAGTATAAGGAAGCTATAAGCCTGTTCGTGCTCGGTATGTTGGGGAACTATCGCCCCGCCCTCATAAGGAGTCTAGCAACTCAGATGTGCTAACAATTGTCCGTTTCCCCAGGCCACCTCAACCAAAACGAGCTCTCCTTACAAATAGACTACTACGTAACTGCAGATCCGAATACCGAACACCTCCACAATCAACTGATAGCGGGAATATATGGCAATGTCAATCGTGATTGTCCGGAACCTGGTGTCGCACCATGGGTTTCCGCAAACGACAAGCCTACGGTCCTCTCCAAACCAGTGTCTGGAGATGCAGCGGAACAGAGGTTGAAGATGGAGGTCATGCAGTTACAGGCGAGGGAAAGAAGGAGGGTGAAAGAGGTACCTGATGTGAGAAGACCCGCGTGCGATCCCTCTAGAGGCCTTTCAGAAACGATTCGCCTCACACTATTTTCATGATCAACAACCCTAGCTAATCAATCTATCTGTTCAGGGCGATCTCTTTGACAGTGTCTCGCACTCGGTCGCTAATTCAATGAATGGATATCATGGTGCGAAGATGATCAAATTGCCAGATAGCGTGCCCATCAGCGCTGGTGGCTTGAACAAGACAAGTAAGTGTACCCTCTTCTACCAAAACTCACTTTGGCGGCCAAAATTTGTGGCTGATTATCTCCGCAACTAGACTGGGATCTCGAGATACGCAAACGCTATTCGCAACCTCTCGCCAGCGAAACTGGCGAATTCCCGGACGCAGACACAATACACAACCGCATGGTACCAATCTGCTACGAACAATCTCTCCCCAACGGCGCTTCCGCCGCATGTGCCGAGTTCATGGCCACTGCTACCGAACAATACATCAAAACCGTCGTTGGCTCCGTTCTTGCACAGACAAGATCCAATCTCTCAGGCGCAGCTGGCGCTCACTCCATAAGCACACGACGCTACCGCCAGCAGCTTGACCGAGAGGAGAAGATGCTATCGAAGGGCGAAGTAGCAAGGGGTATCGTCAGCAATCTACTTCCGGTGGAGACGAAGGAGGCGAGTTCGCGGAGACCGCTTGGTATTGGTGATTTCAGGATCGCGATGGAGGTGGGTGGTAGCTCGGCGATGGGCCAGATGCCGACGATTGTCGAGAATATCATGGGCGGTTGGCCTGAAGGTGTGCTCGAGGGCTGGGGCAGACACCCTGATAAGATCGTCGAGGAAGAAGAGGAGATGGAGCGGAGTGGGCCGAGGGCGAATGGCGTATTGACGAACGGCGTGCATGTGAATGGAGCGTATGCCGGTAACGACAATGAGAGCTGGGGGTGGGAAGGTGGCGCGGCCAAGGATCGAGAAAAGTTGTTTTCGCTGCTGGATGAGTGTTTGGCTGTGGGGCAATGATGGGTGTGGTTGGCGTTGAACGTTGTGCATTTTTGGGAGTTTGGAAGATACATACCGCGATCTAGATGGCATGAGGGAGGGGAGCGACTGGAGTTTTCCTGATGGGCGGCATTTATGCTTGGATGGCTGGATGGAAAGATACCCACTTTTGCTGCATTAATGGATGGAGTCGTCGTTCTTGGATCGCATTCGGCGTTTAGTGGAGGGAGAGATTTAGGCGCGGTGGATTTGATGTTTATTTGTACAAAGGGTTGATGATGAGATGTTATTGGGTTTTATATCGAAGGATCATTGCGACGTCAATCTTGAACGCCGTACAACGCTATGCGAATGCTACCATAGTTTTCATACCATCTCAACGCCTCGCTAAGCCGACATTCCCTTCACACATAGTGTCTTTGCTAGCAACAACTCAACTCAACATAACATCAACATCAACTGAAATGTATCCCCTCTTCATTGAACCCCCACAAAAGCCTGAGAAAATCACCCTCATCGCACATCCTCGCCCGCTTATCGCCCAACGCCGTCTCATCCAGCACCCTATTAACCTTCTCTTTGATCAACATGGCCACTTTTCCCTTTCGATTCCTCTTGGAACCTGGTTTTGCGTTGAGGTTTCTGGCGTTGGTGTTTTGATCTTCGTCTTGGAAGAAGGGGGGGAGGGTGTCGTTGTCGTCGATTTCCATTGTTTCGGTTGGTTGGTGTTGTTCGTCGTCTTCTTCGTCGTCGATGGATTGGGAGAGGGTGTCGAAACCGTTCCATTCTGTTTCTGAGTCTGCGGATGGGGTTGGGTGGGTTTCGGCCATGATGGTATCTTGAGATAGTGCTGTGTGTGTGTCGTGTGATGTAGCCACGCTGGGTGTTTCTTGATGCTCCTCCGCGATGTCGTCTGCAACTTCTTTCGTCTGTGCTTCCTTCCCTGTGACCGCGTTCTGCTCTGCCGGCCCGTCCTCGATGGGTACGTCGTTTTGCGCACAATACGTTTTGTAATTCGCCTCTAGCATTTCCATAACTGTACTTGTGCCCAAAAACCCTGCTCTCAATGTTTTGTTCTTCCTCACGAAACAAACCCTTAGCAAGCCATCCCACTCCACCCAGCTGATCTGCGGTCGTGGTCTTTTTGGTACCAAGCGGACGACGCTCGAATCGACTGCTGGTGGAGGGCGGAAATTATTCTTCCCGATTTTCATGATGTGTGTGACTGTGGCCCACATTTGTGTATTCACAGAGAGGCGGGAGTAGAGTGCAGACCCAGGACGGGCGAATAGCCGTTGGGCGAACTCGAGTTGGAAGGTGAGGATGCAGGTTCGTGGGGAGGGATCGAGGTTCAAGAGTTTGAAGGTCAAGGGTGATGAGATCTAGATATTCCTTTGAGCGTACTGGCAGTGGCTCTTGGGTTGGGATTACCATACTTGGTACGGCGTGTTCGATATGCATACATCGAAGCGCGGGAGATCCATGCGAACCACGTCCCCGAGGAGTACTTCGAGACAATTCGCACTTGGGGTGCCCTGGACCCGTTTCGTAACCTCAGCAGCCATTCGAGGATCCAATTCGACCGCGATGACTTTCTTTGCCTTTTCGAGGATTTTGACAGTCAGATTGCCAGTCCCAGGACCGACTTCAAGCACGACCTAGAAGCTCTTAGTTTCAAGTCGCCACGAGTGAGGTTTCCGCATACATCGCTCTGCTTCAAGTCGGCCTTGGCTATAATTGCGTCGGCCACTGATCTAGATCAGCAAAGGAGGCTGACAAAAGCAATCAGTATCGACTTGCCACCCGGATTCTTGAGCACGTGCTGTCCAAGTGTAGTATTCATCTATGAAATATTTCAGGGGCCAGAAGATGCACGCTTTGGCTGGCTGTTACGTACTTTGAAGATATGGTTGGCAGCTGATGTCTTTCCAGCGGTGCCGTATGGCGAAGTGTGAGATGCGCCATTGCGCTTCTTGGCTGTCGCTTTGGGCATGATGACAGACGAGAGACCCAAGAGCGACCTATAACACTACATACATCTTAGTCGCGTAGAGACATCTGAAATGAACATGTAAAGACATACAATTTTTGTGTGGCTCAAGATGCTTATCGATAAGAGATGATAGGTCACCACTAGCGTGAAAAGTCTGAAGCTAGCGCTCCTAGTCCTACAACAGTAGTTCCTGTCGATCAGAACGCCAAGTTGAGCCTCATTATTTTGCGATTCACTCGGAGCATTGTAATGCTTATTCTCTCCCCTAGTCCAAGCGACTGAGAAGCACTTTCCCTATTGCAATTACGGACTCAATCCTCCCCATTCTCGACCATGTCAGGTCGGAAAGACTTTCTAAGCCAGGCAGCTCCTGAAAATTATGTTGCAGGTCTTGGTCGTGGAGGTAGGTTTCGCGAACCCACGGTTGCCCAAGTGAGCGCGACTGATAGATATACAGCTACTGGCTTTACAACTCGATCGGACCTGGGTCCTGCACGAGAAGGTCCCAGCGAGGATCAGATCAAGGAAGCTCTAGCCAAACGAGCTGCACAGCTTGGTGCAGCACCGCCTACAGCTTACGGAGCAACAGAGAAGAAGGAAGAGCCAGAAGAGGATGAGGACCGTTTTCAAGATCCAGAGAATGAGACGGGACTTTTCTCAGGTGGTAACTTTGATGCCGAAGACGACGCAGCGGATCGGATCTACCAGGACGTTGATGAGAAAATGGAGAAAAGGCGGAAGTCGCGAAGGTGAGCTCCCCAGATTCCTCACCTCTACACCGACTCCTGGCCCTATTTCGAGCACTTTGTTTATCCAAAACTCTCTTGTTTGAACAGATTACCGACATGAACCCATCCCCCAATTCTAGGGAAGCACGTGAAGCACAAGAACGAGCAGACTACGAGGCCAACAACCCTAAGATTCAGCAGCAATTTGCAGACTTGAAGCGAGGACTTGCAAGTGTGACGGAAGAAGACTGGGCGAACATTCCCGAAGCAGGAGACCTGACCAGGAAGAACAAGCGGACAAAAACGAACGCCCACAACAGATTCTACGCTGTGCCGGACAGTGTTATTGCAGGAGCAAGGGATTCAACTCAGATGGACACCAGCGTGAACGATGATGGTATTGCGATGAATGGTGCAGGAGCGGACAGCGTGGATGGAACTATGACAAATTTCGCCGATATTGGAGCTGCAAGGGACAAAGTTTTACAGGTTCGACTTGACCAGGCTGCACAATCTGGTGCCGATGCCGCTTCAGGTATATCTACGAATATCGACCCCAAGGGCTATCTTACTAGCCTTTCGAAGACCGAACTGAAAGCTGGGGAAGTGGAAGTTGGTGACATCAACCGAGTACGGACCCTTCTTGAGTCTGTAATCAAGACAAACTCTCGTCACGGGCCGGGCTACATTGCTCTTGCGAGACTCGAGGAGGTCGCGGGGAGGGTAGTCGCAGCAAGAAAAGCGATCGCTAAAGGGACAGAGATGTGTCCAAATAGTGAAGCTGTGTGGCTCGAAGCCATGAGGTTAAACGACAATCACAATGCAAAGATCATTGCGAAGAATGGCATTCAAGCTAACCCTACCTCAACGACCTTGTACCTCGGAGCAGCGGACCTGGAAACTATACCAGCGAACAGGAAGCGCGTCCTCATGCGCGCAACCGATGCTCTTCCAAAAAGCGAGAAGATCTGGAGGGAGCTGATCAATGGGGTGGAGGACCCGTTTGACGCCAAGTTATTGACTGCCAGAGCAACAGATGAGATACCACTCTCTGTAGATCTCTGGCTGGGTTTGGCGAGGTTAGAGGTCATGACTGGCAACCCGTTGGATGCCCAGAAAGTACTCAACAAGGCCAGGTTAGCGAATCCAACGAGTTTCAGAATTTGGATTGCTGCTGCAAGGTTGGCAGAAGAGACTGGTCGAGGCAACCCAGAGATGATCATCAAAAAGGCTGTCTCAAATTTGGCACGTGAAAGTGCTATGCTGAAACGGGAGGAATGGATCACCGAAGCGGAGAAATTGGAGACTGAGGGAGGAGCTGTGTTGACGCTACAAGCCATTATTGCAGAAACGCTTGGGTTTGGCATTGATGAAGATGATGACAGAAAGCTGCTTTTCCTCGAAGACAGTCAAGCTAGTGTGGCGCGGGGAAAATTCGAAACCGCCAGAGCTATCAATGCCTACGCTCTAAGAGTATTCCCCACCAGCGAGCGGCTGTGGAAGTATGCCACAGAGTTCGAAAGAATGCATGGGTCGGAGAAGTCAGAACTGCAACTACTCGAGAAGGCCTGCGAAGCTTGTCCGTTGTCAGTGCAATTATGGCTAGCCCTCGCCAAAGCGAAACGAAAAGGGGCAGATGGTATCGATGAGTCACGACGAGTGCTGGGGCGTGCTTTCAATCAGCTCAGCTCGAACGAAGATATCTATCTGGCCGCCGTGGAGCTGGAAGCGAATACCAGCAACAACGCCGAAGCTAGAACACTGCTACAGACAGCTCGAGAACAGGCCGGAACCGACAGAGTATGGTACAAGAGCGTTGCTTTCGAACGGCAACAAGGGAACGACGTCGTTGCTTTGGATCTCTGCATAGCAGCACTACAACTATATCCCAAGCAGGCGAAACTTCATATGCAGAAAGGGCAGATCTACTCGGCACAAGGTAAGATGCCCCAGGCTCGGGAAGCATACAACACCGGAACTCGGGTCTGTCCCACGTCTGTGCCACTTTTTCTGCTTCTAGGCAGACTGGAAGAAGCCAGTGGTGTAGTGGTTAAAGCTAGAAGCGTGCTGGAACGGGGCATCATGGCATCGCCAAAATCGGCAGAATTGCGGCTGGAGTCCATTCGGGTCGAACGTCGGGCTGGCAATATTCCCCAAGCGAAAGTCCTCATGGCGAAAGCACTCCAGGCCTTACCAACCAGTGGCGTGCTCTGGTCCGAAAGCATCTGGCATCTGGAGCCCCGCACGCAGCGCAAACCCCGGAGCTTGGAGGCCATCAAGAAATGCGAGAACTCTCCCACGCTGTTCGTGACGGTGGCTCGCGTCTTTTGGGGGGAACGGAAACTGGACAAGGCGGCCAATTGGTTCGAAAAGGCCATTGTCCTGGACGCAGACCTTGGTGATACGTGGGCTTGGTACCTCAAATTCTTGCAGCAACATGGGACCGAGGAGAAGGTTGCCGATATGATTGCTAAGGCGGAGAGCAACGAGCCGAGGCATGGAGAGTTATGGCAAGGGGTCGCGAAGGATCCGAAGAATGCGGGATTGGGGACGGAAGGGGTGCTGAAGAAGGTAGTGCAGTTGCTTGAGTGAGGACTGGGTTGGAGAAGGTGGGAGCTGTTCCGTCGTCGGATATTGAGGCTGCTTCCCGCGGTAGGTCACCGGAAACGTGTTACGCGATCGACAGACTAAACAGCTGACCGAAGCATCTTATCTATGCCACTAGTGTTAGCAACGATGAGCAGCATAGTGAAAGGAAAGGGACTCCAACCCCCTAAAATACCTTTTCTCCGCCTCATGCCTACAGAGGCCGCAGAGGATACATTCATCCACCTCCCCTCTTTCCGTCAATCTGAAGGCTTGGTGCGAGATCGATCCTTCTACTATACTCATTGTTACCCCTCGTTGCAACATACACCACGTCAAGCTGATGGGAGAAAAGGAATGTTGACAAGGGATGTCTGTCTACCGAATGACGACTGCTCGTTGCCTAGATAGAGCGTTTCGGAGTATGCACACGGAAACTCCAAGGCTTTTCTCCGAAGAAAGCTTTTAAAGCTGAGCACTACTTGCTAGAGGGCACACTCGTCCCTCTCTTTAGTATTGTATTGGATGTATCGAGTGCCATTTGGATGGGAGGTTAAGTGTTGGATGTCATCTCGATTTTGATAATATTCATCTCTTTCGGTTCATTGCTGTTACCTTCTGTTGGTAAATCTTAGTTGGTATGCGGGATCGTCTCGGAGTAGTGTCCTGTCATTGTTCGTCCGGCTATGGTTCCGATTTCAATTACGCGTCACTTCTCGCGTTGTCGGTCATTGAGGGGTGTTTTGTTGTTCTAGGGGTGTGACACTGGTCGCTTCGTTGGCTGGTTGAGATGTGAAGAGCTTTCTGGATTTTCTGGGACTGTCACTTCTTTTGGATAGATCCTTGACTCGTAAGTGGGATTGTTGGGATTATGTAGGCTGTCATTGTCCGACTAGGTATGGTCCGGATTTCTCTTACGCATCACTTTTGCGTCGATTGGGGGTGAGTCATGGTATCGAGTTGTTTTTGGGGGAGGGGTGACACTCACTGACGATTCGATTTGTCGGTGTGCTCCATTCACTTGCTCGATCTCTGCCACGGTCACTCCTGCCTGATAGATCCTTTTTGGTATGTGGTGTCGCCTTGGATTCCACATTCGGTCACTTCTTCTGCGTCAGCTGGTGAACTAGAAGTGTGACACTGTCAGCTTCATTGTTCGTTCTCGTCCTGTCCAGTCAGCTGATGTTATGGTGCAGGAACAATCACTACTCTCTGGCTCGACTTCTTGATGCATAAATAATCTCTTTGAATTGGTGTTTTCTCTCTTTCTTCTGTGCAACTTCCTTCTTTACATTTCTTCCGTCTTTATATTCTTTGATGATACTAGTCGTTCATCGTTATCATTATCGTTCGCTCTGTTCTATTCTATATATATATATATACACAGATCCGTTTATATATTCGTACAATCATTGATACTCATCTGAATACTCTCAAGCGTCGCGTCTCGCGTGCACGCAGAAGGAGCAGGTGGGATCTGCCCTATCTTCTCGCCTGCGCGCTGAAAACGCAATTGGGATCCGCGGTTCTCGACCAATATTAGGGAGAAAACCTTCTCTCGACGCCGGATATCTCCGACCTCTATGGACTGTTTGATGCACGACCACCAATGTAACGTCGAGATTGACGGTCATTCGAGATTGCACTGTCGCCACCTGACTTGATTGGCTAAAATGGTAGGGCCACGGCCGCAATATCTCTGTTCGTTAGTAAATTACTCAGCAATCTCGAATGACCGTCAATCTCGTTATCCCGTCATCGACGTTACCGTTTCTTTTGGGATCGCGTTGCATATACTATAGAGAACGATTTGCATCGGCAGGGCGAGGCTGGGATACTCATCTTTATGAACTGACTTGATGCACTGATAATTCCCTTGACTCAGAGTTCTCTCTCTTTCCTTTATATATCTTCGATTTTCGATACATCTTCTTTTCTCACACTTCTTCACGATAATATTCGCCTATTAATATCGGTCGTTCTCATTTACTCTATATATACAAACCTGAATATATATATATATATATACACCTTTGATAACAGGCACTCTCTTTACTTTCCAACAAGCGCGCCGTCGCCCGGCCGTATCAGAGGGTCCCCCCGCCGGGGGAGGGTGTTGACAGCCACCCTCGACCCCGATCACCCCACCATCCTCGACTTCCCGCCATCGCTGGCAGCGACGCCACCCCTACTACCCCACCCACACCATCGATCACAGCATGGCCCACCCACAGCGGTAGAGCCCCACTGCCTTTAACCAACGACGTCGCTGACTATTTAGGACGTTCGCCCTCCCCTTTCCCCTATATCAGCATGTCACCGCCACCTTTACATTCGGCCACACATTCATCCTCATCGCCCATAAGGGTGATCAGGAGGTCTGGAGCCACCTCTGGGATCGCCTCGGCGGACCGATGTTGAAAATGAGTATTGGGCCGCCGCGCGCCAGCCCGCAGGAGACCAGCATCGAAAACTTCACGCGCCCCGAGTTGGAACCCTTTGCGCAACTCATCTGGGACAAAATGGGCCTGGGGCCCCACGCGCTACCGAGCAAGGGCAAAGCCGACACTTTTCCGGAGGCACATCAGGTAAATCCTTATAGCTCAGCAGTAGCCCGTCGTTTATAGTAGGGTTACTGGGGTTATCCTTCGTTGTATTTACTATCTGGGCCGTACTAATGATTGGGGCGACAACGAAATCGGCAACAACGGCAATAATGAAGAGGACGACAGCCACACGTCTTCTCGCGCCGCCTCACCGCTGTCAACGGCGGCCCTCCCCGACCTCACCCCGGCCGCCAGGGAGGCCTACGCCGCGGTCATGTCCGCCTGCCCCGAACATCCCATACGCAACCCCTTTGGCTGGCACAGGGTGCCGTATAGTACGTCTCACCCGCTCCGGGCCTAGGCCAAAGGCGCCGCGACTAACCGTGCGCCGCAGATACCGACAATGAGGTGCAATCCGGGCTGGTGGCGTTCAAGGAGCTGTCCGAATGGTTGTGGAATTAGCTGCAGGACCGCCATTGAGGCGGGATTGGGGTTGCTACACTCACCGAACATATGCAGCCTTGACATTCGGAAGCCGGTTAGAGACGTGCTCAGGAAGCTACTGCGACACCTCTCACTTGACAGCACGTTCCAACGTGAAAATTGACAACCACGCGATGATACTGCTATCAAAGACTTTTGGAGCACCACCGATCGCGCCCTCACAAGATGAGGATGAGCCGTTATCCTCGGCGCAAACCAGCACCCTAACACAGAATTGCATGGAGAGACCTGGATCTACCTCCAAGAGTACATGAGTAGATGGTATGTCGAGCTGATTCTGCTTGAGCGAGACCAGGCTGCGACGGCCTCGATGGGTGATTTGGGGGGAGGAGCGTCTCACAAAGTCACAGATCAAGAAATTTCGCATTTACGCCCTAGGATTGATGGCTCGGGAGCAGGTCAATGGAAAGAAATGTCTACGTTCCGCAGAGCAGGAGCAGAAGGGTTACGCACATGGGAGTATATGAACGTGTATATATATATCTACTGAACGTTAGTAGAGGAGTTTCTAGATGCGAACGGGATCTTCATGATCCTCCAGGAAAGCCAGACGGTAAAGGAAGTGTCCGCGTTCCTCGCGCCGCCTACCTTACTCTTGGGAAAGATGTTTCGACAGGGAAAAACCTTTGCAGTGGCAGAGCGAGGGTTGGGGATCGATCATAGCATGAATGGCAGATCATATTGTTCCGGATCTGAATATTCTACGCAATCTTCGCCGACGATTTTTGTTCGAAAACTTTTTATAGAATCTGCTGAGGAATTTAGTGGTGGCGAGTTTGCGGCCGATGCACAACATCAACTCATCACATACACCCAACCTGCAACGAGATGAGTGGCCTTCCCAGTCCGGTCCGCTCTTGCAAAGTCTTCACAGATTTTCCTAAAACTTCAAAGACATCTCAGCGCAAGTCTACGAGCTCAACGAATGAAATCTTGGAGGTCCCGTCGCGTGACCTAGGAAGATTTCAAGGAAGATTTAGTTGAAGAGCACCCAAGCGATGGTCTGAACTGTCTGAAGGGATGAGATCTTCAGTAAGTCCAAGGAAGAGATGACACTCTTGATTTGCAATCTATCGCCTGCGGCGCTGATGAAGCCAAGCAAACCTCATTCATTCATACATATATATATAACACCAGTAAGCGAGGTGCAGCTGTATCATCTCTGCAGGGCGGTGGATCGCGTCATCGCATCCCAGTCCTCGCATTTAAGACGATACATGAATGTAACAAACTCCTCGGCGTCGTTCGCGGCCATCAGCGAATCCGTCGCAGCTCACCAAAGTCTCATTCCTCATCAATGGCGAAGAGTCGATACTGAGGGGATGTGCGACTTTGGAAAGTATGGTTTTGTGCTATATGATGCGCTTTCTGGACGACATGGTCGTTTCCAATACGGAAGGACAGCGGAGGTTGATCTATATATATATATATGTGTGCAGAACACGGTCGGAACGCTGACGCGCCACGCACAAAACCATGGGAGGATAATAATTACTGTGGTGGTCTAGGCTTCATTTGTTGTGTTCGACCAGCGTGAGGGTCGGGGGTGTCTTCATTGGTAGGATACAACCGACGGGTGTCGATGAATAGAATACCTCGAAGTATCCTACAACAGGCATTCTTCGTGACCCCCATCAACACATATATGAAGGGGAATATCCCTGCCGAGAAAGGCCTCCTTAAAGAGAATATTGTGGAATTAGGTATCAGGTACGAAGTGGTGTGTGTGTCAGGCGTCTGATGAGTGGACAGATACCGCGGTAGATGAACGAGTCATCCGAATTCGGATGGAACTTATCCTTCAAAGGAAGGACATCCTACAACCGCACTTCCACGAAACAGACTGCCTGTGGACTCTCAGCGCGGCGAGCAAAGTCGATAACTCTCTCGTCCTGGCCAAAGCAACGACTCCAATAACCCTTCCTACAGAACAAGGGTCGTCAACAAATAATGCCCTGCCATGGCCCACGGACTAATCCGTCAGGAGAACGATTGTTATTCTACTACGCCATGACCTGAACACCGACGAATCTCGCCCGCCCCTCCTACCTATAAGTTGTTGCAATTCAGTCCAGGTCAACCTCGGCTGATCAATACTTCTATTCTAGTCATCAACATACTGTTGCACTCAACCAATCAACCAATGAGGAGGCAGATGTCTTGCTTCTTTCATCAAATTATAGACCCGGGTTCAGCGTAACTTGGGAACCGCGTAAATCGCAACAGCAAGCTTTTCAATAAGACTTGGAATAGTACCTGGAAGCATCCATACCCAGGACTATTCACCGTGAGCAGCACCATGGCGGACTATCACCAAGATTCCAAAGTTCAAGGGCAATGATAACTATAAGCAATTGGAGGTCTCGATTCTTTCAACATATCCTAGGCCTGGCACATACGCAGAATTTCAGCAATCTATTCGCGAGATACGCCCATTTGCAACCGACTCTACCTGTACCTATTCGCTCAATAGTCCTTCTTACCATGTCCATCTACGACTCATATATATATATATAGTTCCATTTCAGCACGCAGACGATTCCCATTATGTATTCTACGCTCACGAATTGACTCCTTCTACCCAGTACCCTTTCAGCAATCACCGAGGCTTTCAGGGCATCCCATGGTGTCCAGTCTTATGATGCGTATATGGCGCTGAGAGGCGGAATTGAAGATAGGAGGGGTCCAACGTGGGAACTGATCGACGCGACGGTGGCCAGCAAGGGCGGCCTGATGGCGGGCAACAATTATGTGAAGACTCAGACGCTACGTCCGTAGGTTGTTATACGGGAAAGCTGGAGGAGGAAAGGTGACCTCAAAGGAATAGTTCAACAATCAAGCCGTCTGTGGCCTTTACTCGATCTTGGCGGAAACCTTCACCAAGGGAATATGCTTGATGATTCCCACAGAGATGGTTGGCGAGTAGGTCACCGATGCTTCCTTGTGTGTCGTTGTGCGATTAACATATCCCTAGTTTCCGTCGTTGGGGACGTGATAAGGTGTGCATTGTGGCATCCGCTCTCATAGCCTGCTAGAAAGAGGCCTACGACTATGCCAACCGCTTGGATCGACGCATCTGGCAGCACGTTAAGAACGGAGTGGCCCCACCCGCCGATTTCGCTCAGCAATTAATTACAAAATTCAATCGTGCAAAATATCAACATTACTCATATCCTGGAATACAGTGATGTGCCGCCGGGCACTTCATCTCTCGAGGACCGGGGAGCTTCATGTAGAGAATACAAACGAAAGTTTTTCGAAGAGGCTAGGATATAGGCAGGCCACGCCCGTGATACGCGCTTACGATCCATGATTATGCTTGATGATTGACGAGAATGACGATCAACATCACCAATTGATCAGCGGTGAGAGGATTGACATTGATCGGCGACACCCTAAGTGCTTTATACTATGCGCGAACAAGACAGACCCGGGATCCATCCCAACCCTTCTCAGTTTACGGAACACTATAACCTCGATGTTCTTTCATTATGGATTAGTACTAATCAGTATATATATACGACACCTAGCCCCCTGGCTATACATCTACAAATACAGACTTGAATGAGAGGGATGATGAATCTCCTATTTTCTCGATGGAGACTTCTTTATTCAAGATTCGGGTGATTATGAATGGACTTTGCAATCTGATTTCTGTCGTTGCCAGCTCCCAGGCATTACCGAAGCGAGCCAACTCTAGGAATGCTGTCTTCCTGCTTGTAAGTGAACTCATCCGCCTCGCCGGCCAGCAGTATTTATATTTCGTTGGCTGTTCTAGGAAGCGAGATGAGGTGATCCTAGATATATTTTATATTATCTTATATCCTCTTATACCTACTATAACAACCCCTTCTTAAATGGGCAACTCTCTCCCTGTTCGCTTTGGCGGACCAGATGAAGGAGTTGTAACAAAGCCTCATCTATACCTTTGAAGGTTGTCGCACGATGAGAGAGAGCCGGGTCTGAGCGCGTCGGTATAGAATTTAGAAGATGTATCCTATCGCTAGCTACGCACGAGCTTTTCCACTTAAATGTACACATTCTGTGTTCCGGGTGCGCCGCTGCTACTCCATCGCTATCTGTTCAACCAAGGATCTTTGAGTAGTTCTCTCGCTGTCGCTCGGTCCTCTGGCATCCACCGTAGCATTCTCCTTATAAAGTTGAGAAACAGTCTCTTGTCATCGCCAGTCAATAATGTCAAGCAGCTCTCGAGGGTGGAAGCGTTTAAAGCCTTTCTATTACTCTACAATAATTTCCCTTACGTTTAAAATTAGTATGGATTAGATTCCGCGAAAAGATCGCGCACCTTCTATAGTAGAATAATAAGTTGTCTTTTCTCCTCATTTAAGGAGATCCGTTGGGGGAGGGCTAAGGAAAGATATTATCTCGAGTAGATATACCTCTAGACTGTAAGCGCTTTTAATAGGATCGAATGCATCAAAGAGTGTCCTGTTCTCAACTAGATCCCAAAGCTTTTAAGGTATCTACGTCAATTTTATTACGTAAAATTATAGAGGCACCAATAAAACACTTACTAGAACTCTAAGATTCCATATATCGACACTATAGGTCCAACCAGCTCGTAGAATTACTTCGGGAGCTTGGAAGAGATCAGCCTGAATAGGGTGGTTATGGAGTTAAGGAATGTCACCCGGCACAGCTAAACCAAAGTCTGCAATTTTTGGTGGCCCGGGAGGACTTTGAAGGTCCCCAAAATTTCGAGAGGGATAGACGGGCCTGCTACCATGATAAGCGGGTCTTTCCGTACTGGGGGCAGATTTTGTTCAATTTTGGCATCTGCGGCGGTGCGAGCCGTAGGAATCTCTGATTACAAGAATCGAAAAGACTGTATCTGTCAATGATCGTGTCAGGATGACACCTCTTGTTGCACTCTGGACTTTCTTCGAAATTTTTCCATGAAGAACCAAAAAAGCGCAGCGCAACCGCACCCGCGTTTTGTGGCTTTCTGCGTTGATTCTTCGGTCTCGGCAATAGAGAGAGCTGGACCGTCCAGAATCGGTCTCATAGAAGCTGTATCAGAGCGGATTGACTGTGACATGCCATCACTGTCGTTATGTTCATAGGTAATCCTGGCTTGTAATCGGGCAGATAGCGAAGGTGGAAAAGAATTGAAGACCTTCTTGATCAGCAAGTGCGGAGGGGGATGGGTCCGTTCAGATTCCGACCAGGGGTCATGAGAATCCTGTGACGCGCTTGTCATGATGCTTTCAGAATGGCAGTCTTTGCTGCTTGTGGCAGCCCCATGGCAGAGCAGAAGATCAAGTATTTCAAAAAGGTATTTCGTTTGCGCCGCAGATTTGTGATGCCGGCGAAGGTCGTAGATGCTCACTAGTGCACCGTCCCATGGTGTACTCTGGCTACTCTGGAGGTTGGGGTTTGCCCCAAACTGCAGTACTGTCTCCAGCGTCTGCAGACGCATTGAGTGTGATTCATCTTTCTGGTACGCTTTGATAATGCCGAGAAGCCAGATAAACCATGCAGGTCTGAGCCAGAAGGTTGTGGGATCAATGTAATTAGGATCAGCACCATTTTGCAATAGTATTGTTGCAATTTTTGGAACGTCGCCATTCTCATGACGGGTTTGGAGACAAAATTCGAGCAAAGGGAGCCGAGACGATTCCACGATACGGGGTGCTACTCTCAATCTATCCTCTAGATAGAGTCTCAAGCCATAAGTCACAGCCAGATCTATCGCTGTGAAATACTCTAGTCTCGGTCCAGTACCCTCTACATGTAAAGGCGAGATTGAGCGAGTCTCCACGTGCAGATGCGATCGATGCCAGGGATGTTCGAGTGTGCGCACCGGCTCATTTAACGTACAAGTATCTGCCTTTTCTGACTCCAGTTCCGCTAGATAAGCATGTTGCAACATTTGCTCTACTAAGCGTACCATCAATGTTTTCATCAGAGCAAGATATGCTCTAGAAATGGCCCGATTGGGACTGAAGCCTTTGTCCAAGCGATATTCCAGCATGTTCTGAATATCCTTTGTCAACAGAAAATCACGTACGGTTCGGTGCAGGAATTCAACCCAATCACCAAGCTCGCCGACAGAAGTACTATTTCCACATATTTCAAGGAGTCCTTTGGTTCTTGAGTTGACCCTTCGCCGCATCTTGTCAAGACGTGAAATCAGCTCGTTGGTCGAGATGGGACCCACGGGGAGGTCCAATGCGTATTCAAGGGCAGTCTCATCCGCGTATGAATATGCAATGAGTGGCAAGGAATCTGTGGCCTGCAGCGCTACCTGGAAAGTACGAGCCATATCTTGTTGGTACACATTGTCCACTGAATCAAGCATGTGTCGGAAAAAATCCTCAAGATCGGAGGGAAAGCTGTGGAGTCTTTGCTGTAAGATGTGAATGCTGTCTCCATTTGTCAATCCCTCATAGAGAGATCGTACTACCAACACCACCCAAAGAAATACACCCTTTGATTTGGAGACCGTTTCCTCGATGATTTCGTTGTACTGTTCTTGCTCCTCTGGCATGGATATCTCAAACGACTGATGCTTCCTAAGGTTGTTTTCCACGTACGAACGAATGTCGTTTTGTGTAAGGTCTTGTAGGTAGAGCTTGCGGTCTGTTGTCTTTCCAAAAGCATCCTCAAAGATACTCCATGGCCGACTTGACAGGCACACTTTTACAACAGATGAAGACGTCAGCACACCTAAAGCCTTCACAACATCGTAGTGATTCCCCTCATACTCATCAAGCCCATCAATGAAGAAGCAACATTTAATGTTATGCGTTGATTCTGACAGCTGGCTAATGATGCCTTTAATAGCATTGAAGAGTTCCTTTACATCCCACGTCTCAAGCTGCTCGAAGCCGGACTGAACTGACAGCCAGCGGGATGGACAGACAAGGGGTATCAGATGAGGACACTTTTTGAAGATAGTCAGTAGAAGTGACTGAAAGAGTCCTCTCTGGGACTTCTGCATTTCGTTCCCCGCATTCCAGAAGTAAAAGCTTCCCGTAACGAGTAACGAATGGCTCTGCGTTGTTGTCCAGGTCCTCAAGGCTGTCATGGTTGTCTCATGGCTGCTCAAGTATTTCATCAAAGTTGATTTACCGGAACCAGCCTTTCCGGATATCCAGTACGTACCGCTTGCACTTTCCAGCCAATCCAAGAAATTGACATCTCTGCACTTTCCCGCACCCTCAACGTGGCGATCAAGGATCCAGCTGAAAGTCTCCTCGTGAGCCAACTCGATTCTTGCGTGTCGGTCGTTCAGACGGGGGTAGTGAAGACTTCGTAGCACTTTCTGCTCGGCAGCGATATTTGCTGCTGCTAGCGTCATCCTTGAGAGCTCGGCAGCGATTCTTTCCAGCTCCATCGGCCTAAGGTTTTCCGCTGGCTCACTGATGCGGCCATTCCTCGCAGACTCGTTTATTCTTTTGTCGATCTGCTCTATTCGGTCCACGTCCAACCAACGGGACTGCCCTGCCAGGAAATTGATCTGATTGAGGGGATAACAAGACTTGCTGGGAGATTGCAGCGAATCCTTCTTTAGAAAGTTTGCAATGCAGACTACACTTTTGCGGGTGTCTTCTATTCTGGCTGAGATGTCCTCAAGCTGGAACCGCCTGTCAGAATTCATCCAACGAACCTCTTGCGTCAGACTCTGAACATCTAAAAAGATTGCAGACTGTTTGTCACTGGATATGCACTGGATGCATCAGCGTGTATAACCTAGTTGGAAGATGATTAAACGAGGCTAGGCACGAGACTTCAATGGACGCCCACCTTAAAGTCATGGCTATAGTGTAGACACAGCTTGTACAATAGGATGAATGTCATTATCACTTACCGAGACATGGCGACAAATTGCAGAGTCAACTGCAAGCTGAATTCATCCAGGCGACGTCGTAATCCGTCTATCTCATGCCTCTTCCGCACACTTCTCAAAGCCTGACAAAAACTTTGCCATCTCCGATGTTTCTCTCCCTTGACTCTCAAATCATGAATGATTCGCAAGAGTTCGTCAGCGGTTTGCTTGCAGCCCTCTGAAAGCCCTTCTAGAGCTTGTTCTTCCTTCGACTTCTCGAGATCTGGGACCCTGGCGCCTTGTAGCTTTGTGCTAAAGGACTGTAATACTCCATAAACATTCTCAATATCTAGATTTTCAGATGAGGCGTCCTTGGCAGAATTCCAAATCTCGCGAGACTCCGAGAGCAATTGTAGCCCGAATTGCACGAATTGAATGACGTTTGCAGCAACACTGACTGCTATGAGTGGCTCAAGCATGGTTCTCTTTAAGCAAAAATCATATCAAGCGGTGCTCAGTCTCAACCATATGTCGTTTGCATGCATCCAAATAGTGATTATTACAATGAATGCTGAGCAAGCAGAAGAGCACCCGATCCTGACATCTCTGAGGCAAGCCGAACGTGTTGCCCGATAACATGGTGAGAGACCCATTTCAAGGTTGAAAGGAACGAGGTGTCTCAGCCTTCTCCAGACTCTGTGTGCTTGGCGCCCAGCAGAACAGGCTGAATAGCTCAGCTAGCACCGCTAGTGATGTACTTTACCCCAAAGTGATTAGTGCAATACAGCAGTTTACGAAGGCATTGGCCAGACGCTAGTGGCCCGCAAATCGTCGAAGCTTCCCCACCAAATTAGGTGGCAGGCCCTCAACGGCATGCGGTCTCAATTATAGCCTATAGATACTTAATAAACGTCGAAAAGAAGCTATATATTACCCTGCTATTATTTTACTATAGACCCTGCTACTATCTTGCTATTATTATACTATAGACCTAGTTATTATCTTATTATAGCTCTATTACCCCCGTAAACGTCTTATTAGTAAGCTAATAGTAGCGGTTATAACAAGATATCTACGAGAGTAATAAGATAATAGCATAGGCTATAAGATATCTACGGGGGTTATAACAAGATATCTACTAGTATTTATAAGTTATATCTATAACTATAAGTTATTAAGGCCTAGACTAACCGCGTTAGGTTAGTACTTTAAACTCGAGTTAGGTTTCCGACTCGACTCTTAGCGAGTTAATACTAAATTCCTAGCCTAAGTATTTAAGTCGGTATTAATAGTTAGTACTAAGTATTCGAGTTAATATTATAAGGTAGTACTAAGTATTAGTACTAAAGTATTAACCCGACTTACTAAGACTTTTTTCTCTAGTAATATTTTCTATTTTTAGTAGTATTTCTTACTATATTTTCTATTTTTTTTTCTATTATTATTATTATTATTACCTATATAATTCTTTAAAAGTAAATAAGGTAATATAAAAAAGTAATATATATCCTTATAAGAATAAAGACTATAATATTAGTAATATTTTCTATTTATAGTAATATTTCTTACTATATATAGGACTTACTAATATACTATTAATTATTATTATTATTATTACCTAGGTAATTCTTTAAGGTAATATAAAAAGGTAATGTATATCCCTAGAGAAATAAGGACTATAATATTAGTAATATTTTCTATTTATAGTAATATTTCTTACTATATATAGGATTTACTACTATAATACTAATTATTATAATTATTATTACTTAAGTAATTCTGAAAAGTAAATAAGGTAATATAAAAAGGTAATATATATCCCTAGGGAATTAAGAGGGGTATTTAAATTCTAATTAAAAAAAATCTAATTTTAGAATAGGGGTAATTCTAGAAAAAATTTAGTGTCCCTTACTATTTTATTAGGGGCTTAGCGTCTTAGCGATACCTTAGCGAGTTAGGTTAGTTTAACCTAACTCGCTAAGGTACTAAGGGCTTTTCGGGTCGGTACTAGAAGTAGGTACTAAGTATTCGGGTCGGTACCTAAACTAGTACTAAGTATTCGGGTCGGTACTAATTTATAATACTAAAACCCGACTCGACGGTTAGTCTATTAAGGCCTTACTATCTAATTTAAGCTTTAATAATTTATAAGCTACTATATTAGTAAACTAGGAACTTATATAGAAAATCTAAACTATTAAATCCGCTAAAAACGCTTTTTTTAGGTAAAATACTAGTAATAAATAGGAAAATTTTAGGTTTTTTTATTCTAGCCTAAAAGTCCTAAATATAGAAAATCTAGATTTAAGGCCTTAAATCCGTGATTTTCCTCTAGTACTAGGAAGAAATAGGAAGCTTACTAGAGTTATAATAACTATATTATTAACGCTAGCGTAATATAGGTTTTAAATATAGTTAATTTATATAGTTTATATATATAAAGAGTACTCCCTCTAGCCTAGCCCTATATTTTATACTTATATTACACCTACTATTAATTCTCTTACTAAGTATTAGTACTAATTAATTAATAAGACTTAGTACTATATTAGAATTACCTAGTTAGTACTAGCCTTATATAGTTATATTATAGCTAATTAGTAGGACTTATCTCCTATTAGTCCTATTACCTAGTATTTCTAAAAGTTACTAAATATAAGGGTACTACGTAATAATATAGCTATTAAGTACTATAAATAGTACGTATATATATATATATAGAACTCTCTATTCTTATTAATAGTAAGATTAATTACTACCCTTCCCTTTAGGGGGAATTCCCTCCTCTATATACTACAGGTAAAGGGGTAGCGTAGTACTACTACGTATTATAGACGCCACGTTAATAGTAGTACTATATTTCTAACTAGTCCTTATACTAAATATATATTTAGTAACTTATAGTATTATTTCAAGCTCTAAGGCTAGTATAGAAGCGCGCTAGTTATATATATAAAATATACCTATTTTTATATTTTATAAGCTCTCTAGTTTACTAATAAAGATACCTAGAAGTAGTCTTAAAGGGAGTAGATAATAGTAGTAGTAAAGAAGAAGAGAAAGCTTATATTAAGGTTTAAAGACCTTAATAAGGTTATAATATAAATAGGTCCTTAAAGGGATATAAGAGAAAGGGGAATTATACTACTAAGGTAGAGGTTATAAGGGATATCTAATAAGGATCCTTATAAGAATATAAAAGATAATAAAATTATTATAATATAATATATAAAGGGAGTATATTAGTAAACTAGGAAGCTTATATATTATAGAAAAATACGTATTTTCTATATATAACAGGCGCGCTTATATATTAGCCCTAGGGCTAGGAATAATACTATAAGTTAATAAATACGTATTTAGTACATTTAGTAACTTTTAGAAAATACTAGGTAATAGGACTAATAGGGGATAAGTCCTACTAATTAGCTATAATATAACTATATTAGGCTAGTACTAACTAGGTAATTATAATAAGGTACTAAGTCTTATTAGTAACTAATAGTACTAATACTTAGTAGGAGAATTAATCGCAGGCGTAATATAGGTATAAGAAACGGGGCTAGGCCAAGGGGGGGTACTCTATATATATATAAATTACGTGAATTAACTGTATTTAATACCTATATTACGCTAGCGTTAATAATATAGCTACTATAACTCTAGTAAGCTTCCTATTTCTTCCTAGCGCTAGAGGAAAATCACGGATTTAAGGCCTTAAATCCGGATTTTCTATATTTAGGACTTTTAAGCTAAAATAAAAAAACCTAGAATTTTCCTATTTATTTCTAGTATTTTACCTAGAAAATACGCTTTTAATAGATTTTCTAGTTTTAGATTTTCTATTCTACTTCCTAGTTTACTAATATAGACTATAATAATAATAGTACTATTAGAAGATAAAGAAGTATAATAGATAGATATTCTAACTATTTAAGAGCTATTATATATAAAGAGAATAGGTTTAATATATAATTTAAATAAAGGAGTATTCTACTTAGTATATAAAGTAGGAAGGGATATAAGGATATATTTCTTTATAAATAAATACTAGAATATTAATAAATAGAGAGTTAAATTTATATTAAGGGACTTATACTTCCTAGAGATATAAGTTATAAGGAGGGAAGGGGGAGTATTAATATATCTTTAAATATATAATATATATAACCTTAGTTTAAAGTCTAGGACCTTAATAGATAACCCCTTTATACTACTAAGGATAAGGGAGTAGCTAAGTTAGCCTAAGGAATATATACTAGTAAGAGACTTTAACCTTTATTACTTAAATTAAAATAGTAGGAGTAGATATATATATTATAAAGTAGTAGATATATTAATAGATATTATAAAAGAAAAGGGGATAAAGCTTACTCTATTAAAAGATATAATAACCTAGAGGGTAAAAAAGTAGAAAGTACTATTAATTTAATATTTATAATAAAGATTATTAAGTAAATACTATTAAAATATTATATTAAGTTAGACTTCTATTATAAGTTTAATTATATTTTAATATATACTAAGGTCAGCCTTAAAGTAGAAGTAGTAGTCTTATACTTATAAAGGGTATAAAAGATAGTAGACTTAAAAAAGGTAGAAAGGTAAGTAGATACCCTCTAATACTTACTATTAAAGGAGGAGTTAATAATTAAGGAATTTATAAATAACTACCTAGTTAAAATACTCTATAACCTAGTAGGAATTATAGAAGAGATAGTATTATAAGTAAAACCCTCTTTAAGAGTAAAGTCTTTCTAAAACTTTAATTATATAAAGGTTATAAAGGCGGCGTTAAAGCTTAAGATAAAATATAATTATAAGAGAAGTATTACAACCCGTTTATCCTAAGGGTCTATAGGTCTGGGATTAATCTCGTAGAGTAGAGTATTAAGGACTTAAGAAGTAGGCTTTATACTAAACTAATCTAATATAGATATTATATTATATTTAGTATCTAGGAGATAGCTAGGTTAATAATATAAGTTAAGTATAAAGCTCCTATTTAAATAGAAATCTATACTATTTATATAGTTATAGGAAATCCTACTAAGAGGTATAGTTTATATAGATCTAGTATCTAACCTATCTAATCTACTAAGTAGCTTAGGTAGGTCTTCTAACTAATCTATATTATTATAATAAGATATACTTATACTATATATATTATAAGACCTATTTAGCTCGCTTATAATATTAGGTCCCCCTCTATTAACTTTTATCCTAAAAGTTTCTATCTTAATTATACTAGCTAATAGGTACTAACTTCCCTTATTATTCTATTATTATTAGTTAGTTAAGTCTATTAATATTCCTTTTCTAGTAATAGATATATACTAGAACTATTTAAAAGCTAACTATCCTAAGAAGTATAAGGTTAGTAGCTCGTTTAATTATTATATTAAATACGCCCGTCTTAGGTATACTTATAATCTTACGCCTTTCTTACTTATAAAGTAGGCCTAGATTAAGTAATAGTAGATATCTAAGGCTAGAGAAGTAAAAGAGACTTTAGCTAAGTTAAACCGCCTTTATACTAAAGTTAAGGCGTTAGAGAAAAAGAAGCTAGAAATAGTAGAAGGTAAAATTTAGAATATTAAAGAATTAGAATAGGAGGAGTAAATTATAGCTTCTAGTCTTAATAACTTCCTCTTTAATGTTTCCTCTAAGTAGGTTAAGATTCCTATAGATTTTAACTAGTTTAACTTTATAAGTTCTAGTAGAATTATTATAAAAGGATATAGTAGTTTATAAGGTTCTTAATTAATTCCTAAGTACTTTTAAAGTCTTTATATCCTTTCTATTTTATAAGGTAATACTAACCTTCTTTTACTAGAATTCTCTCTACTTTAAACTTAGTTTCTTCTTTAATTATATACTAAAATATTTCCTATAAGGGTATATTTAAATCTACTAGTTCTAACTTAGAAATATAGAATATTAGGTATACTTTAGTATTAGGTAGAAGGTTTAGTTTATAGTTAACTAGTCCTTTTATCCTTTAAATAGAAAATAGTCTAACCTTAATATAATCTAGTTTCTTACTTAGTTTCTTTATTCTAAAATCCTTTATAAGGAGGTAGACTTTATCCCCCTCTTTTAACTAAGGATATATTTTCCTTGTCTTATTAATATACCTTACTATTTTATTATTCGCCTTATAGATTATACCTTATATATCCTTATATAATCGCTTTATCTCTAATATAAGGACTATTACTTTATTTATATCTAGGCTAGGCCTTAGGTCTAGGAATATATTTACTTATCTTCTATAGTTTATAAAGAATAGAGATAACTTTATTATATCTAACTATTTATTATTAAACGCTAATTATACTATAAGTAGTAATAATACCTAGTTATTCTATTTTATATTTATATAATACCTAAGGTATATTTCTATTATCTAGTTAGTATATTCTATTTACCCGTCTATTTAGAGGTAGTAAGCTATTAATATTTATAGCTTCGTCCTAGTTACTAATATCAGAGTCTTCTAGTAGTTTAATATAAAGAGCTTATCTCTATTAGATATAATAGATTCTAGTATACTATAATCCCTAACTAACCTATTAAGGAGGATAAATCTTAACTATTTAGTAGTATAAGTCTCCTTAAATAGTATTATAATTATATACTTTATTAGTTTATTTATAATAACTATTATTAAGTTATAGACCTCCTTTATAGTAGGGTCTCCTAACTTAGGTAGTTTTACTATAAAGTCTATTATAATATCTTTCTATAAAGAGTTTAGTACTAGTATAAACTAAATTTACCTATACTTTATATAGTATACTAATTTATTTTATTAGTACTAGATATATTCCTTAATATATTTCTTAACCTTCGCTTATAACCTTAGTATAGCGTATATTCTTCTAATACGTCGGTAAGATCTTAACTCGCCCCTATACCCTTAGTAAAGGCCTTCGGCCCGCAGGCCCGAGGCCGGCCCTGGGGGCCCCGGGCCAGCCCCGGGCCTGTCGCAGCGTGTTCTAAGGCCCCGGGGCCGCTCCGGGCTTCAAGGGAAGCGTCACGTGACTGCCAACTAAGCAATTTTTCTGAAATCTACTAGTTAGTAGATTCTAAGAAGTCACGTGACTACTTACTAAGCGAGACCATGTCACGTAACTACTTACTAAGTAGAACTTTAAAAGTTTTAATGTTCTATAATTGACGGGGGACTCGGGTAGCGTACCCCGGAGTCACCCCCAACGCCACCCTGAAAGTAACCCCGGAATCGATCGATTCAGCCGATTTCTACGCGGGGGTAATACGCTAGGGTAGGTTACAATAGGGGGCGACAGCGTGGTAGTTATGTTAACTCGGGGTGTTGATAATAATGCGACAGCGTTAGTTACAGGAACCGTGACGCTATTACCTAGCCTAGCCGTGGGGTGGCGTGACGCCATTACCTAGCGCCCGGAAGCCTAATCTTGGGGTGGCGCGACGCTATCACCTAGTACCCGGAAGCCTAATCTTAGGCCGGCCCCGGGCGGCCCCAGGCGGACTCGTGTCTGCCCCTGCGGCCCTAGGGCAAGCTTTCTTAAACCACGGCCCTTGGGGCTCGGGGCGGCCCGGGGCCGGCCCCGGGTACTCCTCCGGGTTTTCAGAAATTGCCGACGTAAGTTTAACTATCTTAGTTACTCCTAGGTATCCTTATAGTAGGTTATTATAGTAATCCCTTACTACTTCTTTAGTATATAGTTCTAGTAAGTAAAGTTTATCCTTATACTTTAAAAACTTATTCCCTAGTTACTAACTCCTTAATCTTTTTACTAGGTTATTAGTCTTATATCCCCTTTAGATAATATCTAAAATACCTAGGACTTAGATATATATAGTTACTACTAATATTTATATTAGTATAAGTAATCTATTATCCTCTTTATTTAAGATTAACCTTATTATTATATTCTTTATTTCTATATAGTCTAACCTTCTACTAAGGGCGTCTACTTAACTATTATCTTTTCTAGATATATATAATATTTTAAATTTATACTATCTAAGTAATTCTAACTATTAAACTTATTATTAGTTTAACTCTTTTATTATAATAAAGTTAATTAAGTTCTTATAATCTATTATAATAGTTAAGTCTAAGTAGCTCTTAGTATATACTCGCTAATATTATAATATATATACTATAGTAAGTAGCTCCTTATTATATATATTATAGTTCTACTCTACTAGTATTATTTTTCTAGAGAAATAGGCTATTAGATACTATTTCCCTTCTATTATTTAATATAAGTAAGCTCTAATTATAAGATCCGACGTATTACTTTCTATCCGTACTAGTTTATTAGCTTAGAAGGTTCTAAGTACTAGTAGATCTATATAAGATTATTTTAGAATTTTAAACGCTTTCTCCTAAGTTATATCTTATTTAAACCCTATATCTTTCTTTATAATATTAGTTAATAGGATAGCTTTCTTTAAATAGTCCTAAATAAATCTACAGTTAAAGTTTGTAAATCTAAGGAAACTTTAAACTTCTTTAATATTTATAAGTACTAGCTATTTAAGTATTACCTTAACCTTATTAGGGCTTATCTAAATACCTTTTATACTAACTATAAACCCTAGGAATTCTACTAACTTCTTATAGAATTTATATTTATCTAGGTTAAGGAATAGTTTAGTATTTATAAAGTATAATAAAACTTCTTATATATACTAGATATAAGCTTCCTCTTCCTTAGAGTATATTAAAATATTATTAAGGTAAGTAATTATTATTTAATCTAAGTACGCCTTTAATATATTATTAATTAATACCTAGTAGGTTACTAGTATATTAGTAAGTTTAAATAGTATTACTAGATACTTATAATAATTATAGCGTATTTAGAATACTATTTTTTATTCTTTACCTTCTTTTATCCTAATTAAGTTATAAGCTCCTTAAAGGTCTAGCTTAGTAAATACTTTTACCTTACTAAGTTAATCCTATAACTTATTAATATTTAGTAAAGGGTACCTATTCTTAATTATAATATTATTTAACTTCTAAAAGTTAATATATAGCCTTAGCTTTCTATCCTTCTTTAGTATAAAGAGGATTAGGTAACTTACTAGTAATTTAGATTCTTAAATAAATCCTTTTTTAAGGTTCTCCTCTATATACCCGTAAAGTACTAAGAGTTCCTTTTCTAAAAGTATATATATTAGTCTAAATATTAGCTCTCTACCTAGTTTAAGTTTAATCTTATAATCTTATAGTTAATACCTAGGTAATACTTTTATAGTTATCTCTTCCTTAAAAAGCTACTTCTACTTTTTATATTAATAAGGAATTATAGAAGGTTTATCTTTTCCTTTAATTTCTCTAACTTATTTACCTAGCTAACCTCTACTAGTATATATTAAGTTAGACCCTTTCTTCTAAAAGTTATCCTTTTTCTTTAAAGTTAAGGGTATATACGCCTTAACTAGTTTATAATTCTACTTCTTATCTATTATTATCCTCTATTAGCGTATAGGTTAGATCCTAGCGACGTCTCTAGTTTACTAAAATATAAGTACTCCTTCTTATTAATCTATAATAGGATTATATTCTTTTAATTAAGGTATTCCTAGAATAATATAATACGTAGCTATTATAATAATATTAAAGGAAAGCTCCTTATAATAGTATTAAATAATAATAGGTAGTAAGGTTATCTCCTTATCTACTCTCTCTAATAGTTTTAATCTGTTAACTCCTTATAACTTATATTAATACTTCTTCCTACGAGTAGGTAGGCCTGTTAACTATACTATTTCTTAAGAGATAAAGTTTCTAGTTACTCTAGAGTCTATTATTATAATAGTCCTCTAACTATTAATATTTACTAGTATATTTATATATATATCGTACTAAGATATATATAAGTACTATATAAGGGTTAATATATTTATCTTCTTATACTTCCCCTTAGTATAAGGGATTACTCTTTTCCTAATAATAGGAGGAATCTAGTAAGTTTTTTCTATTATATATATCTCTTACAGGTATTATAAAAGTAAGTATACTATTCTATTAAGTAATACTCCCTAGTATTCTTATTATATTTAAGATATATATAGAGGATACTATACTACCTCTAGTTATAACCTAGGAACTATTTTTAATATCTTTTAGTTCTAAGGTACTAATAGTAACCTATTACTCTATAATATTTCTAGCCCTTATACCTATATATTAGTACTACTACTATATTACCTAGCTATATCTTTATTATATAATAATACTAGTAATAGTATTCTATATATACTATCTAGTATATAATACTATATTCTAGATAGTTTAGATTATTATAATACTTATTCTTTAATAATATATTATTATACTTTATCTTATACTCTTTAAGTTTAAATTTTCCTTTTAAGTTTTCTTATATTTCTTCTTCTTAATCCTTAGATACTAAGGTATAAGGTTTAGATTTATTTAGGGATTTAACTAATATATTATTATTAGCTACTAAATTACTCTATCCTAAATTATCTATCTCTATCCCTTATCCTTACTTATACTTTTCCTTATAAGCCTTATAGTTATCTTCTACTTTAAGTTCTTATATTCTACTTTAGATTTCTTTAAGATATTTATTAATTTATTTAATATTCCGGCTTCTCTTTATAACTTCTTCCTAAAGCTTATAATAGTATTATTAAGTCTCTTAGATATTTACTTATAATAGATTAAAATAGTTAAGTAAATCTACTATAATTACATTAATCTCCTTATTACTAAACTCTATTTTAAGTAGATCTTCTATAGGTCTATTATTCTTAATAGGTACCTTTTCTAGTATATTAAGCTACGGTTATTATATTATATTCTTTAACTTATACTCTCTAGCTATATAGCCTAGCTTATTATAGCTATAGTAAGTAATTACTTTCTTACCCCTACTTTACTACTTCTTTCCCTTAAATACCCCCTTCTTTACTTTCTTTATAAAGTTAAGTTCTATTAGTATAGGCTTATAAGGATCTCTCTCCTTATAAGTTAGGCGGTAGGGTTTTATAAAATACCCTAATTATCTAAATCCTCTAGTACCTCTATTATACTATTTTTCTATTATTTATTTAAATAACTTATTATTAATATTAATAGCTTCCTTTATAAGGTTATCTAGGGTATTTATAACTAATCTAGTCCTTATTAGTTTATCCTTAATATTATCTTTTAGTCCTTAATAATATATTATTATAAGAGTATTATTATCTTAATCTATCTATACTAAGTACTATTAAAACTAAGTAGAGTACTTTATAACTAATTTTTTCTATATAAGATATTAAATAATATGTATTACTACCTTATTCTTATTTAATAGTCTAAAGACTCTTTAAATCTCTACCTTAAACCTAGTAAAGCTTTTAAACTATACTTTAATATTATTATTATTATTATTATTATTATCTTTATATCTCTTCTAGAATAGTCTAACCTACTTCTATATATGTCCTTACATGTAAGTAATTATAAAGGTTATTCTTTTCTTAGCTAGAAGTTCTATTTCCTAGAAGGTAATATATAACTTAAGTTATATAAGCTAATCTTTAAGTTTATCTCTATCTCTATAATAGAGGTCTAGCTATATAACTTTAACTAATTTCTTATTTATATTATCTATTATTAAACGTCATCGGTAATTCGGGAACCCGGCCCTAGAAGCTCCAGCAGCTTAACCAGCCCGTATGGGAGGACTTATACTTAGGAGTTATCGTGCTAGCCCGAATAGGAAATATTATAAGTATTACGTTATATATTACTAATAAGATAGTAAACTAGGCTAATTTTAAAGTTTAAGCTAAAACGGACTAGTACTCGCTAAGATACTAGCTCCTAAAGTTGAAAGTTTTTTTTTCTTCGTTTTAAAAACTTCCAACTTTAGGAGCTAGTATCTTAGCGAGTACTAGTCCGTTTTAGCTTAGACTTTAAAATTAGCCTAGTTTACTATTTTGTTAGTAATATATAGCGTAATACTTATAATATTTCCTATTCAGGCTAGCACGATAACTCCTAAGTACAAGTCCTCCCGTATAGGCTAGTTGAGCTGCTAGAGCTTCTAGGGCCGGGTTCCCGAATTACCGATAGTCGTTAGCTAACTTAGCTTAGGATAGGTTCTTATCCTAAGGTACTTATCTTAAGGGTGCTTAAAGTATTATAATCCGTTTATCTTAAGGGTTTATAGGTCTAGGATTAATTTTATAAAGTAGAGTATTAAGGACTTAAGAAGTAGGCTTTATACTAAACTAGTCTAATATAAATATTATATTATATTTAGTATCTAGGAGATAGCTAGGTTAATAATATAAGTTAAGTATAAAGCTCCTATTTAAATAGAAATCTATACTATTTATATAGTTATAGGAAATCCTACTAAGAGGTATAGTTTATATAGATCTAGTATCTAACCTATCTAATCTACTAAGTAGCTTAGGTAGGTCTTCTAACTAATCTATATTACTATAATAAGATATACTCGTACTATATATATTATAAGACCCGTTTAGCTCGCTTATAATAAGAAGTTAGAGAAGTCTAAAGGTATAATAAGAGGCCTAGAAGATTAAAGGAAGGGTATTAAAAAAAGTAAAAGTACTTTACTTTAAAAAGGGAGTATATAAGGTATCTTAGTTACTTAATAGACTCTAGAAGCTAGTTAGATAGGGTTAAAAGAGAAATATACTACCCTAAGAACTCCTAAAGTTCTCTACCTTTAAGAAGGGTAAAGGCCTTAAAGTAATTAGATTAACTGTTTTTTTAGTACTTAGGGGTTATTTTTAGTACTAACTTAAATTATTAAACTACTTATAATTAGCTTATACCTTATATAGGTTTAGTATTATATAACTTTATAAATTCGATTCTAAATTTAATTCCTCGTAGTTAGTCTAAAAGTAATATTATTTTCAAAGAAGGTAGAGGTCCTTTAAAAGACCTTCTTCCCTTTACCCTTAAAGGTAGATTTAAATAATATTTAAAGGTTCTAATATAAAGCCCCTTAAATAATAAATATAAGAATTATTAAAGAGGAACTTTATAAAGTAATTAACAAGTTAAAATAGAATAAAATATTAAAGATAAATAAGATCCTAAATAAGTTTTTAAAAAAATAATAGAGAGGGAGCTACTACCTAGCTTTATATACTTATTCTAGGTTTATCTAAGGGTTAGATATTACTTAATAGAGTTTAAAAAGGTTAATATAATTATCTTAAAGAAATTAAAAAAAGAGGACTACTTAAAATTAAAATTATACTATCTAATTACCCTACTTAATACCTTAAGAAAGGTATTAGAAGTAGTTATTATAAAGAATATAAAGGAATATAAATTACTACCCTTATAATAGATAGGAGTAAGGTAGACTAATTGTATTAGTTCTATTTAAAACTAAATTTACAATTATTATATAATACTAAACCTATATAAGTAATAAGCTAGCTGTAAGTAGTTTAAGAAGTCGGGTTAATACTTAAAAGGACCCCTAAGTACTAAAAAATAGTTAGTCTAGGATAAGAAAGAGGAGGTTAATAGTAATATCCCTTAAAATAATAATAAAGGTAGTATATATAATATAAAATTATAGTAAATCTAATATAATAAGTATATTATTACTTGATATTATAAGGGCCTTTAATAATATCTCTTATAAGAGGTTATTATATAATTTAAAAAGAAAGGGGTCTTAACCCTTATTATATAATAGATATAAAGCTTTCTAATAAAAAGGGTTATAATAATTATACTAGGCTAGAAGATAAATAAGATAAAGATAATAAAAATTAAGATCCTTTAAAGATCTTTAATATTACTTATTTTATTTCTATTTTTTTACTTCCTACTTATAGAAGTAAGAAGATTATATAAAGATAGAACTCTAGATAAATTAAAGGCTTTATTATAAATATTTACTTAATAGTATATAATAAAAGTATTAAGAAGAATTATAAGATTTTAATAAAGGTATATAAAATATACCTTTATTAGGTAAGTATATATAAGGTAACCTTTAACCCTTATAAGTATAAGTTAATCTATTTATTAAAGAGCTTAAAGAGGTTTAATATAAAGGTAATAATAGACTTTAAAATAATAGTAGTATACTTAAAAGTATTAATAAGAGTTCTTAGACTTTATATTAATAATAAATTAAGGTAGAGTCTATATATTAATAGGATAAAATTAAAGATAGAGATATAAAAGCTAGCCCTATTAATTATTACTAGCTTAATATAAGGTATTATATTTAATGAAGTAAGATAGGTTTATAATATAATAGTCTAGCTAGTAATAACCTATATAATAGAGATATAATATAACTTAAAGGGGATATTAAAGGTAAAGAGGGCTAATATTATAATATTAAAAATTATATAAAATAGGTATTTAAAGATAGTACTTAAAGCCTTTAAACTAACTAGTATATAAATATTAGAGGTAGAATTAGGGATCTTATTAATAATAATAGGCCTTAACTAGTTAATATTATATATACTAGTAATATAAGGGATTTACTTATTAATTAAGGAAGGGAACGCGAAGATCTACTATAAATTAAAAGGGAAAAGGGGAAGGGAGAAGAGGGTTATAAAGCTCTAATAAAGGAAAAGTAGTCTGAAATAAGGAGAGCCCTCTAAGTAATAGTAGGAGGAGGGGATAATAAGATAGTAGCTTAAGGCTTTAAAGGTAGGGGAGTTAAAAGGGAAGATAACCTTACCTTTAAGGGGATTAAAAGGTAGGTAAAAGAGAAGTAAAAAGAGAGGTAGCTAAAATACTAAGAGGGTATCCCTAATTATATTAAAATAATAATATAAAGGAGTAATATTTAAGAGATAAAAGTTAATCTTTATATAAGGCTTTTTAAGGCTAAGAGCTATATAAGTATCTAGTTATATATAAAGAAGATAGAACTATACGCCTTCTTATATAAGAGGAGGGTATTAAGGGTTAATAATACTAATTATAAATATAAATAAAGGTATTAAAATATTAAATATATACTTATATTCTACTTTAATTATATAAAGAGGAGGAGGCTAATACTTTAAAGGGTAGGATTAAGTAACTTCTATTAAGTAATATTAACCTTAAAGGAGTTAAAAGTAGTAATTAAATAGGTTATTTAATAAGGGATACTTAATTAATTTATATTAATAAGTAAATAACTCTTTAAAGTTATATAAAAGTAGATAGACTCTAATTAAAGAATAAAAGGATAAGTAACTCTAATAAAGTAGGAGAATAAAATAGTATAAAAAATATAAGATAAAGTAATATATAATATTTAAAGATCTAGAAATATAATAATAAATAGAGTAAAAGATAAGGTTTTTTTATATAAATTATAATTTCCTTTTATAAGCTAGATATAAACTACCCTTATTAACTCTAAGTAGCTAGATAGTAGAGTATAAAATATAAATATAAATATAAAAGTAGTTTAATAAGTTAAGTTAATACTAAGAATTACTTCTAAGTACTAAAAAATAGTTAGTTTATATATAAAGTATCTTTCTAATATATATATAATTCTCTTTATATATATTTTATACTTATATAAACGCCCTTTAAAAATTTATTATAATAAGATAATTACTAAAATACCTATCTATATATAACTAAGGATAAAGGGAAGGAAATACTACTAATCTATTTTCCTATTATCCTATCTTTTAATTCTCTTTAATCTTTTAGTAATCTTACTAATTTTATCTAATAATAAATATAGAGATTAGTTATATTAAATATTAATATTACTTATATACTAGAATAAGGTAATATATTATAAGAGCTTTATATAAAGAAGTTAAATAAGATTTATTTAAAGAGGCTAGAATATAAGTAGATTACTCTTTTAATATATATTTATAATCTATTATTATATTTAATAACTAATAAGAATAATAATTAATACTATTAATTAAAAATAAATAAGAGGATTAATATTAGTTAGTAATATTCTAAGTACTATATATTATATATAAATAAGATAAATCTAGAATCTATTTTAATCCTTCTTAATTTATAATATACTAGAGTATAATAACTCTAATATTCTTTTATTATAAGTTAGTACTAATATATATATATATATAATACCTAGCCCTCTAGCTATATACCTAAGATTATAGACTTAAATAAGAGGGATAATAAATCTCCTATTTTCTTAATAAAGACTTTTATATTTAAGATTTAAATAATTATAAATAGACTTTATAATTTAATTACTATTACTATTAGATATTAATTATTATTAAAGTAAGTAAATTCTTAAAATACTATCTTCTTACTTATAAGTAAACTTATCCGCCTCGCTAGTTAGCCGGATCAATATCTCATCGGCTGTTCTAGGAACCGAGATAAGGTGATCCTCGCTATATGTCATATTATATCCTGTAGTCTACCTAACACCCGACCCCTTCTCAAACCTTGTCCCATACAAATAGCACGAAGCGATAACATGGCTTCTGGTTGGCTATATATACATGTAGTGCAAGCATCTCACCAGCGTCATGACAGCGTAGATACTGTTTTCTCCTTTGAAAAAGAGACGATGTGAGAGAAACATGCTAAAGCCATGGACTTCTAGCATCGTATGTCATGGAACATACAGGTCCTAGAAGCGTGGAGAAAAAATAATCGACCTCAAATTCTCTAAGGAATTTCTGGAAGGAATACGGAAACACACATATCCTTCGATGTCCCTCTCTCATCACTTCACCATCGCTCTATTGCAAGGGCTATTGAAGATCGAACCCGTCACATTATTCACAAGTACTAAAACTCGATCAATCTAGAAGCATCGGGTGGAGCAATCTATTGAATGAAGAAGGAAGCGGTTGAGCCTGAGACACAGGAGTCTAGCGGAGAGGAACAACAGATGTACCTAGTAAACAAGGAGCAGATGCTCGGGGGTATAAATCACCGCACGACAGCGCTATTTTTCTCAATTGAATGTGTGCGTGCAAGCATCATACACACGGACCGCGATGGCGTTTGTATTTCAAGAATGGACAGGTTTGCAGAACGCGATGGCGATATCAGGATAGATACTTGGTAATTGCAAGTAACCGTCGATCAATTTGATTACGTCTTCGATCTCGCTACTGAGTGAGCGAGCGGGTGAAGGGTGCAAACGATCGTTTGTTGTAATCAAAATATATATTTCTATGTAAACGATCGGCAATGATCCCATTTCTTTCATCCTCGTATATATCTGATGCCTCTCGTTCCATAACCTAGACCATACCATGAGACGTCGGGGTCCTGATATCGGCGGTTTTGATGCGAGGTTGGTTCCTGGAGAAAGACTTCACTTGAATCAAGCACCTCCAATTGGGCATCGGGTAAGTACCGCGTTAAGGTCACGCAAGGTGGGTAAGTGTTGGGAGATCGAGTGCGATGCGCCCAAGAAATGCGTTGGAGGGACAGTATGAGGGAGTATGCAAGGGGCGTGAAGAAAGGAAGAAGGCTTCAATTCCTTACATTCGTTGTTCTTGAAGAGGTAGACAGGACCGGGCAGCGGCATTCTCCAACCTATGCGGCTCGTAGTCTATTACAAATTGTGATGGTATATATCTTTTTTCCAAGAAATACTTTTTTCCCACCATTGGAGCTCCAAGCATTCGTCGTGCATTATATATGCTATACTTACCATGGCATCCTCCTTCCTTTCCTCCATAGAGGGGGGGAGTTTAGGGACTTGATCGAGAAGGCGTGCGCTGGGATGTGGATGGGTAGGTTTGTTGGAGGAATTTCAGTCTGAGAATGTAGTGTAGTATAATTTATGGTCGTAGTACTAAAGAAGTAAGGAATGTGACTTTTTTAAGGACGCAATGCTCGGATTGAATTCAGGGGTGAAAGGAGGTACTTGTATTATTGAAATGTAGATTGGGAAGATATAAAATGGGTAGGTCCTGGTTGGATATTGAGAATATTTATGATTGCCACTTCGTAGAATATGTGGGGATAAGAATGTGGAAAGTCAGCCCGCTTTGGATAGATGAGGAAAAGATGGTTCAGAGATGCGGTGGTGGTAAAAGATTTCCTGAGATATGCGAAGGACATGGATCTAAACAGATAGCGCTATTGGGAGAAGTTCCCAGAAAAACAAGTACCGCGGAAGTAGGCGAGGACGAGGATTCATACCACACATGGGTGGATAGAAAAAGAAGAAAAGTTTAAGCAAACAACTCCGGCAATAGCTTTCTATCCTGACTCCAAACTCAAAGCCAGCGCAGTGAGTAGAATGCAATATGTTGATAACGTTTCGCTAAACAGACGATCCTCGCTCTTTCTGTACTACAGATTAGACGATCGAGGATGCTTATACGCGGATACTATGCGCCATTCGTGCTAGAAGATTGGATACGTGTCGTTGACGTTGAGCTAACCGTTAAGGCCGTAATCAGATCTTCGGCGCCGACGTACCAGTAGTAATAGCGCTCAGTCCAGGACTATTGGTGACATTGCGTGTATTATCCGATGTGACTGTCGTGATGCAACTATTGTAAGCCTCGTTCTTGAGAGTGCCGGACTCCTGGTACGAGAAAGTTGTCCCGCCTTTGAGGTACACGGTGACGGTGGAGGTGTAGTCGAATTTGCCGATACCGGTCTGATACGAGCCTGTGACTTTGACGCCTTGGCCGGGTAAGAGGGTGCCGGATGCCGCGCAGGCGATGGCGGTGGTCGAGCTCGTGCCGGTAGTGGTGGCGGATTCTTGGGACACGCCCCCTGAGGATGTGGTTAGAACGGCGGAGATCTATGCTTGGCGCAGGATTGTCTTACAGGTGAAAGACATGTCTGACTTGGCTCCAATGTCGAAGATTTCGGCTGAAACTTCGTAACTGATAGAGCCCCCAAAACTAGATGGACGAGTTAGCATACAGATCTTCCACAACTGCGCTGGTAACTGAGGAATTTCTGGTGCGATGGAAGATATGCTTGAAGGCTTTCTGAGCAAATGATTGAGAAACAGAGATTTACCTGAGGGTGGCACTTTGTGAGTACCTGCAGATACTATTAGCGAGACACTTACATATATACCCCTTGATAAAACTTACGAATATGACGAGGACACAGTATACGTTGGTGAGAGGCTGTAGCCCACATTATCCTGTGAGTCGTCGAACCATTGTCCAACAACGATGTTTTGAGGTGATATGCCTGCATTGGTGCCTGAAGGGTCATTGTTGAAAGTGATTTTGTCGATGCTGATGTGATCGATGGCTGGTTCAAGGAAAAGGAAAGCTAGAGCGGCAATATCGGACGTTGAGCCCGAGTCAGGCGCATGAGTGACGACGTTGGCCCCATAAAGTAGACCGCTGCCTACTTCAATCTCGTAGGGGTGGATGTCGCTTGTGCTAGCACCAGCGTCGAAAATTTGTTTCGGTGTTTCGATATGAATGTGACCGAGATATGTACCATGACCGTCGCCATAGAGAATTGCACTCTTTATGAGTTCACCAGGTGCTAGGGTGATAGACATCGATTGGTACTTCGAGGTATCTTCATGGCCGTAGATTTTACTTCTCAGACCGGATGCGCTATACACGGTCAGTACTGCGGAGCGTAGTACGGGAAGGCCCCTGATCTAGGATAGGCAATGGTAGACTTACTATGTGAATTGCAGACCTATACCGTATCAATCAGCCAGGATGTATGATGAAGTGAATGAGGACGCGCGCATACCAGCTATCCTGCCGCCATTGGAATCGCCTTTCCTCCAAACCTCGATGCCCGATGCTGGGGTATAATCACCGCCGTATTGGGTCTCACAAGATTTGACGTATGAGTCGCTATCATCGGAAGCGCCCACTTGAGATACGGGTGCCCAGAGGTCGATATCGCAGTAGGTACCTTGCTTTCTTACCGCACCTGCATTGGATGGGACAGCAACATTGAGTATGATGCTAGCGATGAAGCCAATCGAGCAGAGGCTTTTGAAAAGGCCCATGTTTGCTATGCTGTAATGGAAATCGAATATAAGAGACAATAGTAAAGGTTCTTATTGCAGCCAGATTGGTAGTAGAATCTAACAGACTTCTAATGATGTGAAGGGTGAATGTAAGTTTGCTAATCAACACCAGTCTCTTGGACGGAAAACAGCGTTTTGTACCCTACTTTATATATTTTAGAAGTGCCTCAACTCTCGGCTAAGCTCTGCATTGCATACTATGAATCTCACGGTTGGCATCTTCACTGCCCAGCTGCAACGTACGTCATGAAACAAGGTGCAGTGCGCCGAGTAAAAGCTGATGATTTCGAACTCACCATAGCTTCTATTTGACCTTCATTGGTAAGTGAGAGAGCAACGATGACTATGCAGCCACGGAACAGTTTTGTTTAACGCTGCAATCTCAACCAATTCCAACCTTCGATGGCGGAGCGAGGTAGCGAAGGCCCGCCACAGTTTTGGGTCTGGAATTTGATAGCCGATGATTGGGTGCCATCGATGCCATACTATATATATATTTGGCAACTATCAAGCGCCTAGTGTGGAGATTTGCATTCAATCCTGCCTGTGAAGATTATAACCCCAAGGGATTAGCCCCTAATCGACCCTGTAGCGCTCGAAAAGAGCGGGATTACCTAGCACGATCGAAATCGGAGGGAATAACATATATACGACAGAAGGTGTTGATTATGGTGGAGCTCGTAAGTTAGGAATAAGTTTCAATGGCGATTCGGTAGGCTTAGCGTTATCGTCGACACCCATAGATAATTCTTGACTCGGCGCTAACGGGAGTGGCGTTTCTCCCCAAAAGGCTGAGAATTAATCTTACTATAAGTAGAAGCTCAAGGCCAAGCACCGGCGGTTACTATCATGTAAGTTGCAGTGGGATGTGGTCGTGTTTCATGTCTCCGTACCTGCATTAGCCGGGGCTGATTCCAATATGATCTTCGTACGAAATTAGTTCCAGCAGTTCTAATCCTTTCGGCTGCTTACATCGCCCACGAGAAATTCATGCAGGGTGGTAAAAGGAGGTCTAGTAGCTACCACAGTCAGCGAGGCATGGGTGGAAAGAGTAACCTTGTGCTGTAAAAGATATGGCCCTGCGAATCTATAGGACTATACCATGTCAGTGTAGTAGCATACAGCTCTTCTACGTAGCCGCCGCTCTCGATCAAGGGTGCGAACAGTGTTGATTCCACCTCCAGACACTGCCGTTTCTCACAAGTCAGCCCATAGCGATCGGCTACATAAGACACAGTCAAAATTTGACAACCCGAGATTGTCTAGTCAGATGTTGGCTGTCTGTAGAGTGGCATCCAGGCTAACGTTCGTACAGATCGACCTATGGATCATAAATGTCAGTCGTATCGTTTTACATGACTCAGCTAGGGTGAGCGTAATAGGCTTCGAGCGTGGTTTGTATTCCTCCTCGTAGCGCGAGGAGTTGATGTCTTCTCTCCTAACCCACATAGAGTCGTCTCGTCTCTTTTCAGCTTCTGATGTAGCCCGCACAGGATCCACATCGAATCTTACTCCTTCGCATTCGTACACTATGGTCTCGGGCCCTCGCAATCCTCGCAAGAACGCTGCATCGTCGCCCGTGCGGGGAAGATCGGATGTTTCGTGGCCTCCAATTGTCCCTCCTCCTTGAACGACCCTCGACAGAATCCGTCGTTCTGACTACCACCTCACCACGATCCCATATGCGATGCGCAACACTCTTGCGTCATCGACCCAGCAGGCGTCCGGCAAAGCTTCCCCCGAAGTGTTTTGATTGGGCTGGTTGAGACGGGAGCCTGCATCGAGCTGCGTGATATGAGACTGTGGGCGCTAGTCTGGCTTTGAAGCAGGTTGGGGTACCCAATTTGAGCGTGGACGAATGGGACTGGAGACTGGAGACTGAGATACGCCGCTGTGTTGGCCGACGGTGTTCTTACCATTTGTCATCTCGAGCAGCACGGGCGCTTCTGCTGTGATAATTCGCACGGAGGTAGTCAGCCGGACCATCATACTACTCGATCCCATGCGACGGCATTACTTCAGACCAGTGTGAGAGGTTTCCAAGCGCTATCGTACACTTCCTTGCCGAATTTCTTTCCCAAATTCCCCATACATGACGAAGCAATCTCCAATCAAATCACACTAGAGATTATCCTTCGTATAAACCTCAGCCATTTGCACGATGAATGGCACATCGCTTCCTGCAAACAGCATTATGAAGTCTCCTGTGTGTGTATCAACTGCAGCTACACCTCCGCGTCCCTCCTTTGTCACAAGCAAGAGTCTGCCGTGGAGCATATTACGCAAGGCCAGCGTATAGCCAACAACATCCGAAAGATCATAGGGAGCGGCCCCGCTAGTGGTCTTGTTTGGCGCTGCTGTAGGATGGTGGATGTTGCTGGGTAGCCAGTTCTCTGAGGTATACGACGATTGACCGATTAAAGATGGTCTCGGCGTCTTCGTTGCCTCCAAATTTGTTGCGGGACTTCAGGTTGTAAAATTTCTTGATGGCCAACAAAGCTTGCCTGAATCGTTCTATATCAAGCATATTCTATACTCACATTTTGCCCAGCGATTATGGAATCTTAATCACGATAAAGACTAGTATAGTAGTCTTAATCTCTATCTTAGCCTTTATTATATTAATCTAAGTCTATCTAGCTCTATTAATAGTCTTAAGCCTAATCCTTATTACTATTAATAGAGCTATTAGTAGTTTTATTATTACTATTAGATAGGTTTCATAGTCCCGATTTTAAGTAATTATTTAATATTATTTAATAGTTAATAGCTATATTAGGCTATAGTATTTACTAATTATATAGATTATTAAGTTAGTAATTTAATTATTAATTTATTAATTTAATATAAATAATAGCTTAATTAAGCTATTATTCTAATATCTTTTATAGTTAATCTATTACTTACTTATATTTATATCTATTCTATCCCTCTTATAACCTTCCTCTACTATTATTAATAGTTATTATATACCTCCTAGGTATACTCTAAAGTCTTCTAAGGATATCTTAGGTACTAGTACCTTTATTATTACTATTACTAGTATACTAGATCCTCCTTTTATATCCTTATAATTAAAGATCTTAATAAAGTATAATAAATATATAATTACTACGTATTTATATAATTAATAGGAAGATATTATTACTAGCCTTTATATAAATATACCTCTTATACCTTAGAAACCTCTTAATAATAATAATATCCTTCCCCTATACTCCTCCTAACCTACCCCGCGGAAGTCCCCTTATAAAGAGAATGGTTATAAGAAAGCTAGGCTATATAATATAAAGCTATTATAGTATTTAGGGAGGTATAAAAGAAGGGGGACTAGGAGCTTAGATATCTAATAATTAGATAGTTATAATAAGAAGTATAGGAGAGGTAGGTAGAAGAGATAAAGTATATATAAAGGAATACTTCTTAATACTAAGGAGATAATAATACTTATTAATTATATACTTATTAAAGTAGGTATATATAGACTTTCTAGTATAAATTATAGTAGAAGGATATATAATAGGATTTTAAGATATATACCTACTATTCCTACTCTTAGAATAGTTATTAATAAAAGGTAGTAGTACTACTTAAATAGTATAAGTATAAGAAGGAATATAATAGGAGATCTAGGTATATAATAACTAATAATAACTTTATATAAGTACTAAATTAATAGTAACTAATAGCTAATAAAGTTTAAGCTAGAAAATATAAAAAGAAGTAAGATATAAAAGATAAAAAGGAGAAAATATAAGATTATAATATTAAATAAGATATACTCTCTATTTATTAGGGTAAAAAGGTTATAAAGGAAATAGAGAATATTAGTTCTAATAAAATTCCTTCTTATAAAGAAAATAATAAATAAGACTCCTCCCTAGAAGGCTTATATATCTTACTCTTATTTATAATAATATTACTATTACCCTCTAGTATAAGTATTATATTAAAAGGTTCCCCCTACTAGTAGTAAAGCCTAAGTCCTTAATACTAGAGTAATACTAGCTACTAGAGTAGTATTAATATTAGGAGTAATCTTAAGGATAAAGCTAACTCTACTAATAGTACTATCTATTAGCTATAATAACTATAATAGTAGAATAAGAAAAAGAATAGGGGGATAAGGCTATAAAAGGATAGGTAAAGACTTAAATAAGTATAAAAGTCTTATCTAACTTAAGATATAACTACTATTTTAATTAATTTTATAAAGTAAAGTTTAAAATTCTTTAAATCTTATAATATAATAACTCCGGCGATAATACCTATAAGTATTAATAGGCCTATATTAATAAGTAGTACTTAAGCCCTTCTATTTACTAATATTAATATATTTATAATAACTAGTACTTAGGACCTAGCCTTAATTAAGAAGCTAGAACTTATTTATAAGTAATAACTTAATATTAACGCGGAACTTAAATATTTAATTAAAGGAATATAATAGACTTATAATATATTAAATATACTTTATAAGGAGTTATAAGCCTTTATAACTTTATTATAAAAGTAAATAGGAGCTTAGGAGGACTTTATTTAAATACTTTATATAAATTAAGTCTTATATTAATAATACTTAAGTAAAGAGATAGAATAAATATAAAAAATACTAGAAAATATTACTAGTAAGATTAATCTTACTATCCTTATAAATAATAATATACTAAGCTATCCCTAAATATTTAATAGAGAGGTTATAAGTATAATATAATTATATATTAATAGGCTTAATAATATTAAGGATATAAATTAAGTAAGTAATAGTAGAGACTTTAAAAGTAATAATAATAATAGTAAGTAAAGGAGAAATACTACTAAGGCTTTTTATATAGAAGTTAATAAAGAGCTTAGTAAAGATAGGGTTAATAATATATAGTAGGAATACTATAAGACTAGTAGATATAATACTTAGCTATATTTTATAGCTCTAATATATAAAATAATATAAAATAATAGAATAAACCCCTAATATTTAAGTAACTTAAGATTAGGATATTTTAGAATAAGAAGTAGAAAAACTAAATAAAATATAGAAGTAGAAATTTTAGGTAAAAATAAAGAAATAAAGCGTTATAAGATACTTACTATTTTATAGTAATTATATAAATAGGTTATATTACTTAATAAGGGTAGGTTTCCTATATTTCTTATATATATTATAGATTTAGGCTAATTTATAACTTATCTCTATAAGCTTCTTTATAACTTAAATTTAATAATAAGCTCTTAATTAGTAATATAGTCTATAAACTAATAGCGTTATAGTATTAGAGTTAGGTAATTATATATAGATTATAAGCCTATAATCCCTTTAGTTATATTATAAGGCTTAATATAAAGAAATATATCTAAGTAATTATTAGGCGGAGTTAGTTACTAATAAATATTAGTAGATTATTAAAGGCCTTATTCTAAATTAACTAGATACTATATTTTAGCCTTATAAATAGGTAAAATAGTTTATTAATAGTACTACTACCTAATAGATATTACTAATAGGTATTAGCCCTAATTTTATTCTATATTTAAAGGTATTTATATTATCCTAAAACTATACTTAATAGTAATTTATATACTAGCTATTCTTCTATTAAACTTTCTCTTCTATATATTTAGGTATCTTATATATAGTAATATAATAAATTTTATATACTTATAAGCTTTATTACTAAATAGATCTAGAACTTACTACCTCTAGAATACTTAATATAGCTAGTCTTATATACTAGAAGTTTATATTATTATTAGATTATTTACCTTTCCCTTAAATAGGCTATATAATATACTAATTAGACTATCTAGGTATATTACCCCTAATTATACTATATTATATACCTTTTTATATATAAAGTAGAAGAACCTCTAGTCTTCCTTTAGTTAATAGAAGCGCTGAAATATTCTATTAATAAACCCCTAAACTATAGACCTCCTATATATTTTACCTACGTATTTAATTACCCTTATATACCTCTAGATCCTATTATATTTAAGAATAGGATACTAGTATAGGATAGGATTATAGTAATTATGTAGGTACTTAAAGATATCGTTAATTATAGTAGAAATAAAGGAGGGAGACTAGCTAAATATTATTAATAACTTATATAAAGGATATAGGTATAAGAATTTTACTAGAATAAGATATAAAGCGAGCTTTAAGCTAGGCTAATAACTATATTACTAGTTAATACTTTTAAGGTTAAAATAGGTAAGTAATTAATATATCTTATTCTTAATAAATCTAAATATCCGCCTTATTTACTTAGGTAGAAAATTATTAAGACTCTACTCCTTACTCTAATACTTAACTAGTAGGATATAAGTATAGTATAGGACTTAATTAATATAGTATAAACTAAGGATAAGGAGGGCTAGAGTAGCTATATATATAAGTTCTTTATTAGAATTAATATTTATAATACGTCGTTATTAATAATATAGATAAATAGATAATTATTAAAAAGGGTTTTATAAGTAAATCCTAGATATATAGGGCTAAGTAGCGACGGCTTATATTCAGGTAAATTTAGATTAGGTTTAGTATATAACTAGACCTATGTAAATTATTAAATACATGTTAAATAATCTTACTATAAAACCTATCTATTAATATTAATTATTATTATAAATAAGCTAATAGATTCCTATATATAAAATAGAATAAATATTTTAAGTTAGGGTATTATAATTAGCTTATAAGTCTATCCTTTAAGTTAAGTACCTCTAATATTAGTTTCTTTAATTAAGAGCTTACTAATACCTTTTAAGCTTATAAGTAGATTATAATTATAATAATATAATACTAATTATAATAGTATATTAAATTATCTTAGCTAGCTAATAAGTTAATAGTTAAGGAGTATAATATATAAGTAGATAGTAATAGATATTAATTAATAGCTAATTAAGTACATATACTATATTAATTAAACTATAGATTATAGGTATTATTTCCTTTAATAAATAACTCTAATTCTATACTAAGGTTATAAGTTAATAGCTACTAGGTCTACCTTTAAGTCTACCTTTAAGATTTTCTATTTTAAAATATATAAAGGTAAGATAGTATTATAGTTCTAGTACTATATTAGCCTAACTAGGACTAGCGTAGCCTTGGCGCGAACTATATTAGTCGTGTTATAGATATATTATAATACTATAGCTTTTATTCTTATTATATTAGAATACTACGTTATTAAACTAATATTATTCTAGTCCCTAATAGATAGCGTATTACAAGTTTACCTAGAAGAGGCGCTTAGGTAAATATAAAACCTATTTAATAATATAATAAGTATAAGTTATATATATATAATTACCTAAGTAATATATAAAGGAAAGGAGATATAGAAGGAGAATTATATATATTACTACTATCCTTTATATTAAGAAATAGGTTCTCGAGCCTATAAATAAGGCTGACGACGAAAGTATCTTTAAGATATAGGACTATAAACAATAATTTTACTATTACTTCCTTAAGGCTCGTAGGTTTAACTCCTAATAATATCCTAGTCTAGCTTAAGTATAATAGTAGGAAGTATTACTCTTATTATATAGGGGTATATACTTATAATATAAGTCGTATTCGCGGTTAAGATCTATAAGAGAATAGGTTTAATTCCTATTAGTACTAGTTTAGTAGTAGAGCTTATGTCTTCTTTTTCTAGTAGGGGGGGACAATCGTAGGTAAAAGGGGTGTAGCTGTAATAACTCCATCTATCCCTTAATAAATATTTATGAAAGACGACACAGCACTAATCAATACTAACGCCCATCCCGCAGACACACACCATCGTCTTCATCGTCTAGATTGTCCCGATAATCAGAAATCCTAAAGTCCTCGCCCACCGCTCCTACCGCTAGCGGGGCTTTATGAAACTGCACTCTCACAGTTGCCCACCCTCTAGCCCTTCGGAAAGCCTCGTCGCTATCATCCTCCGACTTTGGGTCAATACGCTCAGTCCACAGCTCCCAACGAACGAGCACAATCGTATCGTCTCTCAAAGAACGCTTATCTATAATGCCAAATCTGTCGGATGCGATCGGCGGCTCCGCTTTCGGCTTGCCTTCCTCAGAGGAGAAACGCTGACGACAAAAATTGCCCAAATCGTCCAAGGTTGCGTCGGCGAAGGTCGAGCTCATATGGCTTTCGGGGATGGGAGCGGATGTAGCTTCGTCAGGGCGTGGCTGGGAGTGGATGAGAATGAGATTCCAGAGGTTGTCTCTGTTAATGCCCGTAGTGCGTTTACTGCCTTCTTCTGACGCAAGAAGGAATTTGTTGATTGTCTAGATGTTTGAATAAGGATGAATACACATCAGCCAGTGAAACCATAGCGGTGAGTAGGTTCTCCTGATTGCAAGAAAAGAAGAACCAAAGAAAAGAAATTGTGAGAATCTCTCAGCTTACTGCGACAGGTATTTGAGTGGTGCAGAACAGAGGCCAAAGCTCTCGGGGCCAATGGCCTTTGAGGTCAAGTAGGTTTTCAACTCTTGCCATTGCAATACTATTTGCTCGAACTTTATGGTTCACCAGGAACTACGAACACACGAGATGGTGATGAGCCCAAGGGGAAAGACCACGAGGGTTGCAGAATGTTATGTAAGGAGGATGGCATGCTTAGTCAGTGACCCACTGACGCTATATAGGTCGCGTCAACGATTTGGCACAAGGGAAGCGTCCAGGTGTTCCTTACCATGACCAATTGGGGCATGGGTACTGACCCGGCCTCGAAGAGGGAAGCAGTAGCCCTCTGTGCAGATGCTCTCAACTACATCGCTACTACTTGCCATAACGCCATACTTGGCACCGACGGTACACACGTGCCCGTACAATTGACGCATGAGGCGCAAAATCCAGGCAGTGTGGTGTGGAACGATCTTACCGGAAAGAAGATGCTTGAGTTCAATGTCGGTTTGGGCAAAACCTAAGTGGGCGGACGTGTAGCGAAAGCGGGTATCATGGTTTGGCTGATTGCGCAGATGGTAGAGGCAGATGAGTTGTACGATATCGTGTTTTGCGTTTGTCATTTGAAGACGATTGCTGGGTAAACGTCGCCTTGTCTCGTAATACTTCCATTATTTCCAAGCTTTTTGGTGAGTTCAATGTTGTGTCGGTACCTTCAAATAGAAGTAGCATTGAGATGTTAGACGCTGATGTTCTTTTGATCCCAGATTGCTGCCGCGAAGGGCAAAAATACGAATGCTTTCCGTCTCGCAATTGTGATCGTTGATTATGGCACCGAGCTAAATCATGTGTCTGAAGAAAGAAAAGGCAATCAAATTCTTTGGTCGTCCACAGTCAAGGCTAGAAAGGGTTCAGGATGGAGCATGTATTGAGCAGGAAAGGTATATGATTGTCTCAGAGGTTCATGGCGCATTATAGCCCTATCTTTCCATCGAAAGCATTTGCCGTGCCTCAAATTTACGCAGCAACCGTTGTTCATTCTCCAACGCGCTCTTGCACAGCGATGTATCCTTCCAGCGCACCTTATATTCCCAGCCCTTTCCCACACGTCTCTTGCTCATGATTCTGGTAATGTCCTATTCCTCCTCAATCACTGAATGTTGGGACTCGGACTGCGAAGGAAGCGGTTGAGTGATAGCGCTGGGAGAGTCTGCCACTATTAGGTCTCCGTTAATATCGTCGCGGCCGGTGTACTCATCTCCTACTGGGGTGAAGCAATGTTGTGGGAAGTTGAACGATTGACAGGGTTAGTGGTGTGAGAACACAAGTAGCCGTGAGTCTTTGCGTGTATCTTATGATGGGGTTCTTGGAGGGCTGTGGGGCCAATCTTGGACTCCACAATGGTGGCCTTAATAGTACCACTGGTCACATCAGGCTGCTCATCGTCATCATCAATCATGAGAGGCTTTTCTGGAGTAAAGTAGCGAAAAGAATGCATTCGGGAGGGGTGTACTCTGGCTGTTGTTAGCCCCACTGGATCTAATTAAGCTTGCTGATTTATCGCGGCGCTGGACGTTTCGCACATATGGAAGTATATAGTCTGGAACCCCTTATTCTGTATCCGATTTCCTTAATCTCACCGGTGATCTTTCGTACCAGCCACACATTTCATTTCTTAGCGGTTCTCTTAGCGGGGCTAGTGTCCCACCCAGACTGAATGAGATTGGCCATGATGATGACAATGACTGCAATCTGTGATACCCATTAGCAGCATCAACCTTCTCGAGGTCACTCTCTTCCTCATCGATCAGAGTAAGTTGATGACTCACCAATGCCGTGTCCATCCCCTCCGCCACATCGACCTCATACTCTGGCTTGAACTTCCAATCTCCTCCTTTGCCTCCACTGTCGAACATCCTCCTCACAGAAGCTACTCTACTCTCCCCACAACTAATATGTGTCACCAAATTCTGATAATCCTGCCCGCGAACTTCCAGTATAACTTCCTGGGCGTCAACGTCGGATGCCGCGTTCTTGAACGTGCAGTCCAGCTTTACTTTCCCTAGTGACCATCGTGGGCGCACTGCCATGATCAGATGCCCATCACCCGGCAATTCCAAGCGCCATGCCTTGGACATGGAGAACCAGGAGCTGCGCAGGCTGAACAAAGGTAGGCCCGACGCGTCTTTGAATTCCTTGCGTGCGCTGTTGGACCACACTTTTCCGTCGCAGGAGAGGATAAGGGCGCCGTCGGCGTTCTTGGCGGTGAAGTCGCCGCTCGACCAGCTGAGGTCTTGCTTCACGTGCAAGGATGTGCGTTGAAGGGCAATGCAGTCGGTGCGGATGGCGAGGGGTTGTTGCAAGGTCGCGAGGTTGGAGCGGGGCATTGGCATGATGCGTTGATTTGCGAGAAAGTGAGGATCAGTCTAGTGAGAGCAGCTTATGGTGCAGATGGTGAGCATTGAACCCACGTTCTCAACAGCTTCTCCAGCTTTGCCTAGAGAATAGTACCGGTAGGAAAGAGGTGTAGGTGCGACCTGGAGAAACATAAGTCCCCGAGCTGAGACATCTCCTCCAATGCCTCAATGCACCATCAATGATGAAACATGGCGATCAGCCTGGGCTTACTTGTAACTGACGCAGCAACGCGGCGGTGCATGCACGTACCCATTACATGGCCCCGCAGTACCGCAATGCGCTATCTTGCCTACGACCTTAGTCGGCGCAGGATCAGAGCTGTTCATTTCAAGGATTGAGGCCTACAGACCATGGTATGATTGACATAGTACAGGAGCTCGATTCGCTATTGATCAACGTCTATTGCTATCTACTCATACACCAAACCACCCAATCATCGATTCATCGGCCAGCCGAGATGATCCAACACACCGTCGCCATGTCCAGCGTCACATTGCCGCAACCATGATCTACTCGCAAGCCTGAAGAGCATCAGTAAGCTCTTGATCTGAGAAACCGGTTTCAGAGGCACTTGACATTAAGGGCGGACTTACAGGCCATTTGCACCACCCTGACTTGCAGCGCTCGTTCTGTTTCGTGTGCGGCATTTCATCAGCTCGTTTGCGGTGATGATTGATGCCGGCGGCGATGGCGGAACCGCCGATAGCTCCGTCGGCAGCGATAATGATTGGGCCCAAGACTACTGGCGGAGCTGGACAGACTTGGATAAATGCGACGAAGGCCAAGATAGAGGTTGAGACTGCTGTGCTGGTCTTCATCGTGATTGAGATTCAATATCAGGGTACGATAGATGAGTTGTACCGAAGGAGAGACAAGTTCGAGGGACGGAAGACTGAATGGTAGACGTGATGGGGATGATGTTGATGTCAGATTCTAGATCTATGATGAAAGGATATAGCAAAGCTTTTATCCCTCCTTCATATTTCCCCTCGAGGGTTCCCCACGAAGGTCGACACATCGACGTTGACTCCCTGTCACGATCTACGCAGGATTGCTTCGTGCTCACATGGTGTTGCAACTCCTTAGGCTGTATCACTGCCTCGTCCAGGAAGTCCTGAATCCTTAGTTGTGATGTCAAATTCAGGGTCTGCAAAAGGGTTGCAATCTAAGGTAGTAGCATCCTAGCGGATCTACTCGTAAAGTACCTAAAAGCGGGGCGGAGCGCCTAACCCGATCTAATCTAACAGCCGTACCCGTCCAATCCCTTCCCGTCCCGCTACGGATCGCGTGTTGCCCGGAGTTAGTGTTAAGACTAGGACTAGGGCGGTACTAATTCCCCAACGCCAGACGACCATTGGCTCAACTATTTGTCCCTAAGGATCTACATTTTCTGTAGAATACGACATCATAGCGCCTTAGACACTCTAAACCAAACGATGGTTAACGTTAACGATACCTGCTTGGCATTCCCAAGTACTGATTACAGTGCTAATAGGCTAAGGGCGGTTGAAAATAGTTGTTGAACACTGCCAGATATTGTTGAGCAAGTGCATACGTCCCCTATCCGGACCACACCATTGTTTCGCCAACTAAGGGCTGCACACCCATAGAACGCATCCCAGTCAGTAAGGGGCAAGCTGGAGGCCTGGCCGGACTATGCCGTTCAATCATTCACGTTTGCAAGCCCTGATATCTGCACCCGAAACCCTGCCGCATCCTTCGAGTCTGAGTATCAAGGACCAAAGGTTGATGTGAAACCGAATGATACGTCATGTATAGTAATCCTTTCGGCCTCGAAGGATGCGGCTGCGTCTGAGTTTCAGGCGAATATATCCAGATCCGTAATTGCTAGGGAAAACGAACATTTCACGCCTCAAGCCAACAAGGCTAGCGCTGCATGTAAGGCCCTAAACAGCTACACGTACATCTCTCGAAGTACGGCTCAACGTTGATTATCTGGGTACTACCTTGGGGGCCTAAGGTGAAGTCATAGGAGCTACTCAGGGGCGACCATGCTTTCTTACTACCTGCAGGGTGCATCACTCGTGTACAGGATCCTCCTTCCTACAAGGGGCCCCTTCCTTAGATACACGCGCCCTTACACTCTTCCCGTCCGCTCGTATTTGATCAAAGTTGCCCTCCAGGGGAGCTCTTTCCCAGCGAGCGCCTGAAACACTCTTAGGACGCATTCAAAGGATGGTGGCAGCATGCCGCACTAGCTTAATCTGTGGGCTGTACCTGTAGCCATTTGGGGGCTATACGTTTAGCAGAAACGGGTGTCCGTGTACTCGATTCCAACCAACAAGTCGCCTCCGCATCGTATCAGCCACCGTCACGTTACAATGGCGATCAATCTAATTTGCGTCAGGCAGGAATATGTCACCACCTTCTCTACACGGACATGTGCTACAACTCAAAGGATCTGACCAAGAGACGCGCCGACTTCGTCATTCTGACAGGTCACGGTGAGATGACGAGACATATTACGTCTCCATCTCACCAGGAATTGGTTTCATCACGAGCTTGGATGATTCCATAGATGCACAGCCCTTCCTACACAGCTGGAGGTTGTTGCCATGTCGTCATATGAACAAAAAGCCAACGCCAGATTGCTAGCTAGAAATCTCATAGGTTATTAACAATTCTGCCTTGCGGCAAGACGGTCTCAGATCAGACTCTGATGTCACCGAAGCTGCTTTCGCTGGCTTCCTTGTGATGGTTTCCATAGATAAAAGACCACGAGTATTCCCCCATGTCGTGTCCATTATCAACCAAAGCATACAATAACCACAGCTTTCAATCAAGACATACAACCAATACTTTTCTGAATACCCCCAACTCTTCCTCTTCTTCACGAACAATTCAAACTAAAACCAACACCCGATCACCACATTCAAGATGAAGACCTTCACTGCTATCAGTACTGCCGCTTTTGCCCTCAGCTGTCTCTTTCAAGCTTGCCCAGCTCCACCCGTTTTGGCAGCCATCGGCATGACTGCCGGCGAGGCAGCCGGCATCGGTGCCGGCCTCGGCGGCGGGGCCGTCGCGGGAGGTATTGGCGCAGGCACCAAAGGTCACCACAAGCGCCAGGGCAGCAGCCTTCCTCCTGTGGCCCAGGCGGCCTGCCAGCAGCAGCTCCATGGCGTCACCGTTCAAGTCAGCAAAGTAGGCGACAACAACGTTCGCTTCGACAACGTCCCTCCCGCCTGTATGACCCTCGCCAATGTGTTTCTCGGCCAGAACAGACCGGGCCAAGCCCAGCCGATCCCAATGGGCTCCGCCAGCCTTCAGTACAACGGCTTGACGCCAGACGAGTTGAACACACTTCAGAACGCCCTTGAAACCGTTCAGCATGCGCACTAGACTACGACGCTGTGATGGCGAGCTTGAGCCCGAAGACAGGGCCTTATATCTGTCTGGCGAGGCAAGCATCGATTCGGATAATGGCCGATCTGCTATTTCCGTCTGGGTCTCCAAGTATGACAGCCGAGTGCGAGATAGAAATCATGGGAGAGTGTGCGGGCAGACTCTTGCGTGCTGTATGAGTAACGGAAATTGTTTGACGATGTTTTGATTACGCTGTTTACTTGGTAGATACAAAATGTCAGTCTTTATCGCGAAATACATAGAGCTGTCCTTGCTCAGTTGCATACCTGTAGTCTACTATATCCGAAGCGGACATCGTCCTCTTAAGTGACTCCCCTTTTTCCCAGAACTGCCCAAATACGGCAACCCAGGTGACTTCTTTGCCTTCTTTCAATCTTCCCTCAGGCAGGACAGCGAAGAGTGATAAACCTGTAGCCGTTCATCTTCTTTGCCGTATACAAACTCATGACAGTGCCCGAAGTTGCCAGGAGGCGAACTTTTGAAAATGACCTAACGAGCCGGTCTCGTCAAGCAAAATGCTATCATAGTCAGACTGCTGGCGGGCGCGCGGCTTTCCTAAGATATTGACTTCCGCTTCATTTATGCCATGCCATGAGAATATCAATACCTTCATGACCACAAACAAAACGTTTCTCTGATGCCTTGACAGCCCGTACATGAGAACTCGTGACAGGAGAAATAGCCATCACACTACTTATTATATATCTCTAGCAATGTCGCGCAATAGATCTTAGGAAACTGCCACTTCGGCACCGACCAAAAGAAGAATGCAAAAACCCACAGAAACCCCAAAACCCTGCCGCCCACTCCCGAAGCAAATGAATGATAGCGTTCACCTAGACCCATTCTCTCAGCCAAAACAGCACCTAGCTTCTGCATCACGACCTCAACAGCGCCAGCGCCAAAGTTCGCAACAAACCACGCCGCATCTCTCCAAACCCCACACCGCTGCCCCATCTGCCAACTGACCGCCGAATGCGCCAGCCCCGAAAACAGAAAAATGCAGAAACTCACAAAAACCTTATCCACCCCCAACCGCGCCTCAAACCCCAACAGCCTCCGCGACAGCACCGCCGCATGACTGCCATACGGCCTGACGACCAGCCGATGCCAGAAACTACCCCAGAACCGCTGCACGCTGGTGATCTGCCACATGCTCCCGAAGAGTGGCGGCCACTCTTCCGGCTCGTCGAGCCGCAGCACGCAGACGAAGAGTAGCGCGGACACGTGATGGCTGCCTTCTAGCACGAGGTACGCTGCGATTACCCAGTCGACGGCGAGGACGGCACGTAGCAGGGTCTCGCGGAGCTGTATGTCTCCGACCACTGAGGCTGCAGTGGCGGAGGCGGTTGGGTGGAAGAGGAGTCGGTAGATGTAGCGTTCATGGTGGGGGCTGAAGTCGTCGATGGACATTGGTCGGAAATGGCCGGGGAAGATGTGGGTGGCGATTAGCTGGTGGATCAAGCCATATGCACAGAGCTTTGTGGTGCGGATGAGGATGAAGGAGGTCATTGTTGATCGTTTGGCATCGGTGCTGGGGTGGGGCTGGCCTAGAGGAATTTCGGTGCTTGCGTTGCCATTGTCGCTGATTGGGATCGGAGGCAGCCAGCGTGGGTTACTCCAGACTTTGTACGCGGCTTTGAGATTCCGGGAGACTGAACGGTGATTGTGGTCCTGTATGCCGAAGACGCATTCGTCGTCGGCGTCGTTCATGGGCTCGAGAACCCATTTCTCAATGTAAAGGACGGCGGTGATGTGCATGATGTAGATCGTGATGAATAAGCCCCAGAGACTGCTGAAGCCCAGCCACGATGGGATATCGTCCAGGTGTCGGAAGGACAGCATTGCAAATAGTAGTATGAAAGGCGCGAAGTAGATCCGCTGAACTTGAGAGACGTTGAGGGCGATCAGGCTGATGGCACTTGAGATGCCAAAGTATGCCACAGGGATAAGAGCGGACTCCATGATGAACGCTATTAGCCTCTAGAGATCCATGTTTCGAAAAGAGAAAGGGTAAGGGAGGCGAGCTGGAGAGTGAGAGATACAGGCTTCTGGCCCAGGATGATTGCGCAGTTTCTGTATACTGGCGTTGGGAGAGGGAAAGTAAAGTTTCATGTGGTTACCTTAATGGAACACTGTCAAACGAATTAGCCTTAGAAGGAGCACGGCGAGGTTCAAGTTGGTCGAGTATAATGTTGAAAGGCTGACGTCTTACCAAAGTAGTGTTTCATGTGGTTACATCCAAACGACCTGAAGGATGCCGCATATCGGGTCCAACACAGCCTTCCAGCTCATGCATACAACACACATGAGACTGTGCGCAGCGGAAGCTTACCCACACCTTGCAGATCATCCCCCTTGAGACTTCACGGATTTCTCCAACATGACGGGTAAGCTGACGCAATGCCACGACACAGAACAGATCCCAGCAATGACGTCAAAGGGTGTGTTATACAACGTATATGTTGCACCTCCGCCTAAAGATGGCAAAGCCAGTCTCTCACGATTGATTCCGTTGAACATAATCGGTCCACAGTCCTCTCTGGCCTATAGACGTCACCCCTTAGGTCTATTACGAAGTCAGAACTCGGCAAATACATACAACCCCCCAAGCACTCACCTCATCGCCTCACTTTATTTGATCGAAAGCCATGTGGCCGGCCAGATCTGAGAGCACCGGAAGTTTTCCTCTCCGACCCTCAGGCACTGTCGACAATGCACCTCATACCGCCGAAAATTCCCGAAGTCAATCTACCCCGTCAAAACCTCCCCCACACGTCTTCGAGAATCATGGATCTCTGGAACGGCAAGACGATGATTGGTACCGGGCTGATTCTAAGCGCTGGTTCATGACAAAACTCCTTATTGGATTTATCATTGGTGGAATCATTGGTGCGGGCGTTGTGGTAGCCATAAAGTTCTCGTGATGGTATGGGTCTGTGTAAACACAATGGAGAAGGAGTGTATGGTGGGGGGATTCGAAATAGTAGCGATGTGTTGAGGGTTCCATTATGTATGATAGGAGATAGCACTGTCTCTTGAAGCTGGATTCAGAAGTGATTTAGTCGTTGGTGCTTTGCAATCAAGAGCGCTACTAGAGGCGACATGACTATTCAACGATGGATGGATGGTTTACCTGTATATGGTGTGTGGTTGATGCCTCGTTCTCTGACATGTAGATCCCCAGCATATGAACAAACACTTATCACTTCCTGACTCTTTCTTGGCATGCCACCTGGATATCAGCTCGGCTATCTACCATCTCAGGAATAAGAGTAAAGCAAGCACTACAAGTCCCACACCTTTCAACCAAGGATACTCATTGAAGACTATTGTGGCCCACCCGAGAAGTGGTGCATAGCCAACAACAACACCCACAATCTCATCACGGTCGACGAAGTTCTGCCCAGCTGGATAGAGCAAGGTGTCATCAACCGCATTGTTGTCGCCCTTGGTCAAGACTTTTTGCCTGCGAAGAAGACCATTAGCAAATCTGCCCACTCTGCCACCGATATATCACTCTGGTACCTGTATGTCCCAATGCGCCCGCTATCGCTTGCTTCAAAGTGCGTCCCTATTGCACGATGGACCATCGGGGTCGATCTGCCAGGGAACCAGCATACAGGAATGTCTCCGACCTTGATGATCGGGTCTCGATTCCAAAGAAAGACGACGTCTCCCCTATGGAACGCAGGCGCCATGGACTCTGAGATCACAGCCATGACGGGATGCGACGAATTGGTGAAGACTGAAAGCGACTTCCACGCCATGAAAGCCGTCGTGAGTACCAATAAGACAGGCAGCGTCTCGAGTGCTAGCGTGCGTATAGACGATTTCAGGTTGTTGTCGAAGTCACTTTTTTTAGACACTATCATTGTGGCTTTCGTAAATGCTCATGAATCGTATAGGATCCTATACTACTATTGTCGTTAGAGAGAGCGTTACATCATTGAAGGTATTATTCTAGAAGAGTTCACCTAGAACGTACCTAGAAGAGGCTCAGCCCTATAGGGTTACTAGCTCTAATTAGCCCTAGAACATATTTCCTACTATTTACGTTCTATTATACTCTATTAATTAAATAATACCTATAAAGTTAATATTAAAGTAAATTAGTTAAGAACTATTAAGGATAATATTTATACTATAAATTATTCTAGTTACCCTATTATCTTATAAAGTATATCCCTTCTAAGTATATACCTCTTCTAAGTAAACCCTTCTAGATATAATAGAAATAATATTATAAATTATTATATTAGTAAACTAGGAACCTGTATTAAAAATCTAAACTATTAAATCTACTAAAAGTAATATTTTCAGGTAAAATACTAGTAATAAATAGGAAAATTTCAGGGGTTTTTAATTCTAGCTTAAAAGTCCTTAATATAGAAAATCTAGGTTTAAGGCCTTAAATCCGTAATTTTCCTCTAGTACTAAGAAGAAATAGGAAGCTTACTAGAGTTATAGTAGTTATATTATTAATACTAGTATAATATAAGTTTTAAATACAGTTAATTTATATAATTTAGATATATATAAAGTACTTCCTCTAATCTAGCCCTATATTCTATAACTATATTATACTTACTAATTCTTACTAAGTACTAATACTTTTAATTATTAATAAGACTTAGTTACTTATTAGAATTACCTAGTTAGTACTAGCTCTATATAGTTATATTATAGCTAATTAATAGGACTTATCTCCTATTAGTTCTATTACCTAGTATTTCTAAAAGTTATTAAATATATATTTAGTAACTTATAATATTATTTCAAGCTCTAGGGCTAGTATATAAGTGTACTAGTTATATATATATAGAATATATATATTTTTATAATATATAAGCTCTCTAGTTTATAAATATATATTAAGATAAGTTAGAGATAATATAAATATATTAAGTAATTATAAGTTATTATAAGGATTATATATAAAATAAAATAATTACTAATTATTATATTATATATTAGCTTTAATTATAGTAGTTTATATATCTATTAATTAAATACTAGTAGCTTATAAATTATTAAAGCTTCTCTACTAAAATTAGGTAGTAATAGACTAAATATATTAAGTTAGTACTTTAAACTTAAATTAGATACCTAACTTAAGTCTTAGTAACTTAATACTAAAATCTAGTACTAAGTATTAGAATTAGTACTAATAGTTAATACTAAGTATCTAAGTTAGTACTTAAGTAGGTACTAAGTATTAGTATTAAAGTATTAACTTAAATTACTAAGATATTTTCTCTAGTAATATTTAATATTTTTAGAAGTATTTTATTATAACTAATTTATAATATAGAAAGAAGATATATTCTTTATATATAAGAAATCTATCTAAGTATATAAAGTATAAAAGCCTTTTATAAGAAAGGTATACTAGATATATAGTACTATTAATAATAGTAATAATAAGTAATTACTTATAGTAAATACTTACAATAAATAAAGCTATTATCTTAATAACTATATATTATAAGTAGATATATCTTAATTAGAAGTAGACTAACCGTCGAGTTAGGTTTTAGTACTATAGATTAGTACCAACCCGAATACTTGGTACCTACTTCCAGTACCAACCTGAAAAGCCCTCGGTACCTTGGCGAGTCGGGTTAGACCGACCCGACTCGCTAAGGTATCGCCAAGACGCCAAGCCGCTAATAAACTAGCTAGAAAGCCTAGATTTTCTCTAAAATTAGTACTATTCTAAAAATAAATTATTTTTTAATTATAATTTTTATAGCCCCCTTAATTCCCTAGGTATATGCATTACCTTTTTATATTACCTTATTTACTTAAGGGTATTACCTAGGTAATAATAATAATAATGCTTAGTAATATAGTAGTAAGCTATATATATAGTACTAAATACTACTATAAATAGAAAATATTAGTAGTATTATAGTTATTATCCCTATAGGAATAGTTAATTAGCTATTACCTTTCTATATTACCTTATTTACTATTAAGAATTACCTATTTAATAATAATAATAATACTTAGTAATATATTAGTAAGTTATATATATAGTATAGAATATTATTATAAATTAAAAATATTCCTAATATAATATTCCTAATAAAATAGTATAGGCGGAACTAATATCTTAGCGAGTCGAGTTAATACTTTAGTACTAATACTTAGTACTACCCTATAGTATTAACTCAAATACTCGGTACTAACTATTAGTACTAACTTGAATACTTAGGCTAGGAATGTAGTATTAACTCGCTAAGAGTCGAGTTAGGTACTTAACTCGAGTTCGAAGTACTAACCTAACGCGGTTAATCTAATTAGAAGTACTTAAAGTAAAAAAGAGATAATTATATAAGGTAAGAAATTTTACCTATATATTACTATTACTAACCTATCTTCTAGCTCTTATATTAGGTATATTTACCTCCTTATATACTTAGATAAGGTCTAGTATATTTAATAGGTAATAGTCTAATATCTATTAGTTATCCTTAAGTCTATATTTTATCTATCTAGCTAGCTACGAGGTAGACTAACTATAGTTATAATAGATATAGTATTTCTATAAGAGGCATTTAATTTCATATTAAATATCTCTATTAATAATAACTAGAGGAGTAGGTAGGTAGTAGTATTTATATAAGTTATCTACTAGATTAATAATAAGTTTAAGATGGGCTATTAAGATAATATTATATATATATATTATATCTAGTAGTTCTAACTTATAAGCTAGACGACCTACTTAATTAAAGACCTTAAAAGTAGACTAACTATAAGGAATTAAATTTAGAATTAAATTTATAAAGTTATATAATACTAAACTTATATAAGATATAAGCTAGTTATAAGTAGTTTAATAATTTAAGTTAATACTAAAGATAACCCTTAAGTACTAAAGAAATAGTTAGTCTACTTAAAAGGTCTAATAAATTAATTCTACTTCGATATATATTAAAACTTTATACTAACTAGTTAGAGTTCTATTATATATCTAAGTATAACTATATATTATAAAGCTAGTAGCTTACTAGGTTCTTAATAAGGTTTAGTAAGTATTAAGTAAAGTACTTCTAAGTAACTACTCTCTTTAATAATATCTTTTTATAATAATCTTATAATTTAATAGATTTACCTTCTAAGAATTATATAGCTTAAGTAATCTTTATAAACTTAGTTAGGAATTTATTAGATATTAATTAGAATATAATATTTATAATATAATACTATTTTTTATACTTATATATATTCTTTCTATTATAAAAGGGTAAGTCCTTAAGCTTTAAGTAGCTCTTAGAATATCTACTACTAGGCTCTTCTAACTAGCTTTTAATAGACTAACTTAGTATAAAACTATTAAAGATAGAGCCTATCCTAATATATCTTATATATTAATACTCTTATTTAGAAGGTATTAATTCTTTACTAGGCCTAGTCCTAACCCTTATTATATCCTACCTAATAATCTACTAGTAATCTAATATAAATCTAGTATAACTGCGTCTACTTCTACTTATAATTAAGCTACTCTTTCTTAAATACTTAAAAACTTTCTTTCCCTTATTAACTACTCTTCTTTAACTTTAATAGTAGTAATAAGTTTAATAAGTATAATAGTACTAGTAACAGTCTTATCTAAAATTCTATTACTAAGTATATTATTTATTACTTTAATATCTCTTATATTAGACTTTAATATTATATTAAATTTATTATAATAGACTTCTAATATATTTTTATCTTATTTAATATTAGATATCTTATATTACTATACTATTATAATCTAGACTATCCCCCTTTAAAGGAGAGAGATTAGAACTATTAGGAACTAAATTAAGAGCTAGTTCCTAAGGGCTAGAATAGATAGTATAAACTACTAATAAGTAGGTAGTATTATAAAGGTAGACTTAATACTCTAATAACTTTATAGTTATAAAAGAACTAGTCTCTACCTTCTAGAGAGGTAGAGGGAGGACTAATTAAATACCTCTTAAGGAAGCTACTTAGCCTCTTAAATATCTAGATAAAAGGATATCTATTAGAATAATAAGAAGTTAAACTAATACTACTAGAATATTACTAGTAAGTTATAGTTATACTAGCTAGATATATAAGATATCCTAATAATATTATAACTAATTTATAATATAGAAAGAAGATATATTCTTTATATATAAGAAATCTATCTAAGTATATAAAGTATAAAAGATTTTTATAAGAAAGGTATACTAAGTAAAAAGTACTATTAATAATAGTAATAATAAGTAAATACTTATAATATATTTCTTACTATATTCTCTAATTTTTTCCCCTACTATTATTATTATTATTATTATTATTATTATTATCTAAAGAATTCTTAAGTAAATAAGTAGACTAACCGCGTTAGGTTCGTACTTTAAACTTAAGTTAGATTCCTAACTTAACCCTTAGCGAGTTAATATTAAATTCCTAGCCTAAGTATTTAAGTTAGTACTAATAGTTAGTACTAAGTATTTAAGTTAATACTATAAGGTAGTACTAAGTATTAGTACTAAAGTATTAACCTAACTCGCTAAGACTTTAGTTTTAGTAAGGGTATTTTACTAGACTATAATATTAGAAATACTTTATAGTAATATAAAAAGGTAATATAATTATTTAATAGTTATTAGTAGATAGTCTATCTATCTATCTAGTTAGATATCTCTATAATCTTATACTTATAACCCTTTTATTTATTACTATCCTCCTTACTATTATTATACTTACTATTATTATCCTTATTATTACTACTAGTCTTACTAGTATCTTCTAGCTTATATTTCTTATCCTCTTCTTTATCCTCCTTAGTAGTATACTTAATTTCTTTCCTATTAGTACTAACTTTAATTAAGATACCCTCCTTATCTTAATTCCTCTTTATAAGGTTAGGTATAATATAATCCTTTATATTAAACGCGTTAGTATACTCCTATATAAACTTAATATAAGTATTTATAGTATTAGGGTCCTATATATCTTTTAACTCCTCTAGACCCTTATAATATATAATCCTTTACTTAATAATTTATATAATTAGTAGATTAAATCTAGTAAATTCTAGCTTAATAGTATTTATATCTTCTTTAGAAGTATTCTAAAAGTTAAATTAATTAGAAGATAGGATTAAAGATAGATTATATATTTACCTCTTTTATAGAACTAGTTATACTATTTATATTCTCTATATTATTTATTAATTTATCTAGCTTAGCTTATTTCTTAATAGCCTCTTTATTATCTTTAAGGCGTAGCTCTATCTTAAAATATTCTATTATATAATATTAACTATTTAGGAAGTATTATATTACCTAATTATATTATTATAAATCCCTCTTTTATATCTTTCCTCCTCTATAATATCCTTTACCCTAATTACTAGCTCTATATAATTCTCTTTAGTAGCTATCTTCTATATATTTAATTCCCTTAACTTCTTAATCCTCTTTAATACTACTACGCGGTTATTAAATACTTTTATATATAATAGCTTCTTATTATTATCCTAGTCTTTTACGCGTTCTCTACTTATAATTAATTTAAGATTCGAGTTATAAGGACTTAATATTACTATAATATTATATTAGCTTATCTATCTAGTAGTATATTTAAGTAATATAATTAGTAATAAATATTTATTATATATTAATAACCTATCTTACTATAATATCTTAAGTATATAAAGATAGGAGGAGTTATAAAGAAGATTTTAAGGGGTAATTCTACCTATAATTATACTTATAATTACGTGGAATATTCCGCCTAATATTACTTTACCTTATATTAAAACTTCTAAACCTTATATTCCTTCTTTTATCTACTATTATATATATTTAATAACTTTAATAATAGCTTATATTAAGTAGACTAGTAATATTATTTTATAATATATTTCTTACTCTATATACTAATAGGTAGATAGTATAATTAGGTAATAAAATACTAAAATTACTAGGTAGAGGGGGTAAACCCTTATAAGGTAGGGGAGTAAATAAGCTATTATATAGGAAGGGAAAGGTAATATAAATAGGTAATATATTAAAATATAATTAGCTAATCCTTTATAATTAATAGTACTAAAACTAATAATATAAAGATAAAAGTATAAGGTTAACTTAGGTTTTAAAGCTCTAAGAGAGATAAGATAATATTAAAAGTCTATTAATAACCTTATCTTAAAGCTACTATTTAATTATATTATAAGGGAGGTTATAATAGATATTATAAGAGTTAGTATAAACTTATATTAAATCTAAAG
>JAABUP010000267.1_pt1 | contig 117001 bp, 197 predicted proteins | sample 5559201 | NCBI WGS metagenome assembly JAABUP01 (sample SAMN10711887, study PRJNA513373) | rock metagenome | isolation source: Antarctica rocks | place: Antarctica
CGTGTCCTCGAGTTATTCCAGCCAAGTTCGACCACGGTAGTTCAACTTTGCCGAAGCTCAGACGACCGTCGCCGATTACAGGAGCTGAGCGTCGGGCCTATTTGCTGGTCGACGTAGCACCGTGACAAGGCAATACTTGACCGATTTGACTTGGTTGATTGCAATCCTGCACGGAGTCCTCTTCCATACGGATTTCGACCAATACCAGCTACGGATGAAGAACACCAGGCGGCACGACACCGTGCATATCCCCAGGCAGTTGGTGCTATCCTTTGCGTCCACTGTAACTAGGCCGGATCTGCGCGTTCATAGCGTCCCTCCAAGCCAAGCTTTGCATCACCCTCGGCACTACACTTGCCCTTGCCTCAACTCGGGCTATGTCCGCACCCCCGAATCGAACCGAGCCCAATTTCCGCGGGACTTCATGGACAGGCAGACGGGCAGAGGACTAAGGCGGAGAAACCCCTGGAGTGCTGTAGAAACGGGGAGAAGGATCATGGAAGTCTCGAGGTTGGAGTGGCAAGAGCGGAAGAGGCCGAGGTACGCAGAAGTATAATAGAACTAGGTTCGTGTAGCTAATTTATGCAACGTCGTGTAACTAGAGCTTCCCTACCGACGACCAGCCTGCTGTGGAGGTCCACCCTCATGTGTGATCTCTCGTGCTGTGTAAGACTAGGCTAGTCTACGTCCTACCCGCATCCGTCTTCGATTGTGCTCGACAGTTGTTGGCTGTGTCAATCTGTCTGTAGTTGTCCATTCATTGATAGTTCGCCGGGTCATGAGGGTTGCTTGGGCGTGGGTTCGATCCAAACCACAGTTGGTTGGGTGTCAAAACAGTACTAGGGCCGGATGCAAAGCAGTGTTTTGCTGCTGTCCAGTGTGACTCGTTCCATTTACTAATGAATCGAGATAGACCGGCAGCTTGAGATAGGTCTGGCCGGGTGACCGTGGACGCAAAATGGATAGCACCGACTGCTAGAGGATAGGCTCGATGCCGTGCCGCCAGGGTTTCCTCCTCTGTAGCTTGAATTGGTCGGAATCCGGAAGGTAGACTTGAAGGATTTCGATCGACCAAGTCAAATCGGAGTATTGCCTCGAGATAATGTTGTTGAGACAACTAAAGCTTGCGAGCCGGTCGGTCACGATAGATTGAAACCAAGGAAGTAACCGGCTGGTCCAGAGTCAGGGCACTCAAATTTGTTGTTAAGTGTCTGCTTGAATCAATCAAGGAGTCGGCTGTGGCAAGCAATGAATTTGTCGTCCACATGTATCGAAAGCATGAACAAAGTGCTGCCTTGTTGCCTGGTGTAGATACAGGGCCGCTCGATTGGAGTGAGGCCTTGTGCGCGCAAAACTCGTCAAATGCCTTGTTGAAACATCGTGGTGATTTGCTTCAGACGGTAATATTAAAAGATTTCCGCAAATGCAAGATTTTGTCGGCCGGAATATTGCTATCCTCCAGACGCCATTGAGAAAAGCTGCTTTGATATCCCCTCGGTCACATTCAACAAGATGATTGACCAATGCCAGGAAAACCAGGATAGAGTTCTTTGTGTACCACGGCAGCAAACAGCTCTTTGAAGTCGATCCACTCAGTCTGGCTGAATCCCTTTGCAGCCCATCACGCTTATGCTGACGGTTTGCCGGTTATCCCATCAATCTTTCGAGTGTGAGCCCAGCGTCACTACTCGCATGTTGAACAGTCAGGAGCAACCTCCCTGGGTTTGTGCTTCTCCGTCTTTGCATGCTCTTCTTGCATTGCTGCCTCCCACTGCTTCCACTCGCCCAAATGTCGAGCTCATGAATGTGGTGGTTGTGCCGGCTTGGAGACCATGTGCCGATAATGACTGAGGATTAATAGCCTTCATCCCGAGGTAAGATTGAGCTCGATCTCCTCCAAAAGGACATCCTCGTAGGGAGCTTTAAAAAACTCTTCAATGTCTGGGACAATGCTGTTCGTTTCCGGCAAAAGATTTGTGAGGACAGCATCTCGCAACGTTATAACATCCTGCTTTTGTCAAAGGCGAGAGTTGTTCGTGCCTGCGCTGGGATTATAATGATTGCGGCGAGGGGAAACGTACAATAGAGGCGAGCGGAGACAATCGGCATTTGAATACTGACAGTGATAACCTCGTTTCGTAGTACAATGAACAAGGTTGCACCACGTTTCAGAGTACAATGCCGGAGACAAGCACTGGTTGCTTTTTACGGCGATGTTCGGCGATATTATCCGATCAATTCACGATCGTGACCGTGAAGTACTTGAAATCGCGAACAGAGGGCGTAGTTGCCGGTCCCCAGAGGTCGATATGTAAAACTGCAAGCGGTTATTGAGCGTGATCTTCAGGCAAGGGCGAATGCGTTTTGACTTACCTTGACAGAATAAAGACCATTTTGCAAATGGGTCAAACGATTGTCGCCCTGTTTGTCTTGTAAAGATACCGTACTTGTCAAACTTCCACTTGTTAGAGTGTGGGTTGCTGCCGAGATGGCTTTGCGGCCCAAAGCTGCGAGAAACAGGACGCCCTTTTTGAAGCTTTTTAACTGAAGGCGAGTTGCGAATTTCCGAGTTGTTTGTTTGCATTGAAGTCGACTTCCATCGCCAAATTATTGAATATTGACGAAATGCATAGAGAGAAAAGTATCAAGAAGCTAGCTAAAAGCTGAGCGGCAGCGACTGCGCAGGGCACGTGTGTCACGATCGTGAATCGAAGCTCGGAGGGTCATCCGGCGGAGGGCCCCTCCCACGGATGCGGTAGAGCTCGTTCTTCAGGGCGTATCCAGCCCGCCATAATCTCGCCGAACATCCAGGTCCCGCCATAATCTCGCCGAACACCGCCATAACACCATAACATCGCCGAACACCGCCATAACATCGCCGACCGCCATAACATCGCCGAACACCCGAACATCGCCGCCATCACCGAAGATAGGCCTGGAAGACGTGTATACAAGGGACTTGAGAGTCGGGGAGAACCAGCGATTCGAGATTGTAAAAGTCATTAAAAGTCACTAAAAGTGTCACGGTGCTACGTCGACCAGCAAATAGGCCCGACGCTCAGCTCCTGTAATCGGCGACGGTCGTCTGAGCTTCGGCAAAGTTGAACTACCGTGGTCGAACTTGGCTGGAATAACTCGAGGACACGCGTGGGTGTAGCCGAGTTAAGTGCCGGTCGAGTAGCGTGGGCTAGAGATGCAGAGGCTATGAGTAGGCTAGGTAACTATAGTGACTTTTTACTTTAATCTCGAATCGCTGGTTCTCCCCGACTCTCAAGTCCATCCCTTTTATACACCGTCTTCCAGGCCTATCTTCGGTGATGTTCGGCGATGTTCGGCGATGTTCGGCGAGGTTCGGCGATATTATCCGATGTTCAGCGATATTATCCGATGTTCAGCGATATTATCCGAGCTTCAATTCACGATCGTGACAAAAAGTCACTAACAGTCACTATCGTTACCTAGCCTACTCATAGCCTCTGCATTTCTAGCCCACGCTACTCGACCGGCACTTATCTCGGCTACACCCACGCGTGTCCTCGAGTTATTCCAGCCAAGTTCGACCACGGTAGTCCAACTTTGCCGAAGCTCAGACGACCGTCGCCGATTCTAGGAGCTGAGCGTCGGGCCTATTTGCTGGTCGACGTAGCACCGTGATAACGTGACCGCAAGACGAGATCGCCTTATTCTGAAACTCCCACTCGATCCGATCTTGACGCCAAGCAGATCACGCAAGACATATGACTCACGGGGAAGTTCTTTGGTCAGCAGATCGGCAATATGTCTGCCGAGGGAACATGAGAAATACTGATTGTATTCGCGGACAAGTCAGGCGCTAATAACCCAGAGCTGGGGTTGTTAAGACTGTTGATACACGAGCTAAGCTTACAAAGCTTGTTTATGTTGTCTCAGGTAACCTACTTAAATAGCACTAGATAGTCAATAGCAACACTTTACTATATGTTACGCTTGTTCAGAAGAGACTAGACAACGTAGACAAAATGAATGTATGATAATTCTTAGAGTATAACAGCCCTTGTATTGTCGTCGACTCGCTCGCGGAGGAAATGATGTCAAAGTCCAATGTGTTTGGATCGTTCAGGATTCTTGGAGAGCGTAATGGTACATTGTCGTTCAGGATGGGAAACGGTTTGTCGCCTAGACCAAGGTAAAAGTCATCGAGTAGTCGAGGCCAAGCGTAATAGCGTAGGCCTGCACTTGACAGAGTAAGGGCCCATAACCTGTAGACGAAATGCATAAATAAGTCTATGAATGTACAACTAGCTGAAAAGCTGAGCGGCGGGACTGCGCAAATAGTCACGTGATGCCACGTGGTGATAAGAGGAGTTGGCCTTATCACCTCAGGCCCAAAGTGAAGCACGTGCAGCCGTAACATGTAGGATTTCGTGACAGGTGTCCCTCATCAGCATACGAGGTGTCATGTAAGCGCGAGCTTGCGGATTCCTGCGATATTTAGATCTGTCGAATCAAACAGAGCAGAAGACCGGATCAAGAATGCAAATTTGCTCGGCCAGGTCGACAGCCACAATCAGCTTGTAGATCGAATGTAGAGTCTCACCTACTATCACTCAGCTTCTGATCAGCAAAGCACCCTAGGTGGTTGCGACTCTCAAACGCAAATGCTGCCATGTAAATCTGATTGCAACGTAGTGGATGTTTCATTACTTCTACTCAAGTTCGTCGCCAGGCTTTGCTGTGGACCTCGGAGCTGGATCTCAAATCGAAACATTTCCGATGATCACATGACTCCGGCGCAATTTTAGCTGATTGCCCGCTTTGTGTGAGCATGTCTTGGGTGAGGGCGGTTTGCTAGGACGAGCGCTTAATTGTTGTACTTTTGTCGGACACTGAAATCATCCGAGAGGAAACATGATCTTCGACTCCGGTCCACAATATTGGTCACAAGTAGATGAGGGTCAACGCGATTGAAACATGTGCAAGGAAAATGCAAGCAGTGGATCTTACACTTTACATCCGAGAGATCGCCACAAGACCTGATAATCGTTCGTCGAGGTCCTAAGATCATGAGATCAACCGATCCAGCCTTCCTGTATTCGAGAGAAACACAAACCTTGTAGCCTGCCTCTATGGACTGAAACCATGTTTCTAGATCTATGACAGTCCAATCTTGCTCGGTTTGACAGACGTCCCTGGGAACTCCACTTTGAATCCCTTCGCCGCCTTCGCGGTAGCGTTTCCGTGGTGTCGATGTCTTCCTACTCGCTTCGCGTATACTTCGAGACGACGGGGTCGGTGTAGGAGGGATGAAATTTCGGGAGAAGCCGTCTGCCCAGGACTGTGGCAGCGAAACCTGTTCTCCTATTAGGCGAGCACGTTTTCGCGCACTCATGTTCACACAGCAAAGTAGCTCTTGGAATGCCCGCCGGTCAGATATGGGTCGAGTTCGAGGAATGGACCTTGGGATTGCGTGCATGGCTGGGTGGTCGTGTCGGAGGCCGGCGGCCCCGGTGGTCAAAGGCGAATGACGAGCTGGGGTGACGAGCAGCGATCTAGATCGCGGCGGCATTTGGCCGGGCCGTACGACAGGGGTGTCGCTACCGAATGCGTCCCTTGGCGGCGTCCAAGACCAGCCTACCCATCGCCGTGGAGTATTGACATCCGGTACACCCATGTCCGTTCGGCTTTGATGAAGAGCGGATGCTGCTATTGAAGGCATTGGCCGTCGGGTGATAGATCCCGAGGGTGAATCGAAGAAGTGATCGAAAGTGATGTCGTCAAAATCGGTCACAAGAGAACCCTCAACTTGACCCCAAGACTCGGACAAACTTGCCAAATCCACAGGCATTGGCGGCTCGATCGATGAAGGTGCCGTGACCGTATGCGCTTTTAGCTACTCGCTGTATATGGGAGTCACCGGAACCTACGACAATCTAGCCCTGACCAGTGGACGCCGAGAAAGAATGGATGAGCTTTCACCTCCGCGGCACCTCGGTATCCCAAGCGCGATGTTGCAGGGACGAGGACTCTGACCGCAAAGCATTTAAACTCAGCGCTCGGCGACTGGCACCGTGACTGCTTACCGTTCCATGATCTCCTTTATCCCTTGCGATAGCGAGCTTTCGCAAGACAAGGATAAAGGTAATCCGCCATGAGCAATCTTCTCGTACGTCTCCGGAATCGATGGGGCATAAAAGGGTGGTGTGCCAAGCACCATCTCGAAGAGAGTCACACCAAAGCTCCACCAGTCGATACTAGCATCATACCCCTTGTCGAAAAGATGCTCCAGTTCTTCATCGTATGGTGGAAGCGTCCGACTAATCTCATCGTCCGCAGACTTAGAGCGGGCGTCCCGAAGAATGGCCTCCTCCGCGAACAGTAACACTTCGGGCGCCACGTAGTCTGGTGTGCCGGCGGGCACATAGCAGTATTGTCGTTTGACGAACAAAGGAGCGACAGCACTGGTTGTGGAGAGTCGAACAGGCTCAACGGGTGCCGTCGACCCGAAATCGGTGAGCAAAAGGCGGCAACCGGACTGGAGAAGGAAGTTTTGAGGTTTGATATCGCTTTGAGATGTAGCGTCAGGTGGTGAACTCTCAAGAGGAGTTCGTGACTAACTCACCGATGAACAAAGCCCGTATGATGCACCCACTCGATTGCCGCCACCATTTGAGCAGCCCACCAACGAGCTTCGTCTTCTTTCATTGCACTTCCCGTTTCTTGTACCAGATCAGGTGTCGAGTCGAGTCTTTTGGGACTTCTGGATCTGGTCAAGTCGCATAGACGATCCCACAGTGTACCGCATGACGCGTAAGCTGTCACGAGGTGGAGGGAAGATTGCGATTGGAAGGCCGCTATCAGACGGGGGACTCGATTTGTAGTGGATGGAGACGAGCCGGCAAGAAGGTGTAGGTGTCTCTCGAAAGATAGGGATAATTGCTGCCCACTGATTTGAGGATTTTGCCTTTCAAACTAAGAAAGGAACCGACCTGTCCAGCTCGAACTGCGACACTCTTCTCAATCGTCTTCATGGCATACACCTTGCCGTCAATATTGCATCGAACAGCGTCAACCTGATGTCGATGTTTCAGCTTCGTATGCAATAGTCTCTCCCAATCCCTTACGAGACCGAATTGTCCTTCTCCTATCCGGCCGAGGACGTCAAAGTCCGCTTGTTTGATCCTCAGATGATCGGCATGTTGGAAGACTAGGCTATTTCAGCCCTCAACATGGGACAAAGCCTATTGGACCGACCGTTCTTTTGGGGTTGCTGGTTAAATTGGCCCAGAGATCTAGACCATTCATGCCAAAGTATGTTGTCGAGCTTGAGGTCTCTGTTCTCATCTTGCTCGTTTACCGGCAGGCGGATTCCCTTGGTCGAGTCTTCCCGAAAGTCACCGAAATCAGAGATGAATGTGAAATCATCGAGAAGACCGACAAAAAGGTCATGACGGTGAGGATAAGGCAGTGATCCCATACGTGTCGGGGTCAGCTCACATGAGGTAAGATGCGAGACCTGGTATTTGATGAAATCAGCACGCAAATTGTGACTCCCTAAAAGCGGCCATCAAGTGGAATTTATCGATTTCCCCTTGAACACGACTTCCGGAAGAGGCTGTTATGTTTTCCCTCATTTCTCTTCCATATACAAGAGATGCCCTTTCATGATGAAAGCGACGACAGTCAAGGCTTACAAGCACTGAGGCTACCCGAACTCAAGGCCAAATCCAAGGAGGTGAGGCTGTCATTTGTCCAGCTGGAAACTGATATAGTCGTGCTTGCTCAGCTTGGCATTGCCAACCATTCCAAGTTATCCAAGGTCCAGATTATCAACAAAATCCTTGACTTCTCCTCGCCTCGGATCCTCACGCCCACAATAGCAATGAATGCTACAGCTTCCGATGGTACCGCGTCTCTGCTCGATCTGTCATATCACCAAGCTACTCCTGCTCCTCATCGCTCACAAGCCTTACCTCGAAAGCGAACACCGGATTCGAACTCGCTAGAGCCTTCCGCAAATTGACAGAAGCGAAAGACTGACGACGGGAGCGTACGAAGTCTTCTTCACTCAGCTGCGAATGGCGCCTTGACTCTCAGCTCAACACACAATACGGCGTTGATGAACGCCGGAAATCGATCTTCGTCTTTCCCAACCGTATCGAATCTGGTGAGGGGGCCGCACAAGCTAGGACGATCTCCACAACCGAGCAATACTCAAAAAGCAAGGAAATGGGAGTCTCAGGGACGTCTGAGACTCCTCCCACAACAATGACATCCATCCATGCAAGAATCACCAAGTCCATCAACTCCGCCAAGAAGTCAGCATCGAAGGAAATCCACTGCGACAACAAACAGGTCGTGAGCCCTCCTGATCCCCCGCTCAGGCTATAAGAGAGACGAGATCAACCCGGACTCACCCTCGCACCGGTTTTGTAGCGCCAAAGAAGACACGACCGTTGGGTCAAGCCGAATCATCAATCGAACCCCAAGAAGCGTCCCGTGGCATAAATGCCTTGACCGCTCTGATACAGTATAATCAGGGAGTCAATCAGGAAGAAGCCTTGCAAACCCGACTTGCTCACATCAAGCACCATTTTCTCGACCGGCTCTTCCGCTTCTTAGACGCGAATCGACTCACTTCGATCAGGTCCCCTCCATTCTCGTCACGGGTCTCGTCCGAAGCATTTTTGGGTTGACCTACTCCTGGTCTCGCGTTTCAGGGTCTGTACCCCTCTCTATACGCGTGCAGCACGACGGAGGCCTTCGGTGTCGCCTTGAGATTCTGGCTGTGGAGGCTTCATTCTTATTTACAGCTTGGATCCGGGCAGTCATGGAGTCTCGATGGCGGAGGTTTGGGGCTGTTAGGGCCCGACTTGAACTCGTGGCCCGTTGTGGTCGAAATGGACAGATTATGCGATGACATCTGGGTGGTCAAGACGGAGGGCGGCGGGGTAGCAGATCGACAAACATCGTCCAGCGGCAAGTGCTCCGCACGGCGGCTCGACAGACCGCACTCCGGAATCCGCAGCTTATAAAACCCCTTCGCAGACTACGTTTCTCGTCCTGGGACCCACGGGAGAAATCATCGATCGCTCCAGACACTCGGCACTTGCCGCATCATCGATCGACCCGACGCTTGGCACCGAAATCGAAAGATGTCAAGTTCGTACAGACTGGCACGACCATATTTCCGCTCGTACAACGATGTCATCGGCGAAACCGACGCGCTCGGGATTGCTGGGAATCATTGATCACGTCAAGACCAAGGACGCTCACGCTTTTCCAGGCGGCGTCGCTAGTATGTGGCGAAGGAATGTGATCAGCGGTACTAGGGATTGGGAGGCTGATGCTGTGGAAGTTGCTGAGCGTACAGCCTGGGCGAGTTGCCTACTGAAAGGGCATACTCCGAGAAGTAAGGCTTACGCTAGCGCAGTTTCACCGGTCCGAAATTCAGCTCCTGTCAGATGGATTCACACTGGCTCGGCCATTCGAGTGGGACTGCGGCCCGTCACACGCAGTTGAGCTCTACCTGCCGGAGTGAGTCGAGGGTTCGATATCAGCTGAAGCGACAGGTCTCATCAAGTCTCATCTGTTCACTTTCCTCGGCCAGCTTTTCACCCCGCGCTGGCTATCATTCATCGCACATCAGGAATGTCCGACATCGTTCTGCGTGAAACAGGTCAGACCGTGGGCAATGAGTACTTTGGGGTCACGGAGCTCTGGCAGGGAATCTTGGGATGTGATGCGAAGGGATCGGAGCGGACCCAGATGGAGAATGATATATTCTGGCAAGGACGGGAGGAGAGAATGACATACGGTGATGCAGGAGAGAAGGCGTGAATATAAAATACATACACGATGAACGAGACATGATTGATGACTACTTCTTTTTCACTTCTTTCAGCTTGATCGTCTCGTCACCAACGAAGATGCCCTTGTGGTCAATGTCAGTGATATTCTGACAAATGAGGGTTCCCACTACCTTTCCACGATATGGCTCTGGCTTCCTCCAGCCCCTGATCTTGGCTGCGAACAGACCCAATAACTGCTTGTCTGTACCATTCAATGTGAGCCTGGTTGGGGCAGGTATGGCGACTTTGATATCGGCGGGTATATCGATGAGGACGGGATGGGAGAAGCCCAGTTTGAGGTTGAGACGATTGGACGGGAGAGCCGGTGCGATGTAGGGAGGGGATCCAGGATTTCGAGTGGGACGTTTCCGCGGCATCCGCGCTTGAAGATCACGAAAGATCTGAGGGATCGGCTCCATAGTTGCCCGATAGCCAACGCCCACCAATCGGAGGTCGACGTTGTATCCCTCTGAGACTCCAACTATGGCATTATGGATCAGAGTTCGTGTAGTACCCCAAACGCTCTTTTGACGCTTCTCGTCGGCGTCGTGGACGGTGACGCTGAGGTTAGGGGAATCGGTTGATGGAGGGTGAAGTACGATGGGCGGATAGAGCAAGACAGTGTGTGAACCGAGAGGACCGTTGATGATCAAGAGTCGTTGAGCTTCCACAGCGGTCATGGGCAATGTAGGTGAGATGGACATGGGAGGAAAGACGAGCTTGACTGAGGGAGGAATGGGTATGGGTGTCGAGCCGACGTGTGACGATATACAACATGAGGATTGAAAGCCTCGTCGTAGGAACGCTTGCCGAGTTGCCATTATCTGTCCTCTGACCAATGATCAAGGGCGGCGCTCACGACCCCGTCTATTGAAGTTTTGATCAGGATAGTACCGGAAGCAAAATGGTCATGATGATTGCCGGAAGCAAAAGTCTTTGAAGCGGGGATTATTCTCGCTGAACGTTCCTTTCTCAGGTTAGTCTCAGCTTTTCTGTGACCAACAGCGAAAAGCCTTCGAGACAAGATGGGAAAGAAGAAAAACACACAAGTTTTCGTGGGTGTACTTCATCTTCGGCCATGGTGAGATTGCTTACAGTCTATAGATGCTCAAGCCATGGTGTTGGTACTGCGAGCGAGAATTCGAGGATGAAAAGGGTGGATATCCTCGGCATGTGTATATGGATGTAGCTGATCAGTCCCCGGTCAGTTCTCTTACAACATCAGAAGTCGAAACACTTCAAATGTCAGATGTGTCCGAGGAAGCTTAACGTGGGTTTCCGCTCTCGCTGAAAGAAGCCTAAGCTCATACCGTATCAGACCGCTGGAGGTCTCGCGGTCCACAGCCAACAGGTACACAAGTGCGAACCAGAGCCGTGAGTGTATCGTTGAAGGCGCATCGACTGACCTCAAGACTCACAAATACCCTGCCGGGACGAGATGGATACGACATCGAGATCTTCGGGATGGAAGGTGTGCCTACCAATGCGCTTGCCGAATGGAAAGCAAGGAAGGAATCAGAGGCTGGATCGGCAGCTCTGGCAGCAGCTTCGGCTGGAAAACGACCACGCCATTCTTACAATGTCATACCGGAAGCCGACTTGCAAGCGGCACTGGCTCAGCATAAAGTGCTCATGTCAGCTCGCGATAATCCAGCCCCCGCGATGCAGTTCCCGCCGTTCCCCCCAGGTGGTCCTCCTCCTTTCCCACCCGGTATTCCACAACCAGGGTGATTTCCAGGTCAGGATCTGGGGCGATGCTGATGAGCCGCAGATTTCCACCAGGCTTCCCACCCGGATTCCCTATGCCTCCACCTACGCTACCACCGGGCGCTCCTCCACCCGGCTTTCCTGCGTAAGATCCTTTCGACTTGAGCGAGACGCGCTAACGGATGGTGCAGATTACCTCCCGGATTCCGTCCGCCATTCCTCCCTGGCGCTGCACCGCCGTTTCTCCCCGCTTCGAATTCCCCTTTACCTCCCGGCACTGGCTCACCTGCGCAAAACGGCGCAATGTCTCCATCTCCGTATCCCTCAAACATTCGACCACCCCCATCTTTCGTTGCTCAGAGTGCAGCTGTAGAGGCGGCAGGGATCTCCTCTACAGCAAGGCCATCATCGGTCAACGATGGAGCAGTCGTGCAACCACCGAAGGATGGTGTGATGTGGCCGGATATCTCCGCCTCTCCAGTGAGGACGCTTGCTCGTTTGAGATTGTTGCTGACGTGCATGGTAGGCGGAGAAGAGGGCGCAGCAGATGCGTTATCGATATGTCTCACCAGGTCCAGACTGGGTGAAAGAGACGGAGAGCGCAGATGCTGGCACCGGAAGGAAGCGTAAAGCAGCTGCAGATTTCCTCTGATGCATCAGTGAATGTGTGCGAGATAAGGCGAGGTTCGCAACCGCTTGAAACTGACCTCAGTCTAGGTAAAGGCTCCAGGAACGGTAACAGTACTCCTTAGGCGGGCAGCCCTCCTCGCATGCCTGGAGATCAAGAATAGGCTCGCGATGGAATCAATTTTAGCCGTAACTGTCGCCAGATCCTATAAGATTGTCGAGACCGCGCATTGGGACAAGCGCGGTCAAGGTAATCGTGATGGAGGACGGTGTAGGGTCTAGTCGTGGCTTCACCTTATATGTATCAGCTTTTGCTTGCACACGCTTCTCTAGCTGACTTGAACTTTACGAGCCATCAAAGGGTAGTGCTCGAGATCGACTTTGCGGGTATCATCACGGTGAGTGAGACGAGAAGAAACGAGAGTTGAATGATTCAGGCCTCTGCGTTCCTCACCATCAATCCAACGAACCCTTCCTTGCGCCTCATCCATCTCCATGCTTCTCCCCTTTTCGAGATCAGCAATGTCACGCTATCCTCGCCCACGCCCGTCGACCCCTTGCTTCAGACTCCAGCTTCTTACAGCTTGTCGGATGCCTTTCAATCGCTGCCAGCTCGAGAGCCGCCGATGGACATTCGCTCTCATACTGAGATCAAGCGGAAAACATGGGCAGCGATGGGTGAGGGGGACGAAGGGGAGCTTGCAATCTTAGTGTCGGGAGGATGGGTACGGCTTCTCTCAAGCGAGGGGTCATTGGAAGGAGGTGCGGTCAGTTTCGCTCCTATACAGGTCCAGATCGATTATCGTCTGGTCGTCGGCGGAGACGTGGTCGAGGGGATCGTTTTCAGACGCCCCGGGGATGGAGTCGAGGTAAGTCATTAGATTTGATCAGTGCTGAAGTCAGACCGTTCCCCACATGTTCCTGTCGCCCACCACTCATGAAGCCGCTCGAGTTTGGACTCCATGTGTTGATTCCCTCTGGGAAAGATGCACGTGGGAACTAGAATTCATCGTACCGAGCGTTTTGGAGGCTGGCGAGGACTGTCCAGTTACCGTCGTCAGCAGTGGAGAGCTGATGGAGCAGGTGAGTTCCAAATCTAACGGCGGCTAAGCGCAGATCACCCACCCACATTCGCCAAGCAAGACTATATTTTACTACCTACAAACCAATCCCACATCGGTACAACACATCGCTTTCGCCGCTGGGCCATTCGAAATGATCCAGATTGGCGAGTCCCAGAAGCCAATACTAGGTTTCTGCCTACCAGGAGATTTGGATATGCTGGCTCATTCAACGTCGTTTCTGTCTCGAGCCATGGCGTTCTACTCCACCGAATTCGGCTCGTACCCGTTCACCGAATTCAAGACGGTCTTCATTTCACACCCCCGATTGGAAAGTTTTACAGGCGCTACGATGTCCATCCTCTCGTGCGATCTCCTATCACCAACCTCCATCATTGACCAACCAATGTATACACGGCAAGTACTGTCCCTCTCGCTGATTCAGCAGTGGATCGGCATCAACATTATCCAGAGGGCCCTTGCCGACACTTGGCTCATACATGGCTTAGCGATCTACATCCAATCGCTCTTTCTGCGGCAGCTCTTTGGCAACAACGAATATCTTTTCCGACTCAAGCAGGATATCGATCGTTGTGTCCGAATAGACCAGGGTGATCCATGGCCGATTTGCGTTCCCGGCATGACCGACCCCCTTGACATCCCCTTCCTGAACCTCAAGGCACCACTAGTATTACACATCCTCGACCGACATCTCGCCAAAGCCGGTACCTCTCATGGACTCTCCCGCGTCATCCCCCGCATTTTCCTTTCAGCTCTGTCGGATGAGTTGGCGGGCAACACTCTGTCAACAGGATCGTTCTTTCGTGTCTGCCGCAAGGTGTCTGGGCTTGACCTGCAAGGCTTCCAAGACCAGTGGGTCTTGGGGAGTGGTTGTCCACATTTTCGTCTGCAGACCAACTTCATCAGGAAGAAATTCGTTATCGAGTTCTCTGTTCAACAATATCAGCCGGCATTCAAAGTAGTCGAGGAGATGAGTGAAAACTCTCGAAAAGCTGCTTCGTGGAAGCGACCGACTCCTTTCTTCGGGGGCAGCCTGACCGTACGCATACACGAAGCGGATGGTGCGCCATTCGAACATCTCGTCGACGTAAAGACGCCCTATAAGCTATTTCTGCTCCCGTTCAACACAAAATACAAGCGCACTCGACGGTCTGGGCACATTGCTGCCCGCTTTTACAAGATGCAGGATGAGTTGGCGGCAACTGCGGAAGACGAAGACGAAGCTCGTCTGCAGGCCGCTGACCGTGCCGAGGTATTTGCTTATCCGCCGTGGGATGACGAAGAAGAGCGTAATCGGTGGCGAGTGGCGGAATGGGACGAGGAACAAGCTACGATGATGCTCGGAGAAGGCGGTGGGTATGAGTGGATCCGGGTCGATCCGGAATGCGAGTGGCTCGCCTCGTTTGAGTTTCCAGAAAAGCCTTGGTACTGGATCAGTCAGCTTCAGGGAGATAGAGATGTTGTCGCGCAACTCGAGGTGAGTAAAGCCGAAATCGCGACCTAACTTTATAGGCGATACACAATATGGCGATGCACGCCTCACCAGTCGTAGCCAGTGAGCTGGCCAGAACGGTCCTGGTTGAAAATTACTTCTACCGAGTCCGCATGGAGGCTGCAAAGGCCCTGGTCGTGGTGAGCGAAGACTCAGTGGAACTCGCTGACGGCAAGTACTCGACCTCCGAGTGCGATTACATAGGTCTTTTCCTCCTATTGAAACTCTTCCAGTGTCTCTACTGCCATGAGGTGGCGGACAATCAGGATCCTCTCGACACAGACTGTCGGCCGAAGCCAAACGACTTTTCTGCCTTTCCAAACTATTTCTTAAAAAAGGTAAGCCTCTCCGATTGATCAGACTAAAGTCAGAGCATCGTTTTAGCTCTTGGCGGCTTGAGGGATCCCGCAACCCGCGGCTCATGGCGTAGTGTCCGGAAGTTGCTCCTCAAGGTCCTCGACACCAACGACAACATCTTGAACAAGGTGACCCCCAATTGTTGGGCTTTCGCTGATCAAGCAGTATTCGGACGTTTCCTATCTCGGCACAGTGATCACTGCGATCGGCAATGCGTTCAGCGCTGTTGGCGAGCGAGGAGACAGCGACCAGCATGACATTCGCGCAGCGACCGAAGCGATCGATAGAGTCATGGTGATGGACAGACTGGTACCGAGTTACCGCAACATGGTCTCAGAGGCCGGACTTTATGTAAGCTTGATGGTTGAGCTGGAAGCTGATAACAGGCTCAAATGAAGCTCATTCTTGCAGGACACCGAACGAATGACCCGCGACTTTTTCTGGGCTACACGCGGTAGGTAATTCCAAGCGGAACAGCCGAGCTAATTCTCAGCGAGGGGAATTTTGGGCCACTACGCTTGGTAGCCTTCGATTGCCTGCTCATTTGCAAGCCGCCTGGTAGAAGCACACCGCTGGAAGCCTACATGCTTGACGTCATTCGCTACGATACATCATTGCTTGTCCGGCGACACGTTGCAAGGGGCATGTCCGAGGCCATCCTGTTTTCCCTCGCAATGAACGATATCTCTAGCGGGACGCCGTCTTCTGGTTTCATCGACGCCAATTCCGAAATAGAGCAATCCCCAGAGCAACGAACCGAGGCTCGGAATACTGCCATCGTCAAGACCCTGCGAAAGGAATTCGGCAAGCGGCGTGAGTTGCGTCAAATCCTGGAGGAGGCGCTACTGTGAGTCAGGATTGAGAAGCTCTCCTGCTCATACCTCTCCAGACAAGGGTTCACTCGATTTGATCAAAGTGTACGGCAAGCGCTCATCAAGGTCGCCGAAATCACTGTAGCCAGCACGGCGGAGCCTTTGCCGGGTCATATCATATCGCTTCAGACTCCCATGGTCGAGACTCCCGCGGCCTTAACACCGAGGATCCGTATCAGTATGAGCGGACCCAGTGATTCTCGCGTCAAGGCGGAGGAAGATGGTGAGTCTTGCCGGTATATCTGGCTGACGTGCAGGTTATGGTTTTCCTGTCGTCCCGGAGCTTGGCACTGCAGAGCCTATCAAACTGGTCCTCAACCCCAACATCAATCCCAAGAAAATCAGGCCGGTTCACAAGTCACAGTCGCGTGGCTTACCTGATGGCGATGTTGCCGCAATCACAAACGCGCTGAAGAAATTGGTAGGTAACCGAGCAAACCCTTGCTGACCACAGGTGGCGAACAAGGCCAGCCTGTACTTCAGACTTCCCGTTGACCCGGTTCGCGACCATGCCCCGGAGTATGTGCATCATGGGGCCGATGTACCTGCTGAAACGAGTTTAGCTACATGAGCATCATCAAGAACCCCATGGACCTTTCGACAGCACAAGCGAAGCTAGACAACGGGATGTATGCAAATCGTCAAGATTTCGTGAAGGACATCCGATTGATCACCAGCAACTGCTTCACCTACAACCCCGTTGCTAGTCCGGTACGTAGGCTAGGAGAAGCCTTCGAGAGCTATTTCACTGCTCGTGCGTACCCTCGCACCACCAAATCTTGCTCAATCTTGCTCGATAGTCTGGTCCAAGACAGAGGCTACCCTAAGTAGTTCCATTGTCCACAACGCTACCATGTCGCAGAAACCGACCATAAAGACTCATGGCCCCGCGTCAGCGAGACCTTCCTTGCCCATAACCCAAGTAACGGAACCTCCTCCGAAGCTAAAAATCAAACCACCCAAGTCAGTCACCATCGACACTACCCCCACCCGTTTGGTGCCGCCAATGGCTCCTCCACCTGTACCGCCCGGCAGAAAGCCGTTGCTATCCATCTCCACTGGGCTGCCACCGTCCGGGTCATCTGCCACATCTGCAAGGGTATCGATCAACCCGGACAAGGGGTCAAAGAAGCGCAAAGAAACAGGGAGACCATTCAGCATTCTAGATGACATGCTTGGTGAGGAAGTGGATGCCATGGAGCGAGCGCATCACCCGGATGATTTCGAAGATTTACTGGAGCAACCGAAATCAAAGAAGATCAAGCTACCTGCAAGTCGTACAGCGTCGCCTCAGAAAGCAGCGGAGCCTCGCTTGCCTTTTCCGTCAGCACCAACGGAGCCGGGGCACCTCACCGCCGCAACGGAGCCTAAGAAGGCGAGTTCGAGAACTTTACTGGACTCGAATTCTGTATCGACCGCACCGCCGGCACTAGCAACAACTCAGACCGCTGCTTACACCCAACCGCAACCACCTGTGGATCTCCCGCCAACAGTGCAAAATAACATGCCGCTCAAGATGAAACGTTCTCGCTCTCTACTGACCACTCTGGCCAAAGACCCAAACGCATATCTGGTGCGCCATTGATGCAGTCCCAAGATATTGCTGAAATGTCGCAGTTCCTCAGACCGGTCGATCCTATTGCCGATGGCGTCCCTACGTAAGCCCTTCAGTGTCTTTGTCATGTGCTAATGGTCGGGAAAAGGTACTTGCAAGAGATCAAGGAGCCAATGGATCTGGGCACCATATCGAAACAGATGGATGGAAAGCGGTACAAAACCATGGGGCAATTAGCTCGTGATATCGAACTTATTTTCGCGAAGTGAGTGGCGATGTCGACATTCCTCCGCTGATTGTCTGTCAGCTGTCGCCGATTTAATAATCCTGGTGACGCCATCACCCTTCTAGCTGATGCAGTCGAAGCGGTGTACTGGAGAGAATGGCCCAAATCGGTGTCGCCGAAAATGACGGCAATTGAAATGAAGGACATGGCGGGCCTGCTTGGCAGAGCATTGAAGGATCCCACCAGCCTGTATTTCAGAGTGGCAGGTGCGTGCCCTTTGTGCATCTTACTGCTGTCATTGACGTCCGGAAGTCGATCCGGCTGCACTCAACATCCCTCAATATTTCGATATGTGAGCTGGTATAGAAGTGTAATGCTAATCGTCCAGCATTCCGCAGGAGGATGCTCGCGATCTATCCCTCATCAGAAACAAGCTTGACAAGCACCAATATTCCACGTCTCGTCAGGTCGACGAAGACGTCGAGCTTATGTTGGAGAATGCCCGCGTTTTCAATGGCGAGGGACCGGTGGTAGACGCGGCAAACGCTTATGGTCAATGGTGGCATGCGCAGCGAGCGAAGATTGAGTGATTTGCAAAACCAAGACGAATCTTGTACCACAGACCTGACTGGACCGCCTCATACGTATAGTCCTCTTCAATTAAGCAAAATGGCAGAGCGTTACTAAACAAGATGACGATCAAACATCAATCGCGGACGAATTCTTGAAATCGTCAGCCGGAACGAGTGAACAGCCCTCAACATACCAGATTCCAGCCTCCATCGATAACAATGTTGGCGGAATTGAGGAACCCTCCAGCTGGCGAAGCGAGCATGAGGACCGGACCGGCAATCTCCTCCGATAGCCCTGGGCGACTAAACGGTTTCTGCACCGTTGGGGGATGAGAGCTATCTGACCGACCCTTTGGGTATATTCTTGACGGCGTCCTGCATGACCGGATAGAGCTTGCCGTCCGGAGTCGAGGTGAGGCCTGAAGGGAAGAGGCCTGGACGAGTTAAGTCACATCACCGAGACAGCGGATGCATTACCGGGCACAACGGAGTTGACTCTGATATTGATAGTTTGGAGCGAAGCGGCCATGAGCTGAGTCAAATGTACCTCTACAGTGATGTCACTTCGCAATTGTCATAGAGGAGCTTGAATTACCTGCAGCTTTGGACTGGGCGTAAGAGAACTCGCAGACCGCCCTGAGAAGGGTCAATTGAGCACCAAGAGATGATTCACCTATTCATGAAGATGGACGCAAGGGAGGTGATACTGCACACGCTCGGATCGATCGACTTCTTGAACAGCGGAATGAACTTGACGGCGAGGTAGTAAGGCGCGGCTACGTGGATGGCTGTCATGGTGGCCCAGTCGGAGCTATGGTGCATCAGATATTTCCAAGGGGAAGACAGACCATGACTACTCTTCGATGGAGAATAGCTTCGTGGCAAGGGTCCCAGGACCGTCCTGCCAAAGATCACCATCAAGTTTCAGGGTGCCATGCAAGATGCTCACGATCCTGGACTGTTCCTTCCAATTGCTCGAGACACCAGCATTGTTGAGACTGAGAATCGAGCTGATTATCGTCATCGTCAAGATGAACCCTGAGAGCGCTGCAAATGTGCCTTGTCGATGATTGGGTCACACTTCTCGAAGAAGTCGATGACGCCTTGCTTGGTTCCAATATCCGCGTGAATTGCAATGATTTCACCGCTCATGCCGCTATTCTGGGCGGCGACATTGATTTCCGACGCGGCGCTTTCGATCTGCTCAATGCGGCGCGCACAGATGATGACTTTGTCCCCATTGACTGCGAGAGCACTGGCCATATCCTTGCCGATTCCTGAGAGAATCTCGTCAGAGGAGGCTGAGACTAGATTGCCTTTGCTGATGATGGAATGCTCTCCCACTTGACAAAATCGTCAGGCCAGATGATGATTAGGTGATCTGAGCTTGACCTTGCCTCGGACGGCGAACATTTCCGACGCAACCAGTTTGAAGTGATTCATCGTGAATTATCGAATCTTGACCCGTGTTAGAATGAGACCGGGTGATGAGTTGAGACCTGGAAGGAAAAATTCGACGAAGAAGGTTCCATGTGCTCGTCCGAAATGACTTGTGCAGACTACGCCCCCGAAACTTGATAAATGTGAAACACCATCGGCGAAGTCAGGTCCCCCGGCGAGGGAAACTTGACTCAAAAAGCTTCCACTGAGCCGATCAGTACGAACGGAAGAGTATCGACATCATCGGTCAGATGGATGGACAAAAGTGAGCCGATCGATCGAGGAACGACTCGCAGTGTAAAGGAAGCCATGTCTGCAACGCTGTTAGCTGCATTCAAACCACACTTTGCAGATCAAAACAAAGGAACAAAACTACCGTGTTCTATTACGTAATCGTGCATAGCGCAGAAAATGAAAAGAATGCAAGCGATTGCAGAAATTGTATACCACTCAACAACAACGTAACCTTGACAATGTCCGCAGCAGTGCTCCTCCCTTCGTCAGAGGATGTCGGTCCTTCCACCAGTACTGACGCTCTCCCATCGTTGTCGGAGCTTGTCAGGCGAAGTGTCAAGAGGACTAGGGCGATGTACTCTTCCGAATTCAATGGCATAGATGACGGTTTGGAGAAAGCGTTCGTCTGGGCGTTCTTGACCCAATCTTGAGGACTGATCTTTGATCACTATAGGCACCGATTGAAGCTCGCATCAAAGCTCGCAATGGAGTACAAAGACGTGCAGACTCTCCCACCTGTTCTTCAATCACAGCAAGGGGGTCCAGCAGGACCTCAGCGACCCGGTCCAGGACCGACAGTCGGCGGGGCGGGACCTGGAGTGAAATTGATCGGCGGACCGGAAGGCGGAGCGACGTGGGTCTCGTGTATGAAGCGATGCAGCTGTATGAGCTGATCACCCTTCTGAAGATCATCCGCACAACCAGCTTCCCAACCTCGTGCACTCGTTAAGTTTCGTCATCAGCAAGGATATGCAGCCCAAGGTGGACAGGCCGGATCTAAACTTTCTCAGGCGTTGATGAGAAAGAAGGAGGCGAGAGAGGTCAAGCCTGTCTATCATCCCCAATGCAAGTCCTTACTCTTCGCATTGGCCGACTCGCTTCATGCTGAAGCCTTCCAGGGAAATTGACGAGGGTCATCTCGGGACACATGGGATGGGTGCGGGCACTCGCCGTCGATCCGTCGAATCAGTGGTTCGCAACGGGTGCTGGTGATCGAGTGGTCAAAGTGCGTCGTGGAGTGCTTCGCGGAACTTCCACTGATAGGACAACACGATTAGATTTGGGATCTTGCATCTGGAGAATTGAAGCTGTCGTTGACGGGCCACATCTCCACCATCCGCGGATTGGGAGTTTCGGATCGGCATCCATACCTCTTCTCCTGCGCCGAGGACAAGGTGCGTCTGCGCGACTTCAGCGCCAGACAGCTCATCGGCGACAGATGGTAAAATGTTGGGATCTTGAAGTCAATAAAGTCATTCGGCACTACCACGGTCACTTCTCCGGCGTGTACTCCCTTTCGTCCGTGCTCCTCTGATCAGCCCCATTCTCTACTGACAACGCCGTGCCCCAGTGTTCACCCTACTCTCGATGTCCTCTGTACAGCAGGACGAGACGCGAGTGTTCGCGTGAGCTGAACCCATTCTGTTTCCATTCAGTACTTATACTGAGTAGGTCTGGGACATGCGTTCACGAGCCAACATTTTCACCCTGACCGGTCATACGAGCACCGTTGCAGACGTGAAGACGCAGGATGCAGACCCCCAGGTTATCTCGGGAAGTATGGACAGCACAATCCGGTGAGCAGTCCCTCGGCATCATTGAGTTGAGCACTTATCCTCTGTAGTCTGTGGGATCTCGCTGCGGGCAAGTGCATGACTACCCTTACGCATCACAAGAAGTCCGTCCGGGCACTTGCCGTTCATCCTTCCGAATACAGTTTCGCGAGTGCCAGTGCTGGAGGGAACAAGTGAGTTGCTGGCGGAACTCTGTGTAGGATTCGCTTATGCCAATGTTTCTAGCATCAAAAAGTGGAAGTGTCCCGAAGGCATCTTCGTGCACAATTTCACCGGCCACGAGGCGATTATAAATACCCTCAGCATGAACGAGGAGGGTGTCATGTTTTCTGGTGGTGAGCTAGTCTACCTGCTGGAAATACGAATTCTGACAATCATGCAGCCGATAATGGCTCGCTCACAATGTGGGACTACGCGACTGGTCTTCCGTTCCAACACCTAAAGGACATTCCCCAACCCGGATCGCTAGACGCTGAAGCCGTAAGGGAACTTCCATTTCCAAGATCCCACAGTATTGAATCATGTCTAGGGCGTTTTCTGCTCCGCCTTCGACAAAACCGGGACCCGACTCATCACCGGTGGAGCGGACAAGACCATCAAGGTCTACTCGGAGCAAGCTTGATAGTTCCATTCCCATGTTTGATGCATCGTGCGAATACGGAACAATCTAGACAGACAGCTCCGCCATCTTCACGTTTCGTAATTCGGGTTCGTATGGCTGCAGTGCCGGCTCCACCCAATCCTTGACGAACCCATCCACTTGTTGAGGGGCTCGTCCAATAAAAGTCCTCGGATCGAGTAACGCGTCCAGCTGATTCCAGATCGGCCTGAAGTATTCGTCCGCCTTGACCCTCTCGATGAGATCGTTCTCCCCTCCCTGCTCCTTGACCACCGCTCCGGCCTGTTGCGACAACACTCGGACCTTTTCGTGACATTCCTGCCTGTCCCCACCGGACTTCACAACCGCCATAATGATATTCTCGGTGGCCATGAACGGAAGCTCTTGGCTGATTCGTCGGGCAATGACCGAAGGGTAGACCACTAGGCCTTCGGATATGTTTTGAAGAGTGGTGAGGAGGATGTCCGCTGTCAGGAAAGCCTCGGGAATGGTGACTCGTCGATTAGCACTAGGATAATAAGCAAATCTGGACGAGAAGCGCGCTAACACGCACCTATCATCTAGCGTCCTTTCGAGCCATTGTACGGAGGAAGTCATGAGAGTGTTTTGGTAAATGACCATGAGATGACGGGCGAGGGAGCAAGCCCGCTCGCATCTCATAGGATTCCGCTGAGTGTCAGGTCAATAGGGTGTCTCAGAAAGTACGACGTAGTTGGATACCTTGTACGCCATTGCCGAGCTAGTCAAGGTCACTGATTAGTAACGATGTTGCGAGCTATAGGACGATGTCGCACCTGCCAATCTGGTCTTTCTCGAATGGCTCCTCCACCTCTTTCAGATTCGCCAGTAACCGGACTTTGATGAAGGCACTTTCAGATCCCCAGGGTTCTCAACGATTTTGTACTGACTGTCGGTACAGATTTTGTGCACTGTCGCCCCAAAGCTTGACAATGGTCCGAGGACGTCCGCATCAATCTTCCTCGAGTAGGTCTGACCGGTCACAGGATAGGCAAAAGGGAAGCCAAAAAGCTCCGTAACGCGCCGGTCTAACGCTTCAACCTGGAGACGGAGGTAAGCCAAGGCGGAAATGCGACGGATCAGTCGTCACACCTTGTCATGATCCCCGTCAAACAGCGTCAAAAAGCTCGCTTGCGTCCCCGTCGTTCCTTTGACCCCTCTGAAACCGAGATCCGATCGGGCTCGCTCGATATTCCTCAGATCCCAGAGAAGCTCTTGGATCCATATTGTCGCCCGCTTGCCCACAGTTGTGAGCTGTGCCGGCTGGAAATGGGTGAACCCTAGGGTGGGCAGGTCACGATATTGTTTGGCGAACGCGGTGAAGCGGGAAATTACTGTTGCGAGTCCTGGAAGGAGGATGGTGAGCCCTTGGCGGAGGAATATGAGGTCCGCATTACTGCGAAGTCATCAGCCCGCCATAGCTCCAGGATGAGCATCGCTTACTCAGTGACATAGCAGGACGTAGCGCCAAGACTGTGCAAGATTTTTTATGAGCGAGATTTGAAAGTCGGGCTCTTGGCGTACTGGATGATCCCAGCGGCCTCCGGTGCCACAATACCAAACGTATGAACGTGAGCCATGACATCGTCTGGAGAAGGTTTAGCATCAGCTTATCGAGCTCTTGTGTAGCTGTACGATACTCACGCCTTCGTTTCTTCTCCTCCTCCGCTGCAAGTCGCATTTGCTCCTCGTCAAGCTCGAGGTTCACCCGCATTTGCTCGATGGCACCATCCGAGATTGAGAGCCCGAGCTCCTGAAGTCAAACCATGCAAGTCAGTAGAAGAGTACAGTTTATGTCTTGCCCTTCACCTTCTCAGCGATGGCGAGGTTAAGCCAGAGCTGCCTCCAGGTACCAAAGCGAGTCTGTGAGGCGAGTGTTAGGGAGAGATTGACCTCGCGGACGGAGAGAGCTCACCCCGCTGGAGAACAGCTTGGACATTTCCTTGGACGCATAGCGGCTAAAAACCCACGCAAATGATATCAGCTTGGTGAGATGTTCCCCTCGGATACGTCTCCCTTACGAAGATAGAGGGGTTTGATAAGAATCCATATCTCTAAGATTTCCGGACTGTCTGGACGCTGAGAGATGGTTCTTGTAGCATACTTTCCATTGGCAAATCCCATTGAATACAAGCTGATAGCCTCGAAGCCGACAACTCTCGCCACGTCATCCGGATTCGTCGTTCGCGTACATCCCTCTCGCTTGTGCACCTTCCTTTCTGACTCACCTTCAATTTCCCCCCGAAGCGCATTACTACCGAGGAAAGAATCAAAGTAAGCTCTCGATAGGATAAGTACCTGTGCGGTAGTTGATGACATGGGATGAAGATGGTTAAGGCTTGTGTCTGTGGAGCCGCTGGTCAAGCGTTTCCTCTCACTGTCTTTACCTCTTTCTGACCAGTGTCATTGATCTAGGTGGTATCGGCCAGCCTCTATCTCTCCTCCTCAAACTCAATCCTCTCATCACCGAGCTCACCCTTTACGATGTTGTCAATTCCATCGGAGTGAGTCTTCGGAGAGGGTGCTAGTCTTTCTATACTATGCCTACTTTCTCCATCCACTCGTTACGGCTTCCCACCCTTTCGAGCTCGCTCCGAGTCTTTTAGCCTCTTGTCTATAGGCTGATCCTTTCCTTCCTCGAGGTTGCGACCGACATCTCCCATATTGCGACGCCGGCCACTGTGACCGGTTTTCTGCCGCCTGACAATGGCGCCGAGAAAGCTCTCAAAGGGTGCGACATTGTCATCATCCCCGCCGGTGTCCCCAGAAAGCCAGGCATGACACGTGATGATCTCTTTGTGCGTCAAGGCATGGTTTCATCTCAATGCGAATACTGATTAGAGCTCTCTCTCTACCTTGATCTTGTTTCATGATTACGTAGAAAGTAAGTTTACCGGCTCGTGACCTCAAAGCCTTGACTCATGTTCTTCGCGTAGATTAACGCGAGCATCTGTGCAAACCTCGCTCAAGGGATCGCCAACGCCTGCCCCAAGGCATTCATCCTCGTCATCTCCAACCCGGTCAACTCGACGGTCCCCGTCTTCGCCGAGACGCTGAAGAAGGCCGGCGTTTTCGACCCCAAGCGGTAGGTCCCAGCCCGAGCTACTTGAAGACCTGGCTCATGTACCGCATAGTCTGTTTGGTGTCTCTCACCTCGACGTTGTTCGCGCCTCGACTTTCGTCGCTCAGGTCGTAGGCAAGCCCCAAGACGCGCCAAAGTACAAGATCCCCGTTGTCGGAGGACACTCTGGTGCTACCATTTTACCGTTGCTTAGTCAGAGTGACCCGAAGATCGTACGTTTGGCCTGATCTTCGAGGAGACCAAAGCATGTTCAATCGCTGATCTGCGTAGCCCGCAGGAATCCTCAACGACATGGAGAAGAGGGATGCTCTTATCAATCGCATTCAATTCGGTGGTGATGAGGTCGTCAAGGCGAAGGGTGCGTCTCTTACATGAGAGGTATGTAGCTGCTGACCCTTATAATGCTAGACGGGGGCGGATCTGCCACACTATCGATGGCTCAGGGTGGGCTCCAGATGTTGCCGACGAGGACACTTACTGAGCCTTCTGCCAGCTGGTGCCGAGTTTGCCGAGCTGGTCATGCAGGCGGCGTTTGAGGGCAAAAAGACGAAGACGGTCCAGGCATACGTCTACCTTGGAGGCGATGCAGGGGGCGAAGCGGTGAAGAAGGAAATCGGGTCTGATCTTCAATACTTCTCCGTCAACATCGAACTCGGCGTTCGTGTAGCTCTCACCACTGTCAACGATACCTAAAGAACTGCTCTTATAGGCCAGCGGCATCGAGAAGATTCTGCCAATTGGCACGATTGATGAGTCAGAGAAAACCTTGCTTGAGGCGGCTGTCAAGGAGCTCGGTCCCAGCATCGAGAAGGTTGGTTGCGCCAGTGAGATGCAGCTCTTAGCTCACACCCGAACCTTGCAGGGCGTCTCTTTCCAGCCTCCCCCTCCCAAGCTCTGAGTGGCTCGGCTGAGCAAACGCTTTGCAGATGAATGAATGAATGTGGATTTTCACCTCCGTCACGTGCAGCACAATCGCGTGCTCTGCTTGTTCAGCAGCTCGTTTTGCTTCAGTGTAGACAATCGACCCTTCGAGATCTATTGAGATAGTTCTCGCCGTTGTTAGAGGACGCCCCGATTCTTTGTGAGTCAGCCATGCGGCTGAGTCATCAGAGCTTGATGGATGGCATATAAGGCGGCCCAATGGCCGGCTTGCGGAACCCTTTCCCGCTTTTCGAATCAACAATACACCTCTTTCCGCTGCCTTCAGGTCGTCCACAATACAAACCTCGCTAATCCTCGGCTTCTTCAGACCAGTCTTTCTCCATACACTCCAGCACCATGGTCAAGGTTATCGGCTCGTACGACGAATTCAAGACACTTGTACGCATAAGCCTTTCATTTGAGAAACAAGCTGATCTTCCTTAGTCCAGCGGTCCCGAGCCCTTAGTGGTCGACTACTGGGCGACTTGGTGTGGTCCATGCAAATTGATCTCCCCTCACTTCGCGAAGATGGAGGAGAAGTACCCAAAGCTCAAGTTCGCCAAGGTCGACGTTGAGGAGCAGGAGGTACGTTGCGTCGTCTCGCCACTGGTTGGTATCGGTTCTGACGTTTACCTTCCGGTGTGCAGGAGATTGCAGCGGAGCAACAGATCAAGGCGATGCCGACCTTTATCGTGTATAAAGATGGAAAGGCGATCGACTCGTTTACTGGGGCGGTTCCTGCAAAGCTTACGGTAAGCACTTTCTTCGGGTTCAAAGGGCTTTATGCTGATTAGCCTCGCCATGCTTCCTTCCAACTTAAACCTATCCCCACTCGTCACACCCCTGCCATCCTCCATTGCGCACCCACGCGACGATAGGCCATGCTCGAGAAAGTCGCCGGATCCGCTTAGAACTCATCCTTGACTCAAATGTCATGCATCTCTAAGCAGCGAAATCACAATGCATAGCATGCGCTTACGCATCCGTTGGAGACGAAAGAGGCAAGTACGACGATAGGCAAGATCGGCATCATTTGATCCGATCATATATTCGAGGGCGGACCGTGCGGGGATCAGGATGAAACAAGGCCAAAGAGTCGTAGACACCTCAGGCCTACTCATAAGAACCCTTCACTGACCGTCGTCTCCTTTCTTCTCGCTTGTTGAGATGCGACGAGAGTCTGGATTTGACTCGTCTAGCTGATACCCTGCGAAAGTCACACCCTTCGGCCGAGTCAAAATTCGAGGGCGCCCTTGGGATGGTGATCGATTCCGGGATCAGCCATCAACACGGAAAGTCGAGGACGGATGGGCGCTCCAAAACAAGTCTCGCATCTCGCTTTTCGCCATCAACGAACGGGTTCCTAGCGCGTGAGCCCCCGATCACACCCACCGTTCCTGGTCCTGATCGATCGCCTCCGAGCCGTGGAAAGTCCCAGCTAGGATCGAAATGATTTGGGATGCAACCCCAGAAGTGGGCCTACAAGATGCGCTACGCATTCCAGAAATTTCCTTCAGGCATCTGCATCTCAACGTCCACATCCATCTCGTCAGCTCCCAGTGTCTTGGCGATAACTCACCCTTACATCTGTTGGTCACGACTGCTTGTGGGATTTGGCTGATTGGCCTCCAACCTAGTGAGCGAGATAGCACTTCAGGAGCTTACGCCATGAGTAGGCATCGTCTACCTAGGACTTGTCCGACCATCACCAAAGGTCAACCTCAAGCGACCCCATTTCGGTCGTTGCGCGAGGCTGCTAAAGATCATTCCCTGGTTGGCGTACCTGAACGTTCAGCCATGGACGAAACGCTCATGTACCCTTTACTCGGCGACCTGGCCTCCTTCCCTGCATATGGGTATCTTCCTCCAGAGTATGATAGGCCCAACGGGAATGGCCTCACTGCCGGCTTTTGGGCCGACATTGGATCTGCTCATTCGCCTTTCGATGGATCCGATCTGACCGACATAGGGACACCATCGCCGGCTTTCGGCATTGGCGTGGCAACCGATAATCAACTGATTCGGTATCGAGGGGAAAGAAGCGGTCCCTGTTGTCAGATTGATGAGTGTGAGCCTCACATGTCCCACTCAAGCGTAGTCTGAGGGTGATTCAGACTCCCTCTTCGACGCACCTCTGTTTCAACCCAATTCACATCGTCGACCCAGATTTCCGACTTCTCATTTCGCATTTTTCGACTCAAGTCTGTCCCCTGTCTCACAGATAGCATCATCTCAGTATGGCTCGGCCGAAAGTCATTGCTTCCAGGCGATCCAGTTCGACGCCGGTCTCGAATCTCCCGTCAGCAGCCCAACGCTCCAGGACATACACTCTACCCACATGACCAGACGCTATTCAGGCCTCCCTGTGATCAGCACGAACGGCCGACGAGTTCTCACCCGAATCCGTCGACCCATACATAGCCTTGCACCGGTCCCTTGCGCTTCCAGCGAAAATTCCTGAGACAGTCTTTCATTACAGAGGGCTCTGAGCGCGTCAAGCGAAGAAGTCTCGAGAGCTCAAATAAGGATCTCGGACAAACGATATGCTTCTGCCATGATGACACCTACGCGTCCGCCATGGAACGAGACCGAATGATCAGAGGGCATATCCAAGGCAGCGCTCGGAAACTCAACTCCTTAGAGTCAAATGCGGCGCGACAGAAGGCGAGGACGAGTTGGATTCATCAATGGTAAGCTCCGACGGGCTGATTTCCGGCACGATTGAGCTTGACACCCAGACGTATAGGCTGCAACTCAGCTATACACGTGCCGAGGACTCAGCCGTGCCCCGCCAGGGGCTCTATCTTTCCTTCGTCCTCTCGTGCGAGGAGTACGGGATTGAGTCCATGAGTTCCGCCTGTTTTGGCAGGGCTGTGCGGGCTGCCTACCCGGGCATCAAGACTCGTCGTCTTGGTCCCAGACATTACAGGTGTGTCAGCTTAACGCGGTTCGTCGCTGACACCCTCACAGCAAGTATTTCTACGTGTCACTGTCACCAGCCATAGAGGCGGAGGCTAGAAGGCTCAATGATTACGGCAATGCGGACGGGTGAGCCTCACCGGACGGGCTTGGAGCCTCCGCTTAGCAAAGTTAGCGACTGGCAGCTTGCCCACAAATTTCGCTTCAGTAGACAGTCTACACTGTCCCTCGAGTACTCAAGGTGATACGGCCGACGTGGATCAAGATTGCTCTCGAGACTTTAAGACCCATCAAGATGGCGACATTCCGTTCGTTCCCTGACCTGGTCTTCCCTAGGATGCCGTGCTGAATGTCCACACAGGACAGCGAACGGCTCGCCATGCTTCGACGAAATGTGCAGCTACTCTCCGATCTCCAGTCCCTTATCTTCGACACCAGACGGTTTTGATCCTCAGCTCGTCCCAATGCCATGTCTCTGGGACCTGACCGTCAGCAATCCTCAACCGGAGTTGATGGTTGACCCATTGGATGGACGGGAGCGTTCAGACCTCCAGATCCCTTGAAGGGATCGGATATCGATTACCCTACCCTCTGCGAATTGACTCCTCTTGTACATACAACATGAGCGATGCCACTGAGTATACATAGAGTTATGCGAATGCGACGCCATGGAGAATTATATAAAGCGGTGCCAGCCAACCATCTGCCAGCGCGAATCCCGCCGAGTATGCAAGTATATCTCAGCTTTGGCTCGATCAGGCTTCGGTAGGCTCCAGTCCCCGTTACGGCCGGGCATCAGATTAGTCACCTAAAGAAGCGTCAACGGTCCGCCTCGAGTGGACTGTGTAGAGCTCACGAGATACCGCTTGCCAACGTCTAACGAGCGCTCACCCAGCGCTTTGGCATCCCACACGTTAAGCATGCCTGCCCGCATCGCCTCCTTTTTCCCCTCCTGCGCGTCCCGGAACCGCACTACTCGGAAGTCGCGGACTGCTCGACTCGGACAGAGCGTCTGTGGTCTGTAAGCGGAGTTTCATTCGAGAGTGACATACCTGTAGTTCCGCATCGACCCCGGCCTGGCCTTCATTGAGCTCTTCGATCATTCGCGACTGAGCGTATTGCGCCAGATGAACGATCTGCGCGCTTGACATGGATCGGAGTCGTGACATGATGTCCTTCGCTGCCAGAAGATCATCGAAGTCGTTGTCCAAAGTATCCGGCGGGGAACCTGCGAGACCTCAGCCAGCTTCGAGAGTGAAAGATGTTAGGCATACTAGAGGTATCGCAAGACAGACGATCGGCATGCGATGCAAGGAGGTTGACCAAATCCTCGACCTTTTCGAGCCTCGTCCTCATCTTGTCTTGCAGTCTTGTGGACTCGCTGGCGTATCGGTCCTGAGGCCGGAGTTAGCCAGATGCTCCACAGAATGCCGCAAACCCACCTTCCACTTCTCCTCTCGCACCCTCTCTTCAGCCTCGTTCCAAGGCGGCGCCCGATCGCCCTTCTCCGCCGGCATGAAAGCGAGCGGGAAGATCTTGTCGATGATCAAGTCCATGAGCACAATGATGCCACCATCGACTGAGAGCTTCGAGAGGCCGGAAACGAAAGGCTGCGGTTGAAGGCCGAGTTTCGAATGCCATCGTGCCATGGAGGACGAATTACCTGATATGATGAGGCGTGACCTGTCCTGGGCGTCGAGGACTTCAGCACCGTCACCATCTGAGTCGAGCTGAGGAGAGTTTAGCTTCGGCTGGCTGGTAACCACGCCCACTCGCCTTTGCTCCCGAGATTGCCAATTTCCGACCGACTGCAATCTTGCCCCTATCGATAGCTCTCGCCAAACAATCATCGACCTCTGCGTTGATGCGGTACCATCCATCGGTGAGCTCGAGGTACGGTTTGACTGCGAGCGCCCGACCCTTCTCGTCCTCCGTCTGTGCTGGGCGATGGACAGCGGATACACAAAGAACCAGGGGCAAGCTGGGTGAGGAGTCATGTTCTTGGATTCGCCGGATGAGTGGGCGCTGAGCAGCGCCGAACTCTCGCTCGTATCTGGCCTAATCGTCAGCAACAAGACGCACAGACGACCTTGCCGCACCGGTATTTCAGCTGATTGATGATTTCGCCCCATGACCACTTGCTGACGAAAAGCTCCGGTTTGGCTAAAATCTGACCGGCGATCTTCCACAAGATTAGCGACCAGTGGTTGTCCACCCATCTCCCGGTGGCGAAATGGCAGCCGTCCAATTTGAGGGTGTCTAAGGCATCGACGTGGCTCAGAGTGGACCCGTTCTCGGCAGTGAAGTGATAATGAATGGCGTTGCCGAAATTGAGATCCCACACCGCATCAGGACTACTCCGATTGTCAGCGAGATACGACAGGGACAATCGGCTCACATGTCCAGCTCTCGCAGCTCGCCAATGCTGTTCCATTGCGGATGAAGGCGGGCTTGCCGTAGAGTCTTGCGATTGAGAGGATCTTGCTATGCATCAGCTGAGAAAGTACACCAAGCAGGATTTTGCTCACGCGCCAAGTCAAATACTGGCTCGGAAATGGAAACCGGCTCAACCCGAGGCAAACCTCGGCTTGACCCAGAGACACTTGCGCGAAGAGCGGGCTGACCGGGAGACTCCATGGACAGTCCTCCGCCCTTCTTGAAAGGCGTAATGAAGCCTTTTCTTCGGTCGCGAGGCAAGCGAGGCGTGTGGGTGGAGCCGAGCCCGATCCTGTTAAGTGGTACTGGTGTCTTTATGTGGATTGAGCTTGGTGCGTTCCTGCCATGTGGGGTGGAATTTTCACTCCGCTGAGCGAATGTGTTGGTAGTGGTCTGAAGCGGTAGACGAGAAGGGGTAGAAGGTCTCTCTGGCCCAGTCCGGGGAACGCTCTGGACTGCTCGAGGTGCAGAGAAGTGGGCTGGAGATTGAGGTCGAGCAAAGGCACCGACTGCTCCAGAAGGCGCAGACGACGCGAGTGGCCGGAATGTCGTGGATACAAGAGCAGATGGATCCATCGACGTCGGCGGCCCGCTGGCCAATATGCCGGAAGTCGGAGAGCACGATGGGCCAGCGGCTACGTTGTTCTCAGAGTCACTCTCGCCGAAGATGGCCATCCCACGAGCCATGCTGGATCTGCTCGGTAGCGGTGCGATTCCTCCCGAAGCGAGTTTGAAACCTCCAGCGCCGGGTGTCCGGTTCTCCAGCTCGCTCCCTGATAACTCCGGCCCCTGGTGCGCCAAGCTGTCGCTCCCTACAGCCGCCAGAGGTGTCTCCGGACTCACATCCAGTCGAGGTCGCTTATTGGCATTTCTCGCAGCTCCGATATAAGGTAATGACGATTCTGATGCTCCTACCGAGGGGAGATCTCGCTCGACGTCTTCCTCAAAAATTTTGCTGACCTTCGCCAGAGCAGCCTTGGATGGGGGAGCGATGGCCCTTCCACCAGCCGTAGCGAAACCGCCTACGGAAGCACCAGCCTGGGATTCAGGTGTGTAGTGAGGGATGGATCTGTCGGCCGTAGCAGGGTCTGTTCGCAATGATATAAGCAGTTTGAGCAGGAAATGACGGAAGTAGATCATCTTCACCGTCCTGCTCATTCCTCTCCCTCCAAGGCCCTCTGTCCTCATCCAGGCCGTCGAAGTCGTTCAGATCATCATATTCCAGGCCGCACAAAAGATCGCCATAATCCTCTGGCATGCTAATGTCGGGTATGGCCGCGTTCAAGAGGTCCTCAGTCGTGCTGTGAGACGAAGGCAAAGAGCGCGTGGGACCCTCATCAAGATTCTCGTTGTCGAATTCGCGGCCCAGCGTCATCTCGTAGGATGTTGAATGGTGGATCGTGTCGGGGAGACGCATTGGGGAGGCGATTGGTGAAAGTTTGGTGAAGATAAATTCCAGGGGTTTTCGAATATCAGGCGCGGTATTGGTTCAATTGCATACGGCATGAGACAGCATCCGTTCTAGGAAAGGCTTAAATCAGCCGTCACAACAGCGATCGAGCGAGAGTCTCTCTTACGTAACCAGACATCGGGTAGAAAACCGGAACCTCACACTGTTCATTCCGATAATCTCCACAACAACAACGGAGAATCACCGATTGATCCAGCTTGGAACCCTTGCTTTCTTTTCGTCCTAATACATCTTTAAGATACCCCACCTACTGGGCTATCAGTTGAAGCGGACCTCGACATGGCCGACCTCGTAGCCGTCATCAGCACAGCTTTCATACCCCTCGCCTCTTTCATCTCGCTCTCCATCTATCTCTCTATTCACCCTTCTTCGCCATTCCGCCATCTTGACTCGAAACGACGAATCGCTCTCCCCATACATCGTGAAGAGCCATTGAACGGCACATCAGATAAGACCGAGGAGGATCCTTTTGACATCGTAAACCCCGTCGTTTGCGATGATGGGACGCCGGTCGAGCCGGAGAAGTTTTGGGCATCCATGTGGAAGCGGAAAGTCGCCTTGTTGGTCGCTCTCGTTCCGCCCCTGACATGCAACATTCTTCTACTGGTGTTCACGGCGCTGGGTGATCTCAAGGGAGAGGACAAGACCATAGCAATTCTCGTGCCAGTCCTCCTCATTCCTGCTCATCTCGTCGCCCTCTTCATGGGATTCGTCTATCTCGGCGAAAACGATACTCCTTCACATTGGTCGACGACGATTCACCTTTCCAGTAATCTTTTCGTCCAATTCATCGTCCTCGCCATCTTCGCCCTCCTTCCGTCCACCCCGCTTCCTTCGGCACCTCCATCCGCGCCATCTCTTTTGTTCGCGATTTTCACCCGGCGCAGCCTGTTCAATCTCACCCCTCTGACACCGCTCAACGTCTCGAAGACCCTGCTTCCTATCCTACACATTCCACCACTGCTCATCGTCCTCTTCGTTCGCCGAGGACCGCCTCTGTATCTGGCGCTCGATGCCATCTATCCCCCGAAAATCACCGATGCCGTTCCTTCCAATTCTGCAGCACTTGATCCCGGCAAGACAAACGTGACTCAAGAGGTTCAGGCGACAGTACCGGAATGGCTGTTGTTCAGCTACGCAACAGATGTCGTACGTCAGGGGTACGTGGCAGAGAGCATGGACATCTGGGATCTACCCATTCTGCAGGCAAGCATGCGTGAGATTCGCAAATCAGAACCAAATCCTCGTTACAGTCTGATGTGCACACAGGCGCGTTGCCGCGTCACCAGAAGATGCGTAAGATATATGGACGGCCCCAGGGAAGGTTTGGGAAGTGGGAGGGCTTCAACCTTCTGTGGAAGCTCGCTCGAGCCAATTCTGGGGCACTGATAGCTCGTAAGTGGAAATGCGAGCTTTCAATTCTGAAAGCTAGGAACTGATGCGATGCAGAGACCTCTCTTGCAGCAGCGACAGCTGTCGGCTATTATATACCCCATTACCTGCTCAAGCTATTCATCAATTATCTTGAGAATGATCCAACCCGCTCCCGACCAGCGTGGGGCTGGCTCCTCGCATTTGGTCTCTTCGTCTCCAACGCCCTTATCTACATCGTGACCGGCGTTATCTGGTCGATCAGTACAACCGCTTTGCAAGCGGGGATTAAGCTTCAACTCAATACGATGCTGTTCACCAAGACTCTCGTCAAGAAAGATATAGCGTCCGCAAGTGACGATGCAGGCAATGTCGGAGGAGTCGCCGAGGAGGCGGCAAAGGACAGAAAAAAGGGGAGTGACAAGACGGAGAAGGCACAGGATGGGGAGGACGAGGGTGTCAGCTCGAAGACGCAGATCATGGTACGTGTCTCATCAGAAGGGGATGCTTGGTCTCATAGCCGTGCAGACGCTGTTCACTGTCGACGTAGATCGCGTGACCGAATTTGTATTCCACGGTAATTGGCATCCACATATTTGATAGCTTCGCTGATCCACCATGACGGGAGAATTTGCCATCATCGACTCTCCCGTTGAGATCGTCGTGTGAGCTCAATATCCGTTTGACCAGCTTCGGCTGATCTTGTAACAGTGCAAGCATCTTCCTTTTCAATCTGCTCGGGAACTCAGCCCTCTTTGGCTTGTTGACTACAATTTGTCCGTGATATCGAGACGGATCCGCTGGACTGCTCTCACCGGAATCCTAGTCCTTTTGCCATTGAATCACCTGGCCTCCAAGATCGTCGTACGGGCGCAGGAGAACCTCATGAAGACCCGAGACCAGAGGACAGCATTGATGAACGAAATACTTCAAGGCATTCGAATGCTGAAGTAAGCCAGATGACCAGGTCGACTGCAAAGCATTATTGAGCATTTCTTCAGATTTATGGCATGGGAACGATCCTTCGAGACTCGGATTCAGTCAATCCGCAAAAACGAACTCTCCTGGCAGGCAAGAAATTACCAGATCGAGGTTGCCTTCAACTGTATTTGGGCCTTGACCCCGGTCCTTGTGACAGTCGTGTCGTTTCTAGTGAGACGAAAGACGAACAGTTGATGACCATCGCTGACGATTGTCTCAGCACTACACTCTCGTTAGCGGACACAGACTTACGCCGTCCGTTGCTTTCACCTCTGTTGCAGTATTCGCCGAATTGCGATATGCTCTCAGCGCTCTGCCTGAGACCTTCATCCAAGCCCTTCAAGGTGTGTTGCAGGCTGCGATTCCATAGGCTTGATTTGATCTTCATCTCAGGATTTGTTTCGTGCCGACGCATCGAAAAATACATGTCTCTAGACGAGGTTGCCGCCATTGAGCCATATGAAGGAAACGGCGATATCATACTCAACAACGCTACCTTCACCTGGCCTCGGGACGAATCTGCAATAAAAGCAGGAACTACAGTAAACGGGACTCAGTCGACACCGGCAACGCCGAAGAAAGCGTTTACCCTTGCCAACATGACCTTGCGCTTCCCCGCGGGGGAGCTCTCTCTTATCTGCGGCAGACTGGGTATGTGTGGCGCGAGTCAGGTCCATCGACTCGGTATTGATGTGATTTCAGGCTCCGGTAAGTCCTTACTGCTCGCCGGCCTACTTGGCGAAGCCGACCTTCTCGCCGGTCAAGTCGATTGCCCTCGATCTCGCCCTAATGCGATGAGCGACATTGACGCGAAGTCCACCATACCCGAGAACGAGTGGATCGTGTCAGACATGGTCGCCTATGTACCTCAACAGGCCTGGTTACAGAATGCATCGATCAAGGACAACGTGATCTTCTCATCCCCTTGGGATCCGGTCCGATATCAGAAGGTTCTCGAGGCGTGCTCTCTGATCTCCGATCTGGAAATCCTGGAAGACGGCGACGAAACGTGAGTAGAGTCCTCTCAATGACCGATTTGGGTGCAGGCAGGTACTGACAGAGTCAAGTGAGATTGGCGAGAAAGGTCTGGGCCTCAGCGGGGGCCAAAAGGCTCGCGGTATGCTGTCCGCTACTCATTGAATCCTACATTGACAGTGGCATAGTCTCACTCGCTCGAGCAGTCTACAGCCGCGCACGCCTCCTGTTCCTAGACGATGGTAGGTGCACAGCTTGAAACGTAAAAGCCACGCTAAATTGCATTCCCCCCTAGTCTTAAGCGCTGTCGATGCTCACACTGCCCACGCCATCATGGAGAATTGCATCAAAGGCGGGATCATACAAGGGCGGACGGTCCTCATGGTATCTCATCACACCACCCTCGTGGCACCTGCTGCTGCGTACATTGTTGCGCTGGAAAACGTGAGCGTGCTGTTTGATCGCCCTTATAGGTACTGATGACGGTACAGGGCGACGTTCAATTTAAAGGCTCTCGCAGCGAATTCGTTGCCGGCGGTCTGATGTTCGAGCTCGATGCGGAGGAAACAAAAACCAAATCCGATGAACCAAACAAGCACGAGGAAAATTCCGTCGAAGAGGTAGCTGTAAAGCCAAATCATAAAAGTGTCATCAGCCTCAGCGGCGCCGCAAATTCGGAGCCGGCATCTGAGACCAGCTCGATTGCCCCGGAGGGCGAGGACACCTTGACCAGCTCGGATGCGGTTCTGATCAAGGCCAGAACGCCAAGGAAATTAATCGAAGACGAGAAACGAGCCAAAGGTCGTATTGCTTGGCCGGTTTGGCGCGCATACTTTATAGTGAGCCTGGCCTGACGTCAGTATTGGATGTATGGATCCTGACAGCATTTGATTAGGCCCTGGGCGGTCGCTTCTGGTGTGAGACAGCTTGCGCGGCGGGAGGTATCAGTCATGCTCATGTTTGCATATAGGGATCTTCTTCATTGCCTCGCTGGTTTTGGCCATGTTCGTGCCAGTCGCTGAGAAGGGTTGGCTGGAGTGAGTTCACTTCGCGCTGAGGGAGGTCAATATGTGACGATAATATAGATATTGGACGGGATCTGTTCCATCAGCGCAGACTCATACCAGTACGTATTATGTGGTCGGGTACGGCATCGTAGGTTCAAGATATTTTCTTGACGGAGCTGACTTTGGTCATGTAGATTACTATGACTGGCGTGTTGGTTTCGAATATTCAATTTGCCGTCGTCTATTACGGCTCACTACACGCAAGCAGAAAGCTGCATAATGGTGGGATCGTCCACCTCGCTCTCGGGAACGGATGCTAATGAGGCGATAGCTATGCTTGAGACCGTCCTCTTTGCGACTCTTCGCTTCCACGACACCACCAACCGAGGAAGGCTTTTGAATCGGTTCGGCAAGGACGTGGAAGGCTTAGACTCTAGCATGGCGGACAATTGTCAGAACGTTTTGCAAGTCATGAGCCGCGCTGAACTCCCCGCTCTCGCAGTCGTTCGTAGCCTTGCATACGGGCTCGACGTTGTTGTCACGTTCATATCCATTTCCTATGTTGGAGGACTGCCCTTCCTCGTCGCCGGAAGGTACGCAGGTCGTGCGGTATCATTGTCGATCGCTTACGATGACCTCAGTGCGATATTGGTGGTGTACTATCAAGCAGGTTCCATTTACGGTCAGACTTCGCGTGACATGCGTCGGCTGGATTCTGTGACAAGGTCGCCGTTATATTCGCAGTTTGGTGAAACCGTGTCTGGTGTCGCAGTCATTCGATCTTTTGGCGCCAGTCAGTGGCCGAATTGCGATGATTTGGCCCGACGCTGATAGGAAGTAGGCACGATCGCTCTCCAGCACATGATGCAACTAGCGGACACAAACTTGCTCGCCTTCGTATGGTCATGGTGAGTGTCCTGAGTTTTCCGTTTGATCAACTTCATCATGCCGCAGGACTGTCAATCGATGGTTGTCTGGTCAGTGGTCGCTGTTGATACTAGGTCTTGAGCTGACATATTTACGCAGCCCGTTTCAACCTGCTTTCCGCTGTCGTGGTCGGGATCACTGCTGTGACTGTACTTGTGGCGCCCGGCGTGACCGCGGCAATGGCTGGGTTCGCATTGGCTTTCGCGAATACCATCTCGCATGACCTCCTCTTCGTCGTAAGTGCGTTTCAACACAACGATATTGTACCTCAAATCGGATGCAGGTGAGACGATTTGTCCAGCTCGAGCAGAGTATGGTGGCACTTGAGCGCATCAAGGAGTAAATCCTCCACGCTCAACGTTGCAATTCGCTGAAAGTCTGGCAGGTTCTCGGAGCTGCAGAAGGAGGCAGCGGAGTTCACGGATCCCCGCCCGTCCGCCTCTTGGCCAGATTGCGGAGCCATTTCTGTTCAGAAGCTCATCATCCGCTATGCTGTCAGTCCATCACCTGTCGATCAATATCATGAGCCACTGATACGCGCTGCAGCCCGACCTGCCCAATGTTCTGCACGGCATCTCCTTTGAGGTTCAGCCTTGCGAAAAAATTGGCATAGTCGGTGCGACTGGTTGTGGCAAATCCACTCTCGCCCTGAGCTTCTTTCGTTTTGTCGAAGCCACTCAGGGCCGGATCATCATCGATGGCATCGGTGGGTAGCGATCTTACCAATCGAGACTGACCATGTCAGACATCGCCAAAATCGGCCTGACCGATCTTCGAAGCCGCGTCACCATCATCCCGCAGGATCCCACTATCTTATCCGGGACTCTCCGCTCTACCCTCGACATATTCGACGAGTACGATGATGCCGACATTTTTGCAGCTCTGAGACGCGTTCATCTCTTGAAAGACGAGGAGGCTGCCGCGGAAGAGGATGAGTTGAGCCGGAATAAGAACGTCTTCCGAGATTTGGGCAGTCAGGTCAGTGAAGGGGGTGAGAACATGTCCAGCGGCGAAAAGCAGCTCGTATGGTGCGCGACCTCATTCCAGCTTGATCCTTGTGACTCATTTTGCATGGCATGGCGCGAGCGATTTTGCGGCGAAATCGAGTTTTGTTTATGGACGAAGCGACAGCGTCGATTGATTGTGAGATTGAAAGACCCCTGTATGAGTTGTCACTGATGGCATTGTAGACGAGACGGATGAGCTGAGTGAGCCTCCCATTCGATTTCTAGCTCATTCGCTGATTTATCGACAGTCTCGAAAACCATTCGCGAAGAATTTTCCGATTCTACGATTCTAACAATCGCCCATCGCATCCATACAATCGTGAGCTGCTCATTTTCAACTTCAATATCGCGCTGATGGAATGCCATGCAGATCGACTTTGACAAAGTGATAGGTAAATATGGTGCCCGCGGAAAGGCCAGTGGCTCATGTAACGTAGTCATGGATCAGGGCCGGATAGCGGAATTTGCGAGCCCGGCCGAGCTTCTCCGAGATCACAAGTCCATGTTTTATGCGGTAAATTTGACCTTGACATGAGGTTTTTGAAAGCGATGCTGACCGCATCTGCAGCTGTGCAAGTCGACTGGTCGGTCAGAATTCAAGAACCTCAAAACCATGGCGGCAGAAGCCGAACGGAATCGGAACAAGGGATGAATAGGATAGAGTGTCGAATAGAATACATCTCCATTTCTGTACCTCCGGACGTTCCTGAGGCATATACAGCCTTAGACGAGTGCATGCAGTGCCAATACATATCATATCTTCAATTGCTCCCTTAGCACTGCCCCATTACCCCTGCTTGCCCGCCTGGAGCTTCTTCACCTCGCTCTGCCAGTCATACTTCGGGTCGTATCCCAAGACTTCCCTGGCCTTCTTGATGCTGATCAATGCCTCGTGAGGATCGCTGGTGTCGGGCGTGTACTTGACGCCTGGGAATACTTGGTCGGCAAGCTCCTTGGTGGTCTTGGTGAAAGCGATATCGGCGTTTGCGATATTGAAGACATGTTTGCCTTTGAGATCGCTCTCGACAGACAGGCGGAAAGCCTGAGCGCAGTCACGGGCGTCGATGTAGCAGAACCCGCTGTGTCATACGTCAGTCCTCTATCTAACAAGGTAGGAATGGAACTCGACCACTCACTTCCATGAGCGGGAGTACGGGTCGTCCTGCCAGGTAGGGAACCTGGCATAGTCCTCGGGGGCCATGACGTTGCTCAACCTGATATTGACGATCTTGGCCGTCGGATCCCATCGACAGAATTGCTCGCTCATCTTCTCGCCCAAAAGCTTGGAGAGCGAGTATGACGACTCGGGTCGCTCGACTTCCTCTGTGATTGGGAACTTTGAGGGTGGGTGCGGGTGGAGAGGGATCCCGAAGACCGTCTCGGAGGAGGCGAGGGCTATATTGGTCATCCCGATGACACGGCAGGCTTCGAGAACGTTGTACGTCTGGAGGATGTTGGTGTGGAACACCAGCGCGTTGGGCTAGCCACGAGCGCTTCAGTCAGGGCAAGAGATAAAGAGAGAAGATGGCTCACCGCTTTGCCAGGTGCAGGGATGGCTGCGAGGTGGATGATCGCGTCAATCCCGCGGTAGCCAGAGTCGACGTCCGTGAGGAGCCCGAGCACTTGACCATAATCCTTCAGGTCGGCATAGATGTACCTTGCGTTGACGGCAGCCTCGGAAGGAGCAGGCGCAACGACGTCCACTACGAAAGGTGAATATGGTCTACTGTCTGAAAAGGTAGGACGAACCGTTGAAGACCTCCCAGCCATGCTCGACCATCTCCCTGACCACCCATCGCCCAAGTTTCCCGGATCCTCCGGTGACAATCACCCGCTTTTTCCTCTGCTCAGCCGCCTGCTTGGGATCGAGCAGTCGGCGTTCGCCCATCGACTCGGTCTTGGTGAATGATGCGATTGGAGAAGCCATGATGACTAATATCGTTCCTTCTAAGGTGTTTCGCGGTTGATGACTGTTTCTTCTCCTTTTCCTTCGGTGCGAATTTGAGAACGAGGGAAAGAGTGCGATTGGACAAATCTCAGGATTCAGGTGGAGCGGTCACCTCCACTTTGATCGCGGTGGTTCCGGGCCGGACGAGATTTGAGAGTGGCGCCGAGAATATTTTGCGGACCGAGATGAGGCACTCTCAGGAATGTACGTAGGAGTATTCCGGGAATGACAAGGCCGACAATCACATGTCAATCCTGGCCTCGCTAGTGCCGGCATCGGAAACAGCACCTCCTCTCCCTCCGCTGCCACCGCCCCTCCCGCCTCCGCGCCCGCGTCCCCTCTCTGCATAGGAATTCGTCGTCAGGATTTGAAGCACCGCTTCATGTGCCGTCCGTTCTGGCCCGCCGCGGCCACGTCCACGTCCACCACCGCCACCGCCACCATCTCCTATTCCCCTCCCTCTTCCACCTCGTCCACCTCTGCCTCTCCCGCCTCCGCGACTCTCTCCTCCAACCAAAGCGGGGCTTGGTGCTCTCATACCGTTGGAGGCAATCGAAGCAGCCGGAGCCAGGGTGCTTGATCCGTGCGGTCCGACTGATGCCTGACTCCCTCGTACAGGTGAAACCCCTCGAGCAGGTGATCCTCCTCGCTCCCGCTTCCCCTTCTTCTTCTTCCCTTCCCCGCCCGCATTTCCTGCCATGTCGGTACTGCTTGTTGGGGTGATCATGACCTCTCGTCCCTTTCCCGCCACCATCGTCGGTCCACCTTGCGCCGGTGGTCCACGTCGGGCCGCAGCCTTGTTGACGGCTGCCAACGCGGCGGACCGTCGGGCATCCTCGGCCGAAGAGGATTGGGCTAGCTTCGAGGCGGACTTTGCTTGGGATTTGCTGGTCTTAGCGGCTCGCAGATGTTCGATCAAGGGTGTGATCAGAGGCTGAGGAGCGGGAACTGGGGACTCTCAGCGGGAAGTCTATAGTATTGGGAGGAAACCTACCGGAAACTTCGATAACTGGTTTGGTGGGAGCTGCGTTGAGCGACTCTAGGAAGGAGAGATAATCGGGATCTATAGAGTCGCCTCAGCTTCGAGTCTCATGGGAATGGATGTAATTCACCATCATCAATCGTCCCCTGCCGCGCATCAACCTTGACCTTTGCCTTGTACGGTGTTTTCTGCAGCGGCGAGTATTCTACTACAGCTTGGTGCTCGCCTCCTACCGGAGCATCAGCTCAGCCTCACCATCACTTCAATGGCGCAGGGAGCTCACCAGTCTTGGACCGGAAGACATGCCCGTCAAATCCTCGATGGAAGTTGACCAGAGCTTCAGGACTCGACATGAGGCAATACGCTCTGGAATGGATGAGATGACCATCCTGTCTGTAGCGGAATCAGCGTCAGGTCCCATCAGGATATGAACCGCTGATTGCTGATATCGCTAAAGTCCCGGACTGGACTCACCCATTGCCATCCTTTCCTTTGACGTACCGCTTCCAGGAGCAAGTCTCATCAGTGACCCAGGTTGAGACCGACTTCCAAAACAGCTCTTCCGGCAGTGTAGGCGGGAGTCGTCGTACAACAAGCTTGCTACGAGATACAACGGATGATGTCGAGGCGGTAGGAGAGCCGCTTGACATGTCGATTATGAGCAGAAAGGATGTAAGTTCTGCCAGCAAATGAGCATGAGCATGGTATCCAGCTGCTTTACGTAAGCGGCATCTCGGCTCGATCAGCTCCGGTTATGTTGCTATATGCGGAGAGAAGCCATCTTCAATCGCAACCTATCTCCAGCATGTCTCGCCTCCAGTCTCTACGTCCTCTCATCTCCGGTTCACGAAACATCATACCCAGAAGAGTAGCTGGCCGGTACGCCTCCAGTGAGTCCAGTCCAAGGGTCCAAGTTTTTCATCGATCGCTGATCACCCTCTTTTCAACCACGATTAGATTTCGCTCAGTATGACTGGGAAGTAAGAGATTTATCCTCGTTTCTGATCAATGACGGATTCTGAGTCATCTGCCCAGGATCCGCTCGGAATGAAGTCTCTTTTGACAGACGAGGAACTCGCGATCCAGTCAGTACTCATAACAATACCTGCTTCTGTTCTCCCCCACTGATGACAATGTCAGTGAAACAGCCAAGTCGTACTGTCAGACGAAGCTCATGCCTCGCATCGTTGACGCATACCGAAATGTTTGCTTTCACCCGTTAATGGCGTTTTCAGAAGCTGAATGACCTGTGCAGGAGAACTTTGAGCCCGAGATTCTCCGCGAGATGGGCGAGCTCGGATTGTTGGGCGCGACTATACAGGGATATGGATGTGCCGGGGCAAGTAGTGTGGCGTATGGCTTGATCGCTCGGGAGGTGGAGAGGTGCGTTCTGTCTCTCCAGCAGCGCTCCCAGTCTCTCGAGTCCTCGCTTCGCTGGTGTCGGTCAAATGGGTGACTGATGAATCAATGTAGGGTTGATTCCGGGTATCGATCAGCGATGAGTGTGCAGTCGTCATGTGCGCTCATCGTTGTCACATTCCTTACGGAGCAATGCTGACGCCAGTCCATAGTGGTCATGCATCCTATCAATGAGGTTCGTCCGGAATTCCCGCTCCTGTCGACGACGGGGAGGCGCCCAGCGCTACTGGCTGATGAGCTTGGCCCATGTAGTTTGGTAGTGAGGAGCAAAAGGAGAAGTATCTACCTCAATTAGGTAAGTCAATTTACCCCGCCCGAACATAGAGCTGAAGCTCCCTGGAAAAAGCGACCGCCAAGATGATTGGATGTTTCGTGAGCGGCTATCGCCTTGAGAGTACCCTTCTCACGCGCTCATGCTCAATGATAGGGCCTTACCGAGCCCAATCATGGGTCCGACCCGTCCTCGATGGAGACGAACGCGAGAAAGACCGCAGATGGCTGGACGCTGAACGGAAGCAAGACGTGGATCTCCAACTCACCAGTCGCCGATCTTTTTGTGGTGTGGGCTCGAGAGATATCCGAATCAGGGGAGAAGGGCAAAATTCGAGGATTCCTGGTTGAGAAGGTCAGTCACTGAAAGGGGGACGAGACACACCATCGCTCCTACTGTATTATCGAGTCGCTGGCTGACAACCCTAAGGGCACCCCGGGTCTCGAGGCGCCAGCCATAAAGAACAAGTTGGCTCTCCGGGCGTCCATCACCGGGTCCATTTACCTCTCAGACGTGAAGGTGCCGACCGACGCCATCTTGCCGAAATCTGGAGGACTGGGCTCACCTTTCTCTTGCCTCAACAATGCGAGGTATGGAATATCATGGGGAGTTATGGGCGCTTTGGAGGATTGCATTGCCCGAGCCCGGGACTACGCTCTCGAGCGGTAGGTCACGTTACTGATTCCGCAATGCTTGGCCAACGGGATGTGCAGAAAACAATTCGGTCGACCGCTTGCATCATTCCAGCTAGTCCAGAAGAAGCTTGCGGATGCCCTCACCGCTGTCACCGTCGGCCTGCTTGCTTCCCTTCAACTAGGTCGACTGAAGGATCAAGGCAAATGGGCGCCGGACATGGTTTCGATGATGAAGAGGAATAATTGCGGGATGGCGCTGGAGCATTCTCGAGTGCTGCTTGACATCCTTGGTGGTAATGCGTGCTCGGATGAGTGCGTTTCGATCTCGAAGCTGTGCTGATGTTAGCTACCACATCGGAAGACATGTTGTGAACCTGCAGGTTGCCAACACGTATGAAGGAACTCATGTGAGTGGCCAATGATGAGACCCAGCAGGATTGACATGTCCTCCCTCCTTCAGGATATTCATGGTAAGCTCTCGGTTTGCCACATGCCTGGTCATGCAATCGTACTGATTGTCTATGCTTGTTCTCCTCCAGCCCTCATTATCGGAAAGGCTATCACGGGCATTCAAGCCTTTGCGGATTCATAGGGTGGAATGGCGCCCATGCATTCCATTGCCCACACCCAACTTTCATGTATTCCGTGAATTGCTATTCTCGCTACTCATGGTGCATCATCGCCCTCATGGGTTGGCTTGTTTTCTTTCCCGAAGTTCATTGCAAAGTCATAGATACCCAAGAAAACAGCCCCACCAAAGGAGATTGCTAATGTCCGTGGCACCCATCCACCCAACAGTGCTCGTGGTCCCTCATTCCGTAGTATCGCCATGAGTCGAGGAGGGAAGGAGAACACGGAGGGCGAGGGCTGACGAGGAGGGGGAGGGCCTTGGGCAGCAGCTGGTGATGTTGTGGGCTGAAGCGTACCATTGTCATCTTCAAGCATGAAGAGCTTGGCTTGAGTGGTTGACATACCAGTGTTTCCAGCATCACCCGGGTTTTTACCACGTCCAGAGGAGTCGTCGCTATTGCCGCTACTCCACCCGCGATCATCCCGCACACCGCAGCTTGCCCCGGTGAAGGTCTTCGACCTGAAAGGTATCGCCGCGATAGCAGTGATTTTAGGTATTCGTACAATGGGAATTGAATGGATGTGAATGGGAGCTATCGTCCAATATCATTCTAGATATTTGACCGTCGAAGAGATGAATACATTACCTCCCGTGCAATGGTGATTCCGAAACCCCGATAGAAGCCTCGCACACCCTCGTTCCGTGCGGTCATTAGTGCCGAGTGTATTGACGATCGGTTCGCGCCGTATGATCCTGTTTGGGTGCGGGATTTGACGACTTCCGTAGGGACTCGGATGAGGCATGATACCTGACAGCCAGGCTCAGTAACAAGCAGTGGACTGCGGAAGTTGGGGAGAGTCAAGGACTGACGAACTCTGCTCCAGAGGCGGAAACCATGTGATTCAGCCCGGGTTGAGACTTGAGGAAGGTTGACATTTCAGGTAATCGTGCTTTCAAAGCTTCGTAAGTGACGAAAAAGGACGCGGCTACCCTTGGGACAGGCTGTCAGCGATCTTCCGATTCTCATCAAAAGAGTCTTACCTCCCGGTGCACTGCCCAACCCTACGCTTCCTACACCGCTGTACACACCCTTGAACCCGCCCGCCTTCCAGAACCCTTGTGAGGACTGTATCCGTGTCTTGACCGTATCCAGGGGAAAGAGCAGGAAATCGACGGCTATACCGGATACAGCGCCTGACTGCCTTGATCATCAGTCGTACTAGTGGACATTTGAGTAGATGCGCACAAGGAGAGCTCTTCGGGGAGTAGGAGGATTCCGGGCTGTCGAAGGGAGGACGTCGGGATCGGCCATCACGGCAACGAGCTAGAGGACGATCTATTCGAGTATTATGGGAGTTGCCACGATGGTAGGTTGAGCAGGTCGAAGATGGGATGTTTGTAGGCTGAAAGTTGGAGATCGGAAAGACAGACTGTAGATCCGCCATCGTGCCTGAAGAGATATCACATAGCCACAGGCAGAATCAAGCGGCGTTTCCAGGATTTTATCAGATTCCGCAAGCTATTTGTCCATCGCATTCTGGAATCTGATACTTGTCAGTGGCAACAGGATTTTCCAACATGTTCATGACAAGACTGCAGAGCTCGTTGGCGTCGGCGGTGAGGGGTGGCCAGGTTTCTCGAGGTGAGTCTTACTTCGATCGATTTCACAAGCGGTCATCGGTCCTGGCATCAAAGAGACGACTAATACCGCTTGATCAATGTAGCTGCGGTGCGACCTCTCGCTGGACCGTCCACCTTTCCCCTACTCCGTAATGTCTCTTCAAAACCCCTTCGCCCCGTCACTCGTGCTCCTCGATCCGCAATGCTCCCGCCACGAATGCCTCAGTCTACTCGGACATATGCTAGCGAGGCTGCCGGAAGATTCTTACGATCCAAGCCACACTTCAAGTGAGCTTACTTATCCCTAGTCACCGACAGGCTGATGTCCGTATCAGCATCGGTACCATCGGTGTACGTCTACGAAAAGCGAAAAAGGGAGAAGGCTCGAGCTGATGGCGTGATGTAGCACGTCGATCACGGCAAAACTACTCTGACTGCGGCAATCACCAAGCTGATGGCGGAACAAGGAGGTGGGAAGTTTATGGATTATAGCCAGATTGACAAGGCGCCGGAGGAGAAGGCAAGAGGTATCACCATCAGTACAGCTGTAAGTTGCGTGAAACTGTTACTTCATGCATGGATCTGACAAGAGCGGTGTAGCACGTTGAATACGAGACGAAGAAACGACATTACGCACACATCGACTGTCCCGGTCACGCCGATTACATCAAGAACATGATCACCGGTGCTGCTCAGCTTGACGGCGCCATAATCGTCGTCTCCGCCACCGACGGACAGATGCCTCAGACGCGAGAACACCTGCTCCTCGCCCGACAGGTGGGAATCAAGAAGCTCGTGGTGTTCATCAACAAGGTCGACCAAGTCGATGACGAGGAGATGTTGGAGCTCGTCGAGATGGAGATGAGGGATCTGCTAGGGCAGTATGGGTACGACGGAGAGCAGACGCCAATTGTCATGGGAACAGCATTGGCCGCACTCGAAGGGAAAGACTCGGCAAGAGGCGCCGTGAAGATTCAGGAGTTGATGGACCGATGCGACGAGTGGTTGGATGTGCCACAGCGTGAGTCACAGTCCGAGGATTGTGCTCAGCTGACATAAATCTAGGCGATCTCGACAAACCCTTCTTGATGTCTGTCGAGGACGTATTCTCGATTTCCGGCCGAGGAACGGTCGTCACTGGAAAAGTCGAGCGAGGCACCATTACGAAGGGATCAGAAGTGGAATGTGTTGGTCTCGGCAACAACTTCAAGACGATTCTTACCGGCATAGGTGCGTCTACGCGCTAATATCCGAATGCTCTTTGTTGACATATGCCACAGAGATGTTCCACAAGGAGCTCGAGCGAGGAGAGGCAGGTGACAACATGGGCGCACTACTTCGCGGTATCAAGCGAGATCAAGTGCGACGCGGTCAGGTCCTGGTCATTCCCGGTTCCATCAAAGCCATCAAGAAGTTCAAGGCGCAGATCTACGTGAGTCTACCAGATTGCTATGGCCGGACGTGCTGACTTGTTCGGCCAGATACTTACGAAGGACGAAGGTGGACGAATGACTCCTTTCATGCAAAATTACCGACCTCAGCTGTTCATGCGAACGACGGATGTCACCGTCAGCCTTTCATGGCCAGAAGGCGTGGACAGCCCGCACGAGAAGCTTGTCATGCCGGGTGACAATGTCGAGATGATTGGGGATCTTGTACACGATATTGCGCTCGAGCAGGGAAGTCGCTTTACGCTACGTGAGGGAGGAAAGACAGTGGGGACGGGAATTGTGTCTGAGATAATGGCGGCGTAAGAGGTTGGACGGGTGGCAAGGGGCAATCGGATTAGCTGTAGTTCCGGAAGTCATGGCATTGATGCATCACTCCGCTCGGATATGATGGGTATATTTCCAAGTGTAATGACTGATAACCTCCGTTCCGACCATTTCGTCCTTTCGGTCCCCATCCGCTCTTCCCATCTTTCCAGGAATGTTCTGCACTGAACTCCCTTCTCCCCTTCTCCTGCTGCTTCCAGCCTAACGCGGACCTGCTGGACGAGGCCATTGCATTTCTCCGCCAAACTTGCCAGTGCTTCTTCGGCTTCGGTGTCGTCTTGCGGAGGATGGAACGCCGAGACCGCCGAATCGAATGCAGCGACGACACTGCTGCCAGCGTCGAGTAGAGGTAAATAGGATCGTTCCAGTTCAAGGACGAGATATGGCGTATATCGCGGTATGGTAACATGAAGTATCTGATGTAGGGCGAGTTGTGGTTTTGCCTGCTCCCGTCAGCTCCGCGCAGCGTATAGTTACCTAAGAAAAGGCCTACTGCGACCGCTCTAGCACGTTCCTCGGCTCCGAGACTTCCACCGCCAAATAAGGCTTGAAGCTCGTCGTCCCCCAAATCTGATCTCTGCGACTCGTCATCTTCCCCGTAATCCTCCAGCAACTCCCCAAACTCCTTCCCCAAGCATCTTTGATGACTCGACTCTGATCCTCCCATCTCCGAGCCACAGCCTGCTGTTCATCCCCCGAAGGTTTCCCAAACCGGTCAAGCGCATCCCAGACCATACCCGTATGCGCGAGGTACCCATCTCCCTGGCCCAAATCCCTGCAGAGAACCTCGACGAGCCGGATCACCTCTTCTCCCAAACTGGTCACGCCAACCCGCCATCCCCACTGGACCGAACTCTCGCTCGGGCACGCGAGAACACAGCTGATGAGCTTTGCGAAGTCATCGCAGAGCTTGGTCAGGGTGCTGAACGCGGCGGAAGGGGATATGGGTGGTTTGATGGAGAGGGAGAGGGAACTCGTGGATTGGCGGAAGATGCTGAGGAGTTGAATGAGTACCTCAGGGAGGCCGGGTGGAAGGGGGCTGAAGGGGAGCGAGGGAGGTGGAGGTAGACGAAGACGAACACGAAGAAGCATGTCCGGGTGCGGCTGTGCGAAGGCTTTTGAGGTTTGGTGCGGATGAGCGAGAGGGATCCGTCGAATTCTGTGGGAAAAGAGTAAATCAGTCTCGCCGGCCATATCCGAAGCCTTGCAGCCTGCACGTTTCCTGCCAAGGCGGGAGTGGGTGGCGGGGATAGCAATCGAATCTGAAACGCGGAAAAGGCAAAGGACTCGATTTATGGTTCAAGGGAAGGAGACGCGATATTTCGTCATAATTGCGAAATCGGAAGAATCCAAGGTCCCCAGGATGAAGTTTGCATCCGCTTGAGCCGATGCGGGTGCCTGACGAGAGATTTACCCCCCTACGCCCAGTTCGACTGAGAGACTAACCGTGACTTTGATTTATACCCGCCGGGATCCCGATATCATATTTACCCGCCTTCAACAACCTTTCACATGCCCCAAACAACTCTCGCGACGTATCTCTTCCCCATAGCGAGCAGGCAACATGAGGTGCTCGGACGAGCCGTTACCGAAGGCGATATTGTACTCGTGAGTGCTCCAGTCGAGCGCTACCTCCCTGTCGAGCTTCGGCCACCCCGGACTTGGATATACTGGACTGTAAAGTAAAGCTTTCTGACGCTGACGGGACCCGCACTTAGATGGCCGGCTTCTGTATGGGCGACGGTTCCGAGGTTGTGCATGTTCGAGAAGGGGTATGGTGACGACGAATATGTGATCAAACAGGTGGACATCGGTGAGTCGTCGCTCTATCCCCATGCCGTTTCGCCCCTTGTCCCCTCTGACGAAAAGAAATAAAAAAAAAACACTAATTAAGCTTGACCCGTAGCAACAGGACAGGTAAGCTTTCTCTTGACTAACCGACCATTCTCGTTGGAAGGTTCACAGGCAATGCTGATTGCAATCGTTTCGTCGTCGAGGATAGAACTTTTCCCCTGCTTACCTCAAGTCAGCTCTCTCTTAGCCACCATCGTGTGTATACTTTCCTCTACTGATCACTGTGGATTTGCTCCATAGAATCAACATGCATGGTCTCTCAGCTTCGTTCAACTCCTTGGGGAGAGATGCTGATGCAAGATGGTTTCTCTGTTAGGTACCATCCCCACTCTCGTCGTCCCCACCATCGAAAACACCGCGTCTGCCTCCTTGAGTCGATATCGTGCGCTGCGTGATACCGTTGTGCGTTGGTCCCTCACATTGATTTCTTCGCTCACGAGATTGCCCATCTCTGTACTCACTCTGTCATCCATGCTTTCACGACCTGACATCCATCCTGACCTCGTCTTGTCGATATCGTGGTCATGGTGATCAGCGCATCTGTGACTTTCTCGACGAAGCACGGACATCCAGAACGATCAACACTACCTCTGACCACCCCGCGCCTCGGCTCACTCCAACAAGCATGCAAGGCGAGTCGCTATCGCCACTATTCCCTGAGTATCACGCTGACAATGTACGAATTCTCTCTCGGTCCAACGACGTTCTTTTCGCAATCTTCCCTCGGCCCATCAGGCAAAGAGATCTCCGACGGCCTTATCTCCCTAATCCACCTCCCCGACGTCGACCCAAACTTCCTCAACATGTCCGCCCGAGATCCCGACGAGCTCGCCGAAAAGGCTTCTTCCCATCAGGGCAGGGTGCTCGCGGACCGGCGAAGTAACCTCGACAAGTACATGATCGAGGCGAAACATCTGGCCTTCGAGGATGGAGGTACGGACGAGTATGCGATGAAGATGATTCAATTCTTGGATGAGAAGATGGCGTCCAACGAATCACTCTGGGTCATCTACAACGGACAAGCCGAGCAGGCGCGAATGGACGAGTTCTTCCAGTTGAGTAAGAATATCTGGATAGATTCATTGCCCAATGCCATGGGTAAGATCGAGGACACATTCGAGGGACCGTACACGTTTGGCAATCACGTTGTGAGTGTCGCGTCAACCATATCTCCCTACCCAACGTCTCGCAGCTGACATTGTGATCCCTGTCTAGTGCCTCGCAGACCTCCACATCATCGCATGGGTGACCCGTCTCGTTACAATCGCCGGCGGGAAGCCTGACTCACGTGGCCTCGACGCGCTTCAGGGGCAGTTGGACGGTTGGAAGATCGGACCCAGGATCCGACAATTCTGGGAAGCATGGATCGATAGGGAGAGTTTCAAGAGGACTCTGGTCCCTGCCAGCCTGGCGTTTCAGGAGACCAGGGGGACCTCGCTGGCACTGCTCGAGACGGAAAGTGCAAGGATGAGTGCTGAAAAGGAGAAGATATGATGAGGTACGTTTCGCGCTGATCTTTTCTCGACCCCCACGATTATTACTGACAGACGCAGGCTTTAACGATTTCTCGTTCTGGGATCAAGAGCTGGAGAGGTGGACGGGCGGGCAGGAGGTGGGCGGAAACCCAAAAACATCATGAGGCAATCATGTATCATAGAAACCTTGCAACTTCGCATGTGCATAGAGTGTACCAGTTCCATCGCCCCGTCATTCTTCCTTCTTTCTGTCTCGCCCATTGCTGCCATCACCATCAAACGCTTTTGCACCCTTCCCCCATCGTCCGACGTTATCTCCCCACTCATCAACAACACCCCACACATGATGCTCCTTGATGACCGGTGGGTTCCGCTCCTCGTTGGCCGGAGGTTGCCGGAGAAACTGAGGGCGCGAGTATCCCGCTTCGGCGGCATAATCATCGTCGATAGTCTCCATCGATGTCCGGGGTCCTGGACCTAGGGGAGCTGCAAGTGGTGATGACGAGGATCTTCCGATTTCCCATCGTCGTGCTTCTTTCGACAGGGGTGTCCATTCCTCCTTTGCGTATGTTGGCGAGGTTGTCATCTCCACCAACCTCGATACTGCTCTCTTCTGCTCGCGTGGCGTCGAATCAGTCCAAAGGGCTCCTCAATCTCGACGACGGGTGCTCACGTAGGCGAATCGCTCGTCCTCCCCTGTCCAGATGCCGAGCACTGCAAACGCACTAACCACCTTCCCCGCCACTTCCTCTCGCTTCTCCCGCTCGACCCGCTCGCCGGGATTGTACAGACTGACATTAGGGCGACTCGGAGCTTGCAACGATTCTGACAATGCCTCGGCTGCGAGGACGTCGTCATTCTCGCTCGAAACGGTGTCAAGGGCATCGGGGAAGAACATGGTTTCGAGGGTTGACTGAGCTCGGATAAATACTTGACAACGGGACTCATCTGAAAGTCGTGATAAGCGCTGGAGTATGGGAGGATGGAGGACTAACAGAGCGCATCGACGAGATTGATGAGCCGGCGAGCCTCGTTCTTGTTCTTCAGCAGTAAGATGGGGACAGTATCGATGAAGAATGTGGAGAATGTAGACGCGAGGGAAATGTAATCAGCCGGTCCTAGTGGCTAAACGATGCATCAGGTCATATCGAAGTCCGGAAAGAGAGGTCGTCACACCTGCTCGCATAGGTCGGTGAAGGTGAAGCGGCATGCTCGGTCGGATGCAGCGGGCACCTGTACTGTCCTCCCGTAAACCGAGATCTGCATCGGGGAAGCTACGTTCTCTCAGTGAAGTCTCTTATCTTACTCCGGAAGACTCACCGCCTCGATCCTCGGTGGCATCCCGCCAGGCCGACTCGAAACCCTCATCCCCTGAATCGAACCATGATGTCGCTCTTGACTCTCCCTCTTCAGCTCCTCTTCGCCAATCCCGTCCGCCATCGAGCTCCACCACCTCGCACCGGCTCTTCAGTGCGTCCAAGAATCCGGCCATACGATCCCGTTGGACCCCTGCGTAGTATAGGTCGTCGGGAACGCGGTTCTGCCTCGCATCAGCGGAACCTCATATCAGGCAAAGTTGGCACGTACAGAGCATGAGACGATGATCCCGCCAAGACGCCAATACCACGATAACACATCTCGTAACAGGGCAGCGGACGAGGCGTCGACCAATTGGAGCTCGTCGAAGCTGTGGTAGCGTTAGCATTTAGCTCATTCTTGAAGCAGACAGGCTTACTAGAGGATATGGTATTCCAGTATCATATTTCTCGCAACTGATTACTCAGCATGGAGCTAAGCTCCAGCGGCCGCACACTCACTGACGAAAGGAATCGTCTCGTCCCTCCCGGTCCACCCCCTAACCTGCTGTCCATCCTCATCATCCCATCTCCCACCCGCGAATACCGCTCTCCAGCCCTTCTTCGCGGCGACCTCCATATTCTCCGTCGTACTTTCCGCGGTCGTATCGTTCTTTATCCGCTGCATCTCTGTGAAGACCTGCTGGTAGAGGTGGAGGGTGAAGGCGTGGTAGTGCCATCGTCGCTTTGCGGGGGTTGGGAGGAGCTGGAAGAAAAGAGAGAGGAGGAGAGATTTGCCGGTACCTGATGGTGTGAGCGACTGTCGAGGCGTGCAACTAGGAACTTACCTGGTGGACCGGTTATCAGCATGCCCTGCACCGGACACATCAGCTACTGAACCAAGAACGACGGCAACAAGCATGACGACATACCTTCGGCGTGGTGAGATTAGCCAACTCCTCCTCCCCGCTCAGTACCCTGACCAGCGCTCTCTCCCTTTCCCCATCCCCAAAGCCATCCGCTCGTCCTTTGCCATTCCACCATGATCCACCTCCCTGCTGCTGGGCTCGAGCTCGTAGCGGAGCGGACGGGGTGAGTTTGACAAGAAGGTCAAGCGGCGGCTCATAGCCTTCCAGCTCTACCAGCAGGTGTCTCAGCTATCAACAGAAATGAGCTTGAGGCGGATGGGGTGCAGCGATGAGAGACACCTTCATGACACATCGGACTTGCTCATCATCCCATCTCAATCTGCCCTGAGCTACCCATCCACGATAGAGTTCGAGCAGATCGGTACTCGCAGGCAGATCGCCGGTAGGACTGTTCTCTCGCTCGACTTGAGTACTTGTCGAAGCATGCCGTATAGTGTGTCCTCGCTTATGGAGCGGATCGATGTCAGGGTTGCCCCGCTTGACTCCCCGGAGGTACTGGATCGTCCTGATAGTCCGAGGGTTTCGTCCCGCTACGATGACGGCTTTTCCAGCCAAGGCAGAACGTGTTCCGACCTGTCGAGTCGCCAAGGAGTGCATATTGCCCTCGTGGTCTTACTGAGTAAAGCGGTCACGTATATCCAATTGTGGAGTCCCCGCGAAATGCGATCGGCGATCGGGTAACTTTACCCGAATCACCTTGAATGCCAATCCCCCTTCATTCATATTCCCTTTCTTCGCCCGACTACCCCCGGAACAACGATCAAGACATTTCAGCTTATACTCACAAGTCATGTCCGCTCTCCGTATCCTTCCTCGCCTCCATCTTCCCCCCACAACATCGTCCGCTGTCCGATACTTTCGCACGACCCCCACAGCCCTTTCATCAGCCGGATACGGTGATCCCCAAGACGAAAGGGCCGACAACCACACGCCGACACCTTCTTCTACTCCCGACCCTCAGCCCGGAGGGCAGGGGAAAGGCCCAGGGGCAAGATCGGGCAGCACGGATCCAGAGGTGTCAACAGGGAGCACTGGGAGAGCAGGCGGTGAAGAGGGGGCCGGAGGGGGAATTGAGGGTGTTTCGGCGAGTGACATCAAGGAAACGAAGAAGGTCGGGGAGGACCCAAAGCAAGAGGAGGTCGGCGGAGCGGGTCCTATTGGCGGATGAGGTGGGTGAGCATCTCTACTGAACTAGTGAATGATCAGAATAATGGATGATACAGTGCATGGTGATCAAGAACGAAGGTATGAATATGAAGGGAATATATGCAGTGGATTCGACATGATGATGATGCGGTGGTGCGGGCGTGACGATAGATGCTGTGACGTAGGCATGATGCAGTCGTAAGCTGGGGTCGTGAAAAATGGAGCAGGATCGTGTGATGGCGGATCCAGACGGCCTTTATGACTTGAGGGTCTTGATGAACTCTGCGAACGTTTTCCGGAAGTCTTTTGCCTGCTCCGAGCGTAGGCTCCGGATGAGCTGCTCGGCAAAGTTGGGCGGGCATTGCAGTCTCGGCAGGAGATCTCTCACGAGGAAGTCGATGGCTTCTTGCCCGCGAGCTTGGAGCGTATTTCGAAGGAGCATGGCAATCTCGTATAGTACCTAAGGTGTTTATCAGTGTCAGATCAATGAGGGAGGTGATTCGCTCACAGGCTGACCGCCGCGCGTGGAAAATTTGGGGTTCGCGGGGACCTCGAAGCAAGCAGGTATCAACCGATGATAGATGAAATTCTCATAGCCCGGCAGCGCTTGGGCGGCTCGATCTTTCTTGGCGATGATGTGCTGGTTCGTCGCCACAGCGGTCCCATTGGCGACGGCCTTACTCTTCTCCGAGATGGCGCTGTCGGCAAACACGCTTGGCTTTGCCGCGGCGTCTGCCGACGTGCCCCAGGCAATGACGCTCTTTGCGAAGAAGCTGAACGCGATTCGCTGAGAGTTTACGTCAGAGCAGTCGTTTGCGAGGTTCAGCAGTGCCGAGAGGACGTTTTCGAACTCTGGCTTGTTCCTGGTGGTAATAAATACGCCGTCGAGGTTGGCGTTCATCAGGGCGGTGAAAAAGCCGAGATAGGTGTCTTTGAGTCGGCGGTGAATATTTGCTTCGTCGGTGCCCGTTATCGGAGCTTGCAGGATGGCGAAGATGCGGGATAGCAAGGGAAGGAGGAGCATGTCCATGGTTTCGAAGGTGTTGGTCTGTCGGGATCAGCTCGTATTTTGAATCAGCAGGACTCATTCACCTTTAGACGATGCATGAGGAGGCCGAGGAAGGTCATGAAATCGACGAGCTCGGACGGCTCAAATTCGGTCACCACATTCGAGACGAATTGTGGGACGAGCTCGGCAATGGTGGAACCGATGGCATTGACAAGCTGTGAGAAAGCAAAACGGGCCTATACGATTCTCAGCGGAATCCTGATGCAATATACCACCGCTCACCGAGTCACGGACTACGCGCTGTGTTTTCATGACATCCAATGCTTGGAGAAGCGCCTCAGTCATCTGCTTGAAGGGTGGCTGATACGGCACATCTTCCAGCTGAGCATCGGAAGCTTGCGGAAAGCCCTTGGCGAAGTTGCCAAGCGCCATGAGGTAGTGGTGGACTTTGAGCACAGCTTGAAGGTCTTCAGGCGATTTGCGATACCGTTCCAGGCCTGAACCAATTCCGGACATGATTGGACCTGCGATAGCCTCGAGTAGGCTCATCTGCCGCGCCGCATCGTTCCTCGTGAGGTAAACGAGATTGCCCGCCGCTTCGAACAAGTGAAGCTGATCTTGGAAGTATGTCTTGCCAGTGGTCGCTTTGAGCAGCAGGTCATCTTCTGGTGTGTCCGCCTCGGGGAGCTTAGCGTCGATAGTCATAACGTCCTGGAATTTAGCACTGTCGAAGGGATATCTGACTCACCCTCATGCTCTCCAAGATTGGTGGTACCACTTCCAGCTCCAGCTCCTGCTTGCACTCCTTGACGAATTTGGTGAAAAGGTAGAAGCACCTGCGTCGCACTCCTATGTCAGGGTGGTGAATCCCCCTGTCGTCAGCGCGGAATCATATAGTAGCTCACCTCTCATCAAGCATGGCTTCGAACATCGGCTGCACCGAGCCAGGCTTAGATTTCCAGAACTCGATGTAGCGCACTGCCGCCTCGAAATACTGCAGTGTGACGCTGGGATGAGGGTACGAAGCGATGTTGGAAGTGAGACAGAGGGTGAGAAGGTGACCGAGTGGTGTTAAGGGAAACTGGTCGTAATCGATCTTATCCTTCGAGCCGCCGTAGTAGACACCAGGGATCGGCTCAGCGAGACCGTCCTCGCTCATCCCATCTGTCAATGTCGGTGCCGAGCGTCCGCTCGCCATCCCTGAGTCGACGTGAAGCTTGTTGACGCTGATGCGATGGAGTCGGTCTCGCCCAGCCTTCCTCCCCATCTCGTCTGGAAGCTCATAAAATGCCGCTCGGGTATTGTCTGGGATCAGCAGAGTTCGACACAGAAACTCACTTTTGTTCAGCTCGCCGAAGGTGTAAACCAAGTGCATGGCAAGCTCTCCTTGCTGCCACGGTACTGCCGATGGCCCGCTAGCCCGAAGCGCTTCAAGCGTAGAGATGACAATGGCGGTAACAACCTCGGTGTGGAGGCATTTATCGATGCTGGCGATGGATTCGATATATGATCGACACATCTAAGTCTATGAGTGCATGCACTGGAACACAACCGTCACTCACGGTGCATTTGTTGCGAAATGTGGCAATCTCATCATCTGGATCAGGCTCATCTCCGCTGGGCGCCTCCCATTCTGCATCCTCCCGCCAAGCGAGCTGCCGGACCGACACGTCGAGAAGCGAGGCCAGAAATTGTCGTCGTTCCGCAGGAAGAGGGGCTGGTAGTGTTGGCGGCGGGGGCATATTCTTCTTGCTCACGTTCGTCGGAGGCGCCGATTTCGAGACATGCAGCTTCTTGTACTGAACACAGTCAGCAAGTGGCTTTGCTGTCTCAGAGTACTTACCATCCTCAATAGATCCGACACAAAGTTGGAAACAGACAATGACACCTCGGACTGCCGATCACCGAGGAAGCGCAGGAGCAAGGGTAATGCAGATTTCATCATTACGTCGGCCTCGTTGCGAAGCGTCTCGGGGATCTCTGACTGCAGAGCATCAGCAGGCTTCTTGCGGCACCCCCAAAACTACTCACGTCGTCGATAACGAGGATCAGCTCGCTGCCATAGACTGCCAGGATCCCCCCAAGCGCCGTCCTGAAAGCAGCAATGTCCGGATCGTCCTTTGTATCTCGTGTCTGCGCTTCATGAGGGTCCAGGAGGGAGACGATATCGAGCACCTTCAGCACCTGGAGTCGGTCGGCCGGTTCCTTGATGCCTTTAGCGACGAAGGTCCGGATGACGGCGGCGGCGGAGACGCGGAGGGATACGATGGGTTGACGAAGCAGGCGGTGGTAGAAGGACAGGGTGTTCGGAGTAAGGGAGACGGAAAGATCCACCCAGGCTGAGGTGTGTCAGACAGTATTGCTCCGGGAATAAGGTAGAAGCGGCCCACGAGTCCAGGTCGCCATCGTCTTCATCGCCAAATCCACCATCTCCAACCACTTCTGCTTCTCCGAGTTTCCTCCACCCTCGATCACCCCCAGCCCCTTTTCTGCCAGCCCAAGCATCCCATCCACCGCTGATCGCTCATCTCCGCTCGACCTGATCACATCCCGGATCATCCCATCGCGTTGCTGCCGGGTCTCTGACCAGAACCTCGCGCTTCGGAATGTGGTGTCGTGGATTTCCTGCGCGATCTCACTGAGCAGTCGGGTGGCTAGTGAAGGTGGGTGAAAGTTCTGCCGCGATAATGAGGTGTCTGGCGGGGAGAGGAGAGCAAGGAAGGGTTGGAGGAAAGTGGGGATGGTGTCGGGGTAAACATTCAGGAAGAGATGGGCAACGGTAAAGGCGAGTTTATTGCGAAGGTCTGAAGGGGTGAGCGGACTCAGCCCGCGATATGCCACTCACAAGTCTGGCCTCCCTCGCACGGTCCCTCCACCCATTCCGTCTTCACAAAGTCGACTAATGCTCGATACATGGCCTGCATGGAATCGGCGCTGATTGCGCTGGATCTACAGAGACTCTATAAGCACCGGCTTCCCTATTCGGACCAATGGGGGAAGGCTTTCGGCCCATGATCCAATGCTCAAAGCTAGCACTCACTTGCGCAACAGCGCCTCATCCACCACCTGTCCGCAGAACATTCTCAGCTCCGTATCGAGCTTCTCCTTCCCATCCTTGCCCACTGAAGACGGTCCAGGAGCTCCAGCTCCTTGTAGGTACAGTGAAAAGCAATCCTAGACCTCTCGTCAGCTTTCCCTTGCCACTGCTTCTGTTGTCCGCCAGTCCCTCTTGCTGGTTCAAGGAGCAGCTCGAGAGATGAAAGTCGGAGAAGCGCTCACCTGCCAGGTCTCCTCGCATAGCTCTCTGACCTTGCTCAGATAATCGATGGCTTGTTGCTTGAGCGTAGGGTCAAGGTGAAGATCCCCACTCCCAGCTATCCGAACCGCTTGAGGAATGTTGGTGAGATGAGGGGATTGGGTGAGGGCCATAGCGCCGGTAGTATGCAGACCGGAATAGGAACGAGAATGAAGGTATCTTGGCTACTTGATATGCAAAGTATGACCGAAGGAAAGCTATCCCAAAGAGAAGACGGAAAGACGACAATGCAGCAGAGTCAAGACTCAGAAACATTTGTGAAACGCAAATACATTTAATCGTGCTTTCAATTACTTAATTATGCTCTAATTTTCCTAGGTGCCTCGGGATTCTAGCTCTATTGCGCGTAATATGAGCTCCAGAAATCGGTCCAGAAATCTGATTTCTAGGTCGTCTCCTCTCGTCAAAAACGTTGGGACGCCTCCCCGTTCGGCAAATGCGCCGAGAAGGAATACTTTTGCGCCTTGCTCATGTGTGATGATTCTCTCCGGCAATGCCTCCGGCTGTCCGAGTCGGATCTTACGGAGACGACTCACGATCAACTCGCCGGGCGGCTGTATGGACAGTTGGGGATGAACGTCGTACCCGCTGCAGGTCCACCAGTGTCCTTGGCTTACTGAAGAGTCTGTCCTGACTCCATTGTGATGCAACGCTCAGTACAGACCCCAGGCTCTGACCTTTTGCTCAATTTACGACGAACATGTCAGAAGCGGTGCAACATTCCAAGAAGAATCTCACCAAGACCTTTCCTATTCCCAGGTCACAATGGAGAAGCCCCCCGATACCTCAAGAAGCCAGTTCCAAGAAGGCAGGCCGACCGGCCGAGAAGAATCGAGGCCACCGAAATATTCACAAGATGTTTCCTCTCGCCTAGTATTCTGGTCTGAATTCCGGACTCACTGCTCCGAAAGACGATCTACACGTGGATACATCGCTCCCAGCTTTCGCAGATCTCTTAGGGACACAAAACTGCAAATAGCCCTCAAGCGAGTCTCGAACCGACTGCCGACCGACTTTTCGCTAGCTGCAATCTCTGATCCTCCATCACGCAACCTGCCAGAATTCCCTCCAGCAATCCTATCGGCCGGTACCACGAGCGCAATTTCTGGCGCAATTTCTGACGACACAGCTGGGCCCTCTACGAACGATGCAGCGGACATGCCACAGCAAGCGAAGGTGAGTCCCAGTCGGCATCATCGGCTGAGCTGATACCTTCGGTCCAATGAGACCAAGCAAACGCGCAAGCGCGCAGAGGTCATCAGCGATGCGGAAGAAGGCGACATACAGGAGTTGGTCGAGGTGAAGGAGGATGACCCAGATCGCGCGAAAGCAGTATGAAGCATTCCTCAAGATCAAGAAGCCCAGGAAGAAGAGTGCAGCCGCATTGAGCGAGGCCACGTCGGAGAAGGCAGTCGACGTCTACTGGTGGACCGAAAAAAACGGCGGCAGGGGGCCAAGTGACGACATATGCTGGGAAGAAGGCAAGTCATGGCGCGGCGAAGGTTACTGACATGTCTCAGCCCAACTCGAAGTTCAAGACGCCATGGAAGAGGGACTAATATCGTACCGATACTCATCATGCTTACTCGTGCAATACTGTGCCATAGATCTCGACTAGGTTTCTGGAGTCATTTCCGGTGACTCTTCTGCATTTCCTCATTTTCATCGTCCTACTCGCCTAAGTCTCACCCGAGCAGACCACCTCGACCCATGCTCTCTCCTCCTTCCCCCCCCCCCCTCCCCCCCTTCCCCCTTTATCCCCACCCGTACATGGTCAGACCGTATTTCTATCGATCTTCTTGGCCTAACTTTCGCCAGAGCAAACCGCCTCGACCCAAGCTCTCTCCCTACCCACCGTCGTCAGGTTCTCGCATCCGTCCTCCGTCACGACCACTGCGTCTTCTATCCTCACTCCTCCAACAGCCACGTATTCCCTGAGCTTGTCTTGATCCACATATTTCGACGTCCAGACGCCGTTCTCCTCCATCAGCTGAGGGGCGAAATATATTCCCGGCTCGACAGTCAGGACCATCCCCTTCTGCAACGGCTGTCGAACACGCAGATACGTGTATAGTTTTGCTGGAGTAGTTTTTGAAGTCGGAGGCAAATCGATGTGTGTGGACTTTAGGTATTGTCGCGAGTCGTGGACGTCGAGGCCTAGTGAATGCCCTAAACCGTGCGGACAGAATGGAACCGTTATGCCGGATTGCAAAATGGCTTCAGGATCGCCTTTGAAGATACCGAAGGACAGGAACCCGTCGATGAGGACTTTGTAGGCGTGCAGATGAACGGTGTCCCAATGCACTCCTGGCTTAACCATCGCTTCGCATTCCTTGACCCTTCTTCAGCTCGGTCATGTAGGCAGACTGGCCAAACCACTCACCTTCTGCATCTTCAGGACAAGCTCGTAAATCTCTCCGGCCCTTTCGGTGAACCGTCCCCCATTCCCGATCGGCATCGTCCTTGTGATATCCGCTGCATAATCCTCCCACTCGCATGCCGCGTCGATCAGCAGCACTTGCGGCTCGAATGACAGGTCATGGAAGGCGCTAGTGGAAGTCGCATGCTCGTGGTCTGGGGCGGAGCCGCAGCATCCACGGGAAAGGGGTTTCGGAGTGAAAGACTTATCACCATCTGCGCGAGAGATAGCTGTCGAAGGGAAGAGCCGGTCGTTGCATCTACGTGGATCGAATAAGACGACTCCTTCAAGCAAAAGGAAGAGCGCACACGTAGTGTAGCGTGCTTGCTCGAGTACCAGACGCCACGATCGGAACATACGCTGGACTCGCCCTAGGCCACTCATCAGTATCTTCTCCGAAGATGTTCGGCTCCTCTCACCCTGCTCTGCGACACGCGGCTGTGAAGACCGCTTCTCCATCTCCCTCACTTTCGACCTGCCATTCTGTTACTCCTTCCTTTCCAGTCCGCGTCCTCTCAGAGCCTTTCGCCGAGCTTGCCTCTCGACGCGTCGCATACCTCCCCAATTCTCGCATCAACACCTCATGCGCGGCTGATGAGATCCTATTCGCCTCCCTTATCAAAGCGATCTCAGCTTCGTCCTTCGTGAGACGGGCTATGTGAAGTGCGGTGAAAAGGTGTTCAGCGGGCTGATTTGCGCCGAGGCAGTCGAGAACAGCAGGTGGAAGTGCGGGATACTCGGTCGTACTGGGCAGGGTATGCAGCATCACCAGTCCGATATCCTTGAGCGCGTCAGAGAGCGCAGAGGTATGTGCTATCTCGTCGCTGTCGAAGCGCTTGTTCGCTTCGTCCAGAGTGGGCGGCGCGACGGACCATATGGTCTCCAGTGGGTCGGCAGGAGGTATGAAAAGCTGATGCTTGATTGAGGAGGAGCCTGGGGTGAAGGTGATGAGTACGCTGGAAGATGGTGCAGGACAGCCAGTGAGATAGGTAAAGTTGGCTTCCTGGTCTGTCAACCCCAATGTCAGCAAGGGGTATGTGTGGGCTGGAATCCAGACCGACGGAAAGTGAGTTCCCGGTCTGTATCATGGCGATAATAAACGGGTGCAGCTTGGAGGAAGATAGCGTGAGTCTGGCTCTCGTCAGTAAAGCCTCCTTGAGGAGTGTATTTCGTCGCATACCTCGTTTCGCAAAGAGGAGGGGAGCAGCTTGATCAGTTCCGAGACCACCTTTTTCGCATGGGCCCTTGCGGGGTACTTGGAACCACTCATCGCGACAGCTATCACGGGTCAAATCCGGGTCTGAGCGTGATATCCCAGGAGGTGGGACACTGCGAGAGGTGCAAGACGGCGAGTTTTGGCCGATATCAGGATTCTAAGCACACTGAAGTTGCGGAACAAGGTGATGTCCGGGCCGCGATATATGATGAAGGGGGATGACGAATTCAAGACCAAGATATCCACGCGTGCAGGTAAAGCCGGTGATTGCCGAGACCGCCTTATCTGTGTCCACCAATATTGGTGATGAATGCCAAGAGCATATCGGTGAGAATGCAAGAGCGGTGATACATGCAACTCATATCCGCCTCACGTTCACCTCCTCTCGCTCCCGACCTCGTCCGCCTACTTCCTCCGTCCTCGCCAGAGTTGTCTTCCTCACCGGGATCTCCACCTGCCCCACTCCTGAATCCGACAACAGCTTCTCCAGGGTCTCGACTGTCTCCGCTTCTGGATCACTATCCTCCACCAGATCATCATCAGAACCGACTGCTATATCGCGCATCGGCGTAGGAGTGGTCTTGATAGGGGTTTTGGTCTGTGGGGGAGAGGTGTATATTGTCGCTGCGACGCCACAGACAACAAGGATGACGATGATCGCTAGGTCAAGCTTAGCGGAGAGCACTGAAACGGAGGGGGCAAGAACACACAGATTGCACGACGCGTAGAATCCCATTTAGCAGTTTCGATCTCGGTCCGAAGGTCGCCAAGCGAGATGGTAAATTTATTGTTGATCTCCTGCGGAGAAGGGGATCAGAACCCGTGCTGACTTCGTGCTGAGGAGGTGCCTGGAGAGCAAAGCTGCTCGGGGCGCACAGCTGTCTCTCGGACTCCTACCCGCAGCCAAGCTGAGATGTCGCTAACCTCTATATCGATGTCGAATCCCTTCATCTCTGTCCGAGTCTCGCTCTTTCGATTATTCATGTCCATCTCGATGCTGCAGCTGGATCAGCGAGAGTATCGCCATTGGTGCAGCTTGCTCACTCGTGCTTGAGGGTCTGCACGTCCTCTTTCAGCTTCTGCTCCAGCCCCTCCACTTCTCTTCGGATGGCCCCTGTCATCGCTCGCAGCGCTATACCGTCGTTTCGCGCTCGTACGCTGAGCTCGGTGCGTAACTCGGAAAGAGCGGCTCGAAAGAGATATGCTGCCTATGATGATCCCACTAATCAGCGAAAGAGTTCAAAGCGGGCAGTCCAGCCCGTACATTCTCCTGATCCTCCTTTCCCACCATATCATCCCTCGTCTTCTCCCCTCTTCTGGTGATCAACAGCTTTACCGCCTCCATCAACGACCTCGCAGTGGCCGGCTCGAGATCCGCCTTCTCCAGATAGCTCACGAATGCATGTGTGTCGAAGGGATGTTGCAGATGTGGTGGAAGCACGGAGAACACCTTCTCAGGCGGTGATGGAAGGGTCGTGACAACAGACTTCGACGAGGATGGCTCGGATTGTGATGCGGAATTGAGGTGTCCAGCAAAAGGATGTTGTGACGATGACGCTGTTGGAGAAGCGGATATGTTCGGCTCGATGTTGTCGAAGTCTGTAGGTCCGGATTGGTCGGAAGAGGAGTTTTGGCCGGGGGCTTGAACTTTGATCGGTCTGACGAGACGAGGTGGTAAGATGGAGATGGGGAGCCGGAGAGGTCGATGATGCAGACCCCGGCGAACTGCAAGACATCGCAGCGGTCTAGACAATGACGACATCGCGAACAGTCACTGGGTTCTTCAAAGAGTCCCTCGGTAGGGTTGTCAAAAGGTGGTAGTTAGCCTTGACATCTCGCGGAAACACCCGGAATCGCCACTGAGAAACGCGCTGGTTGTCCTCCCGGATGACTTACGTAAGCTTGATTTTCATTCGATCGCATGTAGTGGAAGGTGAGTTCAAAAAATGTCCTATGGTACTGTTCAACAGGAGCTGAGCTGAAGATCGGTTATACCATTTCCATCAAGGGCCGACAGTTTTTCCAAACTGGCAATTGAGCCGGCTCATGGCGTTCCGCTTGATCTTCAAAGCTTTGGATAGACGACTCAGATCGTCAATCGTTCTCAACACCTTCAACGGACGTCCACTGAAGCTTCTCAACTTCTCTACTGGTGCAATGGCAACGAAACGAGCTCCTCGTGCCGCCGCAAAAATCGCTGTCCCCCCTGCCTCGATGTCGACCGCTTTGGCGGAAGCATCGAGCTCGCCCGATACATCCCCCGGAACCACCCTCGTCCAGGCGCTCGAGCATATCCCGCCAACTCTCCCGAAAATCGAGACGAGCTCAAACGACAGTCAGACTCCACCGCCCGCGGAAGTGGATCAGGTCATCCGACATCATGTAGACGAACATGCTACAGCCCCGTCGAAGCGGAAACGAGCTTCTGCAAAGACGACGACCTATGCCGAAACGTCCGAGCCGGAGGAAGCGGAGGAGCGTATGGAGGAGAAGCCCGCTAGTGATCGGAAGAAGGCGGTGAAGAAAGCCGTAAAAGGGGAAGAAGCTGAGACGGCTCATGCCCACATGTCTGAGCCGGAGGAGGCAGAAAAAGAAGTGGAAGAGAAGCCTAAGAAAGGGCGGAAGAAGGCAGTGAAGAAGGTCGACTCAGCGGATGAGGACGGTCAGGCGGAGATGACTCCCAAGAAGAAGAGAGCGACTCCGAAGAAGACGGTCGCTGAGGATGGGGATGAGGATGCTGAGAAACCGAAGAAGAAAGTAACCCCGAAGAAGTCTCGATTAGCAAAGGACGAGCCCGAGCACGATTCAGAGGGCAATGAGATTATCAAGAAGAAACGGAAACCGAAGGAGTACCCAAAAATTGAATACGAAATCCCGCCCGTCGAGAGAAAGGAGACAACTTTCCGAGGTCAGTATCGATGTTTGATCGATAACATTGTGCTGATATGCGGAACAGGACGGCTGGGATATGCATGCCTTAATACGGTACTCCGATCCACGAAGCCCGACAGTATCTTTTGTTCCCGAACATGCCGAATAGCGAGTATCGAGGAAGAGGGAATGGAGCTGCCCAAGGGCTTAGCGTTGATGAATGCGCGAGACTTGCTCACTATGATCGAGGTGTGTGAATTTCTGTCACACTAGATCTAGAGCTGATCACCCGTTCTTCCTCTAGTGGAACGAGCAGAACAAGCTAGCATCCTGCAAAGCCTCGTAGATTTCGCTGATTTCCGCAGGATCCGCTTCATGCGCCTGTCTTCTGAGATGTTTCCCTTCGCCTCTCATGCAAAATACGGCTACAACCTGGAGTTCGCCGATAAGGAGCTCAATGAAGCAGGAGAACTCGCAAGAAAGTATGGACATCGGTTGACATTGCACCCTGGTCAAGTACGTTGTTCTGCATCTGGCAGGATGTTTGGGCGTGTCTAATGCCGTTGTTTAGTTTACACAGCTGGGATCGCCTAAAGATGGCGTAGTCGAGGCTTCCATCCGAGAGTTGGATTATCAATGCGAGATTTTGGATCGCATGGGGATGGGTCCGGACGGTGTCATGATGTGATTCATACCCCTCAATTTCCTCGAAAGAGCTGACGCAGTATCACAGCATACATATGGGTGGCATTTACGGGGATAAACCAAGCACATTAGCACGGTTCAAGGAGAACTACATCAAATTGAAAGACAAGGTTAAGAAGAGGCTGGTCCTGGAGAACGATGAGGTAAGAATACACGATCATCTCGAATGGTTTTTGATGATGTGCAGATATGCTATAATGTTGATGACATATTCCCTGTCTGTGACGAGCTGGACATCCCGATGTGAGTGCAATCCGAGCCCATATGATCAGTCGCTGACAGGAAATATAGCATCTTCGACTACGTGAGCTATAATCCGGCCTAGCTGGGGCGTTTTCATATTCTCGTAGCATCACGACTGGATATTCCCCTCTTCTGAACCCCCTTCGGTCCTGATCCCTAAAATCGCTGAAATATGGAAACGCCGAGGAATCAAGATGAAACAACATCTGTCCGAACCTCGTCCCGGAGCGGAGTCTGTCATGGAGAAGAGAGCACATGCAGACCGGTGTCAGAATCTGCCAAAGGATCTTCCCGATGATGTAGATCTCATGCTAGAGGTAGGCGCCCTTCTTGCAATTCACATCGAGAGTAATCGGCTGATCGGGGTCTAGGCGAAGGATAAGGAGCAAGCTGTCTTTGAGCTGTACCGACTATAGTAGATTTCCTGCGTCTTACGATTGAAGACGCCGACGATGGTGCTGCAGTGGATTAGAGGAAGTCATTGAATCAAATTTACGACCGCCAGATGCCGCTCCAGGACTCCGTACCAAAGGAAGGAAGAGCGCCCTGAAGAAGTGCGTTCTGATCCTCTCCGCCTACTTGCGCTAATATGCTCTTCAGGAAGGTCAAGGAGACGGGCGAGGTCGATTCGGATGGCAACCCTATCGAGCTGTTTGACGTGGAGAAAGATGGGGATGATGAGATGGGTGATGAGAGTATGGCAGAACTTAAAGAGGAAACACAGCACAAACGATCGAGGAAGGCGAAGATCACGGACGGCATAGCTACGGAAGGGAACGAGATCGAGGCGAAGCTCAAGCCGAAGAGATCACGGAAGAGTGCGACGAAGAAGGTCACAGCGGAAATGACCGAGGCAACAGGGCCGACAAATGGGGACGAGGCTGAAGGGTCGACCGCTAAGCCAGAGGAGGCCCCGGTAGAAATGCCGAAGAAGGCCAGTAGAACCATGGCGAAGAAGGCTGCGGAGCAGGTGATGGAGGGAATTGATGCCAAGGCTGGTGAAGAGGCTGGGGGGTCAACTGCTAAGCTAGAGGAGACCTCAACAGTGAAACCGAAGAAGGCGAGGAAGAGTATGACGAAGAAAGTTGCGGAAGAGGTCGTGGAAGGGATCGACGCGAAAGCTGGGGAAGAGGCCAATGCGCCGTTAGAAAAGATTCTCGTCGATAAACCGAAGAAGCCGCGAAAGAGCGCGACGAAGCAGGTAGTCGAAGAGGTGATGGAGGAGATCGAGGCGGAGATGAAAACAGAGACAGAGGAGGTAGAGCGGATGGAGGGGACTGAGGCGGTCAGGGCTCCTCAGAAGAAGAGGGGACGGAGGAGTACAGCAGCGCAATTAGCATAACGCCCGGCTTCCCCTCTTGCAGCATGCAATACTTCATAATTCAGCTTTCGTTACTTGATGCAGCACTGAAGCATGAGTTGGCGAAAATGAGGCTTACGGAAGGAGTGGCGGCATCTCTGATTACAAAGAAACAATGGTTCCCGGTACCGTACTTTCGGTCGGGACCTCGATGTCCCCCAATGCTTCAGCAGCGGTGAGATGGGTACAATGCATGCGGCTATCATGGTGACCGACGCCTCGGAGGCGGTGGTGGCTTCTTCAATATCGCTGGATTCCCAGGCCTCCGCCGTTGTTGGCCAGGTCTGTGTGGTACCTGTCCCGGACTCTCCAGGTAGCTCGTCTCTGAAGACGAAGCCGATCGCCCCGAAGCCCCATCCGTGTTCTCACTGATCTTCTCCGTGACCATATTCGCCGTCCCCGCCCTCAGCCCCCTCTGCCTCTCATTCGCGATTGCTAGTTCCGTCTGTTTCTCGGCTCGCTCCATCGTGCTCCTGTAATGATCCCTGATACCGTCTCGTATCGCCTTGAATGATCCGACCATGGTCGGCCTGGTTGGCTTGGCTTCGCCAGGTGGAAGAGGCAACTCTACGGGCGTCGGGATGCGGAGGTATCGCTTGATCCTGGGCTGACGGAGGAGTGTCGCTTGAATGAGGGTGCAGGCATTCGCAAAGGTCCAGTAGAAAAGGAGAGCCTGGACTCCAAGTCAATCCGGTTTAATCCCATTGGCGTGATTCACTTGGACTTACCGCAGGAAAGGTACCGATGATTGGCACCAGAACGACCGAGAGTAATCCGAAAACATTAGGGAGGTGCTGGGCCATTCCTGAGGATGTCAATGTCCCAGTACCGTCCGCCCCGGTCTGAGCGTTATCAGTATACAGCTAAAATGGACGAAAGACTCCACATACTCTCAACATGATATTGGTCAAGACCATACTCGAAATGGGCAGGATGTAATATGGATCCGGCAATGTCAAATCGGTGACCCATCCAAAACCGCCCTCCTTGAATTGCGGCAAAGGAGCCTCCGACAACCTTCGCAACGCATAGAATACGCTGAGGAAGATGGGAAGCTGCGCCATGGGGACCAACGCTGGCTTGACTGGGCTGACGTCGTGTTCGGTGAGGAGGTTTTTGAGTGTCTGAGTCAGAACCATTTGGGCCTGTTGGTCGCCCGATGCTTGAGCTTGTTGTACCCGCTGTATCAATTGCGTCATCTGCGGTAGAACGGCTAGATATCGGACATTGTGTCTTTGAGTACTGATGACGAGACGAGAGAGAAACAGTCGAGTGAGAATTGTGATGAGGGCGATGGTGCCCCACCTGATGAGTCACTTAAAGGCATTTCTTAAGCAGAATGCTGGCCGGCGTACCATGGAAGTCCTGTGGCATTGTGCAATCCCACCAAAGCATCTACCGCATAGCCAGGAAAGGAGAACCACCGGTGGTCGAGACCGATGAGACTGAGATCAGGAATGCTGACTGCCGCATGAATGGCTTCAGGCGAGTTGAGGATATCCTCGAGGGAACGGCCGGAATTGGAAATCAGCTCGCCTAGGCTGGCGTTCGGATCGAGGGGTGGTAAAGAGATTGCGGTAGTATCGAGGGTGGATTCAGCGGACGTGGCGAGAGCGGTATCGGGTTGAGGAGCGGATGAAGCAGAATCTGAAGGCGAAGGAGCGACCGGTGAGGCCGGAAGATCGGGATGATCTGAGGTTACGAGAGGATCGTGTTGAAATGTCGCTGAAGAGGTGGGAGACGAGAGAAGGTCATCCGGTGAAGGACTGGATGCTGGAGTCTTCCAAGGTATCCACGACAGATGCCGAGACGTATTGCAAGTGCGTGATGTTGATAGGGAGGGCGGCGGCATCGGTCGCTTGCCTAGTGCGACAGCAGATGGCTGTGAAGCTGATCAGCCGAGAATGGCCAATGATGCCCAGGCTCCTCACTCGTATGAAAGCAGTGGACAAGCTCCGGGAGGGGATCCATGCTGACGAAGTCGAGGCGGAGCTATGTGACCAATTCAGTATGAGGAACTACTGTTACTCAGCCAGGGGGGAATCAGGTGACATACATGCCTTCCAGGCAAAGCGATCGCCTCACGACAGCTCGTAATAACATCGAGACGAGGCTCCTCTTGCTTTCTCTACTTCCCGCTTTTGCGATCCGATTCTTTGACCAGCACGATGCAGAAGATCCAGAAATTTAGGACCCGATGCTCGACAACAGCCACGTGGTTGCATTATCGGGGCTGCAAATATAAAGCATGCATTTGATTCGATACTTCTGCTCATCTTTGATCGGATTCGATCTCGTTCATTTTAACCATTCTGTCGAGAGATCGCAGTCAACCTTGAGCATCATGACCAACATTTTCTCGACAGGCTTGTGTACTGGTGAGTTTCTTACCGTCATCAAGCTGTCGATTCTGATGCCGATCGGTTTCAGGCGCATTTGCAAAGGCGTCCACGTCTGCATTCCGACCGGGTCTTGCCATCGGTATGGCTCAATTTATGTCCGCAGTATCAAGCAGTTCCTGACGCCTCGATCTCATCACAGCACGCCCTCTATCTTCCACGGCTATTGCTCTTCGCCCAAATACCCTCACAGCAGCGCTCAACAGCTCCGATGGCTCGCCCTCCACTACCATGACGAATACCGCCATCGCGCAGCGAGGAAGCAATCAGCTAAGCCTGGAGACTCCCAAGAACGGTGCCGGTGAGTCATTCTGGCGGTTGTGGCCATTCTTACGTAAAGTACTCGCTGACATGTTCGCGTAATCACAGAATATGTGCTTTCGACCATGGACAAGATGGTCAACTGGGCTCGTCAGGGTTCGATATGGCCGATGACCTTCGGTCTGGCATGCTGTGCAGTTGAGATGATGTATGTGCACTCTTCCGCCCCCGTCATCTCCTTATCGTCCCGTTTCCCCCCTGTCGCCCTCCTTCCCCCCTTCCCCCCCCCCCCCCCCCCCTCCGGCCTCTGTCTCTGTCGCCCCCTTTCCCCCCTTTTCGAGATCTCCTTCCTCGCCCTCTCACCCATCTGCAGCCCTATCCCACTCTCGTCCATCTCTTCCCCTTATCCCCATCTCGTCCCCCTCTCCCTATTTTGCCACCCTCAAATCCCCCTTTGTAGCTGGTCCATTCTAAACTCCACTGACCAAATCAACAGGCACATGGCGGCTGCTCGATACGATCAGGACCGACTTGGAGTCGTATTCCGTGCCAGTCCTAGGCAGAGTGATGTCATGATCGTCGCCGGGACATTGACGAATAAGATGGCACCGGCCTTGAGAAAAGGTACGCTATACCTCTGCAGATGGGAGATTGGTTCCTGATGCACGGAAAAGTTTACGATCAGATGCCCGAACCGCGATGGGTGATCTCGATGGGATCTTGTGCGAACGGGTCCGTCGCCACCTATTGCGCTCAGATTCACTGGCTGATCCTGTCCAGAGGCGGTTACTACCACTACTCGTACTCCGTGGTTCGTGGATGCGACCGGATTGTCCCAGTCGACGTTTATGTTCCGGGATGGTCAGTCTGTCCTTCTCATTGTCTAGGAGGTTTCTGACAGCGAGCAACAGCCCCCCAACCGCTGAGGCATTGCTCTTCAGCATGCTGCAGCTAATGAGGTTCGTGATCTAGTTCTCCGCTGGCTGTCGCTGACGCATCACAGGAAGATGCGAAGGAACAGACAAGGGGTCAAGTGGTATCGCAAGTGATACCTACAGGGCCACCGGGCTCTTCCTCAGAGAGTACAGCGGTGATGACGCAATGGAAGGCATAGTGCATAGTGTGATACATGTTTGAAACTCTGTCGCATGAAGGCCAATCATGATATCTTCTATCCTCGCAATAGTATGTCCACCCCGCTATCACGCCGGATATCCCTCGAGAAAGTCCTCCTACCGGTACGTGTCGTCAACGTGCGCGTTCTCGCTACCACCTTCGTCGATATCGGCCTCCTGGTCCTCGTCCTCATCCTCCTCTTCACCCTTCACAAACGATCGCTTCCTTGGCTTTCCCGTCCGTCCCACTTGCGATCCATTCCGAAGCGGGTTCTTATGCCTTTTGAGCAGATGGTCGTAACCATCCTCGTTGTCGGAGGGAAGTCGACTTCGACGCGGTATCACCCCTACCCTTCTCAGGCATCTTGTGAATCCGGAGCCGATGATACACCAGATAGTGATTCATCAGTTCATAGAGCTTGAGATGTTTCTGGCCTTAGTAGACCGGGTCGGCGCAAGTGTCCAGCGCCAGCTCGCGCTCGATCACCTCGGTGGGCATATCCGTGTCGAAATCTGGGGCGATTTCCGGTATGGTTTCTAGCTCCGACTTGGCAATGAAAAGCAGTGATGCTCGATATGACTGACAGCGTGAGCGTCTCGTGAAACGGTGTCATTGGCTCAGTGATGTCGAGTTCGGGATTGTTGACGCAAATTGGACAGTACCCTTGTGCGCTCGGCGCCATGTGATGGACCAACCGGACGACGGTGTGTTGGGCACCACCTTTGACGACAGTGTATTCGGCGGGATGGGTCAGATCGTCTCGAGGGGCATAGTTACTGAAGATCGACTCCCGTGTCGCTTCGCATGTGAAGACCCACTCGAGAGGATCTGGATGAAAGTGGTGACCCAGACGGAACATGGAGCGAGGGGCATATCGCCCGTCGTCAATCGAGTGGTCACACGTTTCTGCTTGCCAGCGGTACCGGCGAAGAAGTTGTGAGAGGCTTGGAGGTGAGAGATGACAAAGCGAATACTGCACTCCGGCTCGAATTCGTGATTGCAATTGCAAGACTCTATGACCGCATGATCGGTCGACAGATGGCGGTGGAGTGCCTTCGGGGTTCGAGCCTTCACACCGCATCACGACGCACCAGAAAGGATGGGGCACCGGGATTGTACCTCAGCGTACCTGTCCTGGGAAATCCGGCCAGAAAGTCGACATGGCCTCGTATCGGGCACAATCGTAGATGTGGGCGTAGTATCGCTGGCGCATAGTAGCGATTTTTGTTCCGGACGTTTCGTGGCCCTTCACTGGCCTGACTTGCTCAGGTAGTGACACATCACAAATCGGACAAACAGTGCCGTTGATCGGCTCGAGGCCCGGCAGCCAGCCTCCGGTCTCCAAAGAGTGCTCGGGGTACTGATCGATGGCTTTACGTATACTTTGGATGCTGGCGGCTTTGTCCATCATCATATCTGCGATCTTCTCCAGCTTTGATGAATCTGGATCGACAATCTTTCGATTGGATGCTGCTTTAGTTGCTGCTTTGGTTGGCGGTTTGTTTGCTCGCTTGATTGCTGATGCAGCGATAATCGGGGATTCTTGCTGCCTCTGCTGCAGACAATTCCGGGCAACTCGCCTACACAACCAGATCCTCTCACATGTCAGCTTGGTAGAGCGATCCTCCACTCATCAAGGCATCACCGTCGACGGGGTTTCCGACGTTCAAGCGGCAGGATTGGAAGCGAAAGGTCATAAGTTGGAATGGGTTAAAGGAGAGAACTGCTTCTGTCCTGCCTTTCAATGCCGAAAAGATGGTCCTTAGCAATCCCGAGCATATCCGTGGCGATACGCTTTATGCCGGGTCCGGAGTGGGAGGTCGCTGGGGAGCCGAGGAAGGAAGATAGCGGCGGGAGTGTTTGGCATCCTTGAGCATGAGTTGGTGAACTCCTAATGCAAGCACACCTGCTCCGACCTGTATCTTTGGCCCGGAAACTTGAGATAAGATGCAAGGGGGGTGCCCCCTTCCTCCTAGGAAGGAGCCCCATCCTCCTAGGAAGGTGCCCCATCCTCCTAGGAAGGTGCCCCATCCTCCTAGGAAGGAGCCCCATCCTCCTAGGAAGGCGCCCCATCCTCCTAGGAAGGCTCCCCATCCTCGACACGTGGGATCAGTTGCACAGCTGAACGAAACGGGTATGCCTGCAATACCTTGTCCTACCCAAAGTCCCTTCGTAAGGCTTACGCAGGTGTCGCTCATCAGCCTCAAAATCACAATGAGGACGATCAGCTTCCTTCTCGCTCTTGTCGCAAGCCTGACGCTGGTCCTCGGAGCAAACGAGAGCGATGCCGTCCATTCTGCTGCACTCATGACGAATGTGAGCCATTGATAGTATAGTGGGAGGTGAATCGAAGATTTACGTTGCCTGCCTGTGGTCGCAGCACTCTCTGTTTTGGAATACCTACCGACCCCAGCTGTATCATGGCATCCGACCACGCATTCCTCACTCCCTCATGACCGGTCTCATGTGGTTCGGCCTGAACGACTACAATGGCAACAACGGTGGGTCCAGCTATCCGTCCGGAGTATTCTGATTGGGACTCCACCATAGAGATCCGACATACGGCTGAGCAATCCGATGCCCTGAGCTCGTACTCGTACACCCAGCATGACGGACGATACTACTCCAGCGAAGACTTGGTAGATGGGAAGAACAACGTGAAGCTTACCGTTGGATGGTTGAAGAGTGAGGATGGGAGTGACTGGAGTGTCAGAATCGAGGGAGATGCCATCGATCTCGGTACGCTGAGCTTCGCGGAATATTTGTGACAAAGCTGATGGAGTGTACAGCAAAACCCGCGCGGACTAGCTTAATCTACCATCTAGGGTTGGAGGGGTTAGGCGAGCTGGCTTTGGACAATGAGCCGGATGAGGATGTAGGTGGACAAACGATGGCTTGGTGCTGATTATGCCAGGGGCTGGAAGGGGCAATCACGCTGCGCGGATCCTCACCTCAGCTGGGCAACTTCCGAATACGCATCGTGGATCGTGAGCTTCGCCTCGGCTGTGGTGAAGACTCTGACACTCTGCATTAGATCCCGCGGCCGCTCCTCTCAGGATAGCAATTCACCCTGAAGATTTCACATATATGGCTGGCAAGACGTCTTTTTTCGGTGTGAGCATCCCCACCGGAGAGGTATGGCGAATCAAAGGTAAGCTTGACAGGCTCCGCTGTTTTGGCAATCTTGCTCCTATTCCTCGACCTTGACCAGCTGACTGCTAATAGACCATATCCTCCGCTCGATCAGTACTGGCGCCCAAGCGCTCATGTCGGGGGGACGCTATACGCCAGAGTCCCCGCCAGACCCCCTCGCCCTCTTCCGCCTTCAGAACGAGGTGTACTCGGGGGCGAATGTCTTTGCGTTTCAAAAGGCTTTTGGGAGGAATGCGAGGGAGCCTGGCGGCAAGTGGGGATTTGATGTCTACTATGAGAGCCTAGAGGAAGCGGAGGAGATTGACGGGATGAGCTGTATGCGGTGCTTCTTCAGTGCGACGTTGCTGAATCGCGCAGATGAGTCTTTAAGCCAGACCTTGAACGCTGCATCCCAGTCGTACGTCAGTCGATTCGAGAAGTCCTTCCCCCTGCCATCACCATACAATACACCGGAATATTCCACCTTCGCCCAGGCCATGACATCGAATCTCATCGGCGGTATTGGTTACTACCAAGGCGCATCCATAGTCGACCGCTCCTTCCGGCATGACTACGATGACGATGAAGACGACGAGGGAGAGGTAGGCGTGGAGAGGCCTCGCTTGACGGAGGAGAGGGAGCTGTTGACGGCGACGCCGAGCCGGAGCTTCTTTCCGAGAGGTTTCTACTGGGATGAGGGGTTCCATTTGGCTCTATTAGGGGAATGGGACAACGACCTCAGGTGTGCAGCGCAACGCAATTCGATCAAAACAGCTGATGGAGGCAGTCTGGAGATCTTGGCAGACTGGATTGCGCTCATCGACGAGGACGGGTGGGTTGCACGAGAGCAGATTCTCGGGGAGGAATCCCGCAGTAAGGTGAGTATAACGCATAGGAAGGTGACTGATCAGATGAGGTTCCGCGCGAGTTCTGGACACAGTACCCGTCATATGCCAATCCACCTACTCTGACGATGGCAGTGACCTCCTTCATCCGTCGCCTTCGGGCGCATTCTTCCTCGTCCATCCTGGATTCTCAGCTCGGCTTCCACATCCCTCCTACTTCCTTCTCTCCCGAAACGCCCGCTTCGAAGTTGCCCAGCTTGCATCTCGCAAACCCATCCCTCGCCCACTCGTACCTCCATTCCATCTATCCCGCACTCCGCCGGCATTACCTCTGGTTCCGCCGCACTCAGCGCGGTCTGCTCAAGCCATATGGACGGAATCCGACATCACGGACTGAGGCATACCGATGGCGAGGCCGAACTGCAGATCACGTCTTGACGTCTGGACTAGACGACTATCCTCGCGCTAGGCCACCGCACAACGGCGAGCTACACCTGGACCTGATGAGCTGGATGGGATTCTTTGCTCGGACTATGGGCGAGATCAGCGAGTTTTTAGACATCGAGAGCGATCGCGAGGAGTATTTGCGGCATGAGAAGGGCATTTTGGCGAATCTGGATGGTAGGTCTGGAGCACAAGCAAGGCTGACGGTAGACCTGCACTGGAGCGAAGAAGAGCAGATGTACTGCGACGTCAGTGTCAACGAGGAAGGTCTGTCCGCCCAGTATGTGGCGAGAGATCGTGACTGAATCTCCTCAGACGAGTCTATCCATGTCTGCCACAAAGGCTACATATCCCTCTTCCCCTTCCTGCTCGGATTGCTCCCGCCCACGTCACCACACCTCACCCCAATGCTCGACCTCATTACCTCCTCAACACACCTCTGGTCATCTTACGGAATCCGCTCGCTATCGAGGTCGCATCCGCTGTTCGGTAAGGACGAGAACTACTGGCGAGGACCGATATGGATGCAGATGAATTGGTTGGCCTTGAAGAGTCTGAAGGAGAGATACGTAGTGGAGGAAGGATCTGAAAGAGAGAGAGCTAAAGAAGTGTATGCTGCATTGAGGACGAATGTGGTGGAGAATGTCTTCAATGTGAGTCCTTCTTCAATTGCGGATCTAGCGAGCTGAAGGAGAGTAGGAGTGGAAGAGAACGGGGTACGTTTGGGAGCAGTATGATGCGGAGACTGGGGAGGGGCGACGAAGGTGGGTCATTCAGGCTAACGAATCGGTCACAGCTGATGAGAGCAGTCACCCTTTCACCGGATGGACGGCGCTCATCACGATGAGTAAGTCTCCACGATTTGAGCCAAAAGTAATCATTGACGATCAGCTAGTCATGACGGAAAAGTATTCATAGAGGCGAGCAAGAGTATGGAATCAGGAAGATGCGCCGCCCATCACCTGGCTGAGATCTCTGCTGCATCCGAACCATAGGAGGGCCATAAATCCCAAATCAGAGCGTGACAAGCTTTCTCGGATCGCGTCCTGTTTCAGCTTCCAAACCAAGAAATAATACCGAAAGGGGCAACTTACGAAACGCTTTCAAGCGCGCTTGACTTTTCGTGCGCTTGGAAGATGTTTTCCCCTTTCTCGTTACCTCACCCCTTCGACCTTATGATTTGCTTCTTGACCCTGAGAATGTTTGGAAGCGCGTTCACTTTCGGACTTTCTTTTCACATGTTTACCGGACCCTGGATCGGTTGAGCTAGGCAGCGTGCGACTTCGTCACAGCTCACCTTCCGCTTGGTCTCCTGGAACGGACTTGGTTGCTTTACTCTGTTCTTGAAACTCGTTAGCTTGACGCTGGACGACCCGACAACGACGGGATCGCCCTTTGAGAGGGATTTGCGCTATCGATTAGCGGGAAATCGAACGGACACTATCATTCACACCACCTTCTCTCGCGCTCATGGATTTACGGCCTCGACATCAGTCCAAGCAATAGCATCATCGACATCAACATCATTCTCTAAAAGGAGCCACTAGGACTGAACGTGGCAGAGCCGCGGCCATGTTTCTCCCCATCCTGGCCCTAGTGGCCGGCCTCGCCCAGGCGGCGCCAAACCTCGTCTACCCGCTCATGGACCAAGAACCTCCGGTTGCGCGGATAGGCAAGCCCTTCCTCTTCGACCTCCTCCCGTCGACATTCAGCTCGACATCCAACATCACCTACACCACCTCCTCCCTTCCCTCCTGGCTAGCCTTCGACCCGTACATTCTCCTTTTCTACGGGACACCGTCGACGTCGGATGCCGGACAATCGGCTGTGACCGTGACGGCGACGGACAATACTGGCTCGACGACTTCCGACTACACCCTGATCGTGACCACCTACTCGTCTCCCGACATTCACGAAAGCTTTACCACCCAGATCGCGAATCCTCCCCTCCGCGTCTTTGCATCTGCATCAGCCCTGACCGGCAGCTCGGGCGTCTCCATCCCTCCATACTGGTCCTTCTCCCTCGGTTTCGCATACGACACCTTCCGACAGTCGTTCTCCGAACCCAACAACGGCGAGCTATACTTCGCCGCGCACCAACGGGGAAAGACCGGACTCCCGTCGTGGCTCGAGTTCAACAATGACTCGTTCACTTTTAACGGCGTGGCTCCCGGCAATGGGACGTACACTATCGTGGCGACTGGGACGGACTTTTGGGGTTATTCAGCCGCCCTGACGAGCTTCATCATCGAGGTGGGAGAAGGGGAGGCGGTGGAGATGATGAAGGGAGAGAATTTTACGGATCTGGTGACCATGGCGCGGAGCCAGGTGGATTACAAGGTGGATCTGAGCAAGGTGACCCTGGGCGGTCAGGCGGTCTCGGCGAGTGATGTGGTGTTGAGCTTGGACAACTCGGGTCTCCCTTGGTTGTCTCTGGATAGGTGGGTAATATGCTTCTTCGATCGATCACTGCTGATTTGCTGCAGCTCCACGAATACCCTGACCGGAACTACGCCCGACCAGTACCTCAACGGCACGATCACGCCCTTCTCCGTCCCCATCACGATCAGCCCCGCCGACACCACCAGCACTCTGTCCTTCACCACATGGCTCGGCATGGATATCCTCCCATCCTTCTTCACCACGTTCAGCATCCCCACCGTCACCGCCAATCCCTCCCAATCCTTCTCCTTTAGCCTCACCCCGTACCTTCACAACCACTCCGCGCCGATCAACACGACTGTCAACCCGACCGATGCGTCGCAGTGGCTCGTGTGGTACCCGAGCAACCTCACGCTCGCTGGATCCGTACCGAAAAGTGTCAAGTACAGCGAGGTGGACGTGACCTTCCAGGCAACGAGTGCAGGTTTAGCTTCAACTGTTGAACTCGCAGCAGTAAGCGGGAACGCCTTGACCTCCAGTACCGAGCTCAAGATCACCATGGCCGGCGTGGCTGGATCGTCAAGCTCGACCGCTACAGCGGGTGTCCCGACAAGCGGTACCTCCCGCTCGAGTGGTCACGGCGGTCTGTCAAAGGGCGCTAAGATCGCTTTGGCGGTGGTGTTTGGACTACTCGGAGTCATAGCACTGCTCATGCTCCTCTTGCTCTGCTGTCGGCGTCGAAAGACGAAGGCTGAGGAGAAGGAAAAGGATGATGCGGACAGCTTTGTCGCAGGCTCACCCGTCCAGGATCCGTTCAGACGGAGTAATGGCCTCGGACCGCCGCGCAATCTCCTCGGCGAGATCGCGCGAGTCTCTGGCTTCCACATCCGCCAGGGATCCGATGCTGAGACCACTATACGACCGATGTCTGCTGGGACAGCCACGACCGCAGCGGAAAATCCAAAGCGCCTGGATGGATTGAAGGGGATCTTCGGGTGGTCCGACGTGAAGGAGAAGGAAGTTGTGATTGCCACGCCAAGACTAGGCGACAGCTCGAGCAGCTTCGTCGGGTCCGGCGATATCATCGGAGTCAGCGATGCGGTCAATCGGCCCAGCCAGGATGCGTCATCATTCACCGAAAGCTTCGATTCGTCAGGGAGTTCCAGGGCGAGTTGGGAGAGCCAGCGGTCCTTTCGATGGTCATCGGCGGAGAACGTAGGCGGGATGAGGAATCGCGAGTCGACGACACCCAGTATACCTCGTCCACGAGAAAACTTCACTCCCCGATATCCGAGGAACAGCTCGCCTACGGTATTGGCGAGATTGACATCGCAGCACACGTTGGACGGATCCCAGGGATTCAGCGAGTTTGGGTCGCAGGAGGATTCGGGAACGCACGCGTCGCGTTCGATGTTCGGGTCTGGGTCGAATTTCCCCTCCGGACCGAGTGGACTAGGACGATTCGGTGACTCTGGATTCAAGAGCATCGATGAGGATGACGAGGACGCAACGTCTGTGGAAGGCGCGGCGGTCGTGTCGATGGCAGAACGGCAATCCTTCGAAACTCGCCAATCTCATGCGACCGAGCAGCGCCCGACACCGAAGCTGCGGCCGAGCAGAGAGCGTATCTTATCGGCTCGACAGACACCACCGACCGAGCAATCGAGAAATGCGTTGGCAGGATCCGAGGAGGGCGTCTACGACGATGCGGACGAGGCTCGGCGTTCGACGTATGCGCCGAGCGACGTGACGGGGTCGGGAAACCCGGCTTCGACCATCTTCTTTGGGACACCGAATCCGGACGGCGAGTATGATCAGCGATCATCGGTCAACCCGAGCGAAGCGCGAAGCTCGACGATCCGCGCCATCCCTACACATCAAATGCCCCTTTCACCGCCTCTGCCACAAGTGGGATCCTTCATCCGGCATCGCCGGACCAACACATCCGGATCTGGCGGCGGGTCCTCCCGACCAGGTTCAGGCAGCGCCGGCCGTGTGCTCGCTTGCGCAAACGAGACGTTCTCCATTCACCCTCCTATCCACCCTCCACCCACGGTTTCCCTCTCCGCCGCCACTTGGTCCTCGAATCCTCAATCAACCTACCGGACAGAGGTCCAAGGGGGCGGTGCGATGCCTGCTTGGCTTCATTTCGACGCGCGAGAACACGAGCTTTGGGGTGTACCGTCTCTGAAACACGCAGGAGAGACGACGGTGGTGAGGATAATCGAGAAACTGCCGAGCAACAATCGGCGGAGCGACCCGATGGCTTTCGGCTACGAGCCGCCACAAGAGCGGGAGGTGGGGAAGGTCATCATTGAGTAAGTCTGCTTTTCGCCCGATTTGGAACGCGGACTGATGATGTGCCAGGGTCGTGGATAGATTGCGAAGTCCACAGTTTGCGTTGGAGGGATCGCCCCATGCTCTCTAGATGTGGGAAAAGGGACATTTTCGGAAACTCACGAGTCACGCTTAACGTCCATTGGTATAATCATTGTCCGCGAATCGTACAAATCACTCATCCATCATACCATCATGCATTATGCACTATCATCCGGTCATATGTCCATATTCGACGCGCCATACGGAAGAAGCATTCGACATTCTCATTCTAGTACATCCCCCCACTCGAGCCGCTTCCCTTGGGCTTGATCACCTTCTCCCAGTTGCGCTCGAACTTGTTGAGGATGCCGCTGTAGATGATGAGCAGGGTTCGGAGATACGAGCGGTACAGGAAATGGTCGAAGCGGTCACTCTACGATCCATGCGTGTCAGAAAGCGAATTTGCGTCGAAAAGACTCACAGCGGTGATCGCAGCCTGAATTACGCCCACCATCAGCTCAACCGCCTCACCTTACGAGCTGGTCGTTACCTACCGGGAAGTCCTAGATCGTGCCGATGATCAGTTCTAGACGCAGAGTACGGACATTCAATGACTCACCATGAGATTCGGATACCTGACCCAATCCACCGCTAGTTTCAGGCGGTCCACATAATGCTGCCTACACCCATGATTGAACGCGTTGGAACGCTTGCACGCTTCGTTAAGCTCCTTGATCATATGGCCTTGAACCTCGGCGCCTGATTGAGCGCACCTGTCAGCATCTATAGCGGGATTTACAACTGTGGAAGGGACCTACCGAAGGAATTACCGTCTTCGATGACGGGGACCTCGAGCTCCAGCCAGGTACGTAAGTCCTGGAAGATGATATTGGTGTCTTCGGTTTCCCTTCGTCCTGTCAATACTCCGAGTGAAGGGTAAACACACTGGGAACAACGAACTTGACGGACATCTTGACGAGTTTGTCTTGGACCTCGTTCTGAGGAAAGACGTCAAACCACCTTGCACCGACCTTCGAGCCCTTCTTGGCATCCCCATTCTCCGCATCTGTCGTCTCGGATGGTTCATCGTTCTCCTCGTCAGATATTTCATCCGAGGGGCCGACGACCTGGTCTGGCATGGTGACTTTCAGCCCGAGCTTGGCGATTTCCGGATCCGCAGGCTGGAAGAAGGTGACCTTGTTGAACGCCTCGGTGGCGGTATGGCCTGGCCAGAGCACGGACGATGCATCGGATCCGGAGTCGAGGAGGACGCGCAGATGGGTGATCTTACCTGGGATAGTCTGTTGGAGGTGCGTGCGGGCGAGGACCCGATAAAAGGATTTCATGTCCTGGAAGATCGTGAGGTTCAGCTTTGAAAAATGGAGGCAGTCTCCGCTTCACCTGCATAACCTCAGGTTGAGGGTGCTGCTTGAAGACATTATCCATCTCGGGCATTGCTTCGCTATTCGCCTGGTCCGGAGCCATCGTGATCGATGTCTGCTTCGTCGTTGAAAATGCGAAGGTGAGTAAGCTTAGCCATCATCAGTAGCCGGACTCTGTAAGTTCCCTTTCAGTACGGCACAAAGGAGTGATGAAGGAGGATCTCACAAAGGAGACGAGCGGAACTGTTTGCGATAGCCGTTTAGCTTGTAGATCTACAGCAGGGACGATCGGTAAAGCAGATGTTATACATGTTTCGGATACTCCGTTGATCTTCTTTGTCTAAAATACCGAGAAACAGTGAGACCGCCTCAGCCCGTTCCGGTCGCTAGCGGCGGAACTTCGACCAAAGCACGATGATGATCAGGATGACCAAGACTGCAATGATCCCCGCGGAGAGGAATTTTTGCTGATACATCCTACAATGGACGTCAGATATCCTTAGCTGAATCCGAAACTTCTCGATTTACTTGAAGATCATCTTCTTCAGTGTCCCCGCTGCCCGGTCAATGGACGAGTCCGCTTGCACCAGCTGTGTATCTTCAGTGCTCGTCACGAGCCACGCAGATCTGTTCTCACCGTATCTCGAGTGTGCTCGATCTGCTCCCTTTGCCCTCTCAGATTCCGCAAGATTCCCGCACCGACATCCTCCGTCTCCATCGCGATCCTCTGCGCATTATCCAATCTTCGACTCCCATCCGCGAGCGTCTCCGTACCCTGTAACAATCGTGTTCGCGATGAATAATTTGATGGGTCGTCCGAGTATGGGTCATCGCCGTGAGGGAAGCCTGGGCCGGAGAGAAGGTCGGACCGCTGAGATTCGGCACGGGTATCTCTCTAGATAATTGACTTAGCTTGCCACACGGGAGGTATAAGATGACGCACCACGATCTTCTTGACCTTGTCGAGAGCGGCTTTAGATGCTGCTAGTCGACCTTGGTAATTTTGTCGGATTGAGACGGGCATAGATGGTAATTCCACTTCCATTTGCGCAACCTAATGGGACAGAACAGACACACAGACGCCTGGTCAGCTCACGAAGCTCGTTCGCGCAAGGGTCCGCACAATCTCTTCCGCCTCATCCAGCTCATCCCCAACCTTCTTTAAAGAGGCCTTCCGCTGCTCTAGCCGACTTTCAGCATTTTGCAAACGATAATTGATGTAAGCTCACCGCCTTTCAATGCCTTCACATCTCCCTCCAGTTTTCCCTTGAGGCTCTCCACGAGCTGCTTCAGATCCTCATCGTAGTTCTCGAATAACGCGCTGAGGGTGGCAGTAGCAAGACAACGTGGAAGTAGGGGAGGCATTGAAACGCGGAAAAGGCAGCATTTGAGTCAGCCTTGGAACACGCAACGGGTCTGTCAGCTTACGTCGGCGAATTGTCCATGCTGCCAAAATGTGGATGTCGAGTCGCTCAGGACGGGTACGGTTTGGAAAGACAAGCTCAGAGATTCGTGCGTGGTGAGTGATAAGTATATGGGCGGACGGAATAAATTGAGGTGGATATCCAGGGAATCCTGGGCGCGGTTCGGATTGATTTCAGACTTCACAACCTGATCATTCCTCTCGGCCAGCAACCGGTCCATCGTCATCGTCCCATCACCACCTCGTCAATCAATTGTTTCCGATCAGGTTTCGAGATTCTATCTGACTTTTGCTCTCGCTTGATCGCCCCTCAACATTACCACACCTATTTCAACCCGCCACTCAACATGAACTTCTTCAACCGTCAGAAAGCTCGGACACCAGCCGACACCGTCAAGAGCTTACGGGAGAATATCCAGCGGCTAGATCAGTCGGAATCAGGAGAGTCGAAGCGAAGAGTGAGCTTGATCTTCAGCTCTAAAGATATCGCGCCCCCAGCCCGGGGCTTAAAGGAGATAGGCCTCATAGGGCTGGCGAGTTTCGTCGAGACCTGGTCGTCGACAGAGCCTCTCACGGCGCATACTTCACCACTTGCGTTTCAGCTGACGGTCATGTGGCTAGACAAATGAGGAGATTTCTCGCCTGATCTCGACTGTCAAGATATATCTGTCCGGCGAGGGCGATGTCGAACCCTCTTCCGATGTCGTCGCGCAAGTCGCCAATGAGGTGTACTCGCAGGACCTGCTGAGTCTGATGGTAGTGCATATCGCAAAGCTCGAATTTGAAGTGAGTGAAGTTTAGGAGCCGCGTATGTCGCTGAGTCTGCCTGAATTGATCGCTTGCCTAGGCCCGAAAAGACATCTGCAACATTTACAACACCCTTCTTCTAAGACAGATCGGGACTCGGTCGCCCACGGTCGAGTATATCTCAAATCGACCCGACATCATTTTCAACACCTTGAAGGGGTAAGTCGCGCATTCCATTGGTGCAAGCCGAGTATCGCTGATACAATATCTAGATATGTCAACGCAGAGGTGGCATTGAATACAGGGGTAATCCTGAGGGAGATCTTACGATATGAGCCGCTGGCGAGAATATTGCTCTACTCGGATCAGTCAGTCCCTGGGATACCTGCGCAGTCACAGCTGCCTAGTGTTAGGTCTTCGTCGAGTGCTGACGGTGATTCAGATTCTACACATTCCCCATTTACATCGAAAACACCACCTTCGGACTTTCTTGCGATGCGTTCGGCAGCATGAAGGTGAGTCATCGTCTCCCTCTCCGCGCACGGCTGATCGGCGTCTAGGAAACCCTCACACGACATAAGCCGATGGTAGCCTCCTATCTCGATGGAAACTACGATCGAGTCTGTCGAGTCACGACACATACTGGACGTCACTAACTTGGCCCAGTTCTTCACCATGTACACAACCCTTATCCTCTCGTCCAACTACGTTACCAAACGTCAATCGCTCAAATTGCTAGGCGAGATCCTCCTCGACCGGGCAAACTACTCGATCATGACCCGCTACATCGCCTCGGAGGACAATCTGAAGATGATGATGAACTTCCTACGGGATAAAAGTCGGAATATCCAGTTCGAGGCGTTTCATGTCTTCAAGGTGGGCTCAGGCATCTCTTATGGGACGCTGCTCATGATGTGGGAAGGTCTTCGTAGCCAATCCGAATAAGCCGCCACAAATCGGGAGTATATTGCGGAGAAACAAGGACAAGCTGCTGTTGTTCTTGAGAGAGTTCCACAATGACAAGGATGGTGAGTACTCGGGTGCGTGCCAGTTCAACTGCTCACGAAGTTCCGTGTGCAGACGAGCAATTCAACGTGCGTACCATATCTCCGAGTCGCGAGTCCACGCTGACCCCGTTTCTAGGACGAAAAGCAATTTCTCATCGCCCAGAGTACGTTCATCCCTCTCGCCGATAGTCTAGCTGACAGCCATCTATGTAGTCCAGCAAATATAGGTCTTGCAACTCCTTCACTGCCATTTGTCCAGCTTGTACATCCGCTCTGACCATTCCATCACTCTGCACCAAGCATTTCATGTAGTCAGTCCGCATCACTCGTTTTGTGTACTTAGGTAGTAGCATCCAACCTGTCAGCCGTATAAGAAGGTCTGCCTTGATCCCCTTCGTCGTGAACGTTATCGATCATCCAGAGACGGTTCTGACCCTTTGCTCTCGTTCAGCAATCGCGTGGAATTTCATCGAGCTGGACATCGACCCGTCGTCCATCATGTCTCTGGATGCTCTTCAACTCGTCAGATCCCTGCATCTGCTCAGCAGCCAACAAACTACGTGTTTCGCTTTGATCTGAGCGGTCCACGTCAGTATGCCAATATCTCCAGATGTCGGATGCAAGAACTGGATTATGGTTCTGCGAATTGATTTGATGCAAAATCTATCCCTTAAAATAGAGGAGAAGATTCCGACGGGAATGAAGGATGCAATTGAAACGGTATTTCGAAGCTTCACGTCTTGTCCCGGAGACTGCGGGGTTTCCGATTCAGGCACCGGCTCTCCCATCCTCCTGATCTCGCTCCTGGAATCCCTGCGAAGGCCGTCAACGTGGGCCTGTTCTTCGCTTGTCTCACCTCTCCATCGAGGTCCCCGCTCTCTACCACTCTCATCATGTCAATCGCCACTCGCCGGACCTCTGTGTCTTCACTGAGCAACTCCCAAGGTCAGCCCGGTCCGCCTATCCTCCTGAATGGTCCACGTTCTTCCTCGGCAGCGGGCTCCTCCGCAGGATATTCCCCATCCCTGTCAACTTCGTCATTCGTATCCGAGCTAGTCTCGCCCCATCAGCCGAGCTCTGCAAAGATCCATTTCGCTCCTCTCCCGCAAGTCCCACCTGATCTGAAGAGACGAAGCTCGATCACCCTTGGGGTCGCGGCGAGGAAGCACCTTTTGTCCAATCAGTCCCAGCAGGCGAAACCGGGGACGGTGTATATGACCGATGATCAGTGGGAGCTGTACAAGAAGCAGTACGAGGCGAATAATTGGTGGGTCCATCTCTAATCGCTTTGGTACTGATGGAGGTAGGTCCGAGCCGGTGGATATCGGCGAAATTGCGAAATCCGGCGCGAAATCCATTTGGCGAAGAATGCGATCTGCCTCGAGCGCTTCAAGCTGGAATAGTCCTTCACCATCACCTTACGGGTCAAGCTGGTCCAGCCCCGCCCCACTCGCGAGTCCCCGACGAATACCGGGTGAGCGACGGGGTTCAGTTCCGAACCTCTCATCCCGTCCGCCCACCCCGCTCGCCGAGCCCAGCTTGGATACAGTCAAGGAGGAAGACAAGCTCTCCGGGTTACACATCACCACCAGTTCTCCTCCACCTGATGACTCCAGGCGGTCGAGCGAGTCATTCAATGCATGGAGCTGGAAAGGTGGACATGGGGCTGGAGAAGCTACGCCGAGGCGATTTCCGAGTCCTCCGCCGCGGAATACGGTCCTGCCCGAGGACGATGAGGAGGTGGAGGAGAGGCAGGAAGCGGTGCAGGCTATCAGTCCGCCGAGATCACCTATAAGGTATACCCCGGCGGAAGGACCGGTCGCGCCGGTCCCGAGTAGACGGAGGCAGGCGGCGGTGTTGGGTTTCGATGAGGCGCGGTATGGACGGTAACATGTATTTAAACTTGTAGCAAATTGATGGCGTGTACAACGTGCCATCACGTGCATGTACTATTCGTCGCCTATGGGCGATGACCCACTGCATGGCATTCAAAGTGTCATGCACACCAGTGCTTGATCTCGGTATATACGTTGTATAGGTACCGGTACTGGAAAACATTGATTGTGACGTGTCAATGATGACAGATTTTGATACTCGACGCAACCCCGCTGGTATAGCTTCCGATTCTGGTATCGAGTGCACAGTCTTGACATACAAATCAGCTGGCGGAACCAGAGAAGGGGAGCTGCATCACTCCGATTCGTCTTCCTACACCGCCGGCTGAGTTTCTGCAGAATGGTCAGCTGCAATTCCTTTCATTAATGGCCTGATGGCTGATTGTTCTGCTTGATTAGGCGGGAGCAATGGACAAGGCCAAGAAGGAGCTCCCAAAGGTGAGCCGTTCGCTGCATTTGCCAGACTAGCTCTTCACGAGCTATTCCTGATCGTAGCGAAGCTCACGCCCTTTCCTTTCGCTTAGATCCGGGATGAGGAGCGCGAGCGGATGCTGGGTTCAGTGTACTCGTCAGTCCCGACACCCCTTACTAGCGTCACAGCTGATATGTCCGTTCCTGTCTTCCCTTGGTGGTCCTTTGATTCCCTTGTTATTGGCTCTACTCGCCGATCCCGTTCTCCCCGCACAGCGTTTCTGGACCCGTCGTGATTGGCGAGAATATGCGAGGATGTGCGATGTATGAGCTGGTCCGAGTGGGCCATGACGAGCTGGTCGGAGGTGGGTGTCAGGTCGCTGCTTGGATCTGTGCTGAATGTGGTGTCGCAGAGGTTATCAGGATCGAGGCGGACAGGACTACGATTCAGGTGTACGAGGAGACGTCGGGAGTGACGATTGGCGATCCAGTCTTAAGGACTGGGAAGCCTTTGAGTGTGGAGCTCGGACCTGGTTTGATGAGCAACATCTTTGAGTGAGCTCCTCCCGTATAGTTTTTTGAGTGCTAAAGTTGCTGCAGCGGCATCCAACGGCCCCTTAAGTCCATTCAGGAGGCATCCCAGTCCATCTACATTCCCCGTACGCCCGGGATTAAGAGATCTTTCGAGAGAAGCTGATGTCCGGCTTAGGCGGTATCAACACCGATTCCCTCTCCCGCGATATCAAGTGGGACTTCAACCCCGCTTCTTTCCGTGTTGGTGACCACGTCACTGGCGGAGACATCTTCGGCTCGGTCTACGAAAACTCCCTGGTGGACAACCACAAGATCATGCTTCCTCCACGTGCTATGGGTACCATCACTCGTGTTGCTGAGAAGGGAAGCTATACCGTGGAGGTGGGCCAACCTTTGTTTGACTGGACTGTATTCTGATAGGTCATTAGGATATCGTGCTTGAGACTGAGTTCCAGGGGAAGAAGCAGGAACACTCTATGATGCAGCTGTGGCCGGTGCGGGCTCCCCGACCTGTTGCTGAGAAGCAGTCGGCTACGTACCCGCTCTTCACGGGACAAAGGGTGCTGGACGCTCTGTTCCCTTGTGTGCAAGGTGGGACGACGGCGATCCCAGGCGCTTTCGGTTGGTGAGTGAGTTTACATGGGAGGTGGTGCAGACTGCTGACCCCAGTAGTGGCAAGACTGTCATTGTGAGCCATCATTGCGCTCTCTGTGGGTCGAGGCTCATCAGAAACAGAGTCAAGCCTTATCAAAATTCTCTAACTCTGATATTATTATCTACGTCGGATGTGGTGAGCGGGGTAACGGTATGTACTGCGTTTATTCCTGTTTTCAACGCTGATGAGAGCGGCAGAGATGGCAGAGGTCTTGGCAGATGTACGTCGTCCATGGCATCCAGGTCACTCCGCTGACAGGCGTAGTTCCCCGAGCTCACGCTCGAGCGCGACGGCCGAGAAGAGCCTATCATGAAGCGTACCGCCCTAGTCGCCAACACCTCCAACATGCCCGTCGCCGCTCGCGAGGCCTCCATCTACACCGGCATCACCCTTTCCGAGTACTTCCGAGATCAAGGTCAGAATGTGGCGATGATGGCGGATTCGACGTCACGGTGGGCCGAGGCACTGCGAGAAATCTCAGGTCGATTGGCGGAAATGCCTGCGGATTCTGGATACCCCGCATACCTTGGAGCGAAGCTTGCTGGGTTCTACGAGCGGGCTGGAAAGGTCACATGCTTGGGCAACCCGGAGAGGCAGGGAACCGTGTCGATCGTTGGAGCAGTATCACCCCCGGGTGGTGACTTCTCGGACCCGGTGACTAGCGCCACCTTGGGTATCGTGCAGGTGTTCTGGGGTCTATCGAAATCCCTGGCCCAGCGAAAACATTTCCCTTCGGTCGACTGGAATGTGTCATACTCGAAGTACCTCAAGGTCCTCGACCCACACTACGAGAAGAACAATGCGGGCTTCATCGAACTACGTGCTCTCACCAAGGAGATTCTGCAGAAGGAGCAGGATCTGGCGGAGATTGTGCAGCTCGTGGGGAAGTCGGCGCTGGGTGAGAGCGACAAGATTACGCTCGAGGTCGCTCGGATGTTGAAGGTGAGCGAGATCGGAGTCGTATCAGCACGCTGACGTCGATCCAGGACGACTTCCTTCAGCAAAACGGTATCTCCGAGTATGACCGCTACTGCCCTTTCTACAAAACGGCAGGCATGCTGCGAAATTACATATCCTTCAATGAAGCTTGTCAACGGGCGGTGGAGACGAGCGACATGACTTTTGCCAAGGTTGGTTCGATCTGCTGTCTGGGCCCGTTCGCTGACCTGTGGTCCGCAGATCCGCGATTCCGCCGGCGACGTCATATACAAGCTGTCGCAGATGAAGTTCGAGTCGCCAAACACGCAGTCTGAGGAAGAGATCACTGGCAAGTTCGAGGCGCTGTATAACGAGATTGGGGAGACGTTCCGGCGGCTTCAAGAGTAGACGGCGGTGTATGCTCAGTCTTTGACGATGCATTGTTGCAAGCATGTTTCAAACGTGAGGTGAGACAAGGCAAGAAACGGTGAAGACGGGCCGAACTGGTTCCTGACTCGGCTCAATTCGATTGCGTGCTTGAAATCTTTGTTCCGAATTTTGCAATGACGCCATGAGCATGTCCGTCGATGCCAAGTATCCCGTCTCGTCTGAACCCATCGCACTGACCCATCGACTTCCACTGACATACTCATCATGCCAGCCCGAGCACTCGCTCGCTCACTGCACTTCCCAGCATCAACCTCCAAGACCCCTGTATCAACCCCATTCCCCCATCCCAAACCGCGTCTCGCCGAATATCACCTCGACCCCTCGCCTTCCCCTTCCTACCTAAATGCATCACCGCCCTTCATCTCACCCACCACACCTCATCTCCCACCTCGTCGCCAACCAGCTTACAATCCTGGCGGATTTGGAGTTCAGGCTCATCCTGGGAAGGGAAAGGAGCGGGCTATGACCGAGGTCGAGAGGCGGGATGCGGAGATCGGTCGGGAAGAGCGACTATTGGATGGACGGGTTGCGGAGGGGAAAGAGGAATCTGAAGCTTGCTACTTGGTGGGTCCATTGTCCCAAAACGACTTGGTCCGAGATTGACGATCGCAGCCCCCCGCCGCCACGCTTCACCACCATTCTACCGAACCCCTCCCACTACTCTACTCACCCGAACCCCTCCCTTCTTACCAGATAGCCTACGAAACATGGGGCCACCTCAACTCTCAGCGCTCAAACGCCATCCTGATCCACACCGGTCTCTCCGCCTCTTCCCACCTCGCCTCGGCTACCAACTCGCTTTCCCCCAGCATCTCCTCCAAGCCAGGCTGGTGGGAATCCTTCGTCGGCCCGGGGAAATCGATCGATACAGATAAATTCTTCGTCATTTGTACCAACGTTCTAGGCGGGTGTTTTGGCTCTACCGGTCCGAGTTCCCCGTACCCGCCGGGGGAGGGGGGGACGCGGTGGGCGACGAGATTCCCGGTGTTGAGTATACATGATATGACGAGGGCGCAATTGGGGTTGATGGATGAGATGGGCGTGGAGAAGCTGTATGCCAGCGTGGGGTGTTCGATGGGGGGGATGCAGAGTTTGAGTCTGGCTTATCTGGCGCCGGACAGGGTGGGGAGGGTCGCTAGTATCAGTGCGACGGGACGGAGTGGGTTGGGTGGGGTGGGGATGCGGTATGCACAGAGAAGTGGTAGGTCGATCCTTTCTCAAATGAGAGGTTCGAGCTTCGGGTGGAGCTCAAGCTGATGGGAGGGACAGTGCTCATGGCGGACCCTAATTGGAATCGAGGTTTTTACTACGACGGCGTCCCACCTCACAACGGGATGAAGCTCGCACGGCGTGAGTCCGTTTCCAACTCATGTTCCCATTTCTCTGCCTGTCTGTTCAAACACACACAGCTTCACTGGCTGACACGCCGCAGAGATCGCAACGATCACCTACCGCTCCGGCCCCGAATGGGAGCAGCGTTTCGGTCGGCGCATGCTTTCTGAGAGCGAGCTGGATACCGCTGGAGAGGTGGGAGTACCCAAGCTGAGCCCTGACTTCCTCATCGAGACATACCTCGATCACCAGGTCGGTCCTCCTTTACTACCTGGTTTTGGCTCCCATGAGTGTGCATGATGCGTAGCATGAGGATGGAAGCTGACGTGCTCGTGCTCGTGCTCAGGGCGAGAGGTTCTGCCTGACCTACGACGCAAACTCGATGCTCTACCTCTCCAAAGCGATGGACCTCTTCGACATGACCGCTCCTGCCCTCACCTCCCTCGCAAAGAAGTTCAGTACCGCCTACCCCGATCTCCCTCCTTTCCCGTTCCCTTCCGACCCAATCACCACTTCCGCATCTACACCACGCGATCCTCCTTCTCCACCCGCGCAGTCGAGCGGCGTGACGGAGGCGAGGAAGGTGGAGCGATTTATCCCTACCTCGAAATCGCCGCACCTGCCAGAATTGGCGGCGGGCTTACAGCGACTGAGAGATATCCCGACGCTAGTCCTGGGCGTGCAAAGTGACGTCCTCTTCCCGGTCGAACAACAGCGAGAACTGGCAGATGCACTCAAGCTAGCGGGAAATGGGCAGGTAACATACTATGAGCTAGGGGGAGTTTGGGGGCATGACACTTTCCTGCTGGACGTGCAGAATGTTGGGGCGGCAATCAGGGGGTTCTTACATTGACGCAAAGGCGAGACGCGATCGGTTGTAGCTGTAACTTACCAGGGGAAACTTGATGCTCGTACTGCGGATGGATTGCATGTGCTCCACATTGATCAGTCAATTGTCCGTGTCATTCCCCATTCGACGGTCCGCTCCCAGAATCTTCGCTGCCTAGTAATCTGGAGGAGAGTCGGTTTAAGCACGATCCAGGCGAGCGAGGCGGAACTCACGCGAACTCCTTCATCAACGAGCACTCCCCGCCATTCTCCAGATCGATATTGTAAGCCTGAAACAGTCCTCCCGACGAGATGACCATCACCTGTGTCGCAGTGCTGCTCTTTGTAAGCTGGGAAACATCTTTCGGATAGCAGGGGAATTTCGGCTTGAAGAAAACGTCGGGCACTCACCCGGACATGGCCACGACCGTCCTCCCCTGACTCCCTCTGAGCTTGATGAATGCGAAATCCCTTTGTGGCTCCCACATCTCGCTCACGCTCCTGGGCAGATACCCGCTCACACCGCCAACAAAGCCTTTCCCGATATGATACGATCTCCGTCTCAACGAGCTCGTCGCGGAGTGTGCGGGTGGTAAATTAGCCGCTCCGAGAGTTGGGGATGAGGAGGATGGCGCTTCGCTCGGCGTGGGACTTCTCATCTCGTCGATACCCGGTGAACTCGGTTCGGGTTGATAAGCTCTTGCGTTGGGAGAGTCGAGTCTGTAAATATGGATTGTGGAAGAGTCACTGGAGACTGCGAGGAGTGAGGAAGTGAGATTGAAATTTATACTGAATATCCGAGCCGATTGGGAACCTCTCCGGAATTGCCAGAGTTTCTTTGCGTCGGGAACCGAGAAGACGCGGACGACTGTGCCTTTATCCGAAGCGGTAGCTAGCATGGTACCGGTTGCATTCAGGGCGAGACACGCGATGGGAGCTTTGTGAGCTTGGATGACGTTGATAGCGGAGAGGTTGAGGGTGTCGAAGAGCAGGACGTCGCCTGTGGTGGGAGCGGGTGGAGCGGCTGGGACGGCGGACGAGGAGAGGGGGGATGAGGAGGCGGATGGTGCGGGGGAGGGGTAGGCGAGGTAGGAGTGCTCGGACGAGGAGGAGAGGGCGCAGACGGCTGATCACGTATCAGCATCAGGATCAAGCCAGGTTATGGAGATTGAGTGAGGATGGGATCGTCGCACACCATTGGGGTTGGGTCCGGTCTCGATGGTATGTAAGAGTTTCATGGTGGAGATATCGTAGATATAGATCTCGGATTCGAGCACCACGATCAGTCTCTTTCGATTCATCTTGACCGCCAATACCGAAGTCGGGAAGATGAGCTCGCAGATCGTGCTTTGTCGCTATCCCTTCATCAGTCCCGTTTCTCAACACAACATCCTCATAAGAAATCCGCGCCCATCGCCCACCTTTGTATTGACGATCTGGAGCTTCCGCGGGCTATTCGAAGGCTGCGTATCCGCCGTGCCGACGAGCGCTACGAGGGACGTACAGAACAGCATCTCGATGATCCCAGTCGCGCCCTGATCCGCTGCGACATCCTCAGCTGACATGTGTGGACGAGGAGGGAGGGATGGACGTACTCTTTGAATGGACCTTTCCAAAGGGATCGCAGTTGAGGATTGTGTAGCCTTTCTTGTGCCCCACCGCTATGCAGGAGAAATCTTGGTTGAAGTTACATGACTGGGCAGCGTTAGTGAGTGGGGTTCGGACATGGGAGGGGACCGACGAGGAGGTCGGGATGACGCTTGGAGTTTAGGCGGGACATGGTGACGGTGTCGTAGAGGTACCCGGCCTCGTATCTAGATAATTGACAGCCTGTGGCGGCGAAGGTGTACCGGTTTCCGGACGTGCTCTGAGACAAGAATAGTGAGCGAATCAAAGAGGTGGGAAGGAGTGAAGGAGACGAGGGAAGAGAGAAGTGCACCTTTGCTGATGATAACGCAGTAACGACGAGCTCAGCGAAAATCCAGTCGGGATAGGAGTAGAGTACTCTAGGAGGTCGAAAGTCTAGGATCTGATATATCAAGACTTCCGAGGCTGAGCAAGTTAGATGGATAGGATGGAGGAGAAAGCAACAAAGCCGAGGTTTGCCGGACGCATGCGGGGGATTATTTTCTCCCGGCTCCGTGGCGTTAGCCGAGGTGACTTGTGAAGGTCCTTGACCAGCGATAACTGAAGATGTGCAGTTGCAAGTGGTAAAAGAATGCATATCCGACAATGTCATATTGCGCATCACCACCACCCCTTCTTCCTCTCCGGGTTCCATCCGATTTGGCGATGATCCTGGCCAGCTGCAGCGCTCGAAATACCGTTTGACTGTAAGGAAGGATGCGGCAAGAACTGCGGTGGCGGATATGCTTGCGGTGGTTCATGATGCGCTTTGGCCCGTAGGTTCCAAAGCGCTGAGTTCGTCAGGATGATCAAGAACGACAGGGTCACGAGCGTGAAGCCCTGTTGGCAGTTCCGTCAACGTAAGTGACTGCAGCATGGAATTCCACTCACCATGGTCTTCCAGCTGATAGGATCAACAAACGAGTTGATCACCCCCGCAAACGTCTCGGCCATGACGTTCGTCCGTCCGACCATGGTGGGGTCACGCTGCATACATGCTCCCCACCCTTTGCACGGTGCTTCCCTAGAGACCGCAGCACCACGGATCAGCAGACTGTCATCGCTGACGTCGGACGAGCGGGACTGACATTGCTGGAACGCGCAATGTGGGGTCGCACCGGTTCGTCAAGTACAACTTTGTGCACTCTGAAATATCCTGTAGTATTTCTGTGCCGTTCAGCTAGATTCACACCAAGCAGCGGGAGACCTACCGACTGAGACCTCTTGCATCCGATCTTTGACGTCCCTCCGCACTGTCAAGACGAACTGCACTGCCAGATAGAGCACGAAGACCACTACGGAAGCGTTGACGCAGAACTGCAAGTATCTGTAGAGGGTTAGCTCGCACCATAGGAAGAAGTGCTTGACATACCCAAGGAGTATAGAAGGGATCTCGGAGTGCCTCAAAGCTGGCGCAGGCATGTGGAAAGAGTAATGATGCTCGGACTTGGCGGGCTGGCCGGGGCGCACACCTCGGGATCGGGAATCCAAGCCTCGGATTGGTGTCTGATCGTATATGGCATCAGTGCGTAGCCTCAAGTGTTCATCGTGAACTTACACTCCCCTCTCCCTCTCCCTCGGACTCGCTACCTCGTCCACGACCCCTCTTCCACTCCTTCTGCCTCTTCCGCCTAACTCGTGATACCGCACCTCCAGCCATAGGTCTATCATTCCCATCCCGATTCTCCTTCCCATCCTTCCGCACCGTGTCAGCCTCCCCACCTACCTCGTGCGGTTTCGTTGGGCTATCCGCATTCCGCATCTCGATATCTTCGAGCCCCTTCCCCGCAGCACCGAGAGCAGCTTGAGGGAAGCCAAACGTCGCGCTTGCCCATTTGTTCGGGTCGTAAGGCTTGAACGGAGCAGTGGATACCGGTGGAGGGGAGGTTGGGAGGTGAAACATGAATGGCGTATCTTGTCCGAAGTGCAGTGTCCGGGAGGAGGAGGTGGAATTTGGGTTGTATGGGCGGGAGGGAGTCTGGATCTCGCTGTGTAGTCCTATGAACAGCATCAACTTGAGCTTTCCCTTGCAGCCGTATCGCACAGGACACGGCTTGTGATTGGAGCACGTAGAGCTCACGTTTGCGCGACGGCCCCTCCTCGGGATCATGTAGCGCGAACAGGGCGAGTCGGTCGACTGGGTCGTGACCGTCCACGTCCATAGGGCCGGAGCGGTCGCGTTGCTCGTATCGGTACATCCTGCACCTCCACGTGCTTGAGTCGAGACAGGACAAAAGACGCCTCAGAACTACACTAGGGAGATTGCTTTGGTGGATGGAAAGGTGGAGGAAGAGATAGATATCAAGCGTGTGGTTTTTTGTCAACTTTCGTTTGCTTCCGACCATCATCATCTTGCCTCCTCCGTCAACGCCTTGCCTCAAAGGAGACTGCATAATGTCGACCGGTCTGTCCAGCTAATCGCCTAAGCATTCATCGAAACTGATGTGTTTCCAGGGGATCTGTCGCTACAACCTCCGGCTGACGGGATATCCTCCCTCGCCTTCTCCCACGACTCTTCGCGACTGCTCGTATCCTCATGGGACGGGGTAGGTCTCCCCTGCCATTCATCGAAGTCCAAGCCTGACGAAAGACCAGACAATCCAGCTACATCATCTTGGAGGCCTACCTAGCCCACCTGCCATGTCCGTGTACCTACGCCATTCGTTGACTCTTACTGACTGTGCTCCGACCAGCTTCACTCACCCCGCCGCAGTCTTGGCGATAGCGTTCGGCTCGTCCCCAAATACCGCCTTCTCGGGTGGACTCGACAAACGTGTCCGGCAGTACGTCCGTTCCCTCATGCTCTGTCCTGTCCCTTAGGAGACGATAGATGGGATCTCGAGACTGGTCAATGTCGGGTTCTCGGGAAACATGATGATGCCATCTCCACACTAGTCTGGTGTGCCGAGCACAGTACGTCCCTCGCCTCGACTGCCTGTCTCACAGCTGACACGCGCAGACGTCCTCGTTACTGGATCATGGGACTCCACCATCAAAGTCTGGGACCCGTTCGCCCTTTCCCCCCATCCCGGAACTAATTCTAAGCTCCTTAACAGGTCCGCCGAAATCCCCCTCCGATCCACGCAAACCCTCCCCGCGCGAATCTACAACCTCTCCTACGCCCTCGCCACATCTACCCTCCTAATCTCCATGGCCCACCGACACGTCTCGGTCTACTCCCTCTCGTCCCTTGCATCCGCCGTAGAAGGACAGGTGCTCAAACCGGAACAACAAAGAGAATCGGCGCTTAAATTCCTCACCCGCGCTATAGCGTGCATGGTAGATGGCAAAGGTCTGTCCTCTTTCATGTGGTGTATGGAGGGTGGTGCTGATGGGGACCGGGATAGGTTGGGCGAGCGGGAGTATCGAAGGTCGGATCGCTGTGGAGTATTTCGACGCGGACCCGGCGGCACAGAGCCAGAAGTACGCGTTTAGGGCGCATAGACAGACTGTGGATGGGGTGGATTGCGTTTATCCCATTAACGCGCTGGCTTATCACCCAGTGTATGTGTCGTCCCCCTCCTACCTTGCCCCTTCTCCCTTTTCCCTTCTCCCTTCTTCCTGCTCTGGTGGCGTATCCAGGAGAACATGGCTGATGCCTGGACACCGACAGACACAACACCTTCGCATCGGGCGGATCAGACGGCTTCATCTCCATCTGGGACCATTCCGCCAAGAAGCGGATGAAGCTGTACCCCAAGTACCCCACAGCGATCTCTGCGCTTGCCTTCAGTCCGGATGGGAGCAAGCTCGCAATCGGAGCGAGTTATGAGCAAGACAATGCTGTGGGAAAGGAGGAGCAAGGGAGGGTGATGGTGCTTGTCAAAGATACCGTGATGGAAGACTGCAAGGTGAGCCTCCCGCCGAACTGTGCTTGTGGTTGAGAGGCTGACAGGAGCGTAGCCAAAACTGAAAGCATGAGAGATGCATTGATATCGGTATCCTGAACTCCTCACGACCAATCCCCTCCGCCCCAATCTCCCCAATCGCTTCCGCTGTCCCCGCTGTCTTCTCCTCCGAACCACCCACTACTCTTCTCGTCGGTCCATGGATCCAGCATGACCTCCTCCTGCCCATATCTAGGCTGATCGGGCCTGTCCATCCCCTCGTCCGCCCAAGTCTGCCCATCCACCCCTCCTGGCGGAGCCGCGTCTGCTTGACCGGGTTGTCGCCCGTAGATCTGCTCGTCCTCGCTCATCGCAGCCCCTCCAGCGGCTCCTGCACCCGCTCCGACGGGAGGCGCATCTGCTGTTTGACCTTGTACGCCTCCAGCTTGAGCATCGGCAGAGCCGTCGCCCCCGCCCCACATCATGAATGGGAAGCCGAAACCGCTGTGAGAGTCAGTCCTGAGTCAAATTCATCTACTGAGCAACATACCCGCTGCCAGAATGTCGCGAGAAGTAGTCAAAGTCGACTGAAAGCTATCAGCGGTATACTCAGAATCAGATTGAGACGCACTTGAGACTGCTGTAGCGAGGGTCTTGATGATGTCAGCAGGAGCTCTCCAAGGTGGTATAAGCGTACCATGGCACGCTGATCCAGTGTCAAACCCCCCTCCTTCCCCTCAGGCAACACCAGACTCTGTCCCTGAATGTTCGCAGTCGCGCCCGGTGGGAGGTCGAGCTCCGTGCCGGCTGAGTCGAAGCGGATCACATATTGGCCTTCTCTGCTCAGCTCGACTTTTCCAAATGGGGACGGAGGGCTCACCTGTATCTGTGAAGAGCTCGCGCCCCAGACCCCGGAAATTGCGGTTGATCGAGGCCACGAGCCCTATTGCCGGATTCAGTACTCGTAGAACGATGGCAAGGAAGAGCCTCACGGTTATCCCGATCTTGTAGCCAGAAATCCCATGCGAAGAACCCGCTATCCACCCGTGCGAACTGCGAGAACTTCTCTTCCTCCCGTCTTTGACTGATTAGCGCGCCATAAAACCGTAGATGGACGGATCGTACGATTGGAATATGTTGTATCGTCTTCGCCAGGGATGCCATTCCCTGTCCCTCACCCGTCAGGAGAGCTAATGCAGAGAAAGCAGAGGACGCACTGCTGAGCCTCGCCGACCATCTTTCCCTCCTCCCCTTCCGACGAGCGGACGTATATCCGCGAGTTGATGAGTTGGAATGGTCGCCGAATCTGGGCGTCATCAGCTGTGACTTCAAAGATGGACCGCCCAGGCGACTGACCCAGAGGATAGGTTTACCAGTGCGGTCCATGACGACGGCTCGGAACGGTCGGTGGGTGCGCAGGAATTGTCGAGACATGGTGGATACGATGGACTGTTCTTCCTCGGCCAGGCTGCGATCATTCAGCATCATTTGGAACACAGGGCAGAACGACAGTTCACTATCCGACTAATTCGCCCTATTATAAGTGTCAGCTCGCCGGCTACTATGAGGTGAATGAGGAGGCTTACTTCAGGCGTTCGTATGGCATATCTATTCGCTTGTTCGAACTGCCCTCATCAGTAAACTCCTACACAGACGATCATGCTCCACTAACGCCCATGAAGACGTTCAGCATCTCTATTTGTCTATCCTGTTGGTCAGCTTTCCCCTCAATTCGGCAATACATGCAGCTCACCTGACAATGACGAGCGTCTCATGACCCAATAGCTCCCTCACCGCATGACTCTCCTGCAGCACACCCTTCGGATCATTCGGTATACTCACAGGCCGAGGGGCCACCGACAGCTCCTGGCCGATGCTGAGGGGTTCAGGAGGTACGAAGTTCTGGAACTGAGGTGGATTCTGAAAACGGTGAGCCGTGGGGCGTCGATGTGGTCGGACATGACCGGATGGCACTATAGCACTTGTCAGCCTTGGGTGAACAATGGGAAAAAAAGGTGAGCACGGACGCCGCTCGATCTGTTGGCGGAAGACGATAGGGGAGGAGGTGATGGCTCTTCTGGTGATCGGCAGTCGACTCGAGCTCGGCAGAGCGGTGCTGAAGCCGCGCTGTACTAACATGATGAGTGCCTTTGGGAGATTGTGCAGAAAACAAAGCTCATTAGTCATAGTGGGTGGCGAACACGTGGCTACTTACGGGGTCAATAATAATAGAGAGGTTTCAGTAAATAAATACCCATGCAAACTTCTTTCCTCATGGTCATTCGTCAAACATCTCTTCTAACTCACAAATCTCCCGTAAACAATCTCTCGAATGATCGTCAGACTCGCCCATCCGGAAAGGTCTGTGCTTTCGGACCACTCTATTTCCTCGGATGGGATAGGCTATACACACTAGCCGTCCCAAGCGGTCCTGGCCGAATACACGACTCCCGTCCAGACAGCTACACTCAGGATGCAACATGCTTCGTCCTCCATCACTCCCGCCTCGGGTTTCATCGCTCGACTCCACGCTCAGCGATCCGTCAGCTATGACGAGTCGAGTGATTTCGCAAGCGAAGGCGCGGTCGAGGGAGCAGACGTGCGTCGAGCGAAGAGCTTGAGAATACAGCGCAGTCATGGTGGTTCAAGGATACTCGACTCGAGGAGGGACGTCGCGACTCCATCTAGCTTCTCTGCAGCTGGCTCGACATTGGAATCCCCGACTTTGCCTGCGATACCGAACTTCAACCCTCCGGCTGCTGCTCGACATCCCCTCTTCTCGCATCACGCCGCACCACCCATGTCCGCCGATGCATCCTCGTCATTCCTGTCCGACCCTGGTCCGTCAGATCCACCCTCCCCCACCGGCTCTGTATCTTCCGCCGCGTTTTCTCCCGCTTCAGCCTTCCTCTCCCACTTCTCCTCCTTCAACTCCCTTCGACCCGTCCCAGTAGCGCCCGACGCAGCTGGCGCACGTGTACTCGACTACACCCTCGGCAAGACCGTCGGCCGAGGAGGCTTCTCCACAGTCCGATTCGCCTCTCACATTCTCACCGGGGAGACGTTCGCATGCAAGATCGTCAAGCGGGACGACCTATCTGACCGGTCCGGCTCACTCGAGAAATTCGAGGAGGAAGTCCGGATATGGCTTAGTTTACCTCGACATCCGAGTATGCTCCCTCTGATCGAGATGCAAAGGACACCATTCGCGACGTATCTCATCTCACCATATCTGCCTGGGGGATCGTTACTCGATGTGTTGAAGCGGGAGAGCGGGTCGGACCGGACTGCAAGGAAGTGGTTTCCGGGGGTCGTCACCGCGGTCGCGGCGATGCACGAGGGTTTTGAGGGATTTCAAGGGGGCATGCTCCACGGGGATCTGAAGCTGGAGAATTTCCTCGTGGACCATACGGGACGGGTCATGGTCTGCGATTTCTACATGGCGAGGAAGATCAACGAGATCATCCCGAGCATTTCCGCACCGATCGGCAAACATCTCACTCTCCCCACCCATCTACACCGAGCACCGCGAAAATCGTCACCCTTCCCTACTCGCCACACCAATGAGCCGATTCCTCTTCCCACACCACCCTTCCCATCCGCATCACTCCCATATGCCCCACCCGAACTCCTTCGCGCATCACCATCTGGACCATCTCTCGCGCAAGACATCTGGGCGTTAGGTATCATCCTCTACGCTCTCCTCACTGGCAAACTCCCTTTTGTCGACTCGTTTGACCCTCGATTACAAATGAAGATTCTTCGCGGAACATGGGATGAACCACATCACCTAGGGAAGGAGTGGCTAGACTGCCTCTACGGGTGTCTTGACGGGAACAGGGAGTCCCGGTGGGATATAAGGATGGTCAGGGAGTGTGACGCGGTGATTGGCTGGAGAGAGGTCAAGGCAAGAAGCAAGAGTCGGAGTCGGTCTCGCGCTCGACGACAACCGTCAAATTCACCTGTATACGAGCGAAGGCGAAGACCCGACGGGGCGATCCATGCTCAGCCAGTACCCATCACCCCACGACGACCCCCCAGTCGGGAAATCCCAGTTCGCCAGGCGACTTTCCCTACCGATCCCGCCGCCGTCGACAAGTTCGGCCCGCCGAGCCCGCGTAGTGTCTCCGGCTCGAGAAGCCGGAGTAGCGGACGGGGCGGGCATGGGATGTTTGACTTCTCCCCGGACCTGAGGCGGCTCGACGAGTCTATCACTGCGCTCGAGGCAGTGAGCATAACCCGCGGCCGTACCGCGAAGAAGGCCGAGGTGAACGGTCTCGGTTTTCAGCGGGGGTACCACGTCACATATCAAGCTTCGGGATCACGATCGACGTCCGCTTCTCGTATCCCGCCTATCGTGCCGCCCTCTCGCCTCTCGCCCTCACCGTCAACATCGCCTTCACGCTCTAGGTCATCGAGGGGAAGTACATCCCCGACGGTGCTCAAATCGAGGTCGAGATCGAGAGCTTCACCGGTATGGGAGGATGGGCGGTACGAGTTTGGCTATGGCGGAGAACTGGAGTCGGTGGATGAGGAGGGGAGGAGGAGGGATGATGGGGGGAGTCGGGGGGGGGGGTAGGCCAGGGGGACCGGGAGGGAGTCAGGTTGTGAGATGAGGTGGAAATGTTATGTGGCCAAGTTGTCAGATCGCGTTCCCGCGTGGCTAAATCGAGACCCGGATCGCCGTACCGAGCGCACTTGCAGTGGGAAATGCTGCGCTCGAGCTTCAATGCTCCTGCACACAGCGAGATTTCTCTGAACGGAGAGGTTGATGCGCTTTGGGACTGAGAAATCTAGCATTTGACCGGACTGGCAGGGATCGGGACCACTGAGCCAGATATACAACGTCCATCATGTATGCTCTATGCATCTCCCAACAACTCTCGTATCCGCTGTACTATATCCAAATACGCCGCCGTCGCCGGGCTCTCTGGATACTCATCCAGAAAGCTCAACCCCTTGTCGCAAGTCATCCCGATCCTCGGATCCAACGGGACCTTCCCCAATACCTCCACCCCCAACTCCTTCCCCATACTCTCCGCCCCACCCGTACTCGGCGCGAAAATCTGACTTTCGCCCTTACATTTGGGACAAACGAACCCGCTCATATTCTCCACCAATCCCAGAATCCGTATTCCCACTTTCCGACAGAAATCGATCTCCTTCCGGACGTCCTGCAGTGCCACTTCTTGAGGCGTGGTGACCAATACCGCCCCGTCTATACCCGTCTCCTTGAGATACTGTACGATGGACAAGTGCTCGTCGGAAGTGCCAGGTGGTGTATCGATGACCATGTAATCCAATTCTCCCCACTCGACATCTTTCATGAATTGTTTGATCAGACCGTTCTTCTTTGGTCCTCGCCAGATTACCGCGTCGGAGGTGGAGGAAAGGAGGAAACCTATGGACATGACTGCGAGGTTGTCGAGTGCGTAGGCTGGGGACCAGCCGGAGGAGGAGGTGTGGATGGTGGAATTTGATAATCCCATGAGAAGGGGGATGGAGGGACCGCAGATATCCACGTCCATGATCCCGGTCTGAAGTCTCTTAGCATCAATCCATAGAAATCATCACCATTTGGATGAGAGAGTTGTAGTACCCACCTGACAGTCCTCATCCGCTGCCAGAGCCCAAGAGAGACCCGCCGTGAAAGTACTCTTTCCCACCCCACCCTTACCCGAGAGAACCAATATCTTCCGCTTGACAGATTTCATCCGTTCCCTGATGAAAGGTATATCCGGATCAGGTCCCTTCGGTCCCTCCGCACAGACAGATTGGTTCGGACATCCGTCGCATGCGTCGGCTTTTCCAGCTAGGTCAGATTCGGTGCCCTACGAGCGTTACTCAGCTAAGCATAATTTGGCGATGTGGAGGGGGCGTACGGGGCAGTGCTCGGGGGCATTCTCCGGGACAGTGGAGGGGAGTATGGTGGATGAGGGACCGAGGGGGAGGGTCGAGGGCGGTGGAAGGGCTCGCTGGATGGCAATCATATCGGTCGATGAGACGAGAGGGAGCTCCGGTGGGTTGAACAGGAAGATCCTGCTGCTGTCTCATAAGCTTACAGCCCTCGGCGCTGATATATGGTGATCAAAAGGACTACTCTAGGAGGCAAAGCGTCAAGCGATTTACAATGGAAAAGGACGACTGAGAATGTTGATCACCAAAAAGGAACGCTTGATCCTCTTGCTGTCGGCCGGGAACACGGGTGGCAAAGATCTTCACGTGGCGTTTCTGCCGGATCTGCGCGACCGTTCCCTCAAGAAGACCCCTCAGCTTGGCTGAAGTGCCCCCATTCGTGTCCAGCTGAGAGGTTTACGAGAATACATTCTGCAGCAGACATATGCAGGCAAAGGCTAACGCCAAATGCGCGAGGCCCGCTTCAATCGCTATCGATCTCGATCACCTCGTGAAGCTCATCGACCTTCGCTCTGGGCTCCTCGTCCAACCACAGCACCGAGTCCCGGCCTTCCGACGCTTCACGCTTGACCTCTCTGCTCGGGGGCGATTCCAAGCTCGAAGCTAGCCGGACGAGAGCCACATCCCGCAACTCCCGCACGTATCCGTCAATCTGCCCTTTGTGTGTCCGGTAGTGCTCGGCGAAGCTTAGCGCCGACCGCTCGCCTGGACGCTTCTCGATCAGCTTGCGCTATCAGCGATCGACTTACCGCATCGGCAAACGCCGTCCAGTCTTTTGATCGGTGCCTCGTTTCCTCCGGTATCCTATCGAAGATGTATCGTGCCATCTGCCTGTTCTCCTCCTCGCTGTATGGTAGAACATTTGCGCGCTTCGTAGTATGAGCGGGCGAAGATGCAGGGCTCTCTGCCCGCCGCTTCTTCGATGGAGAGCTACCGCCTGCTTGACTAATGCTCGACGCACCTTCGCGAGCCGCACTAGCGTTTCCGGATCCCTCGGCAAGAGAAGGCGAGAAGCGTCCCTGGCTGCTTCGCCAGTCGAGGTAAAAATTCCGCCACGTACCCGCCGAGTACACCGGATGCTGGTCTCTGATCAGCTGGAGCGCAAGGTTTTATGCCGGCTCACCGCGTTGTTGAGAACATTACCGACAGCATTCACGCTCAACTTACCCCTATCGATCAGTGATAGGTTATCTCGAAGTATTTTCGCAATGTCTTCGATGGATAGTGAGGTGCTCTTGACATGATGGCTATTCGGAGGTGGTCCGAATGGAGCAGCGGACTCAGAGCGGGGCTTGGTGACGTGAACCCGGTTTCGCTGCCAGTCCGAGTAAAATTGCGCCCATTTCTCAGGTGGGTACACTCCGTGCTTTTCCAGGTCAATGACACCATCTCCTAGGCTGAGAGGCTTACCTCGCTTGCAAACGCTCGGGACAACTCATATTTGGAAACACCTGCGGAGACTTTCTCCTGCGCATTCTGGAAGATCTTTTGAAGGAACGTGATGGACAATAAGTTGGGAGTTGCGCCGACTTGGATTTCTGCCGAGCTGGGCGCCAGGAGCTGAGCGTCGTGCGTAATTTCTTCCGTCGGTGGGGTTGGGATTTCGGAATTAGCAGACGAACTCGATCCCTGCCTGCGCAGTGAAGCGAATCGTCCCGTCTGGCTTTTCCACTCAAGCCAACGATTCCCCCAAGTACTCGCGGCATACTCTGGATACTGGACCGGCTTCAGCTTTGACCTGGACGAGCTAGATGCCTACTTTGTCATGCAACGTCCGTCCCATGGCGTTCGCCCCGAGATTTTCATCCACAGCCAGCTGCAGATGATCCCGAAAAATCAATTCCATAGCTTCGTTGGAAAGCTTGGCGAGATGAACATGTCGATCAGGAGGCGGACGCAGAAAACTGAAAGGCGCAGGTGGAGTCAAGCCCGTGAAGCGTCCTGTTCCCCTTCGCCAATCGGTAAAGTAGTTGCCCCAGGTACCCACTGAATATGGGAACTTCATCGCCAGGTCGTGTGTCATCTGGCTGATGGTCAGCCCGGCCGATAAGTTCGGTTCCAGCTCTCTGAAGATCGCATCGAGTTCGGCCACACTCAAGGCGCTTCGGCTTGCAACTGATCGAGAGGCCTGAGAGCTCGTTGGGATTGATATTGCCGTGTCTGCGGCAATTGCTTGCTCTGATGATTGAACCTGGACTTGGGCAGGTTTGTCGGCAATTTCGAGGCGTTGCAAGTCCGCTGACTCCCAGGTGCTGCAGTAATTCCGCCAAAGGAGGGCACCTCGAGTATTGGGCTGTTGTAGCATGAGTACGATCATGGCCTGCAGACTTACCTTGCCAGCAAGCATCTCGCTGTAATCCGTAGCGGTCAATCCAACGTCAAGCATGCCGTCCTTGGTCTCGAAGATATCGATCGATGTCCAAGCGGTATGGGATCCTTCGTTAGACTCGAGCCCTTGACTGCTCCCATGGAGTGATGCAGACGAGGTGGTCGATACTTCTCGACCCGGCTTGGACGGACTAGATCGCTGATTATCATTTTCCCGCTGGCACCAATCTCTGTAGAGGACCAGCCATCGCGAGGGTAATTCCCTATACTACTGATCGTCAGACAGCAGATGAATGGAGATAACCAGGCGGACTCTTCGCGAAAGATCTTCGAAATAGCTCGGTGGGGGCTTGCCATCCACGCCGGGACGCCTCCGTCGCATGATATTGATCATGTCGCCAGCTGACCGTGAGGAGGCAGATATCCTCACAGTCGGTAAGACTGGCTCGACCTGCTTCGAAACCGACATCCGTTGTGTTCTCACACGTGATTGCTTCCAGTGGTTTCGCCAGGTCGACACGGTATATGTCCCGTACTCAACATTAGCTCCAGCTGAGGTACTCACCCACCTTAGACACCAGCCGGTCTATCATGTTCACCACAGTACCGCCTGCTAGCAGCAAAGCGCTCTCCGCTTTGAGGGCCTGTTCGATCTCGACCGCAGACATCCTGGCCATGTTCTGCCCACTCGCAATCGATTTGGGAAGATCATCGCTCGGCGAGTCCTCCGCTCCCAGAAGAATAGGCGCTCCGCCGGGAAGATGATAGCACAGCTCTGGCAGCCTGACTCCCTTGTCTAGGCACTCGAATGCCCAGGTGACGTGCAGGAACCAGACGCCCTGCTTGACGATCTCGCGGATGATGGCATCCCATTTGCGATGGTTGTGATCGTGTACGAGCACATGAGTGGCTTGGGTGTACTCTGCGACAACAAGTCCGCCAGCGTCCTGAGAGTCAGCCGGAACGTCTGACTCAACCCACCCTGACGCGCTTCATTAGATCTTTGCGGCCCGGTCGCTCGAGGTCGATCGAGAGCCTCACGCCTTCGAAAACTCCGGGAGGCTTCGGTGGTGGTGAAAGTGCCTCTTTCGAATTGTGTGATGCGTGGTCAAGTCCAGTAGGGGGAGACGGTCCGGCTTGGGAATGTTGGGCGGCGGTAACGTTTTCCGGAGTCTCCTTGATAGTCTCGTTGTTTTGGAGGGGTTGTGGTGTAGGTTCTGCTTCGTTCGCTGATGCAGGCTCGAGCAGGTCTATCGGGTCAGGTGTCTCGTTCGATGACTGTTCTTCCTCGTCAGAGCCAGGCCGTGACTCACGGCGCGCATCGCAGGTCGCCTCTGGATGGCTCTCCTCGTTGTCTTCGGCTTGCCGGGTATCGTCCTCACCCTGTTGAGATTTCCTCTCGTCAGCTTGGGCGGCCGGTCCTGGCACGAGATCAATATTGGCCTCCAGCTCTTCCGTGACTTCCTCTTCCTCCAGCTGCTCCACCACGAGCGGTGGAGATGGAAGACCCAGCTCCATCGGCTGTTCTTCCGTAACGAGTTGCACATCACACATCGGCGCAAGGGCATGGAGGGCTCCAGGCGATTCTTCGACTCGCTTTGTGTCTACGGGAAACGGAGCATACAGCGAAGTCTTTGTTATCGACAAGTCGAAGGGAGGACTGTAGACTGTCAGCCTGACTAGAGAGAAGACAAGGCGACTTTACCCTCCGGCTCGACACCCGCCCCAGCCATCGTCTTCCCCCTGATGGCTCGATTCAGCTCTAACCCCACTTAGATGGGTCAACTCACAAGAAAGTGCCCTCGATCCAAGCATCTCTCCGCCCATCCCCCTTTGAGGATCACTTTACGAGTCCAAGCTTCTTCAAATTCCCGCTCTTTTCGCCGCCGCCGGTGATATCGACGTTTGAGACCGAGCGGTAACCACTCGGGATGGCAATATGAGTCGAATATTGGCATGCTGCGCGGTGAGAGAATCAGGAGGGTTGTAGAGTGTTGAGTGTGGTCGGTCGAAATTTGAGCGCCTTCACGCTAGGAGGCGGCCAATCAGTCTCGTCTAATGCATGCGGGAGTTTAGGTCATATTGAGGACCTACCTGAATGAATTTGAGTATCGATTGCCTTCCTCGGAGGTCCGTATCCACCCAGACCTCAAGGGGCTCCTCGGTATCTGGATTCACAAAGATGCCTTTCCCGCCGCGAGAAGTCGAGAGACCGCCGTGAGGATAGTGTGTGGTGTATGAAGGACCGGCCATGGGCTGTTCGAGATCCGCGGTCATCGCGGCAACGCCTTCGAGATCGACACGTCGCCGAACTGTGATCTTCTCAGGTACTTAAGAAGTGCGGTTCGATGCGGAAACCCCTGAACTCCTTGGCATCAGCTGGAACCTCCCAGTAGGACTGAACCACTGCTCACCTTCACACTGTTTTGAGCTTACTGAACGGCTGAGGACCTTTGGATCGATTTCGCGCGCCCTCAACAACACAACTGCACTAGCTTAGGACTACCTCATTCCTCTCTCAGCGCCAAGCCATTCTTGATCTTCTACGTATCTTTGGCAAGTGTCCCTTGATGATGGATGGTCCGAATGGCCTTCGGAAGGGTCCTTGCACTTAAGCGGGGCACCATTCGGACTCTCTCACGGTTACCGGAGATCATGTGGGAACGTTCTGGTCACGTGATTGGAGAGACGTGTAATCGTTTGGCTCCTGTACGATCCTTTCGCTTGTTCATCAATAGAGCTCAGCACAAGGTGAACTCGAACAACTCACGGTTATCGCCCTTCCTTAATCCAGTGTGAGACTCTTCAAGCAGCACAGGGATTCACCATGGCGCCAAAGCAGTGGGTCCCGTCTTCACATGTCTGGTCAAAAGCTGATCTCGTTCAGGAATTGGGAGAAGTGTAAGCTCCCGTCGAGTCCAGATGATGTAATCAACTCATTGTGCTTCGCTTAGTTGATAAAAAGGTGACCGACGAAAAGGAGGAAAAGATCACAGGTGAGTTTTGAGCCTTGCATCCATGCAGAGTTCATCGCTAAGTGATCGCCTTAGCTCTCGATGAGTCAGATATCCAAATTCTGAAGACATATGTAGGTCTTCGCTTTCAGCTTTACTACGCCCCAACGCAGCAGTCGCCGACATGCTGCCTTTTTGGTTGCCATGAGCTGACGCGCTCACCTAGGGCCAAGGACCCTACTCCCTCGCGCTCAAGCACATCGAGAACGAGCTCAAGGACATCCAAAAGCGGGTCAACGAGAAGATCGGGGTTCGCGAGTCGGACACGGGTCTAGCGAGTGCTCATCTTTGGGATACCACGGCGGATAAGCAGAGGCTGGGGGAGTACCCGCTGCAGGTTGCGCGGTGTCAAACTATCATCCGGGCTAGTGCGTCCTTATCCCTCGATAAGGGGATTTACACTCATCGTCACTCAGCAAATCCGCCACCGGCAGACCAGCCTTTGAATCCTCAGGATGGAGCGGGTGCGGGTAATCCGGATGGAGATCGATATGTCATCTCGATCAAGCAGGTCGCCAAATTTGTTGTGGGATTGGGAGATAGGGTGTCGCCGACAGATGTTGAGGAGGGGATGCGAGTGGGGTGAGTGGATCATTCACGGTGCTTGAGTGTGCTAGAGCTGATCATACTGTTTGTGGCAGAGTCGACCGGTCAGTCGACCCATTGGACATAGGTAGTGCTGCAGTACTGACGAGCTGCAGAACCTTCTACAAAATCATGATCCCCTTACCACCTAAGATCGATCCTTCCGTAACTATGATGCAGGTGGGTTTCCATTTGTGCCGCGGGTTGCTCGTTATTAACCAGTACCTAGGTTGAGGACCGACCATCGGTTACTTACGCAGACGTTGGTGGATGCAAGGAGCAGATCGAGAAGCTGAGGGAAGTTGTCGAGCTGCCTCTGCTGGAGGTGAGACCAATACCAGCTCACAGATCACATCGTTGATCTGCGTCGCAGCCTGAGCGATTCGCCAATCTCGGTATCGAGCCGCCGAAGGGCGTACTGCTGTATGGCCCTCCTGGAACCGGCAAAACCCTATGTGCCCGAGCAGTCGCCAACCGGACAGACAGTACATTCATCCGAGGTAAGGCAATCTCATTCCTGATCATCGGAGCTGACATCGTACAGTCATCGGCTCCGAGCTTGTGCAGAAATATATCGGCGAGGGCGCACGTATGGTTCGCGAGCTGTTTGAAATGGGACGGTCGAAGAAGGCATGCATCATCTTCTTTGACGAGGTGGATGCTATCGGCGGAGCGCGTTTCGACGATGGCGCAGGAGGGGACAACGAGGTGCAGCGGACGATGCTGGAATTGATCAACCAGTTGGACGGATTCGATCCTCGGGGGAACATCAAGGTCATCATGGCGACGAACCGGTAAGAGATTTGTCGGAGCCGGGAGCTGGTCTGACGACTGTCAAGACCGGATACCCTTGATCCTGCACTGCTACGACCGGGGCGGTTGGACCGGAAGATCGAGTTTAGTCTGCCCGATAACGAGGGACGGACGCATATTTTGAAGATCCACGGGAAGAGGTGAGCATATCGTGAATGTAATACCCATTTCGGCATCTGATTTCATCAGCATGAGCGTTGAGCGAGACATCCGATACGACCTCATAGCACGCTTATGCCCAAATGCAACCGGTGCTGAACTGAAGTCAGTTGCGACCGAGGCGAGTTCTCCGTCGGCGATGCTCATCAAAGCTGACCGTTTCATAGGCTGGGATGTTTGCGATCCGATCTCGGCGAAAGGTGGCGACTGAGCGCGATTTCCTGGACGCTGTGGAGAAGGTCATCCGGCAGGGGACGAAGTTCTCGAGTACGGCATTGTACGCTCAATATAACTAGAGTATATATACGTATGGAGATTGTCATCGCGCCACACGGTTACACTGTCTTTTACGTTCTAGAAGCGTATGGAGGCAAGATTTTACCCGTTATTGGGCGTCGAAACCAGACTCATATTTGAGGCGAGGGTAAGGAGAATGTCAATAGGAATCTCTCGGTTTCTCGGCATCAGGTAACCACGTGTTCAAACATGTCAAAAGTTGAGCAGCAACATAACGCAAACCAGCAATATCTCTTACTCACCGAGCATAGCGTATAAACAGCTCTTCGTCCCAACCTGCGTGAAGCAGTCGATATCACCCTCGTTTCTTATCATGCCTGTCGCGACTGCTCGAAAGGCGAAAGCCCGAGCTCCCTCACCGCCCGTCGAAGCTTCCCTTCCTCTCGGCAAGCAGCTCGTACACACAGGTACGTCTCCCTCTTCCCTCCTCCATCAGCTATGCTGACTTGGGGGAAGATAGGAAGGTCCGTGACCGAGCTATACAGAGCCTCATCGCCTTTCTGTCCCGCGGAGCTGGCGATAGCGACGATACCGCCGAAGGGTCGAGCGGGTATGTGAGGCTGTCAGACGGCGAGATGGCCAAGCTGTGGAAAGGGCTCTTCTACTGTACGTACACTCACGCATCGCAGCATCCCGAGCTGATGGAGGATAGGTTATTGGATGTCGGATAAACCCCTCATCCAGCAATCGCTCGCTTCTGACCTCTCCGAGTTCCTCCTCCGTATCAACCCCGCATCATCCGGCGTCGACCAGTTCGATGCGACTCTAGCCTTCCTGGAGGGATTCTGGACTGCCATGGTCAGAGAATGGACGGGTATCGACCGATTACGGTGAGTTTCAGCGGTTGTTCAATATGGTTAGAGATTGATGAACGCAGGATGGATAAATTCTACCTCCTCATGCGGAGATACGTGAATGCGACGTTTAGGCTGTTGGCGAGGGAGGGATGGTCGAAAGAGGCTGTGGAGCGGGTCAATGGGATCTTATCGGCGAATCATGGGCCGGTGACGTGGGTGCTCGCTCGCTCGACTCGATTGTGGTTGACAAGGTTGTAGATGGCAAGATCCGAGTGTGCCCTCGTCCATCGCTACGCATCTCGGGGATGTGTACCTTGAGGAGCTCGATCGGGTGCTCTGCTTACCTGAAGTAAACTCTCAGGTGCGCTAGAATGTCCGAAGACGAGTCGAGCTGAGTGATGGCAGCCCGCTGCTCCTCTGGTAGCATTACTCCAACCCCATATCACCCTCCTCGCCCGAACTCGCATACAAGCAGTCCACACTCGCGTCATGTCGACCCTCTTCAGCCCCCTCCTCGACGCTCTGTCCCGCGCATCGCCGTCAATAGACGATGACCGACCAGCCAAACGTCAAAAGGGCGAGCCAGTCTTCGCTCACCTCATCATGGGCTGCTGTCTGCGTGACTCGGGATCCGAAGCACGGGCAACGCCTGATGAGTTGAGACGAGGGGTACTGAAAGCGATGTTTGATGCCGCGGCCGATGAAAAGGCGGTGGATAGTAATCGGAGGAGAATCTACAAGCTCTGGCGGGAGGAGGCGGATGACGAGTAGGGTTATGGGTGATGTATGTTACGAAATATCGGCGCCATCAGAGTCATGCGTGTGGAGGTCAAAGGATCAGCATATGCAATATACCATGAGAGGGAGCATGATCAGAGATCTCTCCCATCGGGAATGGTATGAGTGATGTATGTAGTATATTGTACGATGACTGGGGATCTATGAGAGCGATACCCCAGCAGGCTCAAGGGAAGTACGTTCCCTGCTCACTCTCGCGACGTAGGACTTCGAGACCTGGTCGAAAGCGGCCATATACAGACCAAGGCATTGGGAGAGGCATGTCTACTTGCGCGTCAGATCGCCTCTGGAGGAGGGGAAAGGCATACTTGCTCGGATTTTGAGAGTGTTGTCGAGGGCCGGGTGATACATTTCGCAAAGCACTACGAGGTTTCCCGTCAGCAGTCTCTCCAGCCATAGCCGACTGGAAGGTGATTGAGTGAAAACCTACATTCTCGTTGATCTTGTTGATCAGCTGTTGTGCGTTGGCTACGGCGAGCTGAGAGGGGTCAGTGGGAGAATCATGAAGGGATATAGAGTGAATTACCTCCTGCTGGATCGATTGTTTCATTTGGTCTTTTCGCTGTTGCATGTCTGAGATCAAGGTCAGTATGCAACTCGACTCATTTCGAGGGGAAGCGGACCATTTGACGAGGATGACCCGGCACCGAAGAGTGAAGACATGATGAAGGACTACTCAGACAGGAGGTAGGCTTCGTGAGTGAGAGATGAGGAATGAAGAGGATTCGAAGCAGTCGCAGTGGCGATCCGACGGAAGCTAAATATCTGGAGACCGGGACTGCCCCTTTCGACTTTCTCTTGCTTGTCTACTAGAGTCGAAGCTGAAACCCCATCTGTAAACTCTATCCACATCATGCCGCCCAAAAATTCAATCTTTCGCGGCCCGGAAGCCCAGCACTTCCAGCTCGTCCATCGGTCTCAGCGTGACCCTCTCATCAATGATACCGAAGCGAGTCAGCGGGTGCTCAAACCTGTTGGTCGGGGCAATGACCGCAAGGCAAAGGTTAGCTCTGACCATCGCATCTGCGATTCCCGATGCTAATTGAACGTAGAGTGTCACCCTCGCGGATCTCGAGGCGTCCGTTGACCGGGCCTCCCTCCGGACGAACGAAGGCGAAGCAGCACTCTACGGGATCACCTACGACGACTCGTCCTACGACTACATGTCTCACCTGAAACCCATCGGGTCGAGCCCCGGCGATGTCTTCCTCATCCCGGGTCCACGAGGATCAGGCGTGGCCAAGGGTATGAAACCCGATCGAAAGGGCAAGGGGAAAGACCTGTTCGACCTCCCCGAGGAAGTCTTCGCTAGTGAGAAAGAGATGAGCCTGGACGAGGTTTATTCTCGTGCGGAAGGAGTACCGAGTGAATTGCAGGGGCTGCAGCCGGATATGGACCCGCGTTTGAGGCAGGTGCTGGAGGCGTTGGAGGATGATGCGTTTGTGGATGATCATGAGGAGGGGTGGTTTGAGGAGCTAGTGGGTGGAGGTGAGAGGGATGGGGAAGGCGAGGAGTGGGAGTTCCGGGAGGAGGGAGTGGACGTGGAGGATGCTGAATCCGACGAACAGAATATGGAAGAGGAGGCGCTGGAGGTATGGGAGGATCGCTTCGAAGCGTTCAAGCGAGCTCAAGCGGACGTCGGCGAGGTGGACCCCGCGGAGAGGTCAGAGATGGACGATACGATTGGGTCACTGGCGAGTAATATGAGCGATATGAGGGTGGTCGGCGGGAAGAAACGGAGAGGGAAGCGAGGACCGAGCGATGCGAGTGGGATGAGCATGAGTAGCTCGAGTATGTTCCGGAATGACGGATTGCGCACGCTGGACGAGAGATTCGAGAAGGTGGGTCTATACCGCTTTCCAAGCTGACGGCAGATGGAACGCGAATACAAGCTAGAAGACGATGAAGATTACGACGATGCGTCATCAATGGCGGCGAGCACCATGTCGACAACCTCCCGGGCATCGCAGTTCTCGACTACCTCGACTGCACCCCCCGAGATCTCGCGAGACGACTTCGACGCGATCATGAATGACTTCCTGGATAACTACGAGGTCGTCGGTCGGAGGCTACGGCAGAGCTTAGGCGGTACTGCTTTGAGCGGGGTTGAGAAATTAGCGGTATTAAGAGCTGCGATCGACGATGGGGATCAGGGGCTGGGGAAGGAGGAGAATCGAAGACGGATTCTGGAGTTGGAGCGGGTTGGACGGGGCGTGAAGAGGGAGATTCAGAAGGCGAGCGTAGAGGAGGACGGGGAGAAGTGGGATGTGGAGACTATCCTGAGTGAGTTTCACATTCCGTCTTTGTATGATCTGCCCATTGGCCCTTCCCCGCCCCGAATACCGCATTCACTGGAGGAAATGAGCTGATCTGCAAAGCGATGCATACGAACACGGAAAATCATCCCGCGGTCATCCGCTCGAGGACTATCCAACAGTTCAAAACAGGAGCTGCTGCTGCTACGATAATTCCCCCGGCCACGTCATCGCGTCGACGAGACGAGGAGGAAGAAACAGACTCTGGATCCGAGACGGAAGTGGAATCCTCGAAAGTCACCGTCGCTCGACCGAAAGGCGAGACTACCGAAGAGCGGAGGACTCGGAAAGCTGGAGTAAAGGCGGAACGATCGGTATGTCTTCAACAACCATTTATCTCACTGGCTAATAGTTCTCATCAGGCCCGGCGGACAGAGAAGAAGAGTCATAGAGCCGCATTCACGGATGAAAGGAAACGGCAGCTTGCGAGTCATAGGAAGATGGTGGGGAATGGCCAAGCGGCGGATCTCAGCTCGCAAGGGAGGGGCGTGCTGTCGCTTAGCTAGTATGCACCATAGTCTGTACAGTGTCTGCTGCTACTTGATTCGGTAGAGTGGGGAGGCGGAGGAGGTGGAAGCCTTTAAGTCCTCGTTTCGGCTGCGCAAGAAGGAAGGTCGAGGGAGTGTATGTTTGTAAGGGGAAAGGCGGAATGAGGGGAAAGAGAGCAGGAGGAAGGGGAAGCGGAATGAAGATTGTGGGGAATGGACAGCCGCGGATAGCTCGCAGGGTAGAGCCGTGGTGCCGCTCAGCTAGCGGCTTTGCATGCATTGCGGATATCAAAGTCCGGCCAGTGAAATCGTAGATCATCGCCATACGAGACGACTCCTGATAAGCTCTGGCCGAATGGGGGCAAGATGTGCTGCGTCAAGGTGCAATCAGACGGGTAGATTCCGGGATTTCCGGTAACTTAATGCAGTCGGAAGTAAGGGGCCACGTGGCGGGGGAGCAGATGTCGTCCCAAATCCCCTGGATTTGGGGAATTCCTTTTCTGTTTTGGGTATTCCTGTTCTGTTTCTTCCGCTCTGGTCACTCCAACCCCGAGACTTCCATGAGCCTTCTCCCGGTTTCCACATCACTCCAGGGGTTTTGTCAAGTCGGGGACTTGACTCCTATATAGTTGGAGGAATATCCCGGGATCGAGATAACCTTTACCTTTGCCTTTGCCTTTGCCTTTGCCTTTCTTTGCCTTTGCCTTTGCCTTTGCCCTTGCCTTTGCCTTTGCCTTTGCCTTTTACTTTGCCTTTGCCTTTGCCTTTGCCTTTGCCTTTGCCTTTGCCTTTGCCTTTGCCTTTGCCTTTGCCTTTGCCTTTTATACGTATCCATACGAGTATCATAGCGCTTGAATCATCATGTATTGCACCAATACGCAACGCATCGTCATCATCAGCATAGCGAGAGTGCTAGCTTTCGTCGCCGCCGTTGTCACGGTGCTACGTCGACCAGCAAATAGGCCCGACGCTCAGCTCCTAGAATCGGCGACGGTCGTCTGAGCTTCGGCAAAGTTGGACTACCGTGGTCGAACTTGGCTGGAATAACTCGAGGACACGCGTGGGTGTAGCCAAGTTAAGTGCCGGTCGAGTAGCGTGGGCTAGAGATGCAGAGGCTATGAGTAGGCTAGGTAACTATAGTGACTTTGTACTTTAATCTCGAATCGCTGGTTCTTCCCGACTCTCATGTCCATCCCTCTT
>JAABUP010000269.1_pt1 | contig 116855 bp, 154 predicted proteins | sample 5559201 | NCBI WGS metagenome assembly JAABUP01 (sample SAMN10711887, study PRJNA513373) | rock metagenome | isolation source: Antarctica rocks | place: Antarctica
GAGTTGGTACTGCCACGCCTCGCACAGTATGAAGTGGTGCCTGCAACCCTGGTGGCGCAGTTGCTGCAGATCATTGGCACCACTGATGACAAGTAAGTTGATAACAATGATATACAGCCCAATGCTTGCTGTGGTGGCTGTATCTTGCATATAGCAACATTAGACAGCACAGCTTGTCTTGCACTGCTGCCTCAAGCATGCTCTGCTCAAACAACGCAGCACTGCCAGTCACAATGCAGCTTGCAACGGTGTTTGCACCTGTGAGTCAGTGCTGTTAGCAGAGTCTGTTCTCCCTTTGTTAATGACACATGCAGCAACACAATGCTGTACGTATTCGTGTAATAATGTATGGCTCAGTATATGGCTCATTCTGTCAAATGCACATCTCAGAACTTCCAAGTCATCGACACCTAATATACGAGATGTTTGGGCGCTGCTGAGATTGCATCAATGGCAACGCAGATCTGTGCAATCTCAATAGCGCCAAACACATCATGTATCAGGACCCCATGACTTGCAAGTTCTGAGCAGCTGAAACTGCATGAACTAACTGCCTTGCTTGTGCCATGCACTTGAAACTGAACTCAATGTGACGGTGTGTGCTGGATGATCTGAAGTCAGTGTGCCGGATTGTGCTGGATGATCTGCAGGAAGGTTGTGCGGCAGGTCTACTACCTACTGCAGGTGTTGCTGGGGGTGGGCAGTGCTGGTACCCCCTCCCCCACCCCTGGTATCGCCTACATCCCTACCCATGTCCATCTGTGTGTGTATCCATCTGCCTGTCTTCCTTTGTTTGTGTCTGTCTGTGGCTCTATCAGGTCTGTATTGCATGTTGAATTATTACACATTCACCACAAAGAATCCGGGCATGCTTGTTACCTGCAAATAGCAGTGGCAATCAGTTTCCCTTTCCAGCAAGCATCAGCCATTGTTTCATGCTATGCGAACAGCATCAACAAGTAACTCACAACAGAAATTAACATGCTATCACGTTAGAATTTATCACGCTATCATGTTTTGGAGGCACCTGAGTTTGCGGGATACCCATTTTCGTTGTGCTTCAGAGCTGACTCAACTGAAGCACAATGCTTCCCTGGAACCCAATGCAGCAAGCAGGCACCTCACTGCCCTGCTGACCCCTTATTACCTTTTTTTGTTAGCTTTTCTGCAGCTGCCTGACAGTTGAGGTGTCTCTGCTTCTCCTATGCAGGCAGCAGCAATGTATCAGCAGCACTGGACTTGCCCCCGGATGTGGTTGCAAGGGCGTGGGCAGACATTGCAAAGCCCTCTGAAGTCGCCAAGCAGAGACTGGCTTTAAGGGCCTTAGCTGCTGCAGCAAGGTATGGTCGAAGGCCTTTGCACTGAAACCTCACTGCACTTGACCTGTTGTACTGTGTCAATTATTAGACAGGAGCTGTCAAAACAATCACAGACATTGTTGTCAAGACCTGTGCTTTTCATAGAGGATTGAGGCATGTTGCAGTACTGGTGGCAAATGATGTAGTGTGATGAGTCACACATTGCAGTGATGTGCTGTGAGCCATACACAAGCTGGGATGCATGTTGTGCCAGTTGCGCAGCTCATGATCATTTCCACTCCGCAAGCAGTTTGGCTTGCCACAAATTTTCAGGCATTTGATCATGGTTGAACTCAGCATTGGCAGATTCTGCCAAGAGCAGCAATGCCACATGTGTACACACCAGCTGCAAAGCGCTGAGGCCAAAGCACAAGTCATCCCATCTTTGTTGACCATATCACCCCGTACATGCTAACATACATGGTGCTCTAGATGGCATTTCACATGGCAAAGGTCAGATGCAGTAGCACAGAATAGGCGCTGTCGCTTTTCTGCCCATACATGCCAGGAAGGGATACATCAAGCATCCACTGGTCCAGGCTCATCAAAGACAGAACGGCTTGGAGATAGTCAATGCTCATACCTAGGCAGGGCTTTAAAGCCCTGCCAAGGATCATGCTGTGATGGCATTCATGCTCAACTCACATCTCACTCAACTGCTGCGGCATGTTGCAGAGGCACAGATGGAGAGAAAGCCGTGCTGCAGGCCATTGACACAGCCCTGGCTCGCGCATCACAGGTTGAGCCAGCTTTTGCACCCGAAAAAAAGAAGAAGAACAAGGGCAACATCCTGGATGAGTCATACGAGCTGCAGCGCAGCGCTTTCATGGCAGCCAGGGCTGCGCTCAAAGGTAGCGTCACACATTCCTGCACCATGGTTGCTACAGCTGTGATGAGTCATCCGCAGCCAGCCATACAGATAGCACTGAATGAAGCTCGCTTCGATCAAGCTTATTTGAAGCGCATCATTGCTCTAGATGCGAGTCAGGAGTTACCCAAGCAGAGATTAGATAAGGACGCTTACCTATGGTACGCTGACTGTCAGGATCATCTGACCTTGATGTTTGTACACATGTGGTATCTGGTAATGTGAGACCGGATCTGACTAAATTTTGGCTGGGGTGAGTCTTCATCCCAACAGTGATGCTGATCTGAGGGGGTCTGTCTGTGCTCTGTGCAGGTCCAGCAGCTCAGCTTGTGGCGTTCAAGTGCTTTGGTGGGATAGTCAACCTGGATCCTATTGGCGCAAGGCATGCATTGGCTTTGACAGTTGTTGCAGCTCGTAAGGTACTGCCTGCGTCTTTCTTGATATGCAAGAACATTGTGCTGAGCAGACTGCAATTTTACAAAAAGCTCCATGCACTTTGCTTTTTACTTTCTCTGTGGAGCCTATGTTGTGTGGTGTGGCCTTGAGCAACATAGTCTATCTCATCCGTAGCACACCAGTCAATGCTCTCATGTACTGCACGTGTTCTTCACATCATGAGACCGTACCAGAGATGCATGACTGCAATACACAAATACGTCTGTCCTGACACCCTACTGCCCATGTGGTTGCATCCCCATGCTGATGCTCTTTGTCTGCATACATGTGCGTTAGGTTGCAGCAGTACATAGGGAGTGCAGACTGTTTCTGATTGCCTTGTTGCATCACAGGATGCAGGGAAGGTGTTGTCTGCATACATGTGCATCAGGTCGCAGCAGTACATAGGGAGTGCAGACTGTTTCTGATCGCCTTGTTGCATCACAGGATGCAGGGAAGGTCTTGTCTGCATACATGTGCATCAGGTCGCAGCAGTACATAGGGAGTGCAGGCTGTTTCTGATTGCCTTGTTGCATCACAGGATGCAGGGAAGGTCTTGTCAGAGCAAGCAGAGCTTGCACCGCTGATCAACTCGGCTGTGGCTCAGTATGAAGCATCAGGTATATACCGCCGTGAGAGCATGCCCTACAGCTGCAGCCTTTGCATGCATGCACCTTGCTTGACTCATGTTAACAGATTCCTTGGATTGCTGCGTCCCAATTGCATTGTATTGTGTGTGTTATCACGCTTCATCAATGCTCACAGGCCATATGCTTCACATTTGTCAAAAGAGCATTTCCCTCTGACATCTTTCACTCCATGTTTAGAACATCAATTCAGGGTGCTACTGCAACAGGACTTTCAGCTTACTATCAGAGGCTCCTGTCATGATTGCCTACAGGATTTTCACTTCTTCTTCCCTGTCAGAACATCAGACTTCCAGACTTTACCAGATGCCAGTACTGATGCACTGCCTAGCTTACTACCCACCCAACAGAGGACTTACCACACTGATACAGACAGCAGAATCTTCTGTGACTGTCATGTTGCTGTCATGCTGCAGGATTGCTTATTGGGCAGAGCAAGCCAGCAGCAGCAGACAAGCTGCAGACCATGACCTCTAAGATCAATCTGACAGACAAATGGGCTAGGATCCACCTAGCCAGGTTATGCTCAGCCTTGGTGTATGCTGAGTGGACCTCCACTCAGACTTTTGTGTCAGGTCTGGGAGCGCCCTTGTGGAGGATGCTGGTCATGCTTGCTACTAGGTCACTTTCTTGTCTTCGGACATGCCAAGCCCTGCAGAAAGTTGTGTCAATTGTTCTCAATTTGTCAGTGTTTGTCAGTGAGTCCTTTGCATTGGAGGCTCTGTGCAGCTGCATAGCATGTCAATGTGATGGCTGCTTTGGCTGTAGCAAGCAATGTACGCGTCGGCCATCAGACAAACAGTTTTATGCTGAAACCAGCAACATAGCATAAGGCAGCATTTTTCCCCATTGGCAGTCAAGCTGTAGCTGCTTTGGCTGGTGTACTTGGTGCCCAGTATTATGTCACCCATCTCTTCTGCATGTCAGCATGCATTGCGTGTCAAGTGCCAACATGAAAAGTTTGTTGAAATAAATGTTATTGTCTGAGTGACATGTGCATGATGATGTCTGCAGGGATCAGGATGATCTAGTGACTGTAGAGGCCATCAAGGCATTGTTTGGACAGCTGCCCCCCTACAACCCCTCCCTGATGACTGGGGCCACTGCTCTCACGCCCCAGGAAGAGCTGGTGTCCAACCGTATGCGCATCCGTGCCTGGTCCATGGTTTCATCTCAGGCAAGCAATCTGCCTTGCACTCAATCTGACCTGCCTTTCTGCCAGCCTTCAGATGCCCACGTATATTCTGGCAGCGAGGTTGCCAAGTTACCGCTACTTTCAATTCAACCATCATGCCTGTTACAGGTTTGTACAGATCTATTATATCAACACTCCTTGCACAATGCCTGTTGAGATGTCCTGTGCTAACCTGCATCTTGGTCAACTTTGTCTGAATGACTGATTTTTTGCAGGCAGCAGCAGAGGTGGTCTACATTCCTGGACTGCAAGGGGCTGAAAGCGCAACCCTGATGGGGGCAGTTGGGGTGCGCCTCAGGGCAGCCTTGCGCAGCCCCTCTGCTCCTCTTGTTTGCTCGGCTGCGCGTGCAGCAGGTTAGTCATGTTGCCACGCTCTGCTCTGCATGGACTTGCTCATGTCCTCGGCCTGCTCTGCTTTGCCTCTATTGCAGTTGACCCCTCGGTATGGCACATTTTGGTGCGCTGTGACAGTGGATTGACTCCAATCACAGCGGTTGTGAGGGTGCTTGCTGGGATATAGCAGCAATTATTCGGCCCTAAGCATCACAGGGCGATCCTGCTTGCATCATGCATATGAGCAAACATGACATTAAATGCTGCGTATACTGTTATAAGCATCAAAGGGCGCTCCTGCTTGCACCATGCATACAAACAAACATGTCATCAAGTGCTGTGTCAACACTACAGCATGCCATCATTCATGCCACGACCCTTTTTGACTGAAGTATTGCCTGATTGGGACAGGTGCAATGGTGGAGGCACATGCTAGGGCAGTTGCGGCATCTGTGGTGCCCCGAGCCACCAAGGGCATTCCCGGGCGCACCATGGACATGATCACTCAGGAACTCCTGTTTGTGCTGGAAGGCTCTGATGGCGCTGCTGAGCGATGTGCTGCCATGGAAAGCCTGTTTTGGCTCCAGGTAAGAGAAAACTGTATACATTGTCTTTCCTTGGTGTCCATTGTTTTCTACATCCAGGAAGATATAGTGTTTATTTTTTTGGGTGTACGTGTTGGTTTTGTGTAGTAAAACAAGCAAAGGTCAACTGCTCACATGCATAGACTTGCGCCAAAAGCTGATTCTGCACCTGCAGCCTGCTTGCCGAGCAATCGACTTGAGCAAGCTGAAAAGTGTTGGGCAATGTTAAGGCAAAACCTCATCAGCAGCTTTCTAATCAGCAGTCAAAAGCACATGCCAACCAAAGATGATCCTGATCTGGCTTACTGAAAGCCCCTGTGTCTCCTGGCCAGCGGTCAGCATACAAACCCATCTCTTCCTGTATCTTTCAGCGTCACCATCACTTTCTCTACGGTGCGCCCAGCGTTTCTGCACGTGCTTCAGGCCTTGCCTAGTCAGGCAACCATTGTGAGCCCTGCAGCCCTGCTGCGCCACGTCAGCAGCACCAGGGCCATCCAGCAGGAAGGGGCAGGCAGCGTGGAAGAGCCCTGGAACCAAGATCTGCTGCAGGCTCTTCTGGCTGCCATCTACAAAGTAAGCATGCTTCTGATCGGTCCTCACAATGTATCGTGTCTCTTTGATCATGCAGCAGAGATGCGCATGATCAGGTGGCTTGCAGTACTTCGCATCAACTCACAACAGTACAGCGGTGACTGCCAAGGCACTTGCAATATTGACAATTCTTTACACACATTCCACAAGTTTTCTGTCCTGTGACTTTTTCCACAAGTGCATAGCAACAAACAGTGGCATCTGGGCAGGAAACCTTGGGACTGTGCCCATCACAGATGCCCTTAAGCAGCAACACTTTGCTCGTGTTGTCAAGAACAGCCAGGTTACAGATGCACCTATGCATTGAAACTGTGCTCATACTGTCAAGGACAGCCAGAGTACGTATGCACCTAAGCCATGCCAAAACCGGCATGCGCACCGCCTGATTGGTGCAGGTCTTGAGAGCAGTCCCCAAGGGGGCTCGTCTGCTGCTGGAGTGTGCAGGAGCTGTCGTGGCTGCTGCCCCTTCCAAGTTCAAGGTAAACTTGCTGTCAACTTGCAAGTTCAACTTGTGTCTGAGTCCTGATGTAGCTTGTGGCTGCTGCAGCCACCTCCTTTCTCTTAGCCACCTTGATGCTCAGCATGCAAGGTGTCATGCATGTGCCTGATAGAAGGTAGCCTCTGCATACACACTGTCACTGGTGGTCAGCAAAGCTGTGTTTGAACACAAAACATGCAGGGTTGCATGTGCAGCAAAGATGCCAAAGATGCTGCTGCCTGTGATTACTATAAGCTCTTTTCAGTCCCAAAAGGTCTACTTTAATTCAGAAACGTTATCCCTACACTGGAAATCTAAACTCAGAAATGCCTGGGGACAGTAAAACGCGTTTCTACGTCGGGGAGATGTTTTAGTGCTGCTGGTGTAAGCCTACATTGCTGCTGTAAGTGTGCATTGTGCGGGACACAGGGTGACCAGCTGGCAGGCATGTGGAGTGCTGCCCTGCCCTTGGGGTTAGAGGGCAAGATGGCTGCCCTTCAAGCTGCCCTTGAGTTCATAGGGACTCCCCCACCGCCTGTAGCTTCAGCCCGTACAGGTAAATCCTGCTGTTGGCCCACCCCCCCACTCTTGTACTTCCCAACCCCCTTCTCTCCCCTCCTCCTCTTTCTCCCCCCCTCTTTCTTCCCATTTCCCTCTGCCTGCAGCATCTGCTTGTACAGCACAGGTTGCCATGTTGTGACTGCTGCTGCGCGCTCATATCCAGATCATGCGCACACTGATTGCAGTCCACAATGCTACTGTGCCATCAAAAGTTGCTGTGGTGAACGTGACCTGGGCTGTAATATACTGCAGTGAAGATCACGTTGATTCAAATTTGCTGACTGTGGCACATGACGTCACCCAGGTGCGACGGTGACAGGCATAGGCAAGGCGGCAGCCGAAGAAGCTGCATGGGCCAAGCTGCAGCGCAGCGCTGTATGGTGGTTGGGTGAGCATGCCAACGCAGCTGCCTTGGAGTATGCAGGAGACAATGAGGCTGTCAAGGCAACTGCTGCCATCAATGCTGCCATGCAGAGGACATCCAGTCCTGGGGAGATCATTGCCATGCAGGTACAGGAAAACGGTGACATCACAAAGAGACAATAGCAGTACCAAGAAACACTGTCAGCACAGAGAGGGAGTTACAGTACATGCGTATGGCGTTCATTGCTGTGCAGGCTTGCGCTGCATCCTCCGAAGTGCCATGCCATGTATGAATGAGGTGCCACATGGCTCCCATGTGACAATGCCTGTTTCAGGGACCTGTCATTGATGTTCAACAGCATACCCACCGCAAATCATGCTGACGCTGTAGGCAGAATTTGTGACAAGCATAAAACAGCACTGCAATTGCTCATTTGACAGCCTAGCACATGCCCAGCAAAGTATCAGTCTACCACCCAATTGAGTTGCAGTTTGCCCACATTAGACAGGTGTGTAGACACTCATTGTATCAGCCAAAGTGCAGGCTATGAGAAAATCACTGATGGCTGATGTGCAATCAGACCAGTACTTCATCAGTATACATGCCATTATATTTCAGCCAAACTGTGCAGGCATTGAGAAAGCCGCTGATGGCTGCTGTGCTGTCACACCTGCACCACAGCGCCCTGTCTCAGCCCTGGGGCATCCGGGTTGCTGCTGTTCAAGCCATTGCAAAGGTTGCCCTGCGTTCAGAAGAGCCCTACAAGCTGCAGGGCTACACCATTCTCAAGTCTCTATCGGCCCCAGACTATATCAGCGACCCTGACGCCACTGGTGAGCTGCATGTGTGATGTAGTCCCATACCTGCATGCGTCTTTTGGCATCACACTTGCATGGTAGCGTGCTGGTGTTGCTTGCAGCACTGGGTCAAAACTTTTGAGCATTCTGATGTTGATGTCAGCCCTTGGAGCTCCTTGGCATTTGCATGGGATCTTGCTGCGATTGTCTCCTCAGCAAAGTTACTCTAGAGCAACACCCTTTTTGTGCCCTGATCTGTCTGCTGAAAGGCAACATGAGGCAACACAGCACAAATCTGTCCTCGCACAGTCACTGGACGTCCCACCCCGCCCGCTGCCCTCCTCAGCTGTGAAGCCCCAAATTGGTCTTTGCTTCAGGTGTTGCGTCAGCAGTCTTACCAGCTGTGAAAATTCTCGATGCAATCTATTCCACCCGCATCACACTGGAGGGACTGGCGACCAGGTATGGCATGAAGCATGAGGAGTGGCCGGAAGCTGTACTGGAATCTCTCAAGGCGAGGCACAACCAGATTTACAGCCAGATTGAGGACCAGATCTGCTCCCTGGGAGGAGCTTACCACCCTCTAGGTAATCACAGTCGGGTCCATTGTCTGTACAACGTGTGTGCTCTATGTTAGACTGTCATTTTGATAGCAACATGGTCAGAACTATAGCAAGTTTGGGGACCAGATTTGATCTCTGGGAGGAGCTGACCATCCTGTAGGTAACCATAGTGGTCATCTAGGGCTTGTCTGTACTGTGTGTGTGCTTTGTTGTGGACTGTTGATAGCAGCATGGTCAGATCTATTGCAAGTCCGGGGTCCAGAACTGCTCCCTGGGAGGAGCTTACCACCCTCTAGCTAAACCGAAATGCCTAGCGTTTATCTGTGTCTGTCAGTGTTTATCTGTCTGTGTGTGTGTGTGTGTGTGTGTGTGTGTGCTCTCATGTGGACTGTCAAGATGATGAAAGTATGACCATATTGGTCAAAATTGGGGAACAGATCTGCTCTTTGAGTGCAGCAGGCCACTTGGTAGGTAATCACAAGTGATCAACTTCCAAATGGATGCAGGGCCAAAAAGCAAAGCTTTGATGTCAGGCATAGGCCTGGAGGAGCTGAATGAACTCGCCAAACCGCCTGAGCCACAACAGCCTGAAGCTGAGGTGAGGCTTCCTGTTTTGCTTATACACCAGTATGGTAACACTGCATTGCACATATGATGGTTTGCATGAATACATCATATAGTTCACATGTATATGTATACACACACACACATGTACATTATTGCCAACACTCCCTTGGTGTTGCACCTACGTTATAATCCACACTATGGCTGACACAGTGCTGGTCATCACACTGCCCAGGTGTAAATGTGTAAGTCTGTGCCGCCAAGTTGATTGTGAGAAGCACTGATTTGCTTGAGTTGCGGCACCTTGTTGTCATGAGGAGCAGTTCTGTTGAGAGGTGCAGATCTTGCGCGGCAGCAGCCATACAAGAGCTCATGGGGCATGCAAGCTGATACACAGACAAGAGCTCATGGGGCATGCAAGTTGGTGGACTGTGCTGTTCTCACCCTTGCATGCAACAGCTGCTGTGCAGCAGTGTTCTTGAGCCTAGCACATCTTGCCTGTTTCCTGCCATTGCGCAATCTGCAGCCGGTGCTGGCAGTCAAGCCGTGAGCGCTGGCATTCCTGCAGGCACAGACAGAGTCTGTGTTTGCCAAGGAGGATCAAGCCAAGAAGGACGCTTTTGATGAGTCAGATGATGAGTCAGCCATCAGCAGGACCGAGAGTGAGCTGAGGGAAGTCACCAAGGTGCTTCTTCATCACACACTGCGTCTTTTATTATCTCAAGATAAACTGAGGGTGTTTAAGGGTTGTTACATGGGCAAGTTGCCCAACGCTGTCTTGTACCACTGCTGTAAGACTCTATCATCACTTCGGGACTGCCTTCTAGATTGCGTCTGAGTTTGTGAGGACATTTCAGTGGTCATGTTGACAGAGGCCACCCGTGAAATGGCTAGATTTTGCATTGTCGTGATATAGAGCATTAGACATTCTGCTCTCGGGCTGGGGCAGCCTTGTCACTGATTGCAGGTTCTTCAAGAGCAGCTGCCTTTGCCAAGAAACGGGGCAACAACAAACTATCAGCAGGTCTGCCTGACACCACTCGCAACTGATTGCAGGTCGTTCAAGAGCAGCCGCCGACGCCAAGAGAGGAGGAGCAGTTTGCTCCACTACCACCCCTGGACCTGGGCAGCTTGGGCAGCCTGGATGCTCTGCAGCAGGAGCTTGACGCTAAAGTGGTGGCCTCTTATGCGCCCGTGCCTAAGCCCTACAGGCCCTGGGAAGACATCAACCCCAGTAACACTGGTCAGTGTTGCTGCACTGCTGACACTCTTTGTGTGGTGTTTACGTGTTTGTCATGGCTTGTCTTCTTTACTACATGTCTCGTCTTCTGTACTGTATGTCATGGCTTCTTTGCTACGTGTTGTATCTTCTGTACAACATGGCTTGTCTTCTCTACTCCACACTTATTTCAAACAGAGGTGTTCATGACGTCATGACTTTTGTTCCTCAACATCCAAATCATTGATGACTCTGTGCTAGTGGGACTGCATAGTCTGCCCAGCTACCATGTCTGTGTCCATGTGCAATTGAGCTATCGTGTGCATGAACGACTTGCAGCCACAGCAATCAGTCGGAATGCAGCAGCGCTCTGTGTGTAAGCTTGGGTTTGAGCTATTGTTTGCATTAGGGCGGTTGCAAAAGATGCTTGTGACGAGCATTGCAGCAGTAGCAGATTCTACAGTGATGCTGCCTCTCACACATGCTTGAAGGCACACATGTGCTGCGTTTGACCATCTTTTGTGTCTCTTGCACAGGGTATGAAGAAGAGGAGCAAGATTACGGCTACCCTAGCCACATGCGGCAGGCCAGCCTAGAGCTCAATGTGACTGAAGTTGCATCACCTCGCGGCAGCTCTGGTGAGAGATCCGGCCCTACTCTGAAGTTCGGTCGGCACATTGACATGCCAAGCTTTGTTACCTAGTCCTCCACACAGCTCATCATACGCCTAGTCGCAGACGCTGCGGCTGCGAACTAAGACTTGTGCCTCATCCTGCTCGCTGCACCTGCTCACATCAGTCCCGTGCCTGATTGCCCTGCCACATCTGCAGCAGCTGCGTCGGCATCTGCTCTGGTCTCAACCAGCCCTGCTGTGAGTGCCCCATGTTTTGTGTTGAATGGCCAGAGGGTTCAGACGGCAGTCGTAACTGCATCTTACAGCTTAGACCCACGCATCAACAGTAGATCAGCTTCAAAGAATAAGAGTCAGGAGCAAAAACAGTGATGCAAAAGAGCAAACCAAAAGAGTTTGAGCTAGCTCTAGGCAGAAACACGTACCTGCATGGGGCCATGCATGCGGCATGCATGGCAGCAGTGTGCAATACCTGTAATGTCAGCATGACAGTCTCACTGTATGTGTTGCCCTTGCAGAAACGATCATCATCAATGGCCGCGGCATTGTTCAGTACAACTTTGAGGCGACTGTGGATGAGGAGCTGACTGTCGACAGAGGAGAACAGGTGATGCGTGTATATGATGCTTGTATATGATGCGTGTGTGTAATGTAATATGCATGCAGGCTGACTTGCTTTACTATGTGTATCTAAGCGTAAACATATTGTGCGTATACCTGCATATAATGTAAATGTACCTGTAACCTGCAGGCTGACTTGCTTTACAACAGGTATACTATATACAAAGTCAATGTGTATGTAGCATGCAGGCTGACTTGGTTTTATACATTGCCTTAGGCATTTAGGCGCTTGACTACCTTGCATTACTGCTGATCAAACCCCAAACCCTAAACCCTAACTACCTTGCATCGCCCCTGATCATGCTTGCTGCAACAAATGCTCCTTTGGGCCTTGCATGACATGGGTTTGACTGCCTGTTGCGGCTTCCTGAGCTCAATGACAAGGACAAGCGCAGCTCTTCTGGTGGCACTTGGGATACACAGCGTGAGAAGATGTCAATTCAAAAATCTGCAGTCTGGGTGCAGGTGGCCCATGAGACAGAGGAATGACTTCAAGTGGTCAACAGTTGTGACACGTTTCTGATTACACCTCTTCATCTCTTTATCCATCTTTGCACCTGCCCTTGCAGTTGGAAACGGCCCATGAGATTTGATGGGTGGCTGCCGGTGACCAACCCTTGTGATGCATCTTTCACCGCTGTTTCACTCCGTGGACTCACCGTCACACCCACTTGATGCAGGTGGAAGTGGCCCACAAGATTGACGTCTGGCTCGGATGACAGTCACTCTGTCGACTCACAGTCACACCTGTCCATGCAGATGGAAGTGGCCCTTGAGATCGACAGCTGGCTGCAAGTTGTCGTTCATGATCGCTTGTTTCAGTCTGTTTAGTCACAAGCACAGCCGTCCTTGCAGGTGGAGGTGGCCCACGAGATTGATGGCTGGCTGCAAGTAGCCAATATCCACGGGGAGGTGGGACTGGTGCCCTCCTCCTTTGTGCGCATCCTGCAGCCCGGGGAGATCACCCCTGCAGCTGTGGGGGCTGCTGGTGCAGCCCTGTCCAGTGCTGTCTCCACTGGTGTCGAGGGCTTGCCAGGTACACGTCACACGCCACATGCTTCCTCGAACCTGCAAATGCGTCACCAAGGTGTAGGTGAGTGTGATCACATGATTTGCTGGGAAGGTCGGTATGGCCCAGTCTCCACCAGTGTTGAAGGCTTGCCAGGTACACATCACATGCTTTCTGTACATAAACGCACACGCAAGGTCTAGATGAGCGTGCAGTACACAGTCTGCTGGAAAGATCTGTTTGAAAGGCTGTCTCTGCTGTTGGTACATCTTCCGCCTCTTCTTCTTTCCTGCTATTTCTTGCTCCTCTTCTTCTTTTGCTTTGCTTTGCTTTGCTTTGCTTTGCTTTGCTTTGCTTTGCTTTGCTTTTTGGTTTAGATGATCTGCCTGTGTCTAGGTAGAAGAGGCATGGATGATGGGTACACCTACGGCATGCAGCCCTCCTCAGCGAGGGCTTCTGTGGCCTCCTCTGAGGGCTACGGCCCCAACAGGGCTTCCAGGAGCACCCATGAAGATGCTTTCGGGGGAGGTGACCCCCTGGGTGAGTCTCCTCTTCATTCAGCCATACATTCTTCTACTTCTTTGCCCTCTTGTATGAACTCATTTGTGCTTGCATTTTTTTATCAAATTACTTATCGTTTGTTAATTGATTTGGTCACTTTTTCCTTGTTTGTTCATTCATTTCTGTCAGTGAGTGAGTCAGTCAGTCAGTCAGACTACTACTATGGTACTTCACAGTCGTGCTCAGCCTCATGCGTCTGTGTACAACATATGTGTCATCCCCAACCAGCAAACGCCCTCTGCCTGTGTCAAAAAAAAGCATGCAGGAAGCTGCATGATCTGCCTAACGCACATAGGACATGCTGTGAAGTAAGATACCAATTAGGATGGATGTGGTTGATGTTGAAACATGCCAACCCAGCGGCAATGGCAAAGGTGTTGCAACCCTTGGGCATAGGCCTCACATTAATACAGTCAAAGTGCTGTCCAGTCCTGCACTACAATATGGGGAGATTGCACAGAAGCATCGCTCATTTCAGGCCTGAATGGAGCAGCTTCAATGTTCTTGCACAGCACACCATGACAGGCATGAAGCAGTAACACTTCATGACAACATGCTCCTAGAGCTTGCTTATTAGTCACGCCACATGATGAGAAATGAGTGCTGAACTGAGATTTTCTCTGGTACACCTTCAGAGTCTTGGAAGGACACAGATTCCAAAGGCAGGGCGACAACAGCTGGGGCAGGTCCCCACAGGCCCCTGCAGCTGCGCCGCGAAGTGTAAGCACGCAAACACATCTCATTGCTGCGAATGCCTCTGTTGCTTGGCTGTGCAGTTGTACTGAAGGCATATAGCGCAGTCTCAAACTTACTCCATACTCTTTTAGAACTGAAACTGACTATCTGTCTTCTCCAAGCTTAAAAAAGAAACATACCAGCTCCTGCACTTGCACTACTGCCTTTTGCTCATGACAACTTGCAAAGCGCCTGACAACAGCATATTGCACCAGCAGCGCAGCATTGAGCGTGTGAGCTGTTGCAGGAGCTGAACGCCTTTGCATCTCAGCAGCTTGACTTTGACTTGGAGGAGGAGGCCCCACCTGCTTATGGAGATGCCTTTGCAGCCCGCCCAGGTCAGCCTGACTCACTCACTTTCCATTGCTTTGACACAAGTGAAACGCCTAAACGTACAGATGTAAGGGATTGCAGTGAGCTGATATATGCCATCACTGCTGTCCGCTGCAAATTTCTCATTTATTCAGCCTTACCTTTGCTTGTCTGCATGACCTTGCTGCTTGCCTGCTATTGCTGGTACAGACGCATATAGGCGTGTTCAAGAGTGAGCTGTGCAATTGCTGATGTACAGTGAGAGTGGTGCTGGCTTTTGCAGAGCTGCTGCTGCTGTAATCAGTCAGCACATGTATCACATGCTTTCTGCTGCATTGCATGTTCAACAGTTCTTCTCAGCAGTCCTACAACACTGCGTGATTGTACGCATATTTATCAGCTGAAGGCCCCACTGACCTCAAGAGCTTCACTCTAAACAGCTGGGCAGGCGCCAGGAGTTGTCGGCGTGCTAACTTGCCAAACATTGCTTAGATACTTCACAGCTAGCTGACAGTAAGCTCAGCACAGCATTGGTGACAATGTGTTAATGTGCTGCTCCTGTAGATGCAGAGCCAAGGCTGCAAACTTCCCAAAGCGCCCAGCCTCCAGAAGTGGGCACTGCAGTTTCAGACAGCCCTATTCTCTCCCAGACTCCGGCATCACCTTCCAGGTCGCCAGCTGCTCCCACACCTGCCTATCAGCCCACCAGGTTTGCCAGTGAAGCTGCCACAGAAGCTTTGCAGGCAGCTGAGGCCGGCAATGGTGACGTCAGTCAGCGTCAGGGAGAGCCGCAGCAGGAGTTTGTTGCGCCTGTTGCAAGGGGCTTGTCAGACACGCCTTGGCTCAGCCATGCAGAGCCACAGACAGCTGCTGTTGCTCAGCCTGAGCGTCTGTCTGTGACTCGGGCGCCAGAGCGTGAGTTGGCGGCCCAGCCGCCTCAGCAGGAGTTTGTGAGTCAGCAATCTCTGGGAGCAAGCTCCACTGGATTTAATCACGGGTCCTTTGTAGGCAGGGCAGGGCGCTTGTCAGAAGAGCCCCAGGGCAGGCCAATTGAGCAACAGCCACAGAGCCCTGCAGGGCGTTTTGAGCAGGAGCCCCAGGGCAGGGCTTTTGGGCAGCAGCCTCAGGTGACTGAAGGCCGCTTGCAGGGACAGCCTCAAAGCAACAGCAGTGCTTTTGCAAATGGCAGCCAAAGGTTTGAGCCAGAGCAGCAAATCCTTGGTGGTCCCCAACAGGTGCTCGCCCATGGCATCACTCCTTTCTTGATTACCTATACTTATGCAATATGCTTTCATTAACATCTCCTCTGTAACAGACGTGCAAGAAGCTGTCTGGAATCTACAGTAATTTGCTTATCCTGCAACAATGCATGAGCCCAACAAGCATGGTTTGTGATGATGCTCATTTGTCTGCTGTTCAAAGTTGCAGTGGCTGCTGCTTGCAGGGTCGCCCGGTTTTGTTGTCATGCAACTCTTCCATTAACTTCCTACAGCTGATTTTGCACGTTGGCCATGCACCAAAACACACCTTCATGCATTCTATCACTACATTGTTGGCAAAGCCTTTGCTCTATGCAGGTATCTAACACTCCCATTCTGGGTGGACCAGCAGCTGTGCCTCAGCAGCAGCCTGCGTCAAACACACAGGCAAGCATCCCTCAGCAGCCGCCACAGCAGCTTCCACAGCAGGCGCAGCAGCCGCCACCCCAGTCTGCCTTCTCCCGCTTTGACAGCTTTGGGACGCAGTATGATGATGGGTCAGCCTCGATGCAACCCCAGAGGCTGCCTTCCATGTCCCTGGGACCAGCAACGTCCCTGGGACCGGCAAGGTCCATCCCTGAGGGAGCACCTGTTGTTTTTGAAGGTACCGTTGCAACTGATACTAGTGGCACGCATTGAAGTCCTACATAGAATGTATGCAAACTTACAGGGCACATTGCCACCCCCGCATGGCAGGCTGTTATGCGAGTGATTTTCTTGATGGTGCATATGTGTGACTGAGCACATCTTAGAGATACTGGCGTGAATTCTGACGTATGCAATAGATGAGCATGCTCTTGCGCCTGTTCGGCTCATTGTCGACACGGCATGCTGAGATGCTAAGCTGAATCAGCAGGCACAAATAAGAATGCCTTCTCTGGTGTACTGGCCTTTACCGTGATGTGCAGATGCAGTGATCCACTGCGCGACAGCTACCCAGTTGCTTGTAAATGTGCAAATCCATGTCTGTTATCCAGGCTCCTGCTCAGCCTTGCAAATGCATAAGCCGCATGACTGTTATCCAGGCTCCTGCTCAGCCTTGCAAATGCATAAGCCGCATGACTGCGCTGATACAGCACTTACCATGTTCAGCGCATGTTTCAGATACAGGTCTGCGAAAGCTTGGTCCAATCTCAGCACACCGGCACAGGCGCACCATGTCATCTGAACTGAATATGGCTCCTAGGAGGGCTCCTGAATCCCCAATGGGCAATGTCAGTCCCAGCCTGGGATCCCCAGCCTCAGAAAGCAAGCCCAAGCCCTGGCCTGGTCTTGTGCTCTATGGTACGCAGCCTGCCTGCATCTGTGTCTCAACCTGTACGAATATGATGCTGATGGTCTGCTTCTGCATTACCTTGCTTGCGGCACACAACCGCAAGTGCTCCTTGCAACCTTGCTGTGACGTCAGGACACATTGTGTATGCTGCTAATCATAGTATTGTGCTGAACATAGTATTGTGCTACAAACAGTGCAGCGATAGGTCTGTGTTACCAGTGGGACTAGCATCTGGTTGACTGCTTGGCCCTCAGTCAACACTGCTAGGTTGCACAGCCGGAGCTTTCACAGATGCGCATAGCTTGTGGGGTACAGGTTTTGAGGCCGAGAGTGAGGAAGAGGTGACTGTGTACCCCGGTGATGAGATCATAGTCCACCAGGAGGTTGAGGGCTGGTACCAGATCACACGAGTCGCAGACCAGACGCGCGGACTTGTACCGGCATCTTATGTGCAAGTCACGCCATAGCCTGTCAATTAGTGTGCTTACTGTCCCTGATCTAGCTCAAGAGCCCGCTGCAATCAAGCACAATTGCAGCATGCCCATGTGGACTTGTTTCGCTATTCACTCGACAGTGTGTGTGTATCTGTCGGGCGCAAACTGCTTCGTGACTTGTGTGAGAGCCTCTCCTCAGCAATGACATCTGCTTGAGTCGGTCAAGTTTGAACTGCGATGTGAATGTGATTTACGATTTTTCACAGAGGAAACAAGGATATGCTAGGGGATCAAGCTTGCGGCCAGTATGCACGTTGTTGAGTTAGCTATCAGTTGCCAGAGTGTGCTGGGCAGCCTCAGTGTTGTTGCTATTATGCTTTCTGCGGTCTCAAGTTGAATTCTGTGACGCAGTGACAGGTAGACTGGCATGACCTGTACACATGTGCAACATGCGTATTAAAAGTGGTGGTGTTGTCCATACCGGATGAACGGCTTGGTTCCATATGGTTTGCAGTGAAGCACTCATTCATCACAATGCAATGCATGATGCAGCCTAACACAACCCTGTGTGACTGCATACTGTGCCACAATATCTCCATGATCCAGGCATGTTACCAAGCTCTGCAGATCAGTGCATCCTTGGGAACGTGTGTCTGAGATCCGATCTGTCAAGGCATGAATGATTCCTTGACAATCGGTGCAAGGACTGCCCAGTTTATTTTGAACATAGCAGTTCAGCCCCTGGGATGACTGCAGCAGGTCCCCGGATTCAAGTCAAATTTGTCCATGACGCAATCGTCTGCTTACTGAGGCCTGCTGTGCCAAGGTTCACGTATTTGGTCCCTCCTAGGCTCCGGAAGCTAAGCGAAACACCCGCAGGGCGTGTCATGCTAGAGAAACCGATGGCAGCAAGAGCATGTTCCCGTGCGCCCTGCAGCCTTGGTCCCATCAACGCAAACAGATCCCGCCTGGCAACAGACAATGGCTCGGGCTTGCAGTAGGCACGCTATTCTGGTCGTTACGGCGTTGGTGCTGATTGCAGCGCATGCCAAAGCCGGACTAGTTGAAACATCTGTGCACACTAATCCTGCACACCACGAACGCAAAGTGAGGTCTTTGCGTGATCCAGACGTCCTTCCAGACAACGCCCCCGAACATAACGCACCCGGTGTCATGTCAGAAGCAGAACCAAACTTTCCGGCTGGACATACCGAGCCTTTTCCCGCGGCGAATCCATATGTGGACCCTGGGCAGCAATTCTTCACCAAAAAGACTTCCGTCGATCACTTTGGCATAGTGCGTTGTGTTTCCGTTCTTGTGCTGCATCAGCATGGCGCAACTCTTCAAAAGCGCTGTGCTTGTCTTGCACTGATCTATTATGGAATATGCAGGCTCAGTATTCCAAAAACAGCACGTTTCAGCTAAGATACTTTCTGATTTGGCCGGAAACTCCTCCCGACGCATCGGCACCGATCTTCCTTTTCATGGGTTCAGAGCAAGACATTCTGTAAGTCATGCAGACACCTGCTGCACATTGTCAAGCATTGCTTTTGATTGATCTTATGCTTGTGCGTTGCTCCTCCTACAGGCATTTGGTGTTGCAGCTAGTTTGTCCTGTATCATTTCAGCCTCTACTGCTTTGACCTGGAGGTTGCCGTAGTTGCTGTTTGTCACAAGCAGCTTGCATAATATCCTCCTGGATTGTTTCCTTTTCCTGCTGCAGCTCTTCAGATGTCGGCTTAGGCTACTATTCCGAGCTTGCAAACCAAACAGGCGCCTTACAGATCTGGCCTGAGCATCGCTACTATGCAAATGAGGCGCCATACTTCCCAGATGATAATTATGAGCACCTGAATGTTGAGCAGGCACTAATTGACCATGTTGAGGTGGTGCTACATGTACAGAAGCTGCTTGGTATGGACCAGAATCCTGTCATTGCTATTGGTGGAAGCTACGGTAAGCAAAGCTTTCCTGCTGTAATTAGTGCAGTTGTCATGGCCTGTGCAATGCGCTGTTCATACCTCTGCTTTCTGATCACCTTGTGTCATGCTCAATGCAGCCTTGCGTCTGTCTGAGCAGCAACGACGGCCCATGCACACCGTGAAGACGAAACACACGTAGCGAAATCAGCTTCTGTATTTGCCAGGTCCATTCACCATACATCTGAGAAAATAGTTGCATTTGCGTGCAATATGGTGTGCCTCTGTATGCAAACCCTGGGGGCCTTATGCCAGTTGTTCGTCTTCTCAGGTGGAACTTTAGCAGCATATATCAGGATCCGGTTTCCAGATGTTATTGCTGGAGCCGTTGCATCTTCAGCAATTTTGTTGGGCTGCCCTGGACTTGGTGTGGTAAATCTATGACGCTGCTGTGACTGATGAGCACGTGTGCACACAGCAATGCCCTCAGTCCTTCATGCATGACCAGGTTTTGATTGAACTTCTAATCACTGCTTGCTGGATAACCTTGACTGTTCAATTCTGCCTTGGATGCTTGGTATGATTGATGCATTTCAAACGACAATGCTGTGCTGTGCGGTACAAATGGTGTCAGAGTCAAAGCTCCTTGTCTAAAAACAGCCTTTGATTTGGTTGCAGGATCCTAGCTTTGATCCATATGCGTTTGCAAAAGTAGCAACCCGTACAGCCTCCAGCGAAGCAGGCTCAGCAGCAGCATGCCCTCTGAATGTTCAAAACTTCTTCAAGGAGCTCTTTGCCCTTGCAAACAATTCAACAGGCATTAAAACAATCAACCACCACATGAAGCTCTGCTCAGATTCAGCTTTAAAGTCAGCCCAGGATGCCCCAAGCCTTGCAACCTTTCTGGGGCAGCTGTGGATCATTGGGGCAAGTTGCGCGTTCCAGAATCGCTTTCCAGATTGCATGTTCTCTGCATAGTCTCACTGTATGGAGGTGCTAGCAACTGTCTGTTCCCTGCTCAATTATTGACTCTTTCATTCACTCACTCACCCACTCACTCACTCATTTGTGCGCACTCACTCACCCGCCCACTCACTCACTCACGCGTTTCCTTCGCTTGCTCGCTCAATTACCCACCCACCCAATGAGTGAGTGGGTCGACGCATTGCCCACCCACCTATACACTCGCTGACTTGCTGGCACACCTGCCACTACTCACTTACTCACCATGCCTGTGCAGTTATCCATCTAGTGACAAGGCAACGAATAGAAAAGATTTGCTTTGCAGGCCCAGTATGACTACTCTTTTGCAACCCAAGGATTTGCAGCAAACGAAGTGCAGGCTGCCTGCAGCTTCCTGGCTGATCTCAATCTGTCAGGGACAGATCTGCTTGATGCGATGTCACAAGCAGCTGATGTGCTTCTTGCAAATGCCAGCTCTGCCAATGTTGGATGCCTAGATAGCTCTGGCTTCAATAACCCTACGTTTAATCTCAGTCTTGGGAATGTCGATGCATGGGAGTATCAGGTGGGACTGGTTAACGCAAGAGCAGGTTACCATATGCAATGTTCCATCATATGTATTGCTGCTGTGAACGCAACCTGCAAACATGGAAGCAGACACTCTTGGACTAATGGGCAGATCCTCTTGCCCTGCATCTCTTTCTGCCTCTCCCTTGGGTGTCTGTTGGCCCTGTGTTTTAGGCTGTTTTGTGCTGCAGGTGTGCACTCAGCTTCCGCAACCTATTTCATATGACGGAGGTGAGCTCACTATACGTCATGTGTCACACAGACATTCATGTCTAAAGCGTTGACAGTTTGAATGCTCTTGAAAATGTTTTGGCACCTGCGAGCCCTCATAGATATGAAGGGCCTAGGCTTCTGTTACATGGCCAAATAGCCCAGGGCTGCAATGAGGCACAATCAATGCAGCATGATTGGTTACAATGCAATACCACAGATCACACATTGTTGCAGTCAAAGCCATTGTTGAAGGTGGTCTCGGTTGCACACATGGCAAAAAAGCTTGTAGGCATCACTTCTGAATTGCTAGCTGCAGGGTGCTTCACTCGTTTGCAAATCTGCGGTATGAACAGACTCATCTGTCTCGGCAACAACTGCTCAGATGTGTTGTATGTGATCCAATGCTAAATGTGACACAGGGGCTGACATGTTGTATGACTTACCTTATGATGTGGATGGATCCGACGCAGCATGCTTTCAATACTATGGCGTCCACACACAGCAAAATTGGGCTGCCACCAAGTAAGCTGCTGTTACTGCTATTGTCACTGATGCCGCTATTGCTGCTGTTGCTAAATACAGCTGCTCCCCATCTAAGGGGTAATGACGGTATCAGCCACAACATATGCCCACTGTGTTGGCTCTTAGACATCTGTCATACTCATAAGATGGGCTGATCAACAGCAAAGCTATTTTGGCTGCATGTGTCTGGCAGTTCCCTTTCTGTTCTGGATGCCTCCTCAACTTTCACACTGGCTGCTTTTTGCTGGTAGCTGTCACCTTGCTCTAAATGCATGCCAACCTTACGTGATGTTGGCTGCATGTTGAATGCAGCTATTGCCTGGCTCTGAATGCATGCGAGCGTCACATGATGTTGCATAATATACATCCAGGTCGCAGTCAACCTATGAACACTCACGCAAACATACGTTTAGCAAGTTGTGCCTGCACATATCCAGTCCTCATGACCTGCCATTCAGTCAGAGAGGAGTGCAAGTTCATGCATGTCACCTGATGGTATATGTGTCAGACGGTGTATTGCTTGCTGCAGTTTTGGGCTATCGGCAATTCGTCAGTCCTCAAACATATTCTTTACAAATGGCTTTCTCGACCCATTCAGCGCTTGTGTCCCTAGTACAAATATATCTGACACCGTGACAGTTGCCTTACATGGTAACCTCTCCTTGGCCTTGCAGTAGTGTATGCTTATGCACGACAATACAACACTTCAACACCATCTTGCTTTGCACTCAGTCTAAGGCGCATACATTTGGTTACACCAGGCACACTATGGTATACTACGTAGCATCTTGGCTGTTTGGAATGTAGGCTCAAACACATTGAGGCTTCGTGTTAGAGGTCAGGAGATCTTTGAAGAAAGACATTTGGCTGTGCATGCTGTAGTAGCATGCTGTTTCCAATCAGCGCTCTGTGTGGGCCCTTCATGGCTTGGCTGATTTGCCTGGTTGCATCCTGGTGCTAAGCACGTTCGTGTCCTGTGCAGCACTTTGTTGTTGACTTACCAATAGTGCTTTGCATTTGCTGCAGATGGCGCTCATGTTTCTGACATGAAGAAATCCAGGCCTGCATCCGACACTCCTGGTGTTATTGAAGTAAGACGACAGGCTGCACAACTTATAGCTCAATGGGTCACAGATTACAGTTCCAGTAGGAACAGCATCCCTTTTTCAAATCCAGCAAATGTATTCAACATGCCGTACAACTTAGGAGGGTATACAGCTGCTGTGAATGACACCCTGACTGGCAGCAACCTGACACGCAACACTCAGGTGCTGAACTCAAGCGCAACACAGAGCAATGCTGCAATATAATGTGTACATGATGTTGTTTTATGCATTGTTGTACAACTTAGAGGCAAGGCAATGCATCACCAGAAAACAGAAGGTTTGATTCATTGCATTTGATTACACGCCTACACATTGTAGGCCCTCTGGCCTGATGCAGCTTTGTATACATTGTTGTCTACGCCAGAGCACATATGTTTCATGTGACATGTGTTCACGCTTGCTCATCAGTTTCCAGTTGCTCCGCATGACGATGTGTAAATGTGCTGCTGCTGTATTCTGCTTGTAGCCTGAAGCTTGCCTCTGCCATTATTGTCAGCCTGGACTGACATCACCTGCTACTGATATGTAAATTAGGCTGCAATTTAGAAAAGTTGGGTTGATCATTGTACATACATACAAGCAAAGATAATTAGGTTTTCACCTAGGCATCGAGGTAGGACATCAGATTTCTGCGCAACACACGCAGTGTGCGAGGCGAAGGGCGAAAGTATCGCCGGCGAAAGGGCCAGTACTCGATTCGCCTGCGCCCTTGGCCATCTGCCACAGGCGAAAGGGGCAATACTCTAAACCCTAACCTGACCTAGGGTTTACTTTTTGGCTCTAAAGGCGGCAATAAGCGCATTTGCAGGCACTTTAAGCTAGCGCATGATGCCTGGGTCAACCGTCTGACGCCACCACGAGTAGGCAAACATCTGCCGTTAGCGAAGAGCCCGGAAGTAGCGGTGCTGGCTCTGTGGACACGGTAGATCTGACTGCAGATCACTCTAGGCTTCCACAAGTCAGGCAGACAAAACCTCTTGACCCTGCATGCGACAACTATGACCGAGTTCGAAAGCCTAACCCTAGCAAGTCTGGTTGCAAGTTCAATGGTCAATGCAAGGCATGTGGCATTATATAGAGGGTACAGTGGAGAAGCTGCGGGCTCACACTTCTGATGGCAATTTGGAGTCTTGCGCATGACAACGTTCACTGTTGCCATGCAACATTTATGTGAATCCTGATGATACAAACTTGTCAATTTTATTGCATGGTTGGATGCGCCTTGTCAAGGCGAGAGTATAGCCGGTGTTTTCGAAAAAAATGACCGTCGTCTTGGGGATTCGCTGGGATTCGTAAAGTTTCGCCGGGCGACTCGCCTTTCGCCCTGACCAAAAAAGATTATCCTCGCACACTGAACACACGCAACAAATAGTGTGTCTCACTTCCGACTAGCCTTCATCATGACACATGTGGATACCACGACAGTGCCATTGTATCAGGTACATCAGTTCTGGTCCGCTGCACGGCATAGAACCAGAGGCATATTAACCGAAGAGTCCTGCTTACTATCAGGTCGATGCGTTCACGCCACGGACGTTTGGCGGAAATCCAGCAGCAGTGTGCTTGCTGCACAAAAGCTTAGAGACGGCAACAATGCAACAAATTGGAGCTGAGATGAACCTATCAGAAACTGCTTTTATTGAGCCAGTCAGGTCTGGGGGCAGCGGCAGCGGCAATCCCTTTGTTGAGCTTGCTGACTTCAATCTGCGGTGGTTCACGCCTAGGACAGAGGTCGACCTCTGTGGCCATGCAACCATGGCCTCTGCAGCGGTTTTGTTTGAAGGTGTGGAGAAGCAGTGAGACTTTTGCTTCAGCAACATCAATCCAGTGTTTGAGCACTCTCTCTGCATCATAGCAGAAGGCAACCAACAAGAAGTGCTGCATTTCGAGACCCGGAGTGGCAGACTGTCTGTACGGCGAGATCAAGCAGCACAGAAGGAGCTGCACCTACAAATGGACTTTCCTGCATTTCCTGCCACTGCAGCCTTGCCACCTGTGGTGTCCAAAGTCAAGGACAAGCTTAAGGTATGTCCCAGCTCTGTAGCAAAGCAGCAATTAGCAGACAAGTACTTTTAGAACATGCAATACACATGGATGCATTGGGTATTGCAAATCTGTGCACAAACATGAGGTAATGTGTCCTTGTGTGCAGGGTTGTTTCACAGGCGTGCAAACACAGGAAGTGCTCATGTCACTGGGTCTCAAGTATGTACTGGTAGTGCTAGCCTCTGGCACCACTCAACAACAGCTTATGGACATGCAATGTGATACAAGGCAACTTGAGTCCCTAGCAAACAAAAAGGATGTACTTGCTGTATGTGTCACTTGCTCAGGTGTGGCAGCATACATGACTCATTGCAAGTTCTTGGCAGCCTTTTGTTGTGACATGTCTTGTTTCCTGCAGCAAGGATCTGTTAGTTATTGTGTCTTCTTGCTTTGACCACTGTTGCTTTCACTACTCATGGCGCTGCAAACACTGCAGAAAGTAGAACTCTAGAGACAATCCACCTTATCGCCTCATTCACACTATGTTGCATTCGTATTGGCTTGTTGGAAAGGTGGGTGCATGCTGCTCTTTATGCTTATTCAGCAGCATAGTCTACCAAACTGTAGTTTCAAAAATCCACATTGACTGCAAAGCCACCGTCACCATGCCTTTTGCCACCGTTGCCCAATTGCTTGTTCCGCGTCCCCAGGGGACGGCAAACCCTATCACTTTCTATCGAGATTCTTTGCTCCCTGGGCGGGGATTCATGAAGATCCTGTGACAGGCTCAGCCCATGCCATGCTGGGACCGTACTGGGCTCAGCATCTCGACAAACCTGAAAAGATACTGCGTGCCAGGCAGTGTTCGACACGAGTTGGAGAGCTGCAAGTCAGTGTAGACAGCGAGAAATCCAGAGTGACAGTGGCTGGTCAAGCAGTCATTGTGAGCAAGGGCGAATTGTATGTTCCCAGCAATGCAAGCAGCTAGCATGTGACAGACTGAAGCATGTCTTTGAAAGAGTGAGGAAGTAGTAAGGCAAGAAGAGAATGCAAGAATACCTGTGGAAAAATTAATGCTAGAAACGTATATGGCCTGTATAGCAGGGCTGAGGCAAAAGGTGCATTGCTGGCAAAGTAGGGAGCTAATTTCCTGCACTGTTAAAGCCTGAACAACACCAAGATGGGTATGTGGCGACAGCGTGCTTGTAATTGGATACAGGTTGTGTCATTTAGTACTGGGTGAGTAGCACTGGGTTGTTTAGCCAAGCATTCAGTAGCGACAGGATTTTCTCATGTTGCGCAAAGACCCGCTGGCACATTGGTGTAACATATCATGCAGCATAGTTTGAGGGACTTTCTAGCTTGAGGTAGACTCGAGAGTACAGATCTGAGTTAGTGCTGAGCCTGTCATCATGAATGCACACTGAGGAGGACGTCAAAAAATGATTACTGGTACTTACGTAAGTCATACAGTCTCTGCTGCAGCAGTTGATATAACCTCAACATGCACTGAAATGTAGTTGCATGCAAGCCTGGTGAAAAGATGTCAAGTCTTGAGTAATTGATTGATCCATTGAGGCTATCAGTGTAATCAGGCAACTGTAAAACAGGAACCCGGGCATGTTGTAACAAAGAAATGGACAGTTTCAGAGCGGTGCTTACTAAAATGCTCATACTAATAGACAGGACTTGCTGAAGATTTTGCTTGTCTGGTAGAAAACATTTGTTTTGATCTAAGTCTATTCTGCTAGCATGCAAGGCGCCCTTGGGGGCTCGAAAGCTGTGTGAGGGCGTTTGGTATGCGTAAATCCTCGTCTTGAATGCAAGGCTGTCTCGGAGGGGGCAAGCAAGCACACATAGAGCTCAAGCCAAGACTGCTGTACAAGGTCCTCAGCAGCACTCTCTCCTGGTGTTACTGAGGTCAGATGTGTACCGGGAACTTCTGCTTACTCAGACACCTCAAACCTCCATAAGTCTACTTCAATGTCTTTTGAGTTCTGCCTGCAGCAAGTGCAAGCCATGAAGCTTGCCAACACAGCATGGCTTGCTTGTCGTGGTCATGCTGTACGTGCTGAAGTGTTTGTGCATGCAGCATTCAATTGCCTGACTTGGCCATGCAAACATGGTCTATACCGTCAAGTACAGTTGCAGAGCAGCTTGCAAATACAACATGCATGCAGGCACATTCACAATTGCACATACCAACAAGTGTCAGCAAAAATATCAGGCCAGCTGTGATCCTGAGCTCAAGCCACATGTGACTGTCACACGACATCATTGCATTGGTTACAAGAGACACAACTTTGTACGTCTGCTGCAAACATACTTGTGGAAGGCAAAGGTTGGGGGCAGGTCATATCGGAGTTGTGCCAGGACCTCGGCTGACTTGGCCTTCAGCTGCTGCATTGCAATCTTCTGTATGTATTGCCGTGTGGAGGATTTGTGTAAGGAGTACACTGACCCTCTTGAGATCTGCAGCAGGTCGTGGTCTCATACCACTACATGCATCGGGTGCTGCATCAAGCATGCAGTCAAGCTCTGACAAGCTACTGTACATCTGCAAAAGCATTTGAACCACCAGTCTGTGAATACAAACGTCATGGTGCTTTTGCATACACCAGAGTGGACACCACACAGCATGGACCAATGCATCTTCTGATCACACACGCTAAGGGCAAGACTGTTTGTGCTGGCTTGTACTTGCTATCCGTACATACGTGCAGGGCTTCCTTTTGCAAGAAAGTGACCATGCACCTGCCACATTTGCGCAGCTGCTTACCCAAAAGGCAGCCCGCAGGAACTCAAGGTCTGCACCTTTTCTTCTTGTGCCAAATGGCGGGTTCATGATGACAACATCTGCCCACAGTGAGACTGACCCACTCTGCAGCTGGCTGATGTTGCACTGGACCAAGTCTATCTGCACTGGAGCATGTGATCGACGCCCACACAGCAATACATGCAGGCAAAATGTGCCCTCTGGCCTATGCTATGCCGCAAACCACCGTGACCTCTTCTTGCACTGCATTGTACTTGTTCATGAGTGTAAAGCATGCACAATGGGCAGTTGTAGCATATTGTCATGTCTGCCAAGTCTTTTGTGCTGAGTATACATTGCTGCCAGATAGCAACAGGTGCAGCTTTCCAGTCTGATACAGCATTGCTTCCTGCAACTGTTCTGCACGCAGAACTTGTGGTATTGAAGCCATTCTGCATTGCTTAGCATACATGTTATGCTTGACAGAGCGCGACCTGAAGTCCTTCAAACTGTTCGCAGTTGCTCTGTGCTGTGTGTAAGGCATCCTCATCAATGTCAATGGCAATGACATGCAGACTGCCTAACATTGCTGCTCCTATGCTGAGCATTCCCTATACAAACAGATCATTTGCTCTGTGACTGAGCAACAATTGTTCTCTTTGGGCACGTTTTGTTTTTTTTGTGCAAGTGTAGATCACTGTTCAAAGAAATGGGAATGCTGGCAGCACTGGTAGCTCACCGTTCCACAACCGAGATCTGCAACGACTTTGCCCTCGAACTCATTGTATGCATTGTCAACCTGCAAATGGCAGCTGTGTGATGGAGGTCTACAGATAACACAGTGGAAGGGCTGCAGCAGTGCTCAACCTGTTACTAAATGTGCAGGTGTTAGCCAGGATTCTCACCGTGAACAGTAGTCGAGAAGCAAGGTGTGGACCGGTCGGGTACTGTTCGAGTTCCATCTTGGGTTTATCGAAAACAGCTATGTCCTGCAGCAACAAAACAAGGTACAACAAGTGCATATACATATCAAGATACGGGCTATGGCCAGCTTCATGGGGAAAACTGGTATGAGCCGACCTGCATCAGCGACTGGAGCTCTTTGAGCTTCATACTGTGCTGCTGCTTCAGCCAATCTCACAGTCACGTCTTCGCGAGATGTACCATGCATGCAGCCGCACAGGCTCAGGCCCGCATACCGTAACGCAGTGATCTGATCTGCAAAATCTAAAACGCTGGAAAGCAGCGCGATAATGCATGCGAACTGTGCGCAAAGGCTGCAGCGACATCCTTGCAGCCAACGCAAAAGGAATGGCATGTGCCACTCTCGTTACGTGAACGCAGAATATCAACAGCTTTGACTTTTGGCACAAACAGCTGTATTGCAGCTTGTCAATGCTATTGTGGATTCCATGCAGTACAATTGTGCAGGACTACGGGTCAACGTATAGCTAGCTTAGCAATGGGTGTGGACGGGGTGAACACCGAAGCTTCGCGACAAACCCTGACTTCTGCAAGCAGCACATCTTCTACAGTTGACCAAGGACGCACAAAGCGCGCCATGGAGACCCCGGTGAAACGTCGGCCTGAACATATCGACAGGACTGTGGCAACTCCAAACTCAGCAAGACACGCGCGGCCCTGGCGTGGAGTAGCACCCAGTCACAATAACAAACCTGACGTCACCCTGGTGAACTTGAACACAGTCAAACCGCCACGTTGCCTGAAGCATTCGACGATATGATCACATCTGCACGTTCATCTGCAGAGCTATCTTTTTACTGCGGCTGATGCAGCATCTGTCCCAAGCTGCTTTTACACTTGTTTTGCACATGCAGCCTGCTCGTACCCCTAGGAAGCCAGCGCAGCACGTGACAAGGGCCCTTGGCACTGTCTCCCACGTGTCAGCAACCCCTAGGCCTAAGGGCAGTCCCACCCACAGCCCCTCTGATAGTCCCAGGAGCACTGGGGATTTCAGTACCTTCTCTGATGGGGACTGGGAGGAAAACCTGGCAGACAACGTTAAGGTATGCAAACTTTGTAATTCCGGGCTCAAAATGTCTACCAATCCTCTTGTGATCAGCCACACTGCATCACGTGACATTACATGACCTGCTCTGTGCAATAGCAGCATTCTCAACTGGTCTCAGTATAAGCTGCTACAGTAAAAGCATTAACAGTGCTGCATCTCCTTTATTGTCAGTCTTTGATCCAAGCTTGTCAGTTGACAGGTACTTTTGAGCATGCCCATGTGGCAATCCTGCATGTCTGGCAAGTCTATCTTATCAACACAAGGAAGCTTGGGCCCACCTCACAGCATTGCCACGGTATCACCTTTTCTGTGTACTTTAATCTAATTGATATCTAATCTTATCCAATTGATATCTAATAGCCAACCCTGCTTGCAGGTTATCAGGCCTCCCAGCCAAATGGAAAGTGATGCAGGTATGATGCACTACAAGCTACACAAGCAGGTTGCAACAATCTGAGTCTAGTTGCATACAATGATCAGCAAGACACACCCCGTCAACATGTGCACTCATCTCTGCCTTGTCAGTGTCAATGCACACTGCCTTCCTTGCCATCATAAGGGGAACTGCAGGCACTGTGCATCATAATCCGATCACAGAACTTGTTTGTTCTGGATATGCGTACAATGTGTGGTCTTGCTAGCATCTCCTTTGCTTGATGACATGCATGAGTGCTCTGTTACACTCACACTCTTGCAAGCTTCAAAGCTGCTTGCGACCATGTCATGCTGCAAGACTGCGGCATTGCCTGCCGTGTTGTCTTGCACCCATGTCTTGCCCCATTGTCCGACACCCTACACCCCAGAAGAACACCATAAAAATTGGACTGCCCAGGTTCAGCAGCATCTATCATGCATTGCAAGCAGGGAACCCATCTTGCAGAGAGATGTAAGCCGGCTTGTTGAGCTGGAACATGCATTTCATCATTGCTGTTGTTGTGGATCATCCCAGGATCAGCTCATTGAGCCAAGTTACGCATTCAATGATTGCTGTTGATGTGATTGTTACAGGACCAGCTCGTTGAGCCGGAGCATGCATTCAATGATTGCTTTTGTCATGGTTGTTGCAGGCGGGGAGGGGGCAGAAAGGTGTGTGGCCCAGTCTGGGGCCCGGGGGGTTGCTGTCTCTACCCAGAGAGCTGCTCAGCCGTATGAGTTTGCGTACGACCATGTCTCTGGAGAGCTAGGCAGTCAAGATGATCTATTCATGCGTGAGCGCTGATACCTCCTGCTGCAACTGCATGCAAACCCAGTGCTGCAAGTGCTCATGGATGCATCAACTCATCATGCCTTGTTCATCTTAGTATGCTGACACTGAAATTTCTGGAGAGCAGAGATATTTGTTTGAGTATCAGCATAATGAGATACGATTTTACTTGACTACATAAAAGGGATGCACAAGAATTGGTAACACAATCTTCCAAATTCACCTGCATCAATGTTTGCATTCCTGCCCTGGCCCTCAAACACAATGTTTTTGGGCAGTCAAGGTGACAAACTCATGCGTGAGCGTCAACTCACAAGCACTAGAATGCATGCAAAGATGCTGCTGCGTTTGCTCACTCATGCATCAGCTTCCAGTACGTTATGCAGCCAATTAATTGGGCTCATGCTTTCAACAGGGCCAGCCATTGGCACATTCAATAACAGACACAGAAAAGAAGTCAGGCAGACAACAAATTTTTCCCATGCATATCATGAGTGTCATATGTTTGCAGTGTAGACATGGTCCCTTACTAGCACATTGACAGTTCTGCAGCAGCCTGCTCTCACATTCATAATAATAACGGCATTAATAAAATCGCAGGCTTAGCCAACAGGCATCAGGTGCATGCAATGCAGCTCCCTTCAGACAGGCTTGTTCTGAGCATCACCAATGTAGTGGTCCAACTTTGACTTGTGAACATCAAACATTACAGCTTCTCGCACATCGCATGCACGGCAGTGACAGGTGGTGATGTGTGCTGCAGTGGCTGGCCACCCTATTGTGGAAAACTTCCTGGCGGGCTATAATTCCTCCATATTTGCATATGGCCAGACAGGCGCTGGCAAGACGTACACCATGATTGGACAGCTGGGACACTCTGATCAGGTGAGCTATGCATTTGCTATCTTTAACAAATACACACCACCAAAAAGGTTGGTAAACTCTCGGAAAACCTTTTTGTGCTGTGCCATTTCATGTTGTGTCACTTTGCAACGAAACATGGCATCAGAGGCCTGGCCTCTCTGAGCGGCAAGTGGACGTCAATCAGTATCTAGCCTGCATTGCATGCATGCTGTCATGTGAAGTAATGCTAATGCTGTGATGCTGATGCTATCATGTAATGCGGATGCTGTCAAGTGATGTAATGTTGATGCTTTCATGTGATGTGCCATGCAACACAATCATTGGCTCTTGCCAATGAATTGTTTGTGCTGAGGATGAGTGTTGTATCCAAAATAGCCGCAATGGTCAGCAAGTTTCCTGTGGCAAGATACAGCAATCAGTGCCATGTGTATTGCAGAGAGGATTGGCGCCAAGAGTGTTTGAGTACATCTTCAAGCGTATATCTGAGGAAGAAGACAATGTGGTGAGTACAGCAGATCATGCAGATTGCATGCAGGCAGCCTGACTATACATGTAATTGTGTCCAAGCTAGAAAGCAGAACCATCTGCAGCAGATACAGTAAAGCTTGACATGCATCTGTTTTTGAGCTGCATTTGCTCTGAAGCTGATCAGAGGTTTGAGCCAGAGGCTATCATGTATCTGCATATTTACAAGGTGGATGCTGTTCATGCACATTGTGTTAGTCCATGCATTGACATGCATGTTTGCATGGCACATTGGCGAATATGTGTGCATGGCGCATGCAAAGGGACTTACATTGTCTCAAGTTATGCACAATTAGTACTGCTCAAGCAAATTTGAGACAGCAGATGCTGAGGTGCAAAAGCCAGTGCCAGATCATCACCAGATTGACCTGCAGCCAGGATTAGTGTTCATGTGCACAATCCAAATTTGCTGCAGGACAAATTTCGGCAGGCAGGTGCAAAATTAGACACGTTTTGGTGTAAAGTAATGCTTTGATGCAGATTTACCAGCAGAATGGGTGATTACTTTGCTCGCATTGGTACCTCACAAGGAAGCCCAATCCAGCTCACCCTTGGGGCCTTCTTGCTTCTCTGTCAATCAATGCTGAAAGGCGTGATCTTGTGTTTTTCTTGCTTGCTTACATCTCACATCTTTGATGTGAGATGCTGATACTGCAGGGGCAAGACCAGGGAAGCTGAATCTACCTCACCCTTGGGGTTTATGTTGCTTCCTCTCTGATCAATGCCAAAAAGCATGATCTGTTCTCTTTTGGCTTGCTTAATAACAATAACAATAATAATAATAATAATAATAATAATAATAACAACAACAACAATAACAATAATAATAATAATAAACATAGTAATAATAGTCATTTTATGCTTACATTGCGCATCTTTGATGTGAGATGCTGGTAGTGCAGGAACGAGACCAGGTGCGGTACAGTGTGAAATGCAGCTTTCTGGAGATCTACAACGAGACCATCACAGATCTGCTGAAGCCGAGCAGTGGGAATTTGAACCTGAGGGAGGACATGAAGAGGGGCTGCTATGTGGACAACCTCACAGAGCAGATTGTGCTGAATGGTATGCTGTCTACCACCATGTCAGTTTGTATGATCATGATTTGCAACTTTCAAGTTTCTCATTTGCTGTATGAGGATACATAAATGCATAGCAAGTTACGAACAAGCTTTGGCTGCACCATGTTTACTCTTGCTAGAGGTTTGGGGATACACCCCAGTCAAACCCAATCACAGGTAACTGCATCTACAGATTTTGTCAAGTAAAGATTCCAAGAATATTGAAAGCGCAGAATGACATTGTGAGTAAACCGTACTCGCACGTCAAAAAAACGCATTTGAACAGGCAACGATGGTGTCTGTAGGCACATTATTACTCAATCAGACAGCTGTGCTTTCATGTAAACACAAAACAGACTGTGTCCACACTCTCATGGCCCTCAGGTGATCGAGGCATGCTGTGATAAGGCCTTTATGAGTGTCTGGGGGGTGTAGCTTATATGGTAGAGCGTTGACTTTGCATGTCAGAGGCACGGGGATCGATGCCCCGCACCTCCAGAATTGCTTTTGTATAATGGCCAACCCGAAGCTTTAACATCCAGCTCTGTGTGTGTGTGTGTGTGTGTGTGTGTGGCACCGTTGTTGCCCTGCACCCTCACATGTTATTGTGTAGAGCAGCCAAGCTTGATGCTTTGATGCTCAAATCAAAGCTGTGATGCATGTGTGAGGCATACTTGTTGGGGCGCTTGTGCAGAAGAGGTGTGCACTAAAAGTGCTTGCAAGGGCACAGAGAGTCAGCTTGTTAGCAAGACTTGTCTACCTATTGGACGCCTGAAGTTCAACAGCAGATCGAGTGAGCAGGACACCCGCAACAGTACCCTACCAGATATGTACAGTCATTTTGCATGCAGCATATGACATGTGTGTGTGTGCTGTAACTGCAGTGGAGGATGCCCTGAATGTGATGCGCAAGGGAACAGAGAACAGGCGCATTGGGGAGACAAACATGAATAGAGAGTCCAGCCGCTCCCACTCGGTCTTCACCTGCATCATGGAGTCCAGCACCAAGGGCGCTGAAGATGGCTGCACAAAAGTCAAGTTCTCCCGCCTAAACCTTGTCGACCTTGCTGGTAAGCAGCTGTGGCCAATCTTGGCTGTTTTTGAAAAACCCAGGAACTGGCAACACGGCGAGCATGAACAGGAACTGGCTGTGTCTGGAAGCCCAGCAACAGGCGACAAGATGAGCATGGACATGAAACAAAGGCGGCCACTCTGCCTGCATCACCGCGAACGTTAAGAAGCAGAGGTGCTGAAGGCAGTACTGACCAAACTCTAAGATTTACGTGACAACTGTCCGGCAAGAACCTTGTCAAAACAAGTGTAACTCACTGTTCAAGCAGCATTCACAGCACCAGTCAATGGATCAATGACATTGCTTGTGTTGTGGGATGCAGCAGCAAGAGCTTTTAAGACAGCTGTACCAGATCAAGTTTTTGAGGCCAGCAGACCTTGCTTGTTGTGCTCTGTGAACAGATGGGGACTTTGATTGCATGTAGATTGCAAGAACAGCAGACCAACCCCAATCAACCCAGGACCAACCCTCAACTAGCCCCAAACCAACCTCAACCAGGCACTTCACCTTGTTGGCGCAGAATGTCAGTGCAACAAGCCTGGTGGGGGCGAAAGGGAAAACCCCTCAAGCAGGCCTGCAGCATCAACAAGAGCTGGACCCTTTCACAGTAATGCACCACAATGGGTCCTGCTGTGGGTTCATTGGTTGCGTGTCATCCAGCATCAGCGAGGGCTTGACATGCTTACAACAGTGCACCACAATTGACCATGCTGTGAAGTTTTAGGTTGCATGTCATGCAAGCAGTGAGCGCGACAAGCTTTCAGGGGCAACTGGAGAAACATCTCAAGCAGGCAGCATGAGCTGGTCCTGGTTACAATAGTGCATCTGACTCAGCCAGATGCTGTGGGATCATCCTTTGCTTGTCATGCAGGCAGAGAGCGCAACATTCTATCAGCAGCAACAGGAGAACACTAGAGGCAGGCCTGCAACATCAACAAGCGCCCGACCTGCTTCCAGCAAAGCACCACAATGGGCCATGCTGTGGAATCATAGGTTGCATGCCATGCAGGCAGTGAGCGCAACAAGCTGTCAGGAGCAACCGGGAAACACCTCAAGCTGGCCTACAGCATCAGCATGAGCTGCTGCTGGACCAGGTCATAGACTACATCACAATGGGCCATGCTGTGGGATCATGGGTTGCATGTCATGCAGGCAGCGAGCGCAACAAGCTGTCAGGGGCAACTGGAGAACACTTCAAGGAGGCCTGCAGCATCAACAAGAGTCTGACCTGCCTGGGCCGCGTCATTATGGAGCTGGTTGAGGCACAAAGGCAGGGCCGGCGCCACATCCACATCCCCTACAGAGACTCCCGCCTCACATTCCTGCTTCAGGTCAGCCCACATCAAGCAGCGACATTGACAGTTTTCTGCACTGTATTCAATGTAGAATCTTGAAAAACTTTTTGGGTGGTGTCATTGGAAAGATCAGTGTCACATGTAATTACATTCCCCTCCTGCCTCACATTCAACAGTGGGTATGGATCTCTGTGATGGAGTCCGGTCAACAGCAATTTCACATGTTAGACGTGTACCAAGATGAGCCCAGTGTCTTGTTCGCATTCCCTACAGAAACTCCTGTCTCACATTCTTGCTTTGGATCAGCCCACAAAGACAGCACAATGGGGAATTGAACAGGACTGACTGGGAGGGAATGCTAAGACCATGATCATCGCCAACCCCAGTCCCTGCCTGTGCACAAAGCATTCATTCCAGCACTGCAAGGTTTGTGCTCTTATGACATAGCAAGGCTGGATCATCCTGCTTTGTTGACATTACTGTGATGACATGTTGTACATGCAATGTATGTGCAGGATTCACTGGGAGGGAATGCTAAGACCATGAAAGTTGCCAGTGTGGGCCCCTGCCACATATGTGCACAAAGCATTCATTCCAGCACTGCAACAATCAATGCAAATGCTGTGCAGGACTCACTAGGAGGGAATGCCAAGACCATGATCATTGCCAATGTGAGCCCCTGTCGCATGTGTGCACAAGAGACACTCAGCACGCTGCAATTTGCAAGCAGAGCCAAGCACATCCGTAACAAGGCTGTTATCAACCAGGACACCAATGGAGATGTGGCAATGTTGCAAAGGGAGGTCATGCGTCTCCGCAGGTATCCTTTGACACTCACTCACTCCTCATTCACGCACTCACTCTCTACTCACTCATTGACTTACTCACTCACTCACTCACTCCTTAACTCGTTCCCTTGCTCGATTGCACACTCACTCAATCATTCACTCACACACTCCCTCGCTCACTCACTCACTCCCTGACTCATTCATGCCCTCACTCACTCACTTCATTTCCCACTCACTTCATCACTCGCTTCCGTGCTCGCTCACTCACTCACTTCCTCGCTCACTCACTACAAACTTGTCTTTCCGCCAGGGTCAGTGATAGACAGTCCTCAGTAGCTGCATGTATGAGGTCTTGTTTCAGCACTCAGCACACCAATAACATCAGTCAGATGTTTGCATGAATGGTGACTACTGTACATGACAGGGAGCTGAACTTGGTGCGTGATGAGTGCACCGAGCCTGTGGTGAGAGAGAACCTGGAGCTGCAGGAACGATTGGTTGCTCATGAGCAGACCAAGGCTGACCTGGAAGACCGCCTCACAGCCACGCGCTCTGAGGTCAGCTTCTTTCCTCCTCCTCCTCCTCCTCCTCCTCCTCCTCCTCCTCCGCTTCCTGCTCATCCTTCTGTCCGTACCTGTTCTTCCTCCTGTATTCAATCTGGCACTTGTCCATGGTCTGGGTTGCCATGCATCATTGTTGAGAGGCCTTGCTGATTGCAGCAGCAACACGACCATCTCACGCAAAATGGTTGTGAATGACAATCCATGTGTTGTTATCATGTGAAGTATGCATCTGGACAGCAAACAGCAAGGCAGTGCTGCAACACGTGGTGGGTGCATGCAGGTGCGCAAGCACAAGGAGCACGCTGAATGGGCCGAGAAGAAGTATGCGGAACTGGAAAGGTAACACACAGTTGCTTGAACATGCCGGGCTATCTTCATTCATTCGAACACACCCTTCAGCTGTTGTCTATTGACTCCAGTAGTGGTCCCCTTCAACGACATGAACAGCACTGCAGCTATTTGCTGCCGCATGCTTGCACGAGGGTCCTTGTACACGACAAGAAAACTGCATTGGAAAGAAAGTTATGCTTGCTCTTTTGCAAACAATCCAAAATGAAACTTGTCCTAAATTGACCTGCAAGGCACACAGAAACCGCCACAGTTAGGCAATCTTTACATGAACAGGTGCGCACAAGCCACAAGCGCATTGATGCTTTTCATGGCTGCTGCTTTTCATGGCTGCTGCCCTTTGCTGAGAACTCACTTTTCACCTGCGATCAATGAATGCATTTTGGTTTCTGGGTCAAAGTCTGCAAACCCTTTTGCATCAACTTCTCAATGCTGCAATGATGCACTGCTGAGCTGCTTTGTAAGAGTTTGTTTCTGTTGCCTGTGTCATAGCCAATGTTGTACTGCTGTGCTGAGCAACAGTTACATGAACGATGTCACTTGTGTTACAGTCAGCGTAAGGAGCTGGAAGACAACCAGCAGTCATCTCACAAGGAACAGGTGGATGCCCTGTGGTCAAGACTGGAAGCTGCCTCAGAAGCTCACAAGCAGCAGCTGCAGGAGAAGCAGCAGGAGTTGGTCATGCAGCTCGAGCATCGTGATGCTGAATGCTCTCAGGTAAGCATCTGCTTCAGGATTCACAAGAGCAGCAGCAGGCATACAATGAGGACACAAGCTGCAGCTGTGAAGGCGAAGGACGCTGGCCTCACGAGAAACAAAGACTGGTGGCACATGTACAGGGCATGCCGCAGTTGCTGGCTTCTGCTGCTCAACGAGGGCGTTCCATACACCTGCTGAAGGGCACAGAGTGCTCCCTTGATTGTTCTTCAGCAAGGCTCATTTAACATGCCTACTGCATGTATAATTCACACAGTGTCGTCTGCGAGCTGCACAGCTGTGGTGTGATAGCAGCACCACTGTGGAAAGAAAAGAACAGAAAGGAACAAGAAAGAATTGGAATGTCTATGCCCTTTTACGTCTAGGACGTAAGTGTCATGCGGCGGCCGACTAAAAAGCAGCAGTGTGCTTCACAGACAGCACAATTTGCAGTCCAGTTCTGGTCAAGTTAAACTCACTAGCCAAGCCACTGGAATGAACTTGGTGCAGGTGCAGCAGCAGCTTGAAGCACAGCAGGCACAGCATGCAGCTCAAATGGAAGACATGAGCAGCAAAGCTGCACAGATGGAGAGCCTGATCAGGCAAGCCACTGAGCTGGACCTGCAGCATGTCACTGAGCTCAACGCTCGTGAGGCTGACCTGGACGAGCTGAGACAGGTAGACCTTGTGCATGTCCCAGTCTCAAGTGAGTGTGTGTGTGTGTGTGTGTGTGTGTGTGTGTGTGTGTGTGTGTGCTGTCCACCAGTGCGAGCAAGCCAGAGTTGAATGAGCTGAGATTAAGTGAAGCTGGTGTGTGTCCAGTCTCAAATTTGCTGTCCACCAGTGCAAGCAGCACACTGAAAGCCAGAATTGAATCAGCTGAGATTAGGTGAAGCTGGTGTGTGTCCAGTCCCAAGTTTGCTGTTCACCAGTGTGAGCCTCACACTTGAAGCCATTCTGAGCTGATGCCCAGTGTGAAAGCTGGCTTGTATGTTGCTAATTGGACAAACAACCAGCAAATTATGTGCGTGTCCAGTCCCAAATTTGCTGTTCACACGTCAAGCCAGACTTGGATGGGCCGTCGCCTGGCATGAATGCTGGCCTGTATGCACTTGTTGCATGAGATGCAGGCTCAGCAAAGCAGCAGCATCCATGTGCACCAGCCAAAGTATCTGATGAAAGCTCTCAACTAGGGTGCCTGAGTATGCCTGTTTGTTTCTGCAGGATTGCATGTTCTCATGAAATAGCATCCTTGCTTATGCTGGCTTCTACTAGAGGCTCGTCAACCTTGTATGACTCCACGTTGTTTGCAACCTCATGAGACTCTAGGCTTTTGGCAACCTCAAACTTCAGGGGTTTGGCAACCTGATGTGACTTGATTTATGGACTAGGGGGTCTCTTGTGACTCTGCAAGCTTGTTGTTGTGTTTGCTGCAGCACATGGCAGATGTGCAGCAGCAACTGGCAGAGAGCCAATCTGGCAATGCGCAGCTGCAAGCTGAAGAGGCACAACTGCAGCAACGCCTTGCCGGTCAACAGTCTGACTTGGCATCAGTGAGCTCGAGGTTGGAGGAGGAACAGAGGATCAGGAGTGACGCACAGACTCAGCTACAGACGGTGACTCAACGCTTCACATGCCTGTCTGCTGCTTGATGTCTGTCTGATGAGTGTGCAGTGCATGACACTTGTATTGTGAGTGTCCAATGCTTGGTGTCTGCATCTCGCAATGGTTACATAGTGCAATTAAAATATGTACTTTACATGTGCAGGTGACTCAGCAGCTGCAGGAGCAGCAGCAGGCTGCAGCTGACCAGGCAGCCAGTCTGGAAGCTGAGGTGTCTCAGCTGCAGCAGCAGTTGCAGATCACTCAGACTGAAGCTGAGGAGACTCACGCAGCTGCCAAGCTGAGACAGACCGAGCATGAGGGCCAAGCCCAAGCTCTTGCTCAGGCACTCCCTCCTCTTCTTTTGTTACTGTTGGCACCATGCAAGTTGAAATTTGACTTTGCTGATAGCTGATCACAGCCAGACAGACAAGACGTCTCTGCAGCACTAATGAGGGACCATGAACAGGCGGAGGCAGGGGTTATTGACTGCTAACACTAAAGTGTGAACTGTCCGTCTGTACATGAGCTGGACCATATGCATCAGCATTCACACAAACAGAAGCAAAGCTGCCTTGGATCATCTAGAAGAAGTTCTGAGATCTAATGTATCAAACCTTGAGCACACAGTGCATGAAGTCTGCTGTCCATGTCCGAACGCTAGAGGGAGTCACGAAGTGTCTAGTTGCAGCAAATCAGACAAAAGGGGGTTGCTTACCCTACATCCCTCTGAGCAGATTGAAGAAGAAGAGCAAGAAGTTGCAAGCAGCACAAATGTAGCTGATTCTGAGACACAGAGTGATGTGCCTGAGACGGCCGACGTCTGTCTGTGTGTAGGAGCTGGAGCACATGAAGCAATGCCTGGCTGTGGAGAAGCAGAGTAACGGGGAGCTGACAGAGGCCATAAGGAAGCAGAGGAGGGCGGCAGCCAAGCAGGATGCCGAAGCGGCGGGCAGGGAGCATAAGCATCAGGATGAGGTGCAGCAGCTGAGGAAGGTGGGGTCATGGCTTTTGTTGCCCAAACTTTGGAGTAATGCCTGAGAGATTCTGAGCTGTCAGGACTACCAAAACAGTCATTTTTAGAGGAAGCAATGTTAGATAGTGTCTACTTCACACTATACCTTGTCTGAAAACATAAAGCTAAACTCAGAAACGCCTGGAGACTAGTATGAGACGTTTTGACCGAGCAACTTGGAAAGGTGCTGTGCATGACATGAGCATGCAAACAAGGCAAGGATTAGCATCTGCACAACACACTCAGAAAGTGTTCCGCTTAGTAACAAGCAAAAGATGCTTCCTGCTCTTGCACAACCAAAACAGCAAACCAAGGAGAGTTGTCTCAGGGAATGACCAGGTCTGTAAACCTTTGTATTTAGGACCAACAGCCATTGGACCAACAGCCCTAGTGGCATGCAGGCACTGGCACTGGTGCAGCAAGACTTGGAGGGGAAGAAGGAGGAATTGCACCAGGAGGTGGTGAGGTCCACCAAGTACAAGAATGTGCACCTCAAGATCCAGGACGCCATCAGCGAAGTGTCAGACTGCATGACCCCTGCTGGCTCCTCTAGGTGCTCTTCTTCTTCATCTGTATTCAGATACGTGCAGAGTGAACATGTAATTACAGGTCATTTGCATGCTTTTGTACGTCCTCAAGCTACATGCCACCTGCTGGCTCATCCACACACTGATCATCTTCCTCATCCACAAACTGATCATCTTCTGATCTGATCTCTGATGGGTTCCTGACTTGCTGCGTTTTGCTGTAGCTCCAACATGACAGTTGCTGGTGTATGTATTGTCAGCAGGCATGAAGTGTGCACCCTAATCAATGTCACGTTGTGTCATCACACCATCATGCAAGCATGTAGATGCACAAAAATGTGCTGTGCATCAGCCAAGCATCAATCCTATGCTTTGTTCCCACACAATGTCGTCTCCACCCTAAACCAGTTATTTGTAACCTGACTTTTTACCCTAAGTTGCTGCTACACACTCTGCTTTCTTCTGTGCATTCACTTATGTGGCTCGATCAGCCTCTGCAGGTGTATTGCACCGTGTTTTGTTTTCGGGGCATGGAGAGGGTTCAAACTCCAGCAACACACTTATTCGCTTTCACTGTTGGTGACATTTTTGGCCTCAGTAGTTGAGCCAGCAACAGGAATATCTTCTTGCTTGGCACAACAAGGTCAAGCGAGCAGCATGGCATGCAGACTGCTCGCACACAAAGCTTGTGTTATGTCATTCTGTACTGAGCGCAGGTACAGGGTATCGCATGGTTCGGTCCACAGCTTGCGTCCCAAGCAGCATCCCTGGGATCTGCTGCCAGAGTCCCCAACTCGCACAGGTGATACCCAAAGCTGCTCAGCTGCAACACCTCTTCAGTAGTGGCAGCCTTACATGCCAACAGCTGTTCTGTGTCCTGAGGAATGCTTGAACACTTTGTCTACAAGACCAGTGCACAATTTGTTTCTGAAATCTGAACACTGCAAGCTGTGCATTGTGGCTTTCCATTCTGCTTCTTCTCTCAGCTTCATGTCTTGTGGCTCTCAGTGCCCATGCAATAATCTGTCAAGCAAGTAGTGCAGAAGGATGCTGAGCAGATGCTGTGGCATTGCTTATGTTCTGCCATGCAAAGGTTTACATTCTGCCATATGAGGGTTCACATTCTGCCATACAACTCAGGGCCAACTTGCATGCTGTGCAGCCATGCGTCTTGTACAGCATTGCAACATGCGCTGTTGTTGACAATGCAGCATGGTCTTTTAAGAGGATCCCATAGCAAGCACGTGACTGTTGAGAACAACAGCTGAGGCTCATTTTGATACTAGCAAGCATGAGAGACCCTGGGCATGCAGGTCTAATTGCAGCAGGCGGCTTGCGGCCCGCCAACTCAGAGGTGGGCGAGCAAGACTCTGAGCTGCAAGGTGACAGCGAAAGCAGCAATGCAGAGAACACTGCTCCTGGTAAGTGTGACTTGATGGCCGTTGCTCATGTAAATGTTGTATTAGCGCTGATGCAGTGATGTTGCAAAATGGTTCCTGACCTCAGCATCCTGTTTGACATTGTTTGGTAGCAGCAGGTGCCCCAACACGTATGTCAAGGCTGATGCTGTCATGGCAGCTTTATGTACACCTGCACATACTGCTGCGTTGTGGATTGCAGTGATAGGAAAGCAACCACATCAACACTTCACCCCTCCTTAAAGTGTTTAGGAAGCATTAGTGGCACTGTGTTGTCAAAGCGCATGCCACATCAGGGCCTTTGCAGCTACTCCCCCTCTTTCTCATGCCTCGGGCCTGGCTACAAACGGCAGCCTGGACTCAGCTGCAATGCACTTTCAGGCTTGATCCTTAGCTTATCTATTGGGATTGCCTGACAGTACGAGGTGTGTCTGCGTCGCAGGACAACTGGAGGCACAGGGTAGTGCGAGCAAGGGCAGTTGGGTCAGCTCACCAAAGCAGTCATTCAGGGCTGAGGACCGCAGGGCAGAAGGCCGCAGGGCATCTACAGGCAGCTCTGCTTCACTGACACGCAGTGGCAGCGTCAAGAGCAAGCTGCAATCCAGGCAGCCTCCACATGTGCAGGTACATTGGTGTGTGTGTGTGTGTGTGTGTGTGTGTGTGTGTTGAAATGCGCTATATTTTGTCAATCAGACACTGGCAGCACGAACATCAGGTCGGAGCAATTCAAGCCAGGCATGCGGTGCTTGCAAGTCCAACAGTAGAATGACAGACACACCTGAGTCAACATGTCAGGCAGATTGCCACCCCTTGTGTAAGCAGATACATCAGCGGATCTCCCATGGGTGATGCATTGCATTGTATCCATGCCTTTTCTGTTTGCACAGCCAGCAGTTGGTATGTTCATGTACTTGATGTGCTTTCTTGTGGAAGTGACGACTGGATATTGTATCATGTGCTGCTGCAGATCGCTGATGCTGACATGGCCGGCTTCAGCCCTCTGAGCCCCAATAACAGATGAGGGAAAGAAGGGGGAGCGTTGCCAGGCAGCCAGACAAGTGATTCACAGTCATGGTTCTGGCTGCAATGTAGGACGCACTTTTTCAATGTGGCCGTTGGCACATCTTGCCTAGCTTGCAGTTGAAATCAACAGCAGTGTGTACATCTGACATGGTCTTGCTTGTGGGCAACGCCGGGCAGCTTTAACCATGTTGACTGATTGCAAGTTTTCATGTTGTGTGTTTTGTTTGGTACAAATTGGGTGGCCAGGATAAAGCAACATACACATGACTTCCAGTGACTCGCTGCCTATGGGCTGCTCCCAGATCTGGTCAGAACATTGATTGTTGATGTATAGCTTGCCTGGACTTGACCATGTCAACATCTGCAGAAACAAGTGTCTTGTGCTCCATAATCACTAGCAATGATCACTGTGCATCACAGATGCTTTTGTGAAAGCTTGGCTTGAGCAAAGACTCAAGCGCTGCCTTCTGCCAACGGGGCGGAGTCCATGAGAAGTCGGTAGAATTTACAAGATGGCAAGCTGAGTGTGGCAACTGGCACTTTTGCACATGGTTCTGCTGTCAAATTCTTATGTTACTCCAGATGCTGCTTGACACGTTGTGGCTTGCCTCCGATATAAAACAAGAGCGCTCCAAGGATTGCTACATTCTGCATGTCGACCAATCATTGTGTGAAAGCGATAGCCAGCTCTTTTAGAAAAAGGATTGTTTGCTAGCTGCAAGTTTGGACGCAGTTCAGCATTGACCATGTGAAGTCAGAACACACCTTAAAGAAGTTGATGGTTTCATTGAGCCGTCCTTGCGAGTTCTCCTTTTCATCCCAAAAATTGTGCATAACAGGCGTTACGGCAACCATGAACCATGACTGCACATTCAGCATTAGGTCAGCCAATGCCTCGTTAGCCCTTGAACCTTGTTAAATTCCAAAGCACAGCTGAAAACTCACCAGCAAGAAAGCCCCAAGGGTTGAGTTAAAGATCAGCAGAAGACCCCCAGCAAGTTCCAGAAAGATAGCAAATGCTAGCATGTAAATATAGTAGCCCTAAGAAGCACACATTAGTCAGCCATTGCTGGAACGCAGGGAGTTTCGACGGTTCACAGTTGGTCCAATTTCAGATCTGGCCTATTCGACACCTGATGGATCGGTAGCTGTACACCTGCCACATGGTCTAAAGTCTTCAAAAAATTGTCCATCTTAGGTGCCATACCGCCCATGACCGGACCGCCGTTTTGGAGGTTGAAGCTGGTCAGCTTCTGAAACCCGCTGCTAATAAACAGAAAGGCGAACAGTACTCTGCCTACAAACGCGATGGTAGGACTGCGAACGGCCATGATTAACACTCAGTCAACAGTGTCGATGCAGCTTTCAACAGTTGTACAGGGCGGTCTGGTCAAAGATCGGAAGGCCAAGACAACAGGATGCTCTGTACCATTCTTAGTAAGCAGAAATAGCAACAAAGAAGAAGAATGGAGCTGTCCCGCCCCTGGTTGGTAATACACTGTCTGCTCCCCAAGGTCGTAGCTGGGTTGCTGGAGGAGTATCCCGCGAGCACAGGAATGTCCTGTTAGCAAATTTTTCTGGTCACACACTGGTCACACCTCATCTTAGCTCAAACAGTTGGCTACGTTGCCTCCACGTACGCATGCACATACTTGCATCCATTCCTACAAAGCAGACATATCCTCTAGACGATCTGTACTTCAAACTTACTCAGGCAACTACGAGCACTACCTCTTTAGATCTGATATGTTAATCAAAAAAATTGCTACCGCAGAACTGCTGTGCAAACAAGTCACATGTCATGTATGTGCAGAAAACTACAGAAGGTGATACAGAGTGCGCAGACTGCGTTTCTAAAAAAAAGGAAGGCTTACATCAGGGGTGCTCAGGCCAAGGCAACTTGGGTGATACCCTTTGCCGATTTCTTCAATTCATATGATTCACTTCCTGCTTCTTCAGTGCTGCCGTTTGCCTAACATTGCGAAATTTCTTTCCAACAGCTCAGGCACGCAAGGCAAAATAGAGCGGCATGTGTCACATTCAGAGGGGAAACATAACTCAGATCTGAAGCTATACTCTAGAGGGGAAACATAACTCTAGTTGGTCACAACCAATTAGCTGAAAATGTAAATCCTTCTCCTCTAGAAGAAGAAGAAGAAGAAAAAGAATACAAGTTTTGGCCAGCCAACAAGTCTGATCGCTCGTGGCAGAGCCTCAGCAACCCTGTCTAGTGTCATTCACTTGTGTCAGTGACGTTCAGACAGACATGCTCCGTAGGCTCTACTGATCTCTGCTTTAGTGTCCATCAAGTCGAACGACGTCTGATAGTCCCATCCAGTGCCATACTAATTCTCCACACATAGTGTCGCCTGTCGAAGCAATCCTGCAGGTATTTCAATGCAACAGCAACTCGGAAGCAAACGCTGTTCTTAGCCTGACCTACCAGGCTCTGTCAACCATATCACGCAGAGGGGTGGTGTACTGCAGCTGCTCCGCTATGAGCTGACGTCCACATTCTTGCGCGCCAGACACATGTCGTCTGAGCTCGACCCGCTTTCATTGTGTCCGTAGAATTTGCTGCTTACTGGCCACCCAACAGTGAAGTTTCCACAGGTCAGACAATGGTGACGGTAAGGCAAGCCATTCTGTGGGCTTGCTCAAACAGAAAGTACACACTAGCCATTACAGTTATATTGCTAGTTCTGCTAGCGTTGGCTTCTCCTGGTGCCAGGAATTATCGGCCATACTCAGTTGAGGTAAGCTGTCACGCACACTCACAATGTCAGGCAGTCAGAAACGTTCACATGACATGATTGGTATTGTAGGTCAGTGATGCCATCAGTCATGCAGTCGATGCACCAGCAGAGCCAAAGAAAGCTCCTGAGTGGCGTCAGCTGCATGAAAAATATGCCAAAGAAATGATCCCTCTCAAGGCAAGTCACTGCTTATGGCATGCAGGCAGCGCAGCACCTGCATATAGTCATTGTGTGTCATGTAAACACTGTGTTGCAGCTATCACAACAGCCAGCAAGACAGCTTCACTTGGTCATCACAGTCAGTGAAGCTGCCTTCTAGGCAAGCTGCCATATAAAAGCAATGATGTGTGCACGAAGCATCACACACACCAAAAAAGGCATTTAGATGACTCATGCTTCCATACAGTCACCCTGAGCGGTAGGTTGCGGGGTCTTGTGATGCAGGAAATGGATTTGCTTCTGTATGGAGACTCAATTCTGGAATCACTGCTGGGCAATCAAGTTGGGCAGCCCCTGGCAGATTGGGCTGATATTGCTGACCTGTGGACTAAGCATCATGGTGGCAGCAAAGCCAAGGTCTTAGCTATCTCAGGTGTGGCGACATAGCTGGCTACAATATCTATGTACTCAGCTGCATGTGTGCACCACTGCACCCTCCCTGCTGACACTTTAAACGCTTATGCAGAGCAAAACAGATCTGTGTGTGATGCAGGTGATACTACCATTCAGCTGTTGTGGCGGATACAGAATGGGGAACTCCCTGTCACAACAGACACTAAGCAAGCAGTGGTGCTCATAGGCACCAATGATCTGACAGCCTATCATCAGCATCAGGTGCAGACCCTTAATGCTTCCAAAATATAAGGCGGCTGTAATTAACTGCTGGCATGCATCTGCCTCTTGATCAATGTGCCATCATCATAATGTCTGTGTGTTTTGATATGGAGCCGCAGCAAGTGTGGTTGCAGCTGCTGCTATTGCTCTAGCACTTTAGCTTGATATGACTGCTTTGCAACATTCATGATGCAATGTGGCTGTAATGATGCTAGGCGTAGGCGCAACTTCATACATCTGCACCTATCAGGCGTAGGCAGGGCGTCATACATCTGTACCATTGCATGCTGTTCTGTTGCACCTGAATGCAGAGTGTCCTAGTGGTGCTTGCAGCTGTCAGATGCAGATGAGACAGGCTCAGCAGTAGCAGCTGGTATCATAGCAGTGTGTGAGCAATTGATAGAGCACTCCCCGCGAATGAAGATTACACTACTGGCAGTGTTACCTAGAGGCAACAGAGAGGTGGAAGCTCCAGCTGCCAAGGTCCTCATCCCCAACAAGTAAGCACTGATCTGATTGAGCACAGGCCTGTGAAAAGCTGGCAGTTTTGCGTTCTGAACTTGCCGTCAATAGGACAGCTGTGTGAGCTTGATCTCTGGACACTGATCCAGCCGTCTGTTGCCGCGCATGTCCTCACAATGGCAAACGCTTGGGGCGTCGTGAAGGTAGGCTCACTCGCAGTGCTGCCAAAGTGCTTGCGGTTTGCGTGAATGACAGCCTATAGGTTCGGACACAGTCAGCAAGGCTCAGACACGTCCCGAGCTGCTTGGTCAGCTTGCTAGCCAAGGCCAGGAGCGGACCTGTGATTCACTGAAAACGCGATCCATGCGTGTTGTGAAATTCCCCTGTGCCATCTCCACCACTGACCTTTTTCGTCAGAGGGCAGCGGCGATATCACACGCCAGCAGTGTGGCCAGGTTGCCTCCTCGTATAAAGTCAGGGACTTGTAGTGCGCAGAGCCTGAGCAGTCTTACTGACGGTTTTCATAACGTATGGGAGCATAGAGTTCGTTCGGGAATGCGACGTACGACCGCTGGACTAAACCTATCAACTGAGGCTAAGCAGTCCAGTAGCGACCAGGTATTCAGGCAATCAAGGCTACACAGGCTGCGCATATTTGCAAACATCACACCCTGTACACAGAGCACCTGATGCTTCAGGCTGTCACACCAGCCCCATGGTCCCTTCATGGAGATGCGTTTTCGCTACCGACTTTGAAAGTCAGTGCTATCAAGCAGTATGATGTGAACCCATTACATGGTGCCAAGCACTGGGGCCTGTTTGGAGCAGTGATTTTAGTCAAGTACCCTGAGACATCTGTAGGACCATACAGTGAGCTCATCTTCACTTCAGGCCTACATAGTCTTGGCAGCCCTGTAGGTTTTCATATTAGTCAGATCTATGTCAACTCACAAGCTTCTGTGGACGGCGGGCGGGCAAACTGGGCTGTGCCAAAGAAGCTTGCAATCTTTGATTGGCAGACTCAGGGCGGCCAGCAACACGTCAAAGTTAGCCTGCCCAATGCAAATCAGCCATTTTTCACTGCAAGCTTCAAGCAAAGTCAGTTTAGCATTCCAGCTTCTTCTGCTGTAGTTCCGCCTCCACTGAAAACAATCCTGCAAGCACATGTTTCCAACAACAAGTATCTGTCTACCAGAGTCAATGCAGCAGGCAAGCTGCGTCTATTGAATGCAATCCAGATACAGACAGATAGCAATGAAGTGCCAAGCCACACAGACCTTGGTCTCTGGCACTTGGGGATTTCTCTGACTGACTTTGATGGCATCTTTGCAATACCACAAGCTCTGTCGATGAATGCTGTTCAAGATAAATCCATGTGACACACATATATCACATCCCTTTTTTGTTCATCTGTTTCTTCTCTTTCATTGTCCTAATGTACTGCCCATACTAGTCTTCTAACTGTCAGCCTGATCTGGCAAGTTTAGTCGATACTGCAACAAGACTTGCAATTACTGCGCTATTACTGGCAGGTTGTGCATCTCAGCCTGTCCAAGCAGCCTGCATCTGAAGTCTTGGAGCAAGTGCAGACATGTCCTTGCTCACAGTGTTACTTGTGTGTTGAGTCCTTTGTCTTGCTTCATTGCACGTTCAAGCGTCATGCCACATGGTTGTACGTTGCTGCCTGCATATCAACATATGTTACAGCTCATCATGCTGTGTATAGCTGTAGCCATCACACATTATAGAGCATCAACAGGCTGTATGATGCATGGGTGTCCAAACACCGGCTTGGGCTAGCATGGCATGGTGTGGCGCTGCATTGTCATCATACCTAGGGCAAGGCAGAATAAATCAAGTACAAACAGGCGTAATATAATAATAATAATCATCTGAGAAGAGCCTGTTGCTTTGCAGATTCTCCTCAGCCATTGAAGCTATCAATGACAGATTAGAACAGTATGCGGACGGCAGGAAACAAGTCAAATTCCTGGACTGCTCAAATATCTTTATTGAGAACAACGCCAAGGTCAGTATTTCACTCTTGATATATTTACAGGCTCAATGTCAAGATGTTGTCCTGTTCACTGCTCCGTTCATGCTGCTCGTGGCAATGTCAGTGGCTGATCTGCCTGGACTTTGTTGTATCTCTGCAAGGGGTTAACAACCATAACATGAGGTACAACTGACAAGGCTAATTGTGCAATCACTGATCATTGTCGGTCTAGTGTGATGCATGCCTGTCACGAGTGTTGCTTGATGGCCCATCTGAAGCTTAGTTGCTCAGTGTATGGTCATGTTTGATGTGGCATTGTCCATGGTCAGATGCTTGCAGTGCTGCAGTCGCAAACATTGCTGCATGTTCACAAGTGCCTGACTGAAAGGCTAGTTCATGTGTCATTTTGCAGCTTGAAGGCGGCCAAAAGATCAGGCTTGATCACATGCCTGATGTTCTGCATCCAAATGCTGCTGGGATGGAGCAGCTTCTCACAACCTGCCTTGATCCAGCCCTAGGCCTGAAGCCGCTAGAGTTGTCAGAATAAATGGTCAGAAAACAGAAATGGTCAAGAACTGCCATGTCAGGCAGGCCTTGTATTGAGAGGGGCACAAGACATCTTTGACTTCTGGAGATTGTGCTGCCTATATACATAACACCCAACATATTGAAATCTAGTCTGGCAGCATGTGCTTCTGTGTTTGGTGTAGGCCAGTTGTGAACGGTGCATAGCCTTGAGTAAAGGCAGCTGGCTGCATTGCAATTCCAGTGCATGTTGACACTACGTCTATCAGGTGGTTGGAGTCAATGTTCGTATGTACAATAAGCAGCTGTGAATGCAACATGAGCACTTGGTATTCTTTGACATGGACTAGCTGGACAATTCAGTTTAATTTTCAGGTTCGACATGTTCAAAACCGGTCTTGCCATCACCACAATCAGCAAGTTACATACCTTTTCCCCTGAACTGCTGTGAGGGCAGCTATCCAACTCGACTGTGCCAGGACATATGCACTCCACGATATGCACTCCACGCAGTTCTGCCAATTTTTAGGGTTTTGCCGCCAGGGTCTGGGCTAAAATTTGGTCCTCTGAAACCAAAGCTCGCTAGCGTTATGTCGCTCGCTTCACGCTCCGTCTCAAAGCGATCTGCGCAGCAGCTGTGCAGGGCAGTGACCGGCTGCGTGTATTCAGTGTCTGCAGGAGTGCCTGTCATCGCCTCCTTGCCCGTTCAGAGTTGTCTTGCCGCCTGGCATAGTATTTGTCTGGAACTCCCTGCAGCCGCTGTACCCATGTCCTTGTTTCACGACGGAAGCAAAAGCGCAAAACGCAAAGCAGCTGAAGCTTTGCTGCAGTCGAGGTTCAGCAGCCCTGGCAGCAGCAGCCCTTGCCTTGAGCATACACCCAAGTGCAGACAGTTCAGCACCTCCGCGCACGTGCGAGCCTGCTCAGCCACCGCAGAAAACGAACCATGCTCGGTGTCAGGCTGGTGCGACTTCGACGTCTGTCTTCCTCATCTGAATTGGAATGATGTATCCACAGCAGCAGTAGAGGAAGTGGACAACACTGCGTCACCTCACCACCTCAGATTGCCAAAATACCAGTTGCCATATGGCATAGATATCTACGTCGTTGAGAAGAGCAATCAGATAGCTGAAGCTCTGCGTCTGTTGAAAGACAGCATGCAGGACAGCATTGTGTCAATTGATCTGGAATGGAGACCTGACTTTGTCAAGGATACCAGCAAAGTGGCCTTAATGCAGCTATCAAGCGCCACCTGCTGTCTGCTCATCAGAACCTGCAAGATGAAGCATGAGTTGCCAGCTGCATTGCTTGACTTTCTGCGGTACGCCTGCCCGCATCTCCCTGCTGCATCATTGTTGAATGAGTGTCATTCTCTGCAACTCGTTGCATGGACAGCGGCTGTTATTGGCACTTCTGAGTTTGCTGGCATTGATGCTGTGCTGCTGGTGCTGTTGTGGACATTCTGCTGTACTGTATGATGCATGCGCAATCCATGTCAAACAATGCTGTTGTTCTCATAGAGCTTGCGCTGTGCAGTGACCCCAGCCACACAGTCTTGGGGTATGCGTGGGGTTCAGCAGATGAAAAGAAGATGCAGAAAACCTTTGGCATGGGCAGAGCAGACCTGTTCACTAACTTTCTGGACCTTCAGTCTGTGAGTGAGTGCCTAGGGTACCAAGGCACAGGCTTGGCATCACTGACTCAGATGGTGCTGGGGTGTGCAAGTTACAAGTCAAAGAGGGTAAGAGCTAGTCATGCATGATTTGGATGTAATCTCAAGTGAAAGTACAGATCAAAATTGCTTCTGCATGCTGATGCCGTGCGTGCTGCACCTCTATGAAGGCGCATTTGATGGGAGGCAGCAGTGCGTTCAATGCTTGTCAACTCTCACTCAGCTGTTGTATGTGGCGTCATTCTTGCGTAACATTGTCTCTTATGCATTGAATACATTGGTGCAAAGCAAAGCTCTGCAAATGTCCTGTGTCCTTGGAAAGCCTTGCTGTCTTGCACAAGAGATGACCAGCAAACATGCAACACTTCACATTGATAAAGTGCAGCTGTCCTGTTGCCATCCTGCAGCTACTGCTCAAAGGCTGATCAGCCCACTTTTGTTGGGCAGACAAACACACCCATGTGTCCCTGGTGCTTGTCATCAAGCACATGATGTTGTTGCAGGTGTCCATGTCCAACTGGGAGGCTCGCAGCTTGAGTCCTTCCCAATTGCAGTATGCTGCACTTGACGCCATTTTGACTGGACAAGTCTTTCGTGGTTTGCGCTTGTGGCACTCAGCGCCGTCTGTCTGTGCCACATGTCATCAGACGCTGGGACAAATGCAGCCAAAACCTGACATGTTTTGCACAAATGAAAGTTGCAAAAGCAGGAGTTTTGGCAGTTTGTCTGGTCTGGAGTCTCACACACAAAGGGCATCTCATAGTCCAAGTGTAGTGCGGTGCTCTGAGTGCGGGCGCATTCATTTGAAAGAGACCTCGTAGCTTGAAGTTGCTTGTTGACTTTGGGGTTGTTGACTTTGGGGTCAAATTCTGAATGAATCAAGTGAAATGAACATACACAACTATTGCTGAATAGGCATCTGAGCTTCAGACTGTTTATTGGTCTACTCAGCAGCTTGCAGATAATTTTGCACGAATGTAGAGCATACATGCCACAGGCCTAGGCTCGGGTACTTGAATTTGTGAGTACTGAGCACCTGCTTATTATTGAAGTTGGTATACATGGGTTACCCATTTTTCGATGTCCCGTCTCATTTCTGTTGTGATATGATGAACTTTCCTGGTGCTGGTGTTTACTAGCCAATGCAACAGTAGGACCTACAGCAAGTAAGCGCAAGTTCAATCATGCGCCCGTGTTGAGAGCTGACACCCGAAGTTGGACATGTCATATGCAAAAGCTTATCACAAAGGTCCGAGTTTTGTAGACAAAATCTACATGCGCCTGTACAACAAAAAAGCAAGGATGTCTAACAAGGATGGTCAAATGACCACATGGGGCGTAACAGTGCTTATCAAGCAAATGCACACGTACCTGAGTGGACGAATACCTGCCTGTGCCTGCCTGGACTCCTCGAACCAGCCTCGACACACATTCGGAGGGCTTTTCACTCTGCTGATATAGGATTATACATTAGACCATCCTCTTGCGGATGTACATGCTTTTTCCTTGAGCTTGTGGCCGGCAGCGTTTCCACAGCATAACTTGGGCTCAGGCTCAGACGCTTCGACTATAAAGCAGCTTTCAGCACTCAGCATAGCAGCTTGGCAGGACTTACTGCGAGATGCATGACAATGCATTTCATGCCTACAAGCTGAGCCCCATGTTTTGTCAATTGATGTCCACTTACACTGATCCCTTCACTTCATCAAGCTTGCTGGCTAGTGCAAGTTTGAGAAGCTGTCTTCGGATTCATACCTCAGAAAATGCACACGTACACATGGCTGACTAACCAAATTTCGTATCCCACTGGTCCACGAGGATCACAGGTGCAACCACTCTTGGCTGACTTTGCCCCGCACAGACGACGCTCAATCAGTGGAGAACGCCGACGGTATATGCCACAGGCAGGTGCAGCACATACACACAGATCAAAGGCTTGGCTAAGCACACTGCTTCGCGTGGCGTTGTAAAATCTAACCGGCTAAAGCAGTGATCTTCTGTTCTCAACAGCAGGTTAACAGATCTAACTTTTGCCCTGCAAAAAAAGGGTTAAGTTCTGCGGTCGATTCCATCACTCAGCTGGATTCTTAAGCAGCACCTCAAGACACTCCAAGACTTGATGACTGCCACAACTGATGACCCTGAGGCTTCTCCCTATCAGCATGTTGCTCCTGTTGACTACACTCAGCATTTTGGACAGGAAGGGCATGCAAGACAGCTGGCTTCGTTGCGTGTTCTGCTTAGTGCCTTCACTGGAGTGCCTGGAATCATTGGACTTCACGGGGGGTTGCCACCAGCAGATGCTTTTCCTTTCACAGAGATGAGCTTCACCTTGCGTGATGGCACCAAGATGCAGATTACTGATCCTGCTCAGGTGAATTATCTGCTCCATCGTCACTTGCACAATGCAAAAGTCACTACATTGGAGCTGGCATTCCAGCCTACCAATCACGACCTTGCTTTGCAGGTTGCTGCAGCACAGCAGTATAGCGTCACCCTGCGAGGTTACCCTGCTCTGTATGAATGGGTCAAGAAGCACACTTGGGCGCTGCACAGTCCTCCAGCTGATCATGACATTGTTGTGACAAGTGGGAGCAATCACACCATTGAGGCAAGCAGGCAGTCATTGTGCAGTGCCTTTGAGGGGCCTTACAACCCTTGCACGGTGTTCATGTCACTTGTAGTTCAACATGCATCACCATTGGTAACTATGCTGCTCCATCACTATGCTGCTGCATCAAAGGTACGCCCACAGGAATGCAACAGCTCCATTGCATGTAGTATGCTAATCACCATCAAGCCTGGGGTGTGGTCCCCATACTACAATACTGAAATGAGTTGATTTCCCACAGTCAGAAAACTCCACTCTGTGTAGGGATTTGTGCAAATGTCATGTCTTGCAGCATTGCTTCTGCGCTTCCAAAAGCGAGCACCATGCCAGTATACAGCTGTGTGCATGCCTGGGTAATACTAGCGCTTTTGACAGTGCAAGGATTCTTGAAACCACCAAAGCCTCATGTGGACCAGCCATGAAATGCAGGCTGTATACATGCCCAGCCCACAGATGCTCTGGGCCTGATGCAATATCAAATGCTGTGCTGCAGATGATCATGTCATTACTGATGGCTAAGGGTGACACCATCCTATGTGAATCATACACCTACCCTCACATGATAGAGTCCCTGGTGATCCCCAGGGGATTCAGGGTCCAGGGGATCGAGACAGATGGGGAAGGTATCATCCCAGGGGCACTAAGCAAAGCTCTGGAGCAACATACAGCACAGGGAGGGAAGCCTCCTAGGCTGTTGTACACAGTCCCAGTTGGCCAGAATCCCACAGGTGCAGCCTGTACATCTGATGCCGGCTCCTGATGCTACGCTGAGACCTGACATTGCTGCATCTCACAGTGTTACTGTTACAGCATGCTAAGGGAAGTATTAACCTGCCTTGCAATGTGCAGCAAGAGCCGCAGCACCTGGCGCACCCTTTCTGCACTGGCGTGTGCATGCATCAGCATTTACTACTGGCAGGAGCATGGCACTTGTGAACATCCATGTAACACAGCAAATGCATGCGCAAATAAATGCTTTGCCATGTTTCTTAGCACATACTTGCCACCTTACACAGAAGCTCGAGGCTGGTCCCTCAGTTACGATTGCCTAAAGGCGTGGACAAATTTTGTTTTTATTTTTTCCTAACATGGAAACACAGCTTCACGCAGTGCACAATTTTGAACCTGATCAAGGTTCATCCACACTTTGGCTTGCAGCACAGGTGTGGTCACGCCCCTTCATAGGCGGCAACAGATCTACGATGTTTGCCAGAAGCATGACATTGTCATCCTAGAAGATGACCCATACTTCTACCTCCAGTTCTCAGCCAGTAGCATGGCACCACGTGGCCTGCACAACCTAGGCGCCAGCTACTTGTCTCTGGATATAGATGGCAGAGTCATCCGGCTAGACAGCTTCTCTAAGGTACAACTTTCACTGCCTGCCTGTTGAAAAATGCAAGCACGACAAAAGTTAAGCTTGAGCCTGAGCCCTGTGTTGCAACCATGAGCTGAGCTTGGCCCTAAGAAGGTGTGTTGTATGCTGGTCAGCATGCATGCATGGGAAGCGCGAATTTTCACAGCACTGTCAATCATGTGTGGGTTTTGTGTCAACTTTTGGTGCAGGCCCACTTTTGCTGCAGTCCTTGTTGGTTAGAGCATCCCTGCACAGCAGCATACATCATGTTGCTCTCAGTGCAAGGTGGTCACCATGCCCCCTGCACGCAGAATGATCATGCATTACTTTGTGAAAGTTCTTATCGCAAACGCATGTGAATGGTTTTGGGCGTTTCTCAGGTTAGACTTGAACTATGTGACATATGTATTGTGCCTGTACTGCATGCAAAATGTTCTGCATTGAATGAATTTCATGAATAATTCATGTGTCTCACCCTAGGTTCAGGTACATACAATTCTGAATCCCCCCCCGCATGAGTTCCTCTCTTGGCGGTCAGCGTACTAGTAATAAATGTGAGTTGACGTGGTTTCCTTAGGTTGTGCCTCAGCAGTCATAGCGATGTGACAAGCCGCTTTTCCACTAGCAGATCCAGCTTGGCCAAGGCGTCTATCTCTCTCCTGGCAATCTGTGGCAATCTGATCGCTAGCAGATCCAGCTCGGCTTGCTTTACGTGACGTTGTCCAGTCTGATATACAGTCTGATTGACAATGCATCAACATACGCTGTTGCTGGAAAACTGACAGCCAAAACAAGATTTCAAGCAGAGAGCTACTCAGAGCTGCAAGAACCCTAGGGGAAGACATGTGAATGAACGCATGAAGGCATGAAGGATGGAAGCAAAGAACAATTGACGGAATGGATGAATGCAGGTGTTGGCGCCTGGTCTGAGGTTAGGATGGGCAACAGCAGCGCCAGCACTGCTTGAGAAGCTCATCTTCCACTTGCATGGCAGCACCTTGGGACCGTGTGCGCTGTCCCAAGTGGTAGTGGCATCCCTGCTGCAGCAGTGGGGACAGCAGGGCTTTGAGCAGCATGTGAAGGACATGCAGCAGGGCTACGCCCGACGGGCCCATATCCTTCATACTGCAGCAGGTCAGCTCAACCTGTCATCTTCTGTACAGTGTAATGCTTGATGTGCATACAAGCTGCTTTTGAGTGTAAACATCAGCCTATCATCTTTTGTTCAGTGTGTTGTGTGATGAAGCTTAGAAGCATGCAAGAAGCGATTGAGGGTATTGATCAGCTTGCCATCTATGGTACATTGTGATGTGCGATGCACCTGGAAGCAAGGAAAGTCAGATGGCTGGACAGAATGCAAGGGACTATACATGCAGCACTACGTCTGGCGTCTCCATATGCTGTGCACATCTGCAGCCTTTGTGCTGAGATGCTCATATGACGGATCACGCTAACGGCATCACCTGCAGAGCTTGTGATACAGATGCAGTACAGCTCTTCTTTGCGCGCCCAAAGTTGCACACAGCTGCAGGTCAGCTTCAGTCTCATTCTCCGAGCTTGATCAAAACTTCATCGTGACACAGGTGCACCAGTGACAGTGAGGCACACGCCATCATACCTCATGCAGCAGCAGAGCCAGCTCCAGCAAGTCATATGCTGTATAGCATGGTGATTTAACTTGAATGGATCTCACAACACAGCAGCACCAGTGGCTTCAACACATGGGCCATCATACCTCATGCAGCAGCAGAGCCAGCTCCGGCGAGTCATATGATTTGATCGTGCATACATTAGATACCATTGGCTGTACCATCCATTCTACTGCATACCCGGGTGATTTAGCTTTGCTCATTCTGACATACTGGTCTGTTGCAGAGGAGCACTTGGCAGGCCTGGCCGAATGGCAGGAGCCACAAGCTGGCATGTTTGCCTGGCTGAAGCTGTCTGGAGGCATCAAGGATGCAGATGAGATTCTAGACAAGCTGAAAGAAGAGAAGGTGGTGGTAGTGCCAGGTAGCATCCCCTGCAGACCGCAATGTGTTTGTGGCTTGCTTGTCTGTCTGTGTGTCCACCTGACTGTCGCAGTTGGAGCATTGCTTTTTGGTTAGTAATGTGTGTTGGCATGGACAGAGCTGTCACGGTATTAGTAGATGATACGATTTAAGGATGCGCGCTTATAACGCAACATGCTGTCATGCCTGCAACACAATCTGCCATGCTAGCATTTCCCTGGTGTTGCTACATGCCGAAGCATGGATTGATTGAGCTGTACATGACAACTTATCATTGCATTAGGTCATGGAAGCCTTGGCTGTTGCTACCCACTTCAGCACATTCAACAAGCACACCATTTCAGCCCAGCCATGACTACTGCGGATGTGACATGCGTGCCACTTTTGACTCTGACACCACCTTCAGCCTTGAACTGTTTGGCAAATGCAACTCACAATTTGTTCTCATGTGTCCACAGGTAGAATAGCACACTGTGAGGGGCCAAGGCCCAACTTTGCATGTCCCTACATCAGAGTGTCATTTGCTTCAGCAACAGATGCAGATCTTGTGGAGGGCATCAGGCGACTTGCAACAGTCATTAGAAAATTCGAACAGGAGTCCTGTGCATCACATGCCAATGGTGTTGCTGATAGCAATGGGATTGCCAGCACACATGTAGCAGCAAGCAATGGCAATACTAAGAATGGCAACACAGAGAATGGCAACAGCAAACATAGCAAAGATCGCTCTGTGCAGGAGGTAGTGCATGACAATGAACAGATGAGTCTCAATGATGCAGTCCACACAGCCGCTGACAGCCAGCCTGAGGGTTGCTGAACATGCGTTTCATTTGTAGCGTGAATGAATATTAATGTGGTCATGGTGATGTGTGCATGTTACTGCTACCTATGCTTTCGTTGGACTGCAATACTTGCTTCAGCTGCGTCTATGTTGGGAATGAGTTATCATGCTTCCTGTACACTCAGAACTGTGACAGGGACCCAGTGTAAATTCATTGCGCGTGTAACAGCAGCACTGCTGAAAGCAACGACAAGAAGCTTGTAATAAACACATAGAGCAGTGTGACTGTACATTGTATGCATTATATGAACTAACTAGCTGTATGCATGTGCCCATTCGCGGGTTGGGCCATATTCTCATTGTAGCCATATAATCTCTTGACTATACTAGTACCTCTTCATTCTGTATATAGTCAAATAAATATCATAGCCATATTCATCAGGAGACTGCAACATCAATGTCACAGACACAGAACGAGGTCATACAGGACTGATTTGTCCCAACCTATTCCTCACGCATATAAATCAACATGACTGGACATCAAGAACGTTGAATTGACTCTATGGCTGAAGAAAGTGAATCAGAATCTATGCAGCAAAAGCAATTATATCTAAGCAGGCATCAGTGCAAATTTCATGATTCATTCATAGTATCAAGGTTTGCACAAGATGCATTCATTTGGCCTTCATTGTATTCTCCAGAGCGGCCTTGCGTGCCCTCAGAGCCGCCTTGATGACATCACCCCTAGTGAACATGCCAATCAAACGCCCAGAATCATCCACGACGGGCAGCCGCCTCACTTTCTTTTGCAGCAAAATTCTGGCTGCAGCCTCAATGTTTGTTTCTGGTCTGACCACCAAAGGATCTGGGGTCATGACATCCGAGACCCTGCAGACAGCAGGGCAACAAATATTACACCTGACGACCCATGTGTGTGTGCAATGGGAAGATTGTCATATGCATGCCTGCAATGTTTCAGCCCTGCCTCTTGGCAACACATGAACATGAAGTCATACCCAAGCAAGCAAAGAAAAGCAGGTACGATGAATAGAGTTTGACGTGAAGTCCTGTCCTGATGGTTGACTTTTGGAAACAACTTAGAGCACAGGCAGTGCAAATCTGTTGAGCCTATGTTGGGGCATATCAGGTCTGGCCAATGCAAAGACATACGCTGGACTCATGTCAGACCAACTTGGAAACTTACTGCTTGCCAGTGTTCTTCAAAATCAGCTTCTGCACTTCATGGAAAGCTTCCCAGTCCATGCTGGCTGTTGGAAAGATGCCAGCAGCTTCCATACGCCCACTGACGTTGTCCAGTGTCAGCATGTCATAGTCTGACACAACACCCACAACTTTGCCTTCTTCGTCAACTACTGGCAAGCCAGTAATTTTGTGCTCTACAAGGCTTTCAAGTGCTGCATACAGAAGCAGCCAAAAAGCGTCAAAGTAAATTACTGCAAATTGTGCAGCTCAACTAAGAATCAATGCATCCTGGACTTCAACGCAAACAAGACAACAGCAGCTTGGCAAGACATGAACTTTTATCTGCAGGCGAATCATTGCGAGTGCACAAACTACGCACCATCATCTATACTTGTGTCTGGGTTGCATGTCCAGACATGCTTCTTGGTCATGACATCTCCAACCTTTTCAGGCACATTCTGCAAGATGTTTCAGGTTGAGGTTAGCATTTGCAGCTTCAGCTTACAGGTGCACAAAGCACTTCTGAGCGGCTCAGTAAAACAGACGGTGAGCAAATGGAGCTAGCGTGGTGACGTTCATTGACTTGGCAAGCACATCAACAGCTCGAGTACAGTGGACCCCAAGCCAGTAGTCACTGCGGACCTTGTCGGTATTGGCAAGCTCCCGCGTTTGTGTCACGAACGCGTGCGTTCTGACACTGCACTTGTGGGAATGTAAGGACTGCGTGGCGGGTTGCGACTGGGCAAAAGGCCGCCAGTGAGCTAGGTGCAGCAGTTGTGTTGAGTGTGGGACCAGCTGTGAAGCTGTAGTTTTCTGCGAACATCCTGCTAATTGAGCACATGACGCCGAAGAGGACAACATACTGCAGCTCATACTGCCGTAGTATTGCGGATGAAACTACACAAGGCTGTTAGCAAGCTCCACTGCATGCTGCACCGTGCAGCATGCAGTGGAGCACGTGCGGCTCACAGAAGAAACCTTTAGATTTCTGACCGTCAACAATCGCGGTAGGTAAAAGCCTGGTCTGTACGTGTGTGCGACTCAATCACACCTTGGACCTGCAGGCTATCAGTGCGTCGTCTCGGGACGTCCGGGTCTGAGCTGACACGGCGTACTTGAACTCCCATACCCGTATAAGACGGCTCTCTGTTTTTGCCAAGCAGCACAGCCCGTAATTGCGAGTGATCAACTGCATCTGCCACTCTCTTGCGGCCAAAATGTCCTTTCACGATCTTCAGGAGCAGCTTACATTCGATGAGGTCTCGTAAATGCATGCTCCAAGCATTCTCAGCCCTTCACACTCTGACGCAGTGAGTCACGAGGCAGAGTCGTTTGCACCTAAATCTGGTGCCAGTAGCCAAGGATCTCCCACCGCGCAGGTACATCGCTGGCATTCACGTGCATCATGCCTCTCAAAGTTGCACATTCATTTGCTCCACGCGAAAATCCCCACCGTTGCATAGCAGGCCCCTTGCTAAGCCTATCACCACTCTGCAGCTTCTGCTTGGTCAGCGACCTAGCCTGTTCGCCAAAGGGTCAGCAGCCAGCAGCTCTGCCACCAGCTCCCCTGTCAGCACAATGAGACAGCAAGACGCAAATGGAGACATTGAAAGAACGTTAAGCCTTAGTCCCTCTGGTGCCGGAGTAACAAGCGCACAGCAGCCTAGTGTTCAAGAGGACATCCATGCGGGCCCAGAGGACCTATCAGTATCAGACACTCCACATCTGCATGAACAAAGGACTGCTGTAGCATCTGATAAAAGGCCAATGCCATCAGCTGGTGTCGACGCTGCATCAGACCTGCATGAAGACCCCAGGGAGCGAGCATCTAGCATCTCTGCTGACAAAGAGGTAGACGCATGCCTTACAAGCAGCTTGTATTGCCTCAGTGTTGTCTGGCTCTAAATGAGTGACTTCTTCCTGCTGCTAATGCATTTGAACATAACAACTGCGCAGGGCTCAACTGAAGCGTGTCCAGCTGTTCTTGACCCCCCGCCAGAGCTCAGCAGCATCAGAACCTCTCCACCATCAGCTTCACCACAAAGTAGCATTGCTCTTGATGACACTTTATACCCTGCTGACTTGCACAGCACACCCAGTGCATCACACAGTCCATCAGACGCCACTTCAGTGCTGTCAGCCCAGGACAGTGGTCTGTTCCTAGGCAACGATGCCCTGAGAAATGCACACAGTACCCCAGGCACCAATAGCGCCCATCAGCAGAGCTTGCTTCCCCTGAAAAGTCTGCCTTTGGACCCTGACCTTACACCTCAGCCGCCATCAGAGACAAGCCTTGCAGTTGCACAGCTGGACCCAAGCAAGGGTGAGGACAGCACGGAGGGCACAGACACAAGCACAGCAGATTTTGCCACTGCCAAAGTAGGCTCAGAACCACACGGAACAGAACCTGGCAGTCCCAGACGGAGCTCACAATCAGCTTGTGGGACTAATCAAACAGGACCTGGCAGTCCCATACGGGACTCACCACCAGCTTGTGGGACTGATCAACCCCCAGAGACAGATGCAGAAGAGCAAGGAACTGGCTCAGAGCAAGCTGCAAGGCACAGTCAGTCTCCAAGAGCTGCTCTTACACATCTTGCTAATCCCCAAGCTGACTCTGACGCCTGGGCAGGTAATGGCTTAGCTCCAACATCCAGCCTTGGGGACTCTGCTAATGCCCAGACAGCTGCAGCAGGGAGCAATTCATCCCCACAGGCAGGCTCTGCAGGAACCTGCAAACCCCAAGAAGGGTCAGATCCAGACACAGGGACAAAACCTGTCCCAGCGGCAAGCCCTGGCACATCTGTCAGTCCCCAAGAGGGGTCAGAAGCAGATATGCGGATAGAAGCAATGCCAGGGACAAGCTTTACGGCCTCCGCCAGTCTCGAAGTGGCAGCAGAGATGGGTATGGGGACAGAAGCTGTCCCCAGAACCAGCCTCAGCTCCTCTGACAGTCCACATATACAGCGACAAGGGTCCAATGCAGAGGCAAGCACCAGAGGAATGGATGACACCGAGTTAGGGAACAGCCCAAGGAAGCACAGGCTTGCTGTACAGGCAGGTCAGTCATGTCATTGTTGCATGGCATGGCTCATGGCAAAATTTGCTCGATGTGGCTTGCACTCATAGAAGTTACTGTCACCCAAGACTATACATGCACTGTATGAGTAATGACAGCTGAATGCTGCATGATATTGCTCAGATGTTGTGGGCAGGAGGAATGTCATATACACTGCGACAGCATGCAGAAGATGCATCTTCATTCTCAGCAATGCTGCCTTCTAATGTGGCAAGGTGCACAACACAGAAGTAGTGCTCTGAATGCAGATGCACAAGGAGGCATGTCACAATCCTGGCGGCAGCAAAGAAAGCATGTCTTCATTCTCAGCAATGCTGGCAAGCCGATATGGACGCTGCATGGAGATGAGAATGCACTTGCCGGCCTCATGGCTGTCATCCAAGCACTCACCTCCTTTGTGCATGACAAAGGGGACGCCATGCAGTCTATCAGGTACAGATTCTGCAAGCTGCAAGCTGTGGATGTGTCTTCTTCACACTTTGCACAGCTATTAAAAACTGGCTGGTTGTCTTTGTACCTGGTTTAGGTACAATTCGATGTGTTATATTATAATATTTGCCTCCTGAGATTCTATACTGTCCTGAGAAGCTGGCACAACCGGCATGCTGTGCACATCATGTACTGAAGAAAAGCTGTCATCTTGTTGAGCGTGCCAAAATACATGTTCTGCTCTTGGGAACTATTACAACCGATGTTTCTCTGGCACATTCCACTCATTGACCCATGGACAGCAATCTCACACTTATAACAGTAGTGCGCAGTTGGCAAGCCTCCCAAGGTGAGGTCGATGTTTGAAGCGAGTAGAGTCAGTTTGTTATGTTGGCTGTCTCGTCAACATACTTTGCCCTGGCCATCATATTTTTGGTGGTTTGTTGTCAACAGCATGCTCCTGTGATGCTTGAAGAGAGTCTGCTATCAGGACCAAGGGCCATGTTTTGTTTGGCATCCACAAGGCATCACAGAAGCCATCCACGAGACATATCACAAGGCATCCACCAAACACAACACTGATGCAACACTGATGTTTTATCGCCAGCTATGATGCACGGAAGCTGCTAGGTTTGTCCTTACTCATGGTTGTTTGCTTGGCTGTGCATCTGTCTGTCAAATAATAGGTTCATCAGCCATACAGTGTCTTCTTTGCATTGTGACTCTGTGTGCATGACTAAGAAATGACTGTTGAATGTGGTCAGGATTTGCAGTGCTTCTTGATGCTCTCAGCTGCTGTGCTATGCCATGCTATGCTATGCCATGCCATGCCATGCCATGCTATGCCAAGTATGCCATGCTATGCCAAGTATGCCATGCTATGCCAAGTATGCCATGCTATGCCAAGTATGCCATGCTATGCTGTGCAAACATTCCATGGCAACGCACAAGTCTTGCTGCCACTCAGAATCACCAAATTGCTCTCCAACTTTGTCTCAAGATTTTGTCTGCCTTTTGTTTCTGGCTAAATTGGCAACATGTGCGACCACCATGCTGTTTGGCAGCATGATGCCAGGGTGTGTGTGTGCTTGCGTCTCCCTGCAGTCAGTCTAGGTCATTTAAATCTCCTGTATTGCATACAATATATTGTGGGTCTGCAGGAGCCACCAATCAGGTGCTTGGTTTTGAATCTCCCTGCAGTCAGTCTAGGTCATTTAAATCTCCTGTATTGCATACAGTATATTGTGGGTCTGCAGGTGCCACCAATCAGATGCTTGGTTTTGAATCTCCGTGCAGTTGGGCCAAGTCATATTGACCTCCCATATTGCGTACAGTATCGTGTGGGTCTGCAGGTGCCACCAATCAGGTGCTTGGTTTGAAACCTCGCTGCAGTTGGGCCAAGTCATATCAACCTCATATTGCTTGGGACGTCTCGCAATGTACTGCATGTCTGCAGGTGCCACCAACCATGTGCTAAGTGCCCTTGTGGCCTCATTTGACTACGACCCTTCTGCAATGCTGACATGCTTGGTGCCTCTGCCATTGAAAAGCAACCTGCGGAACTGTGCTCTAGTGTACCTCCAAAGCGCAGTCAAGGTAACAGATCCTCCACCCATATTGGTATGGTTTTTCACAATATTCACAATATTTGCTTGTGAGATATTTTGCTGACATGCCAAAAGCTGCCATACAACCATGAATCGTGATGATGAGTGATGCACTGCAGAGTGCAGATGCCGTGTGTGAAGTTCTGCTGATTTGGATTGAAGTTACACTTGACTAACTGTGTGCCCACGCCCAATCTGGTCAAAAAACTCAAACATTCTCTAAGGTGGAAAGCTTGGTACTATTCCCAAGGCGTTTCTGAGTCTGGATTCCCATTGGACACAAGCATGCTCTAAAGATCATGACGTTTCTCGTTCCCAAGAGCATCATCTTCACATAATGACTGATGCACTGCAGAGTGCAGGAGCATTGTTTGGAGTGCTGCTGACCCAGAAGGGCATCGTAGCCGTGGCCCAGTCCAGGGCCCATGTGCTGCATCCACATGACCTGCTGCTGCTGGCAAACCTAGTCCGCTCCAATGAGTCATTCAAGCAAGCACAGACCTTCACACCAGTGTGCCTGCCCCACTTCAACTCAGCAGCATTCCTGCATGCCTATGTGCAGTATCTACATGTGGTAAGGAGATCACCTGCTGTGCCTGCATGATCTGCATCAGGCATGCAACTTTGATGTGGCTTGTGATTCTTCTTCAACGATATTGTGCGTGTGTTGCATAACACTGTACACATGATACCTTCCGGCGTGAGACCTTGCAGCTTATGTCACACACTGCTCAGAGTTTGCGTCTGTATGTCAAGAACAGATTGCAGACAACGCTGAGAAAAGTCTATGCCGCATGGCCACTATGACGGGAGCCTCCTGGAGCTAAGAAAACAGATCGCAGTCATGCTAAACATGCTCATGCCCCACTGGTCACTGCCGAATTCTGCAGCAGACTAGCTTTTCATATACACTGACTCCACGCATTGCTCACTTCACAGTCTGGTGGTGTTTGCTTGGTGCTGCTGTCCTCCCAAGCCGAGTCCTTCTTCAAGCTAGCTGATGCTGCCCAGCAGGTCCACCGCCAGCTCAAACAACCAGGCGTGCTCCAGGTACCCTTGCATGCACACTTGGTTGCCACTCAACCCTGGCTTGGTGCATGGGTGAATGATTTGTGTTCAGTGGTATCCATCTGATGCACAAAGCTGCTCAGGATCAATGCCAAGACAGATTATTAGGGGTGCTGCAGAAATTTTGGAATGCCATCATAGGCCATGCCGCCCTGATGCCACATGTGTTGTGCTCTCTTGTTAAAGTGCATGCATGGAATGCCTGCATGCAGCCACACACCAACCACAACATGTTCTCCCTTGGCGATACCTTCTGCATTTAACATTGCAGGTTCATTCAGATCCTGGTGCCAGGAGGATTCAACTGGATATTGCTATGCATTGACAGGCTTGTCAGAGCCTAGTGCTTTGCATGCTCTTCAATCACCATTGCACTACGCGTCAGGACACAGAGGTAGATCAGTCAGAATAGTTCTGCAACTGCAGGCTGCCATCATTGTATCAAAGCACAGGAACAACAGTGGCTTGCGGGTTCAAAGTCACATCTTTGCATAAGCTTACTGCTTGTGCCAATCGTAGGCCAATGGCTGTGTCATGGTTGCAGGCAATTGTCCGTGTGACAGAGAATGAGACTGGTGGGGGCTTGTTGAGCATTGCAGATCTGCCTCCTCAGTGTGGCGGGGGCCAGGTGGGGATGACCCCTCTTCTCCACTTCCTATACAAGTCCCCAACGCGTGGGCAAGTCATCATGCCTTCCTTTGACGCCCCTCTGGACAGGCATGAATTGCAGCTGGTGAGCACCTGCCAGTGTGCATGCCAAGATTGTGATTGCATGGCAGCTAAGTTTGATTACAAAACCTATGTGCACCTCCTCATACCAGGAGCCACTCAGGACTGTACGTTATCAACCCTAAAGAAAGACATGTGCTGAATGTCTGAGCACCACTTGCTTACATGGGTGAGGAAATTTGTGCAAAAACATGCCACGCATTTCTGTTCACAGCCACAGTTTCCAAGATGATTTGCATGAATTGCAGCCTCAGGCCAAGGCTTGCAGCAGTTTCTTCTAACAACGGCAACACCATGGTGCAGGCGGCTATGCAGAGGTATGCTATTGTCCATGCTGCAATGACACAGAAAGCTGGACTCAGCAGAAGCGGCTCCAGAGCAGAATTAGCAGCAAATGCTTCCTATGGCAGTTTGCCGCCTCAGCAGTCCTTGCAGCAGCAAGTCCATTGGCGCTCTGACGGTAGCATGTCAGCATTGGCGTATGCTGGTCCTGAGTATGAACTGTATGCTCTGTTTGACGCAATGACTGATAAAGACACAGCAACACGAACGTGCCAAAGATTGAGTGTATGGATCAAGGGTCAGCAGTCTGACCTATTTATGCCACTGTAACTGTTGTGTGCAACCCTCGTGTTGGATCAGCATATGAGGATTCTGTCAGCTGTCAGTGCTCAACTACTTAGTTGTGTAGCTGACTACCAAGGGAGCAAGAGACAGTGCTTCCGCATATGCACAAAGTGAATCTGAACAGCAAAATCATGACAACTCGTGTGGCAACTTGTTCGTGAAGTTGAGGTCATAGAGATGATAGTATCAGACCAGAATAGAAGTTGGACACGACAACCAAATAAGCTGCTGCTTGGCTTCCTATCAATAGCCTATCCTGAGTCGGCCCTGATCCTCTTGGAGGGCCCTCACTGATAGCTTCGAACCTATCAGGCTGCAGCTAGCTTGATCCGCAACGTATGGCGCATCAAACAGCACGCTGGTTGGCACGCTGCTGGACTTGAAGCCGCGAGACTTCGATTGACGCAGCGTCGGAAGTCAAACGGCGCAATATGGTGATCAGCGTCAGACCTGTGAACTTCTCCGTGGGCCACTAACACCGTATGCAATTCCTGCGTGCCTCATCTCAGTGACTCAGCTCATCGCAAAGCGCATCGGACACTTCCTTCCTTCCTTGCGGGCCCGTAAATCGAGTAGCATTTCGTGGACGTGCGTGCACATTTTACGTCATCGTGACTGTGGACATCGGTACTGGGTTTCGCATCGAGTCTGGCACACCTTCCGCTCAATAAGCTTGGTGAGATTGAAGATGGCTGAGCATAACCAGCCTTGTTGTGTCGGTACTGTCAAGGAAGGGGAGCTGCAAGGCGTGTCAAAGCAGATTGGAGATCTGGAGACGTATGTCGTCGGCCCATCAACGGCAGGAACGCCGGCGGTGCTTCTCCTTCCGGATGCCTTCGGCTTCGGTATCCCCAATAACAAGTCAGCGCTTGCTCAGTAGACGGCTAGAGGCTACAATAGCCACAATGTGCTGCGTTTGACCGCTGGCAGCAGGGCTCACAGCGGTCCCGCACCTGCAGGTTGTATGCTGATCACTTGGCAAGGCACGGCTTCTTGGTGGCAGTGCCTGATATTTTCCATGGCGATCCATGGAAGAAAGACGCCGACTTTAGTAACTTCATGCCTTGGAAGGCTAAACACGATGTTGATCGCCAGATGAAGGAGCTAAACATACTGCTTGAAGAGTTTCACCTTCTTTACAAGCCCAAGTCTGTTTGCTGCATTGGCTTCTGCTGGGGTGGCAGGCATTCCACATTGTTTGCTGGAACAGACAAAGTCTCAGCTGCTGTGGTGGCCCACGGCTCCTTTGTAACACAGGACATTGTGACAGATGTGAAGAAACCAATCCTCTTCTTGTTTGCAGATCAGGCAAGCGCCGCATTTGTGTTCTTGAGCATCTCTGGGTGACATTTTTGTGTCTTCTTACGATTTTGCATTACTTGCTGTGCATAAGTTGCTTTGACAAGCCGACATGCATTTTGTGTTTTACCACTTGCCCCACATTGTAATTCACACAAATGTTGCAGTTACACAATAGAATAGTATTTTGCAACCAGCATTCAATATCACTCATATTGCCATGAACAGACAAGACAGTTGTAGTGCATGTTGCAGGATAGGCAGATCCCTGAGGAACTGAGACATACCATTGATGGTATCATCAGCAAAAAGCCCTTCCCGACAAAGGGCAAGTTTTACCCTGGCTGTGAGCATGGGTGGGCCCTCAGGGGGGATGATTCTGACCCCAAAATAAAGAGAGAAGCAGCAGATGCTTTCTCAGAGGCTGTGTCGTGGTTCAATGCACATGGCTAGCGACTGTCATGACAGCCGCTAAGGATTGTAGGGCGCTTGTATTTCTCAATTTCATCGATTACAGTTTAGAGTTTACAAGCCATGTGGGGATAGAAACTGGGGTTTTTGAAAGCTTGTTGGCATCTGTATAAGGCTCCTCATTGGGTTTCCCAGCGGCATGTCACACATTCCTGATCTGTATGCACAGTGTGAAACACTCAAGTGTTGCAGGAGTAATATGATTTCACATTCAACAGTCAGTTTAGAAATGTTTGACATTTTGCTGTGGCACTCAAAGGCCCAACATTAGCTGCAACTGTTATCTCCTGAACATCTTTCATCATATGTTCAGGATACCCACCTCACATTCGATAATGCAAGTATAATTACGTAGGCTTTGCATTCAGAGCAAGCTTACTTGAGACAATGTGCTGACATTAATTTGTCTGTACTGATTCCCATCAGTGTCTTCATCAGGGGACCGGTGACAGCTTATATGGTATGGTGTCATGCAACAGTGTGTGTGATGTGTATGTGATCTGCGCAATGTACAGCAGTACAAGGGGCCCTGCGGTCTCGACCGTTGTCAGCAAATTGATTATGTCTAACGGCTGGATATGCATGCTCAGTGCAATTACAACATATTGTACAAGTTTGGCCTGCTCTCTGTCCTACCCTCATTTCCCTGTGTGGCAGTGGTACGTCCGCACAAATGCTATATGGCATCAAATCACGACCAGTAAAGTCCACACTTTACTTTAAGTTAGTTCAGTGTTCCGTGTGGATTGTGGCAGAAGCTAGGACCAATAATTTTTATCTAGCCTCGTGGTATGCCTGAGGTCAGGAACTGCCAAGGGACATCCGGGCTCAATGCAGGCTGTTACATCAGGCCTGATCACATGATATGATGGCATCATGACAAACAATGCAAAGCGCACAGAGGTGCAGCTATGCCAGATACTGCAAAGATTTCTTTGTTCAAGCCAGCACCTCTAACGAGAACATCTAATGAAAAATGAGGATGCCTGACAAGAAGCTAAAATGTATGTATATGCATAAATCAACACAGACTGCAACAGTCTTACAACCAAAACTGTAGGATGTCATGACAGCAACCATGGAACATAGAAGCCAAACTCAACCCACAGCCTTCCCAAGGAATACAGGCTCTTGCTAACCATCAAGTTATAGCAACTGTCACACATATGATGACAGTGCAGCGTCCTTATCACGCATCGGTTGACGTGGTGAATCATGTGGATTCCAGGGCGATTCCTCAGATCTGGGAGAATTTAGAAACGCCCCTGCAGACCTGACTCGATGCTTTAGAGGCTCATTGGGCTGATGACTTGTCTGCACCATTCAGTCCATTAATCAGTGATATGAGTAACTCAGATTTGCTCAATATGCAGACTAGACTCGGTCATTTGTTTCACCAGATGTTCATCCTTCTGAACATGCATGCCCAGAAGTCTCCTAGGTACTGGTCATTGTCAGGAAAATTGAGGCAGCAGCTTCCAAGTTTGACAAGGATGCATCACATGCATTCAGACACAGCATGCAGTGCTGGCACATCACACAGCAACTTATTGTGTTGACATTGTTCAATCTACACAGACTGCAGGAGGTGCTTACAGGTCCCTGCAGCATCTGTGCCTCCTCATCATCATCGTCTTCAGGGTGTAGTGTACCGTCAGGGGCAGTGATGTAAGGGGGGTCAGGGATGGGGGACCCTGCTGGTGTCAAGGCCATGTCAGCTTCTGCCCTTGCCATAGCCCGCCTGCATGATCCAGATCTCTCTCTTGGCTGAGGATCCAAAATAGGGATAGATTCAGCGGCAAAAGTAATCTGCACAAAGGCTTGAACAAAGATGTGACACAGTAGGCAGAGGGCTGGAATTTGGGGCGTTGAGGGGGTCCAAGGGGAGCTCAAAGTCTTTTTGAAGCTGTAGTCAGGTTGTGGACCGAGAAGTGAAGTCCTCAAGAGTAGCGTAGCATCACTCATTGCAAGCAGGGAAGCAGTACCTTTAAAGGTGCATGGACAATACACTGAAAAGCACTTTTTACACATCCAGCTGTTGCCATGCACATCTTACAATGAATGACAGTGCAGGGAAATCCAGGACCACAGCCAGCATAGAAAGTCAAAGTGCATAGAAAGTTAAAGTGCTTAGAAAGTCAAAGTGCATAGAAAGTCCTGGGAAGCATGCAGCAACTGACCAAGCAGGAATCTGTGCGCTGCTAGCCAGCCTGTTACAAAAGTGGCACTCAGCAGCTGGCAAAAGTAGTGTACACAGCAGCAGCTGAGGTAGTCTACAAATTTGTGATGATTACTACAGTGTAGCTCACCCTCCCCAACACGAACTTCACAGAAGAGATATGACTTATGCGTGGTCATACCTGACTACAAAGGTGGACCATGTGACAGCTGCCAGCATGAAGAAGACTGTGACGCCCACCAATATGTAAGTCACTTTGCCTGAAGGCCCAGCCTTGCCGCTGGCTATCTGAGAAATGTTCTCAGACAGGGAGCCAAAGTAGCACACAATGCTGCACTCTGGTATGATTCCTGCAGCAGGCATCCTGTGGCAGTCAGAAAAGAAAAGAAAAGACGACGCCATTAGGCGTTTCAATGTAGAGAAGATTGAAGTGATCCTGAGTTGGGCTTCAGCCTCCCTTGGCCTTTCAGCCATTTGGCCGTCAGACCAGACTCTTTCAGAAGGCTCTTGCAGAGAATGGCACACTTTCACAGTGGAGATGTACACTCAAACACGCATGGGGAGAAGTAACAGGCATTTAGGAGAACATCTTGGTTCACTGCAGGACTGTGGGATTATGGTAACATCTCCTATGAACCTTCTTGATGAGCAAAGACTGCTGAGACAACAAGCTGCAGCACAGGATTTGCAGCCTCAGTCCAGCAGAAGAAAAAGCAGGAAGACAAGAAAGTGCCCTTCGATGTTAACAAGAGACAAATGGAAAGACAAAGTCCATATGTGAAGTGTGGTACGCGTCTCTGTCATCAAAGCAGCACTCAAAGACGCAAGCAATGCAGGTGTGTGTAACAGCTAAGTGACGCATGTTACTACTGCGTCACAGGAATGATCTACTAGGTGCGTCTGCACTGCATGGCTGCAGACATGATCTCAGACAACCACACAGACAGCAAGATAGGTTGCAGGAGGTTGGCTGTACTAGCTAAGCACACAAAGGTCACAATAAAGCCACGACAGTAGTCACCTGAAGCTGACCTGCTGAGGTCTAGGGAAACAGCTGCTGATGCACAAGCGAGCAGAGGCAGAGAGACCCACCAAATGCAGACACCACGGTGAATGTCAGGAAGTGCATCTTGGTGGTGGCCATGGCAATGTTCAGCAGGTTGTACGGGACCATGGGAGACAGGCGCAGTAACAGTAAAAGCTTCCAGCCCTCCCGCTCAATTGCTGTATCCAGAATATCCCATTTCTTCCATTTGGCTCTCAGCATTGACGCCATGGCGTCCCGTAACAAGTACCTGTGACACGACTGTCACAGTTAAATGCCATGATACCCTATTAGCATCACATGCCGTCATGCATGTCAACACCTGGTTGTTTTTAGGAATGAGCAACTTGGTAATGTATGCTTTTGAGCGCTGATGCGGCTTGTGACACGTTTGTGCCAAACTCATAGGAACAAGAGTATTCTGTATGGTCTCGATTTGCTGACATGCTTCAACCGTCTGAGGCACTGCTGAATGTCGGCGGTAGCATTCATCTTGAATGTCACTTCAAAGCACTTTGCAAAGCAGACAGCTGCATGTCACACAGTCACAACAAATAGAGTGCTGAAAAAATCAAAGCAGTCAAGGTTTAGAGTCAAAATGCTGACCTAGCTAGCAAAAATGCCAAGGGTTGCCCAAGTGCTCCCCCAATCCACACAGCCAGCAAACCCTTCCAAAACCTGTCACCAGGCAGCAGCATTTCGTTGCCTCACTCTGTGACATCAAATTGCATCAGACAGCGACACAGTCACACAACAAAGGCAGGTCGTTGATCAAGCATGACTGGTTACATCGGTGCATGGCAAAGGCGTCTGCTAGTGACAGGCAATCAGCAAAACCATGATTGACAAAGTTTCGTCAAAAAAGTTGAAAATGCGATTGCTGAACATGCAGGGCAAAGATACATCCTGGTCATGCTGGACAAGAGTGCATGTCCATACAGTCAAGCTTCAGGCTGAACAAGCTTGATCACCCACTGCTGATGTGACAAGCATGATGTGAGAGGGACTGACCCAAAGATGAAGCCTGCTGCCAGAATGAAGATGACGCCAGGCAAAAACAAAGCAACATTTACAGTGTACACAGGCAGGAAGACTGCCCAGCCTTTCCAGTTATTCTGCTTCTCAAACCACCCCAGCATTGTGCCGAAAATGCTAAAGCCCTGCAGCATTGGCAAGTGCTGACCAAACATTGCAGCAGCTGACAATATTGCAATGTCTTTCAGCTTGAGAGGATGGGCAAGGAGCACTGTATATGCACTGCAGATGTATGAGTGCCATGCGGAGCAGCAGCAGGTTCTCCATTGCGCGGTTGTGCAAGGTGGATTAGTGAGTGAGTGAGATAAGTTACCTTGACAGATACAAGTACAATCAGGGTGATCAGAATGCCCAGAATCAGTGCCTTCTCCCAATTGCCAATGCAGAAGTGCAGGACTTTGGTAAAAAAGCCACGTGTGTCCTCAGGCTGCAGAAAATGCATTCAGGACTCAGGTGTAGAGATGTGAGTATGAAATTGTGTCATTGCCACCATTGTTTCTGGACAACGCTTCGAGCCGTTGGAATGCGTTGGCAAAGCGACATAATCTCACTGGCTCTTTTCTTCTGCGTTCTGCGCTGACTGAGCTGGGAGAAGGCAAGTCATCTTCTGAGAAGATGCTTGGGTTACGCTTTCTGGCCTCGAGCATTGGGAGCTCAAGCTCTTGTTCCTCGGGCTCTTTTTCAGCTAATGAAGGAGAGGTCAGGGTGCTAAAGCTCGTGCTCTGGTTGAGCATGCTGGTTATTGGGTGCTACAAACGGAAGACTCTCCACGTGCGACTTGTCCCAGAATGCATGCTGCCTGATCTCTCAGTGATGCAACAAGCACTTGTATGCGATGTCGATTGCGCTGCCAGAAGAAGATCCTGAACAAGCGCGAGACTGCGACGGTGGTGATCCAGTCACAGTATTGCTTCAAAATGCTTTTAACCTTGTTGGCTGTAAACAAAGCGCGAGCAGAGAACAGTGGTGGAGGAAAGGGCAGATCGTCGCCTGTCACACAGCACGTAGCCGTGTTCTAGATGCGGCGAGCGTGAGAATACATGACCTGATCGAAGGTCAAAGTCCAGTCAGCCCAAACGGCTTTGTGGCGCGCCATGCGTAGTTTTGTCGGTCGCCGTGATTAGCTCCGAGCAGATTCCTCCTTGGTCAAGCCATTCTTCAAGACATTGCGGACCTCTGCAGCGGCGGGACCGACATTAAGTTTAGTATGTGTTCTGCGACATATGCAAGAGCCAGCTCGAATGCAATCGGCGGCATCGTGCTGAGTATGTAGGACTCATCAAGACAGAAACCATAAACAAAGGCCGCTGGTGCTGCAAGTATGCAGCACTCCATGCACAGGTCAATATCAACAACAGTGCTGCTTAGTTTACGGCTTGCCGGACTGCTTGCCAAGCCCGTCACTGTCTTGAACGCGCGTCCTTGACTGCGTTGGGAATGTGCAGGCATTCAACTGTACAAGTTCCTTCCTCTTGCGCTCCGACATTGCTTCGAAGTAAATGTAAGTTTTGCCCAAGGCCAACGCGCAGATTTGCCAAGAAAATCTGCCTTATTTCACGAGCAGCACAGCAGGATCAGGAACAGCGTCCATCTTACCTGTCGGACGTGATCGCCTTCGAGGTGACACTGTGATTTGTTGTTCCCTTTTATCTAGCCTCACTTGTCATGATAGATGATCGTGATGTGTTACGTCAATGTTGCAGTCTGAAGACCCCACTGGTATCAGAAAAGGAACAGCAACCCAAGAGCCAAAAGCAGATGGATCTCAGCTGGTCAACCGTGCTGTAAGTCTGTTTATCCGCTGTACTTCTGCATGCAATGTGAAGTTGACATGCCCAAACTGCCATGTCAGCTGGCAGGTATTGCATCATCAGTCTCTGAGTGCAAACTTTCTAAAAGAAGCTCGTACTGGACTAGGCTCGCGGTCTTAATCACAGGCAGCTGCTTGGAGGCTGACTCCTATGGTCTGTGAGATGCATCATACTGAGCTTACTGGTTCATCGGTTGTCACAGGAAGCTGCTCTTGCTGCAGCCAGGCAAGCTCTGGAAAATGCACGTGAGCGTGCTCCTGTACGACCCTCTTATGGCGAGTTTGTCTTTCAAAGCAGGTGAAGTTGCAGCACCCACATCACAACTCATCCCTTGTGCCCAGCACAACCCTACAGAGCAACCTTGCTCAAGCCTGCTGCATGCACAGCAGTTACCATGGCATGCAAACACTTTTGGCTGTAGTCATTCTAGCTCAATTGTCTGCTTATTGACAGCAAAGGCTCTGCAGATCTGGCATCACATGCAATATAGATCACCTGCCTTACACGGCATGCTCTGAAACGACATGCCTTCCAAAATCCACAATTTTAACCAAGTGTGTTTATACAGGACTGACTGGGCCAAAGTATCTACTGACAGTGATGACAGTGTGGACCTGCCAGCAGATGCAACTGAGAGCGCACTGCACAATGCCTTGACTGACATGCACCGTAGAGGAGCAAATGTAGTCAGCAACAGTGCCTCTGATGACAATGGATCCAAAGCTGAAGACAGCTCTGGTCAAGGTGATGTCAAATGATTTTACCTCCAATTCTTGATGCAAGACGTGAAAAAGTTTTGAAAAGTGTAGCAGGAGCACTCTGCCATGATGAGCATCCTATTGCACATGCTGCATCAACTTAGGACGCTGCTGCTTCGAATATCTGGGAGTGGAATCAGGCAGAATGATTATACCCTTCAGCTTTGGGATGCTTGACTGCTGCGTGCATTGGCATTGGCATTGGCATTGCTGCTCTGTGGCATGGCTGAGCCTTTGCATCGCACAAACAAGACACGCAAATGCAATGTGATGCGTCAGCGTGATGCGGAAACACCAATATATATTCAGGCAGTTTATTTATGATAATAACAATGTTGACGCTTTTCAGCTCATGATGAGCTAGGTATGTGCATGACAACTGTTGTCTCTTCAGGCAGTTTGGCTAATACTAGTGCAGCTGTGCAGCTCTGCAGCAGGCTCACCCTGAGACCAGACCCCCACTAGCTTATGCTATTTGTGGCCATGTTGGAAGTGCTGTCTCTGTTATTTCTGGCCTTCCTTTGCTGCTTGCTGTTGCATAAGAGATACGCCGCTGCTTTTGAGTGTGGGCTGGCTTCAGGTTAGCATTGAAATCAAGTCCATGACTGTATTGCTTGTTGATCATCTCCGCTGCTAACAGTCCAGCTGCAGGACAGAAGGACATTCAGTCACAATCAATGTGGCAATTTCGGCAGACAACACTGCTGGTAGTGTGAGTCTCCCAAGTCTGGTCGGAACCAGCAGTGCGCTCAGTCATGTGAACTATGCGACGGTAAATCATGCAAATGCAAGTCACGCAGCTTTCAATTGGTCATCTCAAACAAATGGTGTGGCTGTGTGCTGAAGGCTTTTTGTCGGAGTCCCGTGGATACTGCACTCTTCACTAGTCACCTCAGCAAGCATGCAACCACAAAAGCTTGGTCATGGTTGTTGTGGTCACCCTGACAACAGTGTTGTTGACTGTAGGTTCTCCACCAAGTTGGGCCTCTGGAGTCAGCAGTAACCGAGCTCATGGTAGCTGGTCACCTCAGCTGCAGCAAGCTCAGCCTCAGAGTCAGACGCAGCCTAAGCTGACTTTTGCCGAGCCTTCCTTTGCTACTTTTGACTTCCTTCAGACCCAATCAGAGCAGGATGCAGAATACGCCAGAAATGCAACTCTACCACCGTTGGAGAGCGTATTGGAGCTGACTGACGCAGTAAGACCGCCATTACGGGGGGAAGAGCCACAGATGGCCAGCACATCTGGAGCAGGTATGCTAATGATTTTCATCAACGGCTGTGAATTTGAACTTCACTTGATCCCAGCCCTTTTGCTGAGCTGTTCTGTTTTTTACAATAGTATAGTTGACAGAGCTTGGGTTGGTCACCCATACGGGGTGTGTAGCTGTATCTGCATGGGCTTGCAGCAACTTCACTTGGCCTGCTAGGTTGTTTGAAATAGGGTATGGTGCACCATGTTGTAGTGCAAGCCAGTATCTACAAGATACACATTGCAGCATTGTCAAGAGCACCTTGTGATGTCCATGGATGCAGCTTGCAAACACGGATTTGCAGACAGCTGTCAGCCCCCTCAATGTGTCTGCCTGAGTGTGCCGGTCTGCATGACTTTGCCTGAATGCACCTGTCTGAATGTGCCCATGTGCCTGCCTGGGTGGGGGAAAAAGGCTCAATTTAGTCTGAAGTTGTGTTGCCTGACTGCAGGGCGGGCTCTGGAAGACGGCAAAGGCAGCCTTGCAGATGGCACTCAGTTTGACAGGCAGTCAGGAGAAGAGCATGGCCCCAATGGCTACTGGTTCAGGTGGCATCGCCTCAAGGGCAAGAGTGGCAAGGTAAGCGGCAGCAAGGCTCAGACGCCACACATTCAGTGTACATTCACTATCTTAGGACTCATCAGGGGAGCCAACAGACTATGACTGGGAATTGAATCTACACCAAGCACTACATGTTTAAGGCGTCTGACAATACAGCTCAGCCATGAACCCACGTTGAGCAAAAGCCCACAGCATCAAGGCTCATATCTGGGAACACGGCAAAACAGCAGCAAGACACGCTCGTTACCACGTGAATGGAGCATCCTAGCTATCTGCAAGTAACTGCATGGCGTTAATTGCAAACAGTATCTTTCAGCAGCTGAAACTGTAGTGACGCTGAAAGGCAGCAAGGCAAAGCATGTGATTGCAGTAGCTAGGTAGGCGAGTTCTGCAGCCTTGTTACAACTGGCAAGGTAGTTGGTACAAGGACTTGCTTGTGCTCACAGGCTAGAAAGCAATCATATGCGTAGGAGTGATCTCACAGCAGCATATCTAGCAGAATGCTTGCAACTGTTGGGAACATGTGGCCTCAACTCTTAGGGCAACATTGACAGACACTGACGCAAATAATTTGCTACAAAGCAGCTGGCAAAGATTGCATCGCCAATCAAAGTGCATCTGCTGCACTGCTGCCTAGATGTATTGCAGTCAACCATGGCATGGGTATTCAGGTGGAGTGGGAAGAGTACTGGTGGGAAGCCAGCGACTGGGCAGGGATGAAGGAGCTTGGTGCTGAGAAGTCTGGCTGCAGTGCTGATGGAGCAGCTTGGCGGGAGACATGGCGGGAAGCCATTGCCTTTGACCCCTTCACGGGGGAACCCACTGTGGAGAGGACTGCCCACAAGTGGGCCCACGATGCAAAGGTGAGTCACCAACTGTATCTGCCTGGCTTACGCCCGCATGACCGTGTGTATCTGCCTGGCATACAGCCGCATGACCATATGTATCTGCCTGGCTTACGGCCGCATGACCGTGTGTATCTGCCTGGCTTACAGCCGCATGACCATGTGTATCCGCCTGGCTTACGGCTGCATGACCGTGTGTATCTGCCTGGCTTACAGCCGCATGACCATGTGTATCTGCATGGCTTACGGCTGCATGACCGTGTATACCTGGCTGACAAACTATAATTGGTACCTGTACAATCTATGTACAGGGTAATGTACATCCAGAAGGATTTGCAGGTGATGCTGCACTTTCCAGACCCAGTCTGTGGCTGCTAACACATTTGCTCCTCTTAGCCTGGTTGTGAACAGCCTCAACTTGACCTCTCCTTCCAGAGCACTACTGACATGCATGCAGGGTGATGGGTGGGTCATACAGTGGGGGCAGTGGTGGGCCTTGCATTGTAACATTTACTGAAATCTTGTGCATCACATGCTGGCAACCTGCGAAATGGGCATTGCATTGTGACATTACTGTTACAGCCTGCACTACATGCTGGTAACGCAAGGAATGTGATTTATAGGGGAGTGAACGGAAGGAGAAATGGGGTGAGTGATGGACCTGGCTTTGTGACATAATTGTTACAGCCTGCATCATGCACCAACAACATATGGAATGTGGTGTATAGGGGGATGAGTGGGAGGAGAAGTGGGGTGAGTGGTGGGCCTCCATGGGGCGGGCCAACAAGTGGGCCGACAAGTGGGCCAAGGATGGCACCAATGTATGGCACGAGAAGTGGGGAGAAGAGTATGATGGCGAAGGGGGCTGCGTCAAGTTCACTGACAAGGTGCTGCTTGTTTATGCTCAGACTTTTGATGTCAAACACTCTGTTGAATATTTTAATTCAGGCCAGGCTCAAGTGGCGTGTGCACTTTGTGAACGGGGATGGCATTCCTGTGAAAAGGTGAGGCATCAGGCTTTGCTGCAGACACATGATCAGCTGTTGACATCCACACAGCAACAGCAGTTGAGTTGGGTGTTGTAGCTGGTCAGCAAGCAGTTGGGTGTCACATGGCTGATCATGACTTTGTTAACACTGCCAGCGTGCTTGCTCTGCAGTGGGCTGACATGCAGAGCAGCAACAGCTGTTGAGCGTCACATGGGTAAATACACCTATCTCAACAATGTTAGTGTGCTTGCTCTGCAGTGGGCTGAGAGACTGTTGCAAGGAGGAGAGACAGAGCAATGGGGGGATAAATGGGAAGAGCGCTTCAAAGAGGGCAAAGGAACCAAGAAGGTTAGTGTTGCTTCCTGCATCCACTGCAGTTGTTGCTACAGACAACCTTCAGTTGACTTATTGAATCCTGTTGCACCTGTGAGATGCACGCAAGGTTCAGAGTCTCAGCTATAGCAAGCACAAACTATGACGTGACACAGAGTTTTGAGAGTTTTGATGCATGGCAGTGCCTGTTGTGAATGTTCCAGCTGCAGTGCATAGCAGCATGCAGGTTGTTTTTGTGTTCATCACTTTTTTCTTCTTTTTGCACATACTGTTTGTTTTGTTTGTTTGTTTTGTTTTGTTTTGATAAATTTCAGATTCATCTTTACCAGATTTTTGCAGCTTGCAGGCTCTGTGTTTGCCACTGCCATTTGTGTAACAATCCTTATTCTGAATGCAAACCCTGAACCGTTAGAGGCTGATGCCCTGAAAGTGACTAAGGCATGACTGCACACACAGTTAAGACAGATGAAACATGCAGGTGCACCATCAAAGCCTGGTTTGTCTGACAGCTCACTTGCCGCTGTATCTGCAATCCTGACAACAAACCAGTCTTGGTAACATTCATATATGTATATGTATTTGTATATATATTCCTCTTCATATATGTATATATGTACCTCTTCTTGTTCCCTCGCAGTGTCTTTCCTGACTTCCTGGACCCAACTGCAGTGTTTTTTGTGTTTCTGGCGTCCTAAAGCAATTCACTGCTGTCACAGGGCGAGACTTGGAGCGTGGATGGCAGTGCAAACCGGTACCAGCAATGGTGGGGAGAAAACCATTTTGGCAATGGTTGGGTGCAGAAGTATGGCAACAGCACCAATGGTGACAATTGGGACGTTAGTGAGGAGATGGACACCTATTACAATCCCATTCCTGTTGGTGGCTATGACTGGGCTCTTAGTCATTCGCCTCAGCTCAGGGGGGTTGCAGCTTTGCCCAGAGGGGGTGATGAGCTGGGAGATGGGCTGGATGTATTGTGAACACATCATTTAAGTTTGCTTCGTGAATGTATGCTGTTGGCAGACAAATGTCTGTAAGGACTTTGATGCAAAAGGGTGTCCAGCAGTCCTGTGTGATAGATTGAGTGACAAGCAGTACAATAAACATTGCACGAGGTGCATGTCATTGCGCCAGGTACATTTCATTGAGAAGCGATTTGCAAGCTGCTGGAAAGATGTGGATACAGGAGCACAGGACAAAACGTTGCCAGATAATATCACAATATATAGCACAGTAATATTGTGTCATGCTGTGAGGTCATGTTGCAGGTTTTGCACTTCACGTGAACATACATGAGCAGAGCCATGTTTGATTGACACAGCTTTCTCCCCTAGGCCTAATGATAGAATGGACACATACATTCTTCTGTAATGAAGCTCTCGGATTGTAAATGATGCTCACACTTCTCCAGCGAAATCTCGAACCTCTTGATGCATAATGGGAGCCCGGTGCAAGTGCACAGTTTGAGCCACATTACATGCAAACAGCCTAATGCATCATACATGTGTGCATGCATGATGCATTATTGCAATTCTTGGCCTTTCCTAACCAAAAGCTGTGACAAATTTCTGAATAGTCACCGGTGACCCTCCGCCGCTGTGGCGAAAACGTTGACCGGTCGCTGAAGCAGGACTGAGACACGGTACAAAGACAATACGTTGAAAAGCATTCTGCGCAACTTGTGCACAGCGACACTCCTTGATACAAGGAGCGCATCAACAGATCCGAAGCAACCCTGTCGCCCAGCACCCCGCCCACGTCGCCCCGCTTCGCGGTTAGCGAAAGCGGCAATCAGTATTCGCTAGAACTGGTATCTCCTCCACCTTCTCCTAGAGCAGCTGTAAGCAAGATGGTGGCTCAGACGACACAGATGAACGGCAAAGATCATCACATCGTGACCGGCATCAAGGAGGTGCCTGTCACTTTGGACAGGCCTCCTGCTGTATACCTGGAAAAGCATGTCACAAACCCCGGCGTGGCCCGTGTAAACTGCTGCCCGACCGTTGATACACCTGACGGTATGATCCTGAGCATTCCACTCCATCCTTTGTACTTTTTGCAGACCCAGCTCACTTTCCGGGTCCGGTCTAACTTTCAGCGTCACTGCACGCGGATCAGTCCGGTCATCTGGTGATATTGGCGATCTTCGGGCTGCTGAGGATCGTCCGTTTTTTTTGTGCTTTCAGGCGGCGACAACCCATCTAACCGAACAGTTTTGCAGCAGCACTGTGACTTCTGGGACGAGGACAAGGATGGCATCATATATCCTTTGGACACATACAGGTGCTTGTAACAACTTACAACATCTGTCAGGAATGTATAGCGTATGGCTGTAACACAACAAAGTAGCATGGCAGATGAGTTGGCTTTGTGCAGAAGCTGCAAAACACTACAGTGTTTACAGTAACGACTGGAGATGTCTGTCAAGTGCAGGGGTTTCAGGAGGATTGGCGCTCCGTTTTGGATGTCTTTCCTAGCTATGTTCTTCGTCCATGGCAGTTTCAGTTACTGGACTTGCCCAACCTGGATCCCTGACCCAAACTTTGGGATCTACACTGACAAGATCCACAGGGTATGTATCCATGCCATATGAAGATGTACACTGGAAGCTATTGCTGTGCTGTGACATGTTGCTGACTATCTTACAGAGTTGCTTCTTGTTGGAGCTTTGGAATTGCTCGTCATTGTGATTGTATTGTGCTTGGATCCAGCAGATGTAGGACATGGCTTGCATACGCACAATTGTATTTGCAGCCCTGATGGGCATGTCACAACACAAAAGGCAGGCCTCCTTCATACACAAGGCGTAATTCATATCCAGCGGCAAATGTGGTTGAGTCAAACAGATGTTGCTTGGGTATGCAGACTAAACATGGCAGTGACTCAGAGACCTATGACACAGAGGGTCGCTTCAACCCAATGGCATTTGAGAACCAGTTCTCCAAATACGACAAGTGAGTATTGTCATCTGCAGCTTTGACTGGGTCGTAGCAATGTTGTTGCCATACCAGGTGTCGTGAAGCTACACATTGTATGCATTCGTTGCTGATTCCGCCTGTGCATTCTCATCTGCATATCTGCCTCTTCTTCTTCTGCCTGACAGCAGAAACAGCACTTGCAATTGTGCTGCCCCAGTTCTGTGCAATACACATCACAGGTCAGCCTTTTGCATTGCCATGCTGCGCATTTGCAGGTCTTTCTCAACAGTTAATGCGCAGGGCATTAAACAAATCTGGCTGTACAAGCATATTCATGGGCTGCTGTACCATATCATGCAATGGTACTCAGATTTTCACCAAGAAGCAATGATGTGAATGTGGCTCGGCTCAATGCAGAGACAACAAGGGTGGCCTGACACTGAAGGAGATCTGGAACCTGACTGAGGGCAACCGCAACATCATGGATCCAACCGGCTGGGTGGCTGAGAAGCTGGAGTGGCTAGTCACCTACTACCTCTTTGCTGACGATGACGTGAGTTTCTGCTTCCTTCCTTGTTTGCCTCCATTTATGACGTCCTGTACAGATCTGTGTTTCTTTGTGAAGTGCGGCTGACGTCAGTGATCCATGCCATGAGGGTGATTAAGTCATCCATGTCATTCAAGTCATTCCTGTTTGGAGCTTAATGTGGGTGTCGGTGTTGTTGTAAATGTACATTGTTCAAATCGGCATGATGTGTGGTATCATGTGCTGGTGGCATACTACTTGCTTGTTGAGCAAGGGCGTTGTCTGGATGAGCGTGGGTTGGCAGCCGGCTTGTTTGGTCAATGATGTGTGATAGTGTGCAAGTCTGCCTGAATGCATGCTTGCTGGCAGCTGAACAAGCTTGCATTGGCTACTTCCTGTCCTAGTGCAATGCATGTGTTAACAATACAGATCAATACAGATCATAGACAAGAGTTAGACATCGCATCCCATTGGGTTATGATGTGGATCATGTGGATCCTGACATCGAAACCATCTGTTTGCAGAAAGTCTTGAGGAGGGAAACTACCAGAAAAGTCATTGATGGGTCTGCCTTCTTTGAGAAGGCAAAGCAGCTGGAACAGAGAAAGCGTGGTGCCAAAAAGATGGCCTAAGCCGTTTGCATCATTACGCAATCAAATTGGCATTGAGACCTCTTGTGAGATGTGCCTCTGCACGACATCAGGATCTCTTGCCATGGCTGCGTATGTAATGCTACTTGTAACGCCCTGTTGTTTCTTGGCACCTGTCAAGGTGCTGAAAGCACATGGGCCTGTTGCTATGCTCAAGGCCAAGTCTCAACCTAGGTTGCAACGTACCTGTGGAGGGCAGCAGTCTTGTGTAGCGCAGCCAACAGTACACTTCATCGATGTTTTTGTTGCAATCTGCACTGAATTGACCATTGAGCATGTTTGAGCAATGGCATTAGGTCATTAGGAGTGTAGAGGGAGCTGGGATAGGAAATTTCCTGTAGATTACACCAATGACATACTGTTTGCGTGGACTTTGTTGGATATTGCCTGTTGCTGCCAACATGTTTGTTGCCCATTGGTCTCAGATTCCACAAATCCGTACGGTGTTCGTCGCATAGTTCTTAGTCGGAAGAATGTATTTTCAGGCAGTCTACTTTTGAGTTTTAGGATACATGCAAGTGTAATGATGTTTTTAGCATGTTCAGGATCAACCAACACATCATGGAGTAGTCTGGCTCTTTTCAGCATGTAAAGGTATCAATGTTCAATCGTTCTGGCTAATCTATGCCTAATCGGCTCTTGCGCACATCAGCAGGTGGCCATGCATGACATCAGCCACCACAATGTACAACAGTGCATCAGGCGCCTGCTTTGTAACAGCAATTAAATTGGCCGGCTGCAGTCAGGATTGCCATGACACACTGTTCATCTGCCTGGTGTAACAAGCAGGCAGAAAATTGTATGTATAGAAGATGTGTTTACTCCAAAGATAATGGCTAAATAGTTTGTACATCCACTGAATGCTGCACTGTCTGGAGCCATCACCAAGACCCAGCTCAAAGACAAGTCCTCCCTATTGCCTTTCAAAGCTCAATCTCAAAGCACGCTATGCATTGCTCATGGCCCTTGATCTAGATGCAATGGCATTCTGCCACCTGGGCAGTGGAAAGTGGCCTTGTCTGAAAAGGCTAGACATCATGAATGTAAAGAGGATCTTTTCACACAATGAGGACATCGAGCTGTTAGTACACGGATGGTATCCTCTGTTACAGACTCTGCACATCGGCAGCAACAGCCTATGCTATGCAAGTGGTGTTGCAGAGCTCATTAAAGGACATTGGCCATTGCTGCAATCACTACAGGTAGGCTCTTTTTGTCAACTGGCACACTGAATAGTCAACAACTCCGATTTGGATGCCTCTGCTGTGGGTGCTGGTGCAAGTGGGACAGCATTGTACTGCAATTCTGTGTTGGGGTCGGGTACAAGTCACTGCTAGCATTGTAAGCAGGTTTATTACCTCCGCATTTGAGCTGCATTGTGACAAGGTTTGACAACGCCAATGCTTGAGTGTGCAGGTGCACTCAGAACTCAAGATAGAAGCCGTCTCACAACTGGTCTTGGGCACCTGGCCATTGTTAGAGACACTGACAGTCACCTTTGAGGACCTGACTGAACAGATCGTCAACACAGTTGTCACAGGAGACTGGCCTATGCTGAAGGAACTACACATCAATGTCCGAGGATGTAATCTGTGGGATAGGCAGCGCGTGGACTCATGGCAAGCGATTGAGCAAGGCTGCCATGATGTATGCAGGAGCCGATGGCCAGGCCTGCAGGTTGCCAACTTTCCAGACTCCAAGGCTCTGGAGAAGCGCCTAGACAGGCAAGAGCAGAGGATGTCGTTGGTCAATCTTATACAGAAGCAGGCTGTAGACTCATTCGACAGCCTTGAGGAGCTAAGGCTCAAGGAGTTAGAACTTAAGGAGGTAGAGCTCGAGGAATTCAAGCTCGAAGAGTTTGAGCTTTTGAACAATAAAGCGTACAACAGGTTGTGAACTTAGCTTGTGAACATGGATGGTGAGTGTAGGAGATCTAAAAGAACAATACCTTATGCTAAAAGCGGTGACAAGTCAAAGGTATACTCTAGCTTAGAGTTGAGTTCTCAAAAGGTTCGCTAAGCCAATCAATGCCAAGTTGTGTGAAGTACAAGCCTCAAGCGTTACATGTCAGCATGTGCTCAGGTGCTATACGTGACTGCCTGGAGATGCTTAACCACAAGCTGCCTTGACGTTAGGGTCCTGTTTTGCTGCAGCTGTGTGAATGCTTTGACTGTTTTGCTTCTTGATTACTTAACCCTATTTGATTTCCTGAACATCATTTAGTCCTTGTTTTCCTCTGATACCCTATCCCAGACATGGCATTGAAGTGAGATGTTCTTGTGTTGCTGTGTAAGTTTGCAGCAAATCTGCACACCCTTGCGTGACTGTCGAATTACATGCATGTTGCAGCGCACGGCCTCAAACGACAGTCACACTAGCACTGTTGCCATTCATGCCAACGCCTTGCTTTGGCATAGCTCGGGATGTTTGGCACATCCTGGGCTACTTCCTACCCATGAGGTTGATGCCAGCAGACATGGGCTTGCAAGCCCCTTGGGACTGCTGGAATCGAAAATGCTTGTGACCCGCCCTCAAGACGTCTTTGCTAGGAGGGAATGCTGAGGTTGTGCCACAGCAACTTCTGTCTCTGTGAGTTTACTCAACATTACCTAGGTTCATGAGCTGCTACCAGTGACTGGAAACAGAGTCAAAGTGCTAAGCTTGGGCGTACTCAGATTGAAAGCTCTATCATCTGCTCATGTAATGTATCATTTGCAAGCACCTTTCAAGGCTACCAACATCCCTCTAATTGTCTTGTCTATCGTCTGCCCTTCTTTTTGCCTTTAGCTCCAGCTGGGCGTGCAGGTCCTTTTGGCTTGCTGGCTTCTGCAACAGGTTCATTGCCCTCAATGGTGCTGTCCAGGGCATCGTCAACCCGCCCTGCCCCTTGGCTGCCCTTCACAGCCTCCTGTACAACCAAGGCAATATGATAAGCAAGTTTAGGGTTTAGGACTAGCTGGTTGCAGTACAACTGATACTGTGTTCTTCTGTTTGACGCAGATCAAAGCATGTACAACTCTTCGATGTACATGTCCAGCCTGCTGTGCACCACAAGGGAAACTGCAACACATGTGCCTATAAGCCCGTCAGACATGTGGAAAATTTCAGATGTTTGATGTCACTTCAAATTGCCAAAGCAGCAACCTCTTCTGATCGAAAGTGGCAGGGCAGGAAGTGAAGTGACACTGAGCCAAGTACATCACTTGTGTAATGACATTCACCAAAATTCATGACCCAGGCTGCAATGCAACTGTACATTGTAAGCCTCAATGCATGGGCACACAGACTTGCCTTTTCTCGTCTCCTGTTCCGCTTCTTCTTGAAGTCACTGCGCTGCCATTTGGGCAGCCACCTCTCGGGATCAGGCTTGGGACCAGGATTCTCAGGATCAAAGTTTTTGGGAAGCCTGGGTTTCCTTTTCCTCTTCTTTTTTCCCCTTACTACCCCATTGGCTAGATCAGCCTCTGAAGGGCGCTTCTTGGAAACGCCCTTGCTTGCTCGGCTACCTGCAGTCATTGATCACTCACTCTTGTTTGCAACTGTGGCTATCCAGGCCTGCATGTATGCATGCTGTATAGCGCCTATGTGTCACTGGATTGCTCATGCAGAACACCAACTACAAGCAGTGAGGCTTAAGCTGCAAAGACCTTGTTTGTTGCAGGTCAGGGTTGCATTTGCTGACAGCACAGTCAACAGCATTCCATTTTGACATGCCTGCCCAGTCCTGCATGCATGTCTGCCTGTATGTTATCTAGCCATGCATGACAAATGAGCTGGATGTTACACAGGCATTCTTATTCATATTCCTCTTGATAGCATGTAAATTCTGTGCTCCCCATTGACCTGTTCCTCAAGCAACAAGAGTAGACAGCTGACCTGCCACTTTGGCTTCCAGATCATCCAGATTGATCCCGGTCAGCTTTGGTAATGGTGGCAAGTTGCTCTGTAGGGCAAGGGCCTGTTGGGGATTGCCCTGCGCACTGGCCCTGGCCAACTGCCCCAGCATCTTTGCTGAAGCAGCAGAAGTACGGTCTAACGATTGCAGCTTCTGAAATGCCTGTGATGCACTCTGTCTGTCTCCCGCTTTTAGCTGAAGATGCACCATCTGTTGCTGAAGCCATGACTGAGCAGTTGACTTTTCAGTCTTGTCTGCTGTCATGCTGTTCTGCCACCATGTGAGCCCCTCCTGAACTGTGCTTATGGCCCCTGCTAGGTTTGGCTGCTGCTCCTGTAGGGCTAGCTGTGTGGCCAGCACAGCTGGCTTATGCCTTACTTCTTCATCAGTGATGCCATCCATAATACTGATTGCCTGCAATCTCAAGAGTCAATGAGAGGTACTCATACATACCTGAGCCCCTGTCTGGAAGCTGTGCTCTGACATGCTGTGTAAAAATCTCCCCGAAAAAATTGGTAAAAAGTAAAACGCCAAAAGTTGTAAATGCTGATGGAAAGTATTTCCGTCCCTCAGTCATTTGCAGGCCAGTCTGCCGTCAGAGCATTCATGAACAAGAAAACTATCTTGATGGTGAAGTATAACCTGAAATAAGTTCAAGGGCAAGAATTAAAGCAGCGGGAGAAACATGAGCTGCAACTTGATAGTGGAGATGACAAGAGTGATCCTGTGTTTGGCAGGGTCTCAGTGCAACTTTGCTGTATGCTGGTGACACCCAACGACAATCCAGCACAAGACAAAGCTCTTAGGGACATAGACAGGGTGTTATTTTGAAAATCATGCCTGTAGCGTCGAGTAAAATTTAAACTCCAAAACATCTGGGGACCATCAGGCGGTTTCACTCAGGCAGATATTTCAGCTAGTTTAGAAGCCCAGCACAGCATTTTCCAGTCAAACATGCACATCAGCAGTACTGCAGCCAAAGCAGGGCATGTCAAAGGCACAGAAGCTTCTGCGCTGCCTACCTGTGCCTGATCATCATTAGTCACAGCCATCTGTGCTCTCATCAGCACCGCCTGCAGGCTGATGACTGGACTGTCTGACTGCAGTCCAGTCAGCACCTTGTCTGCTGCGGCCAGATTCCGGTCCTTCACAAGCACTGAAGCCTCAACAAGGGCCAAAGCAGCTGATCCCAGATACCTGCAGCACAATCATCAATCAAGCAATCATTCAGCAGTTACACATGCACAATCTTTCAAACTGTCATTTGATGTTTGTCATCTGCAGCCAGATTGCTATGCTGTGCATGGGAGCTTTTACAAGAGCACTACAGCAGCTGAAACTGGGAATCTTCAGCATCATGCAAACCATTACAAACACCAACATACACATTAACAGAGGTGCAGACAGCTCCAGTGAACATTGTCTCAGAAATGACAGCAAATGGCACAGCAGACACCTTAATGCCTGTGTCTGCTGCAGGCCCAGTTGTCATATACACTGTGTGTGACCTGTTTATACAAATGGCAGATGCTTGTTGGAAGACTAACCTTGTTTTCAGAAGGTCCAATTTCAGCTGGCAAGCCTCGCTCTTGTTTGTCAACAGCAGCAACAGAGCATGGTTGGTGTGCAGCGCCTGTTTCTGGTGCTCAGACAGCCTGGCCTCGACTCCAGGTAGAAGCAGCCCTGGACGCTCACTGTCCATCAACCCTTCAAACTTCTTCAAGGCTTCCCCAGCAAAGCGCTTCTGATGTGACTGTGTACCGGATTGCAGCGCCAGAAGGTTGTTTTGAATGACAGCCAGTACGTTTTCCTCAGCTTGGTGTTTGGTCAGCAGGTCTTGATAGCTAGTGGAGGCTTCTTCTGATCTGCCCAGTCTGCTGGCGACGTATGCTAGCTGACTGGTCAGAGGTGCCAGCTCAGCCTCTACCTCTTCTTCTGGGACGTCGTCCTCATACAGTGTCTCGCGGCCTAGCAGCAGAACCAGAAGTGTGTTGCTGATAAAGCACATGACGGGATTGAACTAATTTGCATGACCTGCATGGTCTGCTGTCGACTGATACTCTGGCTGACTCAATAGAAGTGCCAGCTCCAGCTGCCGCCTCTTCTTCTGCCAGGTCATCATCATACAGCATCTCAAGGCTTGGCAGCACAGCACGTAAGCAAGCACAACAGAAAACTCAGCTCCTGCCAGCTTGTGAAACCTCCAGCTAATCTGTCAACTCAGTCATTGATCTTGTGAGGTGGCATGGCATGGCACAAACTTCCTCTGCATTTCCGTGGTATTGAAGGACTCAATCATTTGCGCATTTCACAGCCTGACAGCATGGCATGGACAGCGCAAATGCATGCCTTAACACCCACAGCTTTGCCGCAGTGAATCACAGAAATTGTGGCAATTTATCACTGCATTGTAAAGACAGATGTCGTGGACGACCTTCACCTCCTGACCGCCCAGAAAACAGCAGACATGTGTGGATCAGGTATTGTCTTCACTGAAGTCTAGTGCTGGCCTCTCCATGCACTGTGCTGCCATACTTTGTACCTCCTGGCTGTTGCAAGCATTCAACACAGCTGGCATTGCTAAAGACATCACTGAGGGCTTCCATCAGAGGCTGGAAGTACTCACCTAGCCGTTGTGCCAGCAACAACTGCTGCTCAGCTGCATCTAGCTTGCCGACTGCCACATCAGCACATGCCTGATTGAAGGCTATCTCGAAGCCGTCTGAAGCCTTCAGGGCCAGAGCGTCCATGACTGCTGGGACCTCATGTGCCCGCCCCCCTGACACGTAGGCTGCCACTACATTTGTGCCAACCTCCAGAGACTTGACCTGCACGTCAAAAGGAGCACGGCTTGTTCTGCATGGGAAATTGTGCAACAGTGCAAATGACAAGCTCTAGGAGTGATGTTGCGTTTCATCAGTGTGAGCTCCAGAGACAGAAGCCTGCTGCTGCAAGTACACCTGTGCCACAAGCCTTTACAGACATGTGATACACATCACTTATACAGATGGGTTTGCATGCTGTACAGCATGTCAGCAAGAACCAAAACTCACAATTCACTCACGGTGACACATCTTTAGACAAATGAGACCTTGAGGAGGTTGCTGCACCCACAGGGCAAGCCTTTCTGTCATGCATCTGTTGTTGCCCCTGTATCTGTCAAATGTAGGCCTCTAGCGCAAGCAGCACACCTTGTGTTGCTGTACAAGCTTGTTGTATGTGGCAATAGCAGCAGTGTAGTTGCCAAGCCTGTGCTGCAGCTGTGCCTCCAACAGGGACTTAGCTGGAGTGTCAGGCATGTTCTGTGCAAGAACTTGTAGCGAGTCCTGCAGCCGATTGAGTCTGTACAGGGCATATGCCTGCAGCCAAGATCAGCTTGTCAGCCATTAAGCACAATCTTTACATGTCGTTGACAGTCCTGCACACCAACTTCAAGAACACTGCTACCTGCTCAAACTGAAAGCTGTTGGCTGGTAGGGTATTGATGTAATCCCATGCTTCCTGAAAGCTTGAGCCCTCAAGTAGCACAGCTACTTTGCACTTGACTGCATCTTGGTCACCTGGCTGTAGCTTGAGGACTGCAGGCCAGATGAACAGTTGTGTAATTACGCGCTTGCTCTGTTCAAGTTGCCAACACACACACAACTCAACTCACTCGAGTCTATTGTTCTCACAGCTTTCTTGTGCTGCTGCCCCTTGATCAGAGGCGCAAGTTTGGTAAACAGCGCTTGCACCTGATCCTCCTTACTAGCCTTAGGAGATACCATCTACCTCTGTGACCCTTTTTGAAGCTGACCGCCGCGAGAGATGCTGTGTGCTACAACACCTTCCGGCAAGTCAGTCTCTGACTGATGGTTGTCTGCAGGGCCCACTGCACTGACAACAAGTCTGCTGAATATTTGTGCTGCGCCAGTGACGTCGGCAACATGTCAGTACATTTGCAGGTTATGGCGCAAGCGCTTCTTGCTCCTGTGTGCCTCCAGTGAGGTCGAGGTGAGTTACGGAGCATGTTTGGGAATCAAAGCGCACTCCGTGCGTTCACGCAACGCGTTGTCAGCAACTTCTGAAAGCCTGCAGACGCATCTGCCTCGAAAAGCTTGGGCGCTTGCAATACACAAATTTGTTCGCTTGACCGAGCATTACTGACAGATGTTGCAACACAAAGACCGCGCAGATGATCAGGCAGGCCATGTCTTATGGTCCTGCCCAACGAAATCTGGGCTCAGGTGTTCGCGCACCTGCAGCCAGGCTTTGCTCAGGTGACGCCTCTCTTCCCTGCATGGTTTCATGCCTTAAGAACAGTCTGCAGCCGCTTTCGCAAGGTTTTTGATGAGAATCTCCACCACCTTTGCGTACCTGGTCACGAAGACAGCGCCGTTGTCAAGTATGGCTTGAATTGGTTCAAGAAAAACAGTCACGTTTTCGAAACCTTCCAGTCTGATGCAAGCACGCCCCAAGAAGTCTTTCTCAAAGCCTTGATGATCCCTGACTCTCAGCTGACAAAAGTACACCTCAGGGCTTTCTGTCAAGACACGCTTGGCCTGTTGTTGCACTTCGAAAAGTTGGCATATTATTACCTCAGTTCGGACTTGGGTGGGACTTGCGACTTGTCCCCTCTTCAGCAACTCGCCTGTTTGACAGATCTCACTTTGAGGGGTGGTGAAAGGTATTCTAACTTATACAAATTGTCCCACCTGACATCTTTGGAGCTTGACGAAGCAAACATTGGACACATTGAGGACCGCGCCTACAGGAGTGTTGCCACATTACAGGAGCTCTGTGTGTATCACAGTGACCTGGATGGATTTACCTTGCAGGACTGCCACAACCTGGAAGTGTTGAGGTGCCTTAATGCTTGCACCTCTTCTGAGCGTGAGGGTTCCACATTAGACTTGTACTGTTCAGACAACACTACGCCTATCAGGTTGCCTGCTGTTATGTCTGCTCTGAGGCGCCTCACCAACTGTGCAAACATCAAGCACGAGTTGACTGGTTCAGTCAGCTTACGGCTTTGCAAAAGCTTTGTTTTGGTTGCTGCACATGCTCACAGCCATTGCTTGTGGGTGAATCTTTGACCAACCTCAGCTGTCTCACCAACTTTGAGATATCTTCAACAGGGCCAAATGCTTTGAAGCTCCTTTGCCGACTGTCAGTTTCAGTTTGAATTGGTCAAGGCTGCCTTGGCATACTTTGCTATAACAAGATTACAATTGGACATTGATGACAGATTTCTGAGCTTGGTGCGTTCAGCACAGGTGCAACTGGTTGCCATTGGTGACTGCAATCCGGCTACCCCTCAAGCCATAATACACTTCTTCAGACTACTTTCTGTATGTGCTACAAAGTGTCCCAACATCCTGCAGTATGTGGTTGGAGGCTCTGACATGCTGGGTCGTTTGTTTGAGCGTCATTTGTAACCATGACTGTGGCGCATGGAGAGACAGCCTGCAAGGCTTGTAGCATACATTAACAAGAGGGTCCGGTTGCAGAACAGCGCTGTACAGCAAAGCCAGGTCGGGCCCTTTTGTCTTCTAGAAGATCTTGATGTATTTTTATCGGCATGATGGCTAGTCAGTAATGTGGTTACAACGTAGGTCTGCCTCACAAAGCAAGCCGGCAAGCTCACATCACACTCGTACGGATGATGATGCCAGCTGGCAATTGTCTTTGGAAGCAGTCATCTTAATGCATTCGTGTCAGCACAGTCTCATCAGAGCTCAAGTGTGTTGATGCCTGTGCCCTATTTCAGTTAAAAAGGGCAGCACACAGATCATACACGCTCTCACTGCAGCTGCAGGGTGTCCTTGTATGCCAAGCTGCGCTTTGTCAGCCGGACACAAAGAGCTCGTTCACGCTGGATCCTGCAGTTGTTGTGGGTCATCAATGCAGATGCAGAACTAGTTATACCCTGCTAGGTACGGCAGAGCTGAAGATGTCGTGACAGCCAGCCTAAGCAGCTGCACACAGCAAGTGTGGGCTGTCGACATCTCAAAGTTGGACACAAAGCTGGTCGCACCCACGGAGGGAAACAAGCTGTTTGGGCTGGTCGTCTGGCATGGCAAGATCTCAAAATGAGGGCACAGTGTGTTCATGCTGCAGCTCATCACATAGGTACAACACTAGCTAGTACTATAGTACTAGTGATAGCACGTAGTTCAACTTTATGTTCACCAAGGTATGCCTGGTTAAGTCAATTTTAGTCAGGTCAGCAGTTGTACACTGCAGTAGCCCTGCAGGGCATTTAGTTTCATAGCTACACTTTAACAGTGGTCTGCTTCCTGATGTGCATGAGATAGCTTCAGAGCACATCAGATATTCCAGCACTTTCAGCATTTGTCGGATAGGATCAGACACTGCAAGGTAGACCTTGGTGATTGGGCTCTAGCCACCTTCAGCAAGCATCAGATCCTGTAGACAAGGCTGAAAGCGTTCAGCCATGTGTTAGATAACATCAGACATGTAAGCTCATCATGCTCTAGTCATTTTCAGCTAGTACAAGACAAGGCTGAAAGCGTTCAGATGTACTCTAATCACATTCAGCTAGTACAAGACAAGGCTGAAAGCGTCAGACAAACGTTCTGCTGCACTTCGTTCCCATACTTCAGACAAATAGTAAAGTATGTGGTCTTTGCTGAGGCTATTGGCCATGCTTGCAGGTGTTGTATATATTGAGGTTGTATTTGTGTTACATGCATCTTTTTGCTCAAGACAATTTACAACATAGTCAAGCATAACACATTTTGGTCTGGGATGTGTATATATGGCTTGCAACATCATTGCACTGGTCTGGACCCTTATGCCCACAGACACACACGAGATCAGTGGCATCACGATGCCAGGCATAACAGATCCTGATTGCTGCTTCATTGGCTGTGAGACTGACTCTGCACAAGATGTGATGCCGAATTGGATGCATTGAACGCAACATGTGTTATGCAACTGATTCCAACCCAACAATGGCTCGTAGTACATCACACAGAAGTGTCTTGTTACCAGCAGGCCCAACAGCATGTAACATGGCGTGTGGCGCACCTGCGAGAGTGTTCACCAAAGGAGAGCAGGCAAAGAGCAGGCAAAGTCCTGCCACTGGGGAAGCACATATGCCAAACACATGTGTGCTTTCTGAGTGCTGGTGAAGTGAAGCAGGACACGAACACTATATCAATAATATGGTCAGTTGCACACAGGCGACCACTGTTCATGCCGGACATGTATGACGTCCCCAACCCCTTCCCCCCCTCGTATGATGCAAGCAGCGATGTCGATGATCAGCGTCCGTGACAAATGCATGCGCTGCAGGTCAAAGCTATGTTGCAGTGCAGCCCCGTGTATACACGCGGTGCGTTGCAGGGTGCGGAGCTAAATGCTTCTACTGTAGAAGTTCTACATGAAAATTGCGTCAGCGCCTTCGTCGCTGAAGGTGCAGTTTTGGTCGCGTCTCGATTCATGTGAAAAGGCAGCATGAGTCGAGTCGAAGTTTGGGTGGTGACGCCCCATCGGGCGGTGAAGCCTCAACGGGCGATCTGTAAAGCGAACTCAGTCACCACCGTCCCCCGCTGTGAGCCCTTCAGATTCCACAACATGCCAAGGTGACTTTTGCATGCAGTGTAAAGAACACGGCGCAAGTTGTACCGTGTGTGTCGCCAGCTATGCCTTGCAGTGTCGTGCATGACTTACGTGCCTCCAGCGTCAAGCGCAGGACTAAACCCATCCCAATTGTGCCAGTCTTGCCTCGCGCGAATGCACATTGAGCCGCATCAATTCAGTTAAGTTTTGCTTACTGTAGCTGGCCATAGGGACAAGCAGCTCTGCCATGATCACCAACCCGGTCAGTTTGAACGACAGGTAAGATAGACGAGTTTGCAGCACACATGGATTGCAGGATGAGCTGTAGTTGATTATGTGTGTTGTATCAGTGTTGCTGTACTTGCTGCTTGGGTTTCCTGCAGGAAAAGCTGTACATAAGGAGTCTGAAATAATGCATTCCAACTCAGGTGACAACTGCCACCTCACTTTGTGCTGCAAGCAATATTATAGTTGATTAGCAAGCATGTCTGTTCTCCCCAAAAGCGCTGACATGGTCAAAGCAAATGTGGTAAAAGGTTTTGTTTGCTCAACCACTCAAGCCTTGCAGGCATATTTGCATGTCAAACCTCCATGATGGACTTGCTTGTTATCACCATTACATGGGTTCCATTACTGTTTGCTAGGTACCTGGATGCTGCCGTTGTTCAGATCAGACTGGATGTCTCCCCCCAAACATGTAATCTGCATCTGGGTGTGCCTGATGTGTCCCTGCAACAATGCACCTGCAGGCTCAAGTCTTCAGGCCTCACTCCCTTCCAGCTTGATATACACACCTCTGAAGCCTGCAGAGGTCAGAGCTGTCCAGACCCATTGGGACAACGCCTGCCAATGTAGTTTGCAGACAGATTGCAACCATGGCAATGCCAACCTATGGCCAGAGGCTGCCTGCACCCTCAAAGAGTCATGGTCCCTGAAGACCAGCAGATGGGTCGGCAACAATGTGATTGACGTCATTGTGGCGCTCCTAAACACAAGGCAGACTGAGCTGCATCTACACAAACATGATCCAGTGTTCTTTCTCAGCAGCTGCTTCTACTCCTTGCTGCAAAAGTGAGCTTTGCACTGCACCCTTGCAAAGTCTTTGTGCTGTCACAAATGTTGCTGCTACATCTGCTTTGAAGGGCAAGCGCTGCATGCATGCTTGCACAGATCTGCTTTTGGGCAGCTGATACTGCCAAAACCACACATATCGCACCGAGCATTGCTTGCGAGAAGGTATTACGATGCATACCGTAGCACAAACCCACCTACACCACTTATCCAGTTATGATGATATTTGCATTCACTGTCATTCACTGTCCTTGCTCACAGCCAAAGGTGCAAAAGGTGCAAGATTTGTGTAACACCCTAGCACGGTAGCCATCATGCACTGCTGCCCTGCAGGAAGAACAGCCACCAGTCTGCATCCTTACTCACAGTCATCACTGGCATCCTGGCTCACAATTAAATATGCAAAAGACATTGGCTTGCACCCTCTCCTACAGTTGCATGCAGCACCCTAACATTTAGCCATCATCCACTGATGCTGTGCAAGCCTGAGTGCAGGAAGGGCGGCTACCAGTATGCAAATGTGCGCAGATGGGGACTGTCCACAAACCTTCACAGCGCCGGCAGTGAATGTGACTGCATCCTGGACAACCGCTTCATCATATGTCCTGTCCACATTCATGACAATCACTGGATTGTGATAGTGCTGGACCTGAAGCTGCACAGGGTGTTCTGCTTAGACCCTTTGGACACCTCTGGGGTAAGCCACAAGCCCTGATCTGTAGCGCTAAGTGCTGGTATTTGCATGAGCTGTCTGTGCCTTTGTGTTCTGTCAGCATGTTGTGCAGAGCATGACAGTGCACAGTGACGACGCAACATCCATGCAGGCTGTGCTTGGGACTGCTGCTTTTTGCAACACTCTTGTGCAAGATTCTGCCAACAGCACTGGCAGCCTTGCGTTCATGATATGCAGTGGACACATAGTGTGTAAAGCTGTCAAGGCATAATCTCAATGCAAAGCTTACAATGTGACACAACTGCATGGTCCTGTTTCTATACTTTTGCTCTGAGGCATGGTTGGTGCTCAAAGTTTGCTTTCAAGGAAGGCAGTGCAAGATCACGATTGAACATGCTGCCGTGTTTTGCAGGAAGGCAATCAGGAAATTGTGTCCACTATGCTGAAGTGGCTTGCCGATGAGCGCACAGACAAGAAACATGATGGGCATGACCATCAGCATCTGGGAGCCATTGCAAGCTGGTCTCGTGGGTGCGCACAACTAGCTGAGATGAGTAAATGCTGCTCATGTGTCATTTAATGTAAACATCATAATTCAGCAGTAAAACAATACTTTAGCAGTGTTTGAAGAAACTAGCAGCACAAGGCACTAGGTCACTGCCATATATGTGGAATTTATTTGTAATTTAACTGTGTGTGTTGTGTAAGATCATCCCTTGGCAAGGGCAGCCTGACCCATTTGCTCAGGCTGTATCCACATGTCTATTTTTTGTGAAAGTCTTTTTCATTTGATTGAATTTTGTGCCAGTATTGTACTGCAGAGATGGTCAATGCCTACATTGATCAATCCAAGAGCACACTAATGTTGCCACTGCTGTCACGAGCAACAGGCACAAGTCCACTCACACAACACAAGCTTGACACTGTCACTGCCTTTCAACACAATCAGCTGCTGTTGCAGGTACATGCAACTTCAGCTGCATGTATCTGCGAGCACGTGTCGTGCTTTCTTTTATTGATCAACCATGCAGATGTTGCCGCAGTTACATGAAGCACCCAGCTCAGTCCAACTTTGATGACTGCGGCGTGTTTGCCATCATGTTCATGAGTCAACTGGGTGCAGCAGCCAACCTGGGCTTTGTTCAGCAGCAGCACATGCAGGAATGCCGACAGCATCTTGCCTCCTGCCTGCTGCAGCATAAGCCTCCTGGCATCATCACCAGCAAACTGGGCGCAAGCAATTCCTCGGGCACGTTTTGTCTTGTGGATTGATTGATTGATTGATTTGAACCTGTGCCAGCCTTTGCTCTTGCATCAGCCAGGAAGGTGTATCTTATTGGGCCGTCAGATGTATCACGTACCTAGCTCATCATGAGCCAGAAAGTGTTCAAATTGTTTAATCAGATATTGCATTGTATCATTCAGGGCTGTATGCATTAGTGATGCCGTTTGTGCCTCTTGCTGATCATTCAGCACAAAGTACCGTAATTTCATTCAACTGCGTACACTCACTGTAACAGGTCTGTAGTATGGTTGCAGCTGACCGATCCTTCTCAGTGGTCAACTATGGAGCATTGACAGAAGGCGGGATGACCACACAGCAGCTCAGTGCAGCCTCAAGCAGCCAGTTTACACTGGATAACATTCATTGTGGCTAGCGGCTTGTGGCGTCACCATTCAACACCACTTGCCTGGTGTTGCAGTTCAAGATTGCTTGAGCAAGGATGAGCATAAGGTTCCTGTTGTTATTTCAAAAAGCATAAAGGCAAAACAATGCAGCTGGTGTATGCCGTGACTCTGCATGTCTGCTGTGCTTACATGGGCATGTGCCATGAACATTGTGACATGCAGGCACATTGGCAGCACCTCTGACATCTTCTGGAGCCAGGAGCAGCATGCACGCAGCTGACAGTCCTAGCAGCAACAAGCGTAAGGCCAGCCCTCCTGTCAGCAAGTCCAAGCGCAGCAGGCTCACTGCCAGAAAGCTCGCGCCCTTCTGCACCGGGATAGCAGCACCTGATGACAAAGCCGTCTGCATGTCAGACAGTCCCAGCCCTTCTGTTCGCAATCCAAGCCAAGCAGCTGCTGCAGCAGCTTCTGGTGACCTTCCATGCGGCAGAGCAGCAAGCACAGTGGCTACTGGTGCAACTGCTGACAAGCGAGATGCTGCGACTGCACCAGCACAGTCTGGAGTTGCTATCGGCACTGCAGAGAGTGAAACAGCTGCTGAAGGGACAGAAAGCCCTGCTGCCACAGCCAGAACAAGCACAGCCACAGCTGCTGAGAACATCATCCCCCCTGTTGTTGCCAATGCTGCCTCACGTGCCACTGCTGCCCTGGCTGGTGTTGTGGCAGAACCTGCTTCAGACTCACACACCCATGCTGCCAGTGCAACAGCAGCAAAACCTGCTGCTGTTGTTACACCAACCAAATGTGCTGAGCTCATAGCAACAGAGGGTATGGCGTCCCACCGTGCTGGTAGTGTATCACCAGAGGCTTTGGATGACACAGCAGCAGGCAGCCCAAGTGAAGCAACCCCCACCCCCCTGCTTCCCCTTGGCACCCAGCAATGCCCCCCTAGCATGTACAGTCATGCCAAGCCCTTCAGCAGCTGGACTCTCAGACGGCAATTTGGGGTCTGAGAAGAAGTCCAGGCCAGTTGCAGTGGCAAGTATAGCAGACAGCAACCTGTCAGCATTCATTCATGCCTTGTGTGAAGCTGATCCCCACTGGTGGCCTGGGATCCTCCACCCCTTCACCACCGTGGCAGAACCGCCTGCTGCTACCTTGGCAGAACCTGCTGCTGCTACCTTGGCAGAACCTGCTGCTGCTGCCTTGGCAGAACCTGCTGCTGCTGCCTTGGCAGAACCTGCTGCTGCTGCTGCCTTGGCAGAACCTGCTCTTGCTGCCTTGCCAGAACCTGTCACAACTCTCATTGTAGCAAAACTCCTTGTTGATGCTGTAGAGGCAAAGCCACATGCTGCCAGTCTGGCAGAAGCTCCTCATGATGCAAAGGCTCCATCACTTGCTGCTGTCATTGTGGGCAAACCTCTTGGTGCAGTTCTGGGTGCCGCCGCGGCAAAAGCTGCTGCTGCTATAGTGGCAGCACCATCTGCCATCAATGTGGCAGAACCTTCAAATGCCTCAACAGCAGCAGACACACTCACTGCTGTTGTTGCAAGACTTCCTGAACTCGTTCCTGCTGCCGATCTGGCAGAGCCTACTGCTGCAGCTGTGGCAGAAGCTACGGCTGCCGACCTGACAGAACCTACTGCTGCCAACCTGGCAGGACCTACTGCTGCAGCAGTGGCAGAACCTGCTTCTGCCATGCCTGTCACTGTGGGCGCAGGTGTGGAGCTCCCTGCTACCAGATTGACAGAATCTTCCAACACAGCTCCAGGAGGTTCCACTACAGCCAGTCAGCTTTCAGAGCTGTCAGAGAAGCTGCTACAATCAGCCCAACCACAGCCTCACACAATAGGCAATGGCTCAGGTTCTTCTGCAGCAATCATCAAGGAAGGAGCATCAGACTGCGTAGAAGCTATCACTGAAGAGAACAGCTCAGGCTTCTCTGCAGCACCCAGCAAGGAAGCTGCAACAGCCATTCCCGAAGCTATCACTGCAGGCAATTGCTCACAGTCTCCTCCAGCATCCAGCAAAGAAGCTACAACAGCAGGTGCAGCAGCTGGAGGTATCAACTCTGAACCTGCTGCAGTATGCAGTCAGCAAAACAAGAAAGCTGCAATAGAAGCTACTGCTGCAGAAGCTGTCTCAGCGTCTGCTGAAGCACCCAGCAGGGAAGTGAGGATGGCAGAAGCTGTCAGCTCAGCTGTCTCATCCTCTAGCACTCCCCACAACAGCTATGGCAGCTACTACAGTGGTACAGAAGCTGTTGGTCCAGCATGCCTTGCATTCAGCAAAGAAGCTACCACAGCAGCTGCTAGTCTTGCATTCAGTATAGAAGCTGCTAAGTCTGGTGAGAGCTTCACTGTTGCTTTAAGATGCATGCCACTTCCGAGTTCAATGATTGCTCCTGCTTGCAGTTTGTTTAGTCTGTAACACTACAAATCCTGAAGTTTGATTGCCGTTGCAGTGACAATTGAACACGGGCTGGCTGTCAGCGCCAGTCTGTTGTCAAGCCCCAACATAGCACCGGCCAGCAAGCAAAACAACCCAGTTGGAATTGCAGGTGGGGGTGCTGGCCTAGTTGTGATTGTTCTGCAAGCATCTTGGGGTTGTGCATGCTTATGAACATCACAGTTGAGCATGTAGGGATGGTAATTGGGCTTCAGCCTGTTGCTTTGTCAAACCTTCTTGTGAGCGGCAATGTAGGTTCACTGACAGAACAGCACCACTTGTTGTCAAAGACATGTTTGTGCTTGGCATGAGCTGATGCTTATCTGTAAGCAGGCTGACAGATTGTGTTCACTGTTCGCCAGCGTGGCCCAATGCACAATTGCTTGCAGACTATACAAGACACATTGAGCAAATTATGCTTCTGCAGGGCGCAAGAGAAAGAGATCTTCATTGTTTGCTGTGCCTGCACCCAAGCAGCATAGCGACGCTGTCCCAGCATCACAGCTTCAATTGCCACTCTTGTCACAGCCCCAAATGCAACCCTCATCTCAGCCCTCTGCGCATCCCCAATCTCCTGCCCCACCCAATCCCCAATCACAGGCCCCAACCAACTCATTAACACATCCCCAATCGCAGCTCCCAGCACAGCCCCAAACATACCCCATGCTGCAACCCCCATCTTTGCTCCATCCACAGTCCCCACAAAATCCCCAAGCATGTCTCAATGCAAATCCCCAATCACAGTCGCCCCCACAGCTCCAACAAAAGCCCAAGTCACACTTTCACTTGGACCTGCAGTCACTGCTCAAGTCACATCCTCCCCCATACCCGCAATCCCGCTTGCATTCAAGCCTCCAGTCAAGCACTCAAACCCCCTTTCTGCCACGTTTGCAGTCACAAGCACCCACCAGCATGCATCAGCTGACTGTACACTCACAGACAGATGCCAAGCAGCATCAACTCAGCGCACAGCCAGAAGCAAACCATCACTGTAGTGCTCAGCCACATGAGTTCAGTGCACAACAATGTGCTCACAGTCAGCCTGTCCAACGACATGTCTCAGCTGCACAGCCACACACCAGCTGGGCACAAGCACATGCCAGATCGGGCAGGAAGCATGTGCCTCTGTCTCGAGGAGTGGGTCTCATCACGCTGTGTATTCCAGATGACTCATGCACTCCTCGCCGTTGTGGCATCAAGATGCCAGCTGTCACCACAGCAGGCTCAGCTGCTGCTGCTGCTGCCTTCATTGACAAAACAGTCAGTCATGAATGTGCTGCTAGGGAAGATGCCTCAGCAGCAACCACGGCTACTGCTAGAAGGAAAGAGGCTTTGAATATTGTCGCAGAAGCTGCTGCTGCTGCTACTGTGGCAGAACCTTCTGTGGCTGCAGGCTCGCAGCAGACGCCACTTTTTGCTTTGACTGCCCCTTCAGCTGCTCCATCAGCTGCTCCATCAGCTGCTCCTTCAGCTGCTCCGTCAGCTGCCTCTTCAACTGCTGCTGCAGCTGCTGCCCATGCTACAGGGGCTGCTTCCAATACAGTGGCACAGCCACCTGCTGCCGTTGCAGCCCCTCCTCCCGCTGTGACAACCTCACAGCCTCCACTCAGTGATCAATGCAGTCCCTCAGCTGCGCCAGCTCTGGCTCTTGCTGGTACTGCTGGTTTCATTCAATCATCTTTAGGTAAGGCTGCAGCCATCCCACTGGGCGGTGCCACCAGTAGCCTGCCAGCTATCAACTCAGCACCAGCAGCAGCTGATTCTGCTGCTAGAGGGTGTGCTGCTGCTGCACCAGGGGCAGCAGTAGCTGTGGGTGGGGCAATTGCACCAACTCCACACACAGTGGTGGTTGACCTGACGGCAGTAGCCACCCTCCCAGTCGCCACCCAAATAGAAGCAACTGCTGTTGCAAGTGATACACAAGCTGATGCAGGGGCTGTGGTTGCCAAGGCTGCAGCTGGCAGTCAAGCAGAGACTGCTGCAGCAGATGCCCCAGGTCACAGTGCATCTGGTCAGAAGGCAGAGCCCACTGCCCAGAATGGACCATCTGCTGCTCCAAAGGCTCCAATCCCAAGTCAGAAGGCAGCACCTGCTATTCAGAAGGCTGCAACTGCTGATCAAAAGGCACTTTCTGATGCTGACACTGCCGTAGGATCAGATGTTGCCCAGCTGGCAGAGCCTGACAATATCGATGTCACAGAGGCAAAGCCCATTGCTGCTGTCGAGGCTGCTACAGTCGCCTCAAAAGCAATCTTTTCAGATATCACTGGCACAAGCCCTTCAGCTTTCAGTATGTTGATGCTAGAAGATAGAACAACAAACAAGCCAGCATTGTCAAGCATTGCGGAAAGCAACCTCTCGCTATTCATCCACGGCATTTGCCCACAAGACCCACATTGGTGGCCTGGTGTGTCCTTGTAGCTGATGTGTAGCTATCAATATATTAACAGTGACGTGCTCAACTAATGACCTGCTTTTCAGGTAGTGCAGCCATCACTGGTTGTACAATCCAATTTCAAAGTTTTGTGATGCTTTGCTAACATGGCTGATGCCATTTTCAGCAGATTTGAATTCAGTCTGGGCGACTCTGTGGGTATAGAACATTCCTGTACATGAATTGTTGGAGCACTGTTTTATACAGTGTTGTGGTGACATAGTACGAAGGATTGCTCAGTCGTGTTGCTTTGTAGCTGTAGCTGATTTCTAGAAATGCATCACATGTACTGTACAAGCGTGACACATGGAGTGCGTCTCACTACAACAGTTGGTACAAGCCGCTGCATGTTCTCTTGGAAATGTTGATGTGGTGCGAGCTACCAGATGACAGCATCCACCAGCATGACATGAACAGACCAAAACGTCAATGACACACATGACACCACTGCGGATCAACTCTCGTGTGCGCGTCTCTGCTTGCCTCAAGTATTAGACAGTGCCTCAAGACAGCTCAAATGCTTCTTGGCATAATCCCGTGCTGTCCAGCCCTGCACCACAACATGTGGAGATTGCACTTAACCTTTGCTCCTTACAAGTCAGACACATTTCACAACTTCCAGTGACCAAGAAGAGCCGGTGGCAGCATGCAATTGCAATGACCTCTACAATTGGTGCCACACCCATTAGTTACAAAGGTTGAGCCACGAGCTGATTTACCTTGAGTGTGGCGTCTGCTCCTAGAGATACCAGGAGCTTGACAAAGTCTGGCCGGCCTTGCAGTGCAGCCTTCATCACATCGTCTGACCCTGTTGGCACAAAATCCTGCTTTGAGATTCTGAGATCAATTTAACCCGTTGCCCTTGAGCATCGGTCTTTGCATTTTGAAGCAGCACAGCCTGACAGCAGCGAAAGTAGCTGAATCAGTGACTCTGTCACGCTAGTTATTATATGTCTTGCTGATGTGTCGGTGTGGTGTTGCAGATATGCAGATATGCAATCATGACCACATGGCATCCAAAAGAAGTGTTCCAAGCCTTCTGCTAAGCCACAACCCTAACATTGCAGGATGTCCCTAAGAGATCAGACTGCACGTTGGAATGCTGCAAGCTCAAGCCTTGTGATGATGCAACATGTTTGCATCACTGTTGATGAACGGAAGTGCAGTTGCCGGGACTCACTTGACTGTCTTGGGCCTTGAGATCTGCGCCGTGAGAGTCCAGAAGGGCCACAATTGCCTTTCCGTTGTCTTCATCAGCGAAACGAGGCACTATGTGCAACGGATTTTGGCCCTGCCAACATCGTACCCGACTTGCTGCCCATGTTGAGCACTTGAACAGCTTGCAAGTAAGCATGCTATCGGATGGTATTGGCCTGTGTAAAGACAGCATACATGCAAAACTCCCAGCTCAAGATTGAGGCTTCACATCAGTATGCTAGCTTACTGATGTTGTGCATAGAGCTCGATTAAAGCATGATGCATATGTATGGTGGCCATGACCAAGCCGTGCATATTCGCAAAGCATAGACGGTTGTGTTGTCAATGGCAACAGCTGAATTACTAGGCCATGTTGCAGACTTGAGTCATGAATTATGCAAGCATGGGGATCTTACCTGGAGCGTCCGTGCATGTGTATCTGCACCATGGGCCAACAAGCACTTGACACAGTCGACTTTGATAGTCTGCACTGCCCAATGCAGGGGTATCCAGTCCTGTACCGGTGCAACATTTTGAGTCATGTTTGCTGCCATATCCTAATCACCAATGTCCTTGAGCAGACGCTGAGCATTCAAGACACAAAACTATGGAGACTGTTTTTGGTCTCGAAAGGGTACAATGGGTATATATTACAAGGTTTCAAATGTTTTGTACAAGCTGCCACAACTTACATCCTGACCTCTGGCTTCAAGGTCAGCACCGTTGAGCAGAAGGGTTTCAACAACAGCTACATGACCTGCTGCTGCAGCCAGATGCAGAGCAGTCCATCCCTGCAACAGGCACGCAATTGCAGATTTCCATGGCATCACAATTGCTTTTGCCAAGGAGCAGACCGTTGCGAATATGGTTGCGACAAAAGTATGCACTGCAGTGTTCTACTACGTGAGTCATGACAAATGGACATGGCATTTGCTGCAACCAAAAGTGTCAATCAAAATCAACTTTTCACAAGCAATGTATGCGGTATCAATGCCAGAGATGCAAATGCAGCTGCTATAGCTTACAAATTCATCTCTGGCTTCAGGGTCAGCAGCGTTCAGCAGAAGGGTCTCAACAACAGCTACGTGACCCGCTCCTGCAGCCAGATGCAGTGCAGTGCATCCCTGCAACAGGCACGCAATTGCAGGTGCCACAGCGTCACAATTGCTTTTGCCGTACGGAGCACACAATTGCTCAACATGGTTGCAACAGAAGTATGCACTGCAGTGTTGTACCACATGAGGCATCATAATTGGACGTGGCATATGCTGCAACTAAAAGTGTCATTCGAAATCAACTTTTCACAAGCAATGTATGCGGTGTCAATGCCAAAGATGCAAATGCAGCTGCTATAAGTTACAAACTTGTTTCTGGCTTTAGGGTCAGCACCAATGAGCAGAAGCACCCTCGCAGCCTGCACCTGCCCTTTCTCAGCAGCTGTCAGCAAATGCAGTGATGCCTGCAGCATCCTCTCAGCATCAGCAGCAGCTGATTCTGCTGCCAGAGGGTCTGCTGCTGCTGCACCAGGGGCTGCAGTAGCTGTGGCTGGGGCAACTGCATCAACTCCACACACAGCGGTGGTCGACCAGCTGGCAGCAGTCAGCCTCCCAGTCGCCACCCAAACAGAGGCAACTGCTGCTGCAAGTGATACACAAGCTGCTGCAGGGGCTGTGGTGGCTAAAGCTGCAGCTGGCAGTCAAGCAGAGTCTGCTGCGGCAGATGCCCCAGGTGACAGTGCATCTGGTCAGAAGGCAGAGCCCAAGGGACCATCTGCTGCTGAGAAGGCTCCGGCCCCAGGTCAGAAGGCAGCAGTTGCTGTTCAGAAAGCTCCAGCCCCAAGTCAGAAGGTTGCAGCTGCTGCTCGAAAGGCACTTCCTGATGCTGACACTGCTTTAGGACCAGATGTTGCCCAGCTGGCAGAGCCTGATGACAGCAATGTCACAGAAGCCAAACCCATTGCTGCTGTCCAGGCTGCTACAGGCGCCTCAAAAGCAATCCTTTTAGATGTCACTGGTACACGCAGAAGATAGAACAACAGTCAAGCCAGCACTAGCAAGCATTGCACTGACTCATCTATATCCACTCAAGTTTGTGGAGTAGTTATGCTATGAGACTTGCCAGAACCGTGGTCCTTCGTGATTGCAGCAACGTGTAAAAGCACGCGCATCTATGCAACACAGATACCTGCAAAGGCATATCAGCGACGTCCATTGTAGGGGACATTCACTGAACTGATTTCAGCAGGATCTGGCTTGAGGACCAAGCGTCGCAGTGTCTGTGGAAGCAGACTTAAGACCATTTCTGATTGGAATGGTCCGTCCAGGTGGCAGCTTTGGAGTGGCCAGGACCCTGAGGCCATGACTATAGCTTGTACAAAGAAAGGAAGATAAGGGCTAATCAAGGCCATGTCAGTGACACCCATCTGTATCTCTGATGAGAGCTTAGTCACACTTTGTAACAAAGCACAAACCAGGCATTGCTATGAAGGTAGCAAGAGCACCTGTCGAGTACTGCTTTCTCAAGTCTGCAACCTTTACCTGCAAAGCTCCCTGCTTTTGTTTGTTTTGTATCCAGCGTAGAACACTCCTCACTCCATCTTCATCTAGGCATGAACTACGCCCTGGAAGTGTAAGACCAGCAGGCTGTATGTGCTGACATGCAGAGTGCCAGCACTTGCTGACTGCAGAGCAACTGAGAATATCCTCACGGCTTTCCAGATGGTTGAGCACCAAGACAAGCAGGCCAGCTTCTTGCACAGTAATCAGTGTCGCCTGCATGGTCAAGCTCAGACGTTTGTCGTACATGACTCCAAAGCTGCAGGCCACAACAGATCGCAAAGTCCAACTGTCACCTGAGGAAGGTCAGCGTTGTTCGCACATGCTGACGTTGTGCTGGTGCTTGCAGCTTGCAACCTAGCAATATGCCTTTGTACAGCAGTTTTCCTGGACCTGGCCATGTGTTTGTACCTTTTCTCGCAACCTACACTCTGGGGTGCGACTTCTGCACGGCAAAAGATAATGTGCAAGACCAGACCACTTGTACAAAGCATTTTCCGTGATATAACATGAGTCATAGAGCATGACTAACATGTGTCACTTGATTTGGTCTCTTTTCATGCGTCACGTCAAAGAACAAAATAATTCTGACGCTGCACGGGTCCTGCAAGGATCCAGCTGGGACAGAAGTATTGCATGCTGACTATCGCGCTAGTTTAAAACCATGAACGAGCAGCGGCAGAAGGTCAGCTTTAGCATCTCTCACCAGACAGCACTGCTGGCGGGTCTGCAACTTCTGTGGCGGTATCTTACTGTTTTATATGCACATGCGGCGTGTTTTGGGTCTCGGCTGAAGTCTGATTGTCAACAGCATTGGGCAGGTGCGGAGGCTCTTCGAGCCTGCAGTTCCTGCACACGCATGCTTAGCTACCAACACGTCGTTGCTATGCGCTGAAGCTTCGGCACGTCTTTCGGCCATCTGATTATCGTAATGCGGTTTTTACACGGAACTTGACATGAAACCATAGTTGCACTGTGTGCAGGCTTTTTCAACAGCACTGTTGATCCTGGCCAAGCTGCTCCTGGACCTGGCTATGGTTACAAGGGCAAGTTTGACCTCATTTTGAAGACCGAGTTCCCCCATCTGAAATCCAAGGTGTATGCAGACCATGCTGGAGCAACTCTGTACTCAAAAAGCCAGATCGATGGTTTTCAACAGGTGGAACTGCTTTGCAAGAGTCTATTCTGTACATTCACAAGCAAGCATATTACTGCTGATGCCAGCTTTACGGCAATGCATATGCCAGTGGCATCAGCAGGTATTATGACTCACTAGCTGGTGGCAATGTTGAGAATAGGCTTTTAGCTCCTGAGTCAAGTGTATACCATACAGCATATGCTCCTGCCATCACAAGCAATGCAGACTCCTCGGCGTGTTGCTTTTCTGTTTCTTCGATTGCGGCAACAGATCGTACACGCGCTGTTCTTGATGAGTCCCACATTGTGCAGGATGTGACACGACTACCTCTCTGAAATCCTGTACAGTCTCTGGATTCCTTGAACCGCCTGCATGTGCAGCATGGCTCACCAGGGAAGCAAGCTTGAGCTTTAAGCATGACAGCACTGTGTGAGACGCATCAGCAGATCCCACATCACCAGTGGCCATCTATGCAAAATTTGACCATTCACCTGACCACTCACTTGGCAATTTGCACGGTCATGATGGCTGGTCAGGCACTGGGGACATCATGCAGACCATGCATATATATACACATATATGTGTATATATATGCATACCCACATCAGTAGACGTGACAACAGCTGCTCCAATGCTGATTGCCCAACAAGCCTACTTGACTCAATGTGCATTGCTCAAATTGGTTGTCATGGATCTAGAGTGGCACACAATGTGCATGATCACTTGATCCTGTTGTGCAGGATTTGGCAAGCCACCTTTTTGGGAACCCGCACAGTCAGCATGGCTGGTCAGGCAACGAGGGCTCTGCCCAAGCTGTGGCAGAAGCGCGTCAGCTGACCTTGCAGATGTGCAATGCACCTCTCGGAGAGTATGAGTGCATGTTTACATCAGGAGCAACAGGTGCTGTGCACTCAGCTGATCATACACTGATCATCACCATCATCATTGATCAGGATTTTCAGCCCTGAATGAATTGGATCACGGTGTGAGTTGTAATCCACTGTGGATTTCCAAGCTGCAATGTGGCCCCCGATTCATAATGCTGCAAAGCTGCAAGGTTTGCAATCTCATCAAGCACACAACGACGCGGAAACATACAGCCTTTAGATGGTGCGTGGAGTAAGCCTATCATGATCTTGCAGAGGCAATGAAGTTGGTTGTGCAGGCATTCCTTTGGCAAGAAGGCTCATGGTGTTTTGCAAAGTTGCTGGGGCAATGAAAGTCACAGAGGTACTCCTATGGCAAGAAGGCTCACAATTTTCACACTGTTGCAGAGGCATCGAAGTTAGTTGCAGCGGCATTCCCTTGGCAAGAAGGCTCACAATTTTTACACTGTTGCAGGGTATTGAAATTGCTTGCAGAGGCATTCCCTTGGCAAGAAGGCTCACAATCTTTTGCAATGCTGCAGGGGCATTGAAGCTACTTGCAGAGGCATTTCCCTGGCAAGAAGGCTCACAGTTTGTGTACACCCAAGACAACCACAACAGTGTGCTGGGCATTCGAGAACTGGCTTTAGACCAGGGCGCAACAGCAACCTGTGTTGAAATGAGCTCTGGCAAAGGTGACCTGCTTGGTTCCTGTGCCTCACTGGGCATCTGTTTGTGCATGCTGTGCCACACCTTATTGTGCCATGCTGTGCCTCACTTGGCAACTGTTTGTTGCATGCTTTGCCACGTCATGTTGTGTCATGCTGTGCATGCTGTGCCAAAAGCCATACCTGGTGAAAGGTTACACCAGCAGCCAGCTCTTGGGCCCCTTCAGGGACTGTGCTACTGTTGTTGTTGACACTGGCATCAGATAGCATGCCACAAACATGAAAACACAATGCTTTTCTGCCGAAGAAGTTTATTCAGTATTGAGAAGTTGATAGTCTGTATAGTGTATTTGGTAATTACTTACAATTAAATTGTGTCAGTCATGTTGAGAAGTACCACCAATGCGTTGTGTTTTGCGGACGCACTGCACAAAGTATAGCTAATATGTGTGAGCATGAGGTGGGTTGCAGTTTGTTTTGCTTTTGCCCCGTCAGTATACCTACATATGTCCTGCACATCACACTGACATGGAGTCACAGAGGTACTTGCCCGTTGAGCACCCCACTGAGCCTCATGCCTCACAGCACTGTCAAGCACAGCCTGATTGCTGCTGTTGCGCGGACCCATACCTTGGCCTCATATCCCAGCCTGAGCATGCATCAAGCGTCATTGAATGCATAAAGTGTCATAAAATTGTCCTGTGTATTGCAGGTTCAAGGACAAAGTTTGCTGCAATTGGGCAGCCCATGTACCATCAGCCAACACACCCTCCTCAACCAGCTACTCAGCCAGCTACTCAGGACTCAATCAACAGTCTCAAGCTTCGTCAGCAGGCGCCCTCTTCTTCCTCTTCTTCTACCTCCTCTTCTTCTGCAGTGGCTGGCGCTGCATCACGTGACAGCAGGAGCGATGCTGCAGCAGCCCCTTGCCTCTTCGCCTTCCCGCTGGAATCAAACTTCAGTGGCGCACGCTATGACCCTGCTGTGGTCAGACAGATTCAAATCAGCGGTCTGGCAGTCACTCCTTGTGCCTGCTCCAAAGGTTCAGAGCAGCAATGCAGTCAGCGGCCAGGTTTGCACAGATCCAATAAAAACCAGCAGCAGTCTGGTAAGCAGCAGGCAAAGGAAGAGCAACAGTCTGATCAGCAGCAGGCAACAGAAGAGCAACAGTTTGGTCAGCAGCAGCAGCAACCTGCAGAAGAAGAGCATCACCCTGATCAGCAGCAGCAGCAGCAGACTGAAGAAGAGCATCAGTCTGATCAGCAGCTTCAGACAGCAGCAGAAGAAGAGGAACCGCAAAACCATGGTCAGCACAGCAAAGAAGAAGCTGTGAGGCTGCATGACAGGGATTCTGGCCGCTCAGAGGGTGATAATTGGTACGTGCTAGTTGATGCAGCCAAAGCATGTGCCACAGCGCCACCTGACCTGACTCAAAACCCGGCAGACTTTGTGGTAAGTCAGTGTCCTCTTTATTTTGTAATCTTCTTCCTTGTCCTAGCTCATCATCCTGGCTCATCATGAGCTGGAAAGCCTTAATTTATATGTTTTCATGATTATTATTAATATTACTGTTGATATGTTCATTATCAATGTTGTTATGATTATTAATAATAATATCAATATTAATAATGCATTATTATTCCTCCTCTTTTTTCCCATGTTTTGAGTGAGCCATGCTCCACAGTGATTGTGACTGCAGAGCGTTTTTTGGCTCATGTAGGTGAAGGACCTAGATGCTGGCAGCGCAAGAAACAGTGCCCAAGATGATGCATCAAGGCAAGCAAGAGTAGCCGCTTTGTACTTGGCCATGCGCATAGCAATCACACTCACTCGTCTGTATGGACAGCCTGATCTTGAGCAGTGTCAATTCATCTTGGCAGTCATGACACTGCTCAAAATCAGACAGTCTGTCCAGGCTTCGTGAGTGTGACTGCTATGCGCATGGCCAAGTACAAAGCTGCTACTCTTGCTTGCCTTGATGCATCAGCTTGAGCACTGTCTTTTGAATTGCCACTTTGTTCTGTTGGCGGTGCCTCAAGCCATGTATGCAATGACAGTGATGACACAGCCAAAACATGCCTGTCAGCATCTGACAGCAGTTGCTGTCACCTCACATATGGTATCCCAAACACAAGAGTGCATGTGATACAGATTATGGACATGCAAATGCAGGCCCTGTCGTACTACAAGATGTTTGGCTACCCAACAGGGCTGGGGGCCCTTCTGGTGCATAAGAGGGCAGTACCAGCGCTGATGAAGAGGAAGAGGTATTTTGGTGGCGGCACTGTGGCAGTGTCACTTGCTGAGGAAGACTTCTTCAGGTGAGCTGACCTGTCCCCTTAGCTTCTTTTTGTTCTCTCCTTTGTTGTTTTCTGTTTTTTGTGTTCTCTGCTTTTTGTGTTCTCTACTTTTTGTGTTTTCTGCTCTTTTTCCGTTCTCTGCTTTTGTTTGTTCTCTGCTTTGCAACGTTTGGCTGAAGGGTCCAGTGACCCTGCAACCTTCTGTTCATGATTGTAGCAGGCAGGCAGCGGCATCAGGAGAGGGTCATGGCACTGCTCATTACTGCTCGTTACTGCTCATTAATTTGCAGCAGCACGGGCAGACCTCACTTTCCCGGATATGCTCAGCTGTAACCACAAAATTTGCCAAATTTTAAGTTGCATGTTGTCAAAGCCGCACAGCATAGCAGCAGCACTGGTCAACGACACTGCTCATTACTTGGGAATTGCAGCAGCATGGACAGACATCAGACTTCTGCTTATCCTAAGCTATATCATAGATGGTTTGCATGTTACAGGGATGCACAAGACAGGCTGCTCTGGAGAGACTTGCCCTGCACGTACCTAGCTCATCATGAGCTGGAAAGCGTTTAATTATTATTATTATTATTATTATTTGCATGTTGTAGGCGACGAGAAGGAGCAGCAGGATTAGAAGATGGCACTGCTCACTATCTAGGCATTGCAGCAGTCAGGCATGGTTTCCATCAGCTGGCTGCAGTTGGAGGCTTCCCTGCCATTGGGGACCACACTCGGTCTGTCACCCGGTAAGTCCCTTGGCTCAGCATGCAAAGCATGGCATGGCATGGCAAGGTTTTGCAAAGTCCAGACTGGTCCCCAGCGTGAAATCGCGCTGGATCGCAAACCCTAATCATACAGTTGCAAAACACCCTAAAACCCTAAACCCTACACTGTATCTTATCCCCCCAACAAAGTCAAAATTTTTAATGTCTAGGGTTTTTAAATGCTACCGACCCGAGATCCGATGCGATTTATTGCTGGGGCAGTTCGGTACTGCACAGCCGACACAGTCTGGATCTTGCCAGCTGGCTGCAGCTGGCAGCTTTCCTGCTGTACACATGCTATCACTAGGTCAATGGTTTGGCACAGCATGCACAGCATGGCATGGCATGGCATGGCATGGCATGGCATGGCATAGCATAGCATAGCATAGCATAGCATAGCATAGCATAGCATAGCATAGCACAGCAAAGTTTAAATTGCAACAGATGGCATAGCATAGCATGCACAGCGCGGCTTGTACAGGCTGACTGCCATTACAAGCTTGTTTGGCGTCGCTTGGCAGACATGAGCAGTCACTTCTTGAACGGTCAATATCCTGCACAGCATACATATGCAGTACTTTCTCAGATGGTCAGTATTGTATACAGCATACATATGCAGTCACCTCTCAAATGATCAACGTCGGCACAGCATGCATAGCACAGACATAGCTGCTGGGCTGTCTTCCAAGAGACGAGCAGTGAATCTGCTGCTTCAGGTGGTTTGCTCAGCACTTGGTGGCTTTGAGGCATTCTCATGGTGCGCCACTGTGTGTGCTGTATGGTGCGCATCATCTGCAGGCAGGGGCACAGGCCCCAGGGGCTGTTGGGCAAGGCCCTGTGGTAACATTCAACCTGCTGCGCCATGACGGCAGCTTCTTTGGCTACAGGTCAGCTGTTTTTGAGCAGCAGTGCTGCGCTGTGCTGTGCTGTGCTGTGCTGTGCTGTGCTGTGCTGTGCTGTGCTGTGCTGTGCTGTGCTGTGCTGTGACATGTGTGCTGAACACTGGCAAGACAGGGCTTGGAACAGCCTTGATATGCTCCAGTCTAGGTGCTTTTTGCATCGATGTGAGGTCTGCAAGGTGGCACACTGAGTAGACAGTGATGCACACTGTGTGATGCACAGCTGGGAGTGACCTGCATGCGAGTGTGAGAGCTGGCAGATGGTGCAGCATGCTGTGCTGTTGTGCAAGCACTGTCTACCAAGTGCAAGCACTGTCTACCAGGTGGTGTACGGGTCTTGATCAGCTCACAAGAAAGGCTGTTCAGACGGCATGACACACAGCTTCAATGCTAGCCCTGCGACTTGTTGACCTTTGGCAGCTGCAGCCACAATTGTTGCTGAGCTTGGTGGTTTTGATGTGTATAGGGAGGTGGAAAAGCTGGCAGGCTTGAACAGCATATTCCTGAGGACAGGCTGCTTTTGCAATCCTGGGGCTTGCGCCCGCCATCTGGGGATATCTGCATCCCAGTCAAAGAAGAACTTTGAGGCTGGGCATGTGTGCTGGGATGACAATGACATCATTGATGGCAGGTGGGGTTGCTCACCAGTTTGCTTACAATGTTGCCGACGGCTGTGTCCACGAAGGGCACTCTTTGCCTTCTGACTGAGTCGACTGCAGTGTCCGTGAAGGGCGTTCTTTGCCTTGCAACTGATTTGACTGCTGTGTGCATGATGGACATTCTTTGCCTTTTGACTGCTGTGTCCATGAAGGGCACTTTTTGACTTTTGACTGATCTGACTGCATTGTGCCTGCAGGGCATTGTTTGCCTTCTGAATAGCCAAAGTGCATCTGTGCTGTTTGTTTTTGTGGGTGAACAGGTTATATAACGGCGTGCACCAGGCCGAGGATCAATCCGAGATAAGCATCAGCGTTGCTGACACTGTTTTGAGGCATGTTGTAGGTGCTGCTCAGTGTATGGTTGACCTACATGCAAAAAGGGCAGTTGTTGCCTTTTGCTGCCCATGTGGTGCCTTCAGACACCGACTTCTGCCTTCTGTGTTTGCAGGCCAACTGGGGCAGTGAGGGTGTCTTTTGGGTGGATGAGCAGCTTGCAAGATGCGCAAGCCATCCTGACATTCCTTGAGACGTGCTTCCTGAACACAGCTGGACAGGACCCAACGCCGCGTGGTGTCAGCACATCGCCCAGTCACATCACTTCTGACTCAAGCCAAGAAGCTTCTGATAAGTCTGGTCAGCAGTTACTTAGGCTGGATGCGCACTGCTCTCATACAGTACAGCATCCACAACAGCAGCAACGAATGCGGTCAGCTGCAGCTTTAGGTACAGTGTCTCAGTCACAAGCCAGTGACTCTGTCGCTTCAGCAGCGACAGCAGCAGAAGTTCGTGCCGCATTTGGAGCTGCAGCTTCAGCATCTGGCAATGCGGAGATGTGTAGAGATGGTGCAGAACAGAAGCCTGCTGAGCAGCTGCAGGATGTGGCGCAGAAGCTGCCTCAGGTGACTCAAGACACCGGTTGTGATCTTCTGCGTATTAGTACAGAAGCAGGAAAAGCGGCCACAGGCTTGCACACTCATCACGATGATGCCAAGCAAGGTGGCGGAGCAGCTGCTGCCTCAGCTGCATATGCTTGGTTACAGAAGCTGCCATGGATCAGATGTGGTGACATGGTAACAGCTTGGACAGCTTCAGAGCTTCAGACACAGCGTTTGAGGTCATACTCACAGGCTGGCCAGAGTGGTCAGATATATGATAGCCAATTGCATGCCCAGAACGCAACAGAGGGCATTTCTGGAGGATCTCTAGGGCAAGAGCCCTTGTATCCTCAGGCAGCTTTGTCTTCTCAGTATGCTTCAGCGTCAAATTCAGATTCTCAAGCACTGGCTCATCGGCAGTCAACTCCTTCAACTGTCCATTCAGATCGCCCATTTGATTCACCTCTAGATTACAGCTCAGCATGCAGTCCAGGTTCCCAGCCAGACTCCATTTCAGACCCCCATTCAGATTCCCATGCTAGCCAAGGTAGTCTGGAGGGCGTTTGGGTGTACCCCATCAAGTCATGTGGGGGCGTCAGGGTTTCAGAATGGCCCTTAGGGCCCAATGGGCTCCTACTGGACAGGGAATGGGCCCTAGTGGGGGACGATGGGAGTGTCTTGACCCAGAAGGGTTTGCCCAAATTGGCGCTAATTCAGCCCAGAATTGACCTAGCACAAAGTCTCATGCAGGTATGCAGTTGTCTGACTGTAGCATGATGCACTGCACAATCATTGGACAGGCACACTTGTCAGCAGCTGTTCTGTCAAAGCGTTGCTTGCCATACATTGTAAAGAGCGGCAGAGGTGATCCTAGCAACTGCCAAATTTGCATGTCATCATTGCATGCATTTGGTCCCACGCAATCTGATGCAGCAGTGAGAAATTACAAGTGACGTCTGCTTCAAGTCTGGGTGAACTGACTCATTGTTTGAATACTTGACTTATGAGCTTTCATCATCATGCTGTGAATGTTTTGTAGCTGATTCCTTAAATGCTTCATCTTTGCAGGTCAGTATGCCTGGGATGCAGCATGATCTGGTGATCCCCTTGCCTCTTCTTGGCTCTGAAACCAAAGCACCCAACCAGGCTGATTTGGTGGGCGGTGTGCAAGTGCGCATATGTGCAGATAGTGTCTGCAGTTTGCAGGTAGTTTCAACTTCCGTGCACATGCTTCGAAGACAAAAGTGGCTGTTGCGCTGCACAGTGGAGTGGCAACAACACTTATGCTTTATGGGATCCTGATTTAGGCGATGACGCTGTATGCCTCCACCTCTTCCACGT